>Ga0210386_10001277_pt1 | contig 22603 bp, 14 predicted proteins | sample IncBWH32OmetaG_FD_160091 | JGI IMG/M metagenome (GOLD analysis project Ga0210386, IMG submission 160091) | Forest soil microbial communities from Barre Woods Harvard Forest LTER site, Petersham, Massachusetts, United States - Inc-BW-H-32-O ...
AAGCCACCACAAAAGGAATGGTCGCATTGACCCAAAGCGGACATGCGGGTTCGGTTCAACCTGCAGCCCGAGGATTTGGCGAGCCGGGCGACGACGCCCGATTGATTGGCTAATCCTTGCCATCGACCCTTTCGCAACCCTGGAAACGGATTTTTAACCGCGCCTGTTTACCTATTTAAGAATACCACGAGAGCTTCGATGAGCAATCTGCGCGGATTTCTTTGGTCCATGGGGCGCTGCGGAACCAAGGCGATACTCGACACCATCAACGCCTGTACGACCGCGGAAATGCCGAGTTGGGTCGATACGGAGCACTTCATCAACGCCGACTATTTCATGCAGCTCTATTCGCGACCCTTCGCGCTTGCGTTGCATTTCCCCCAGCATATCGCCGCCTTCGAGCAGCTGGTTCGTAATCATCGGCAAACCCCGGTGGTGATGACGGTACGGGACCCGATCCCGAATCTCAAAAGCTATGCAAAGGTATTTTTGAAATCCTTCGTCAGCCGCCGCATCGATCAAATGGCGGAGATTCTCGGCTCCGGAAAGTCGATCATCAGCAACGTCGATCCTGCGGCCATCGACCACATGATCATGCCGATGATCGACTATTGGCGGCATTGGTCCGCAATCAAGGACTCGCCGCACCGCATCGTCGACCTCAGTGACCTGGAAGAGCCGCGCTTCACGGAAACAATGAGGGAAATTTGCGAGCTTTTCGGTCTTAAGCAGACCAGGCGGATCTGCTGGACCGGCGTTGGAAATACCGAAAACGACGGCTTCTTTCTCAGTTACAGGCGCGAATTGCCGATCCTCGGCCGCAAGCTCGAGCTTCATTTTACCCGCTGGAGCGGCCTTTGGGGCGAGCGTGGCCTTGTGACGCTGGGCACATTGCGCTCCCCCTTGCTTGATGGGCTGATCGGACCCGGCGGCTCACTGTTCGTGCATGGCAGGGCCGACCAGCTATTGTGTTCCGGCGGGATCGAGCGGGAGCGGGAAGCGCTGCGCCTGATTCTGGAGCATCCAGAGTTGAGCCAGATGATTGCCGAAGTGATTGTCGAGGATCACGGGCTGGTTACGAAGATGGTGCAGGACGAGGTGGAAGCCATGCAAAACATCCTGATCGCCAAATTCGAAGAATCCTTCCGGCGCGACATGGAACAATTTCTGGCGGTGCATCCCTGGTTGCTGGAAAGGTGGTCAAGCGTCGGCTTGCCCAAGGTGCCTGAAGCCGAAATTCAGTCCAAAAGGCTCAGGATTTTTGCAACTGCAGCCCCGGGGTCTTCGCTTGCCCCGGGCCTGAGATGAAGATCCGGCGCGAAGGGGAGGTCCACACCCAGATCGTGCCCGGCAAATTCGCCGAGACGGCCGTCCTCGATGCGGGCATAGTAATTCTTGGGGTCTCTGGCAGCCCTGATTTCGGCCGGAACGTCTAGGAATATTTCGAGATAATTCCGTATGTGCTTGCGATTCCAGGCGTAGATTTCCCGGCGCATGGAGATGGTCGCGCAGATTACAGCGAACCCCTGTTCGGCCAACAGACGGCAGAGACCGCTATAAGCCATTGCAAGCTTGAGCCGGCTATCGCTGTCATACTGGTCGCCGAGCGGCATGAACCCACGCAATTCATCGCCGTCCAGCAGCGCGACCCGATGGCGTCGTTCTTCCAGGGCCGTTCTGAGCAAACGTGCCACGGTGGTTTTGCCCGAGCCAGAGAGGCCTGTCACCCAAACCACGCCGCCATGCTCCGCAAGAGCGGAAACATCGCCCGTCGAGTCGGACACATCGGCCTGGTTGAGCATGTCCCGCTGCAATTGGCTGCTGCCCGCAATATGTCTCAAAAGACTTAGTGATATATTAACTACGAAATTGCACTGTTGTCCGGGCTTTAATCATGGGCGGACATTGTTATGGCTGTGGCGGCTCTGCGAACTGCACCGGAAAATCGTGCCTCGGGCGACTTCACGGGCCTCGCCGTCGATTATGAAAAATACCGTCCCGGCTATTCGCTCGACGCGGTGCGCGCGATTGTCTCGCAGCTCGGCAATGCCGTCGACGCGTGCGACGCCGCCGATGTCGGCGCCGGTACCGGCATCTTCACGCGCCTTTTGGCGGCGCAGGGGTTTCGCAGCGTCGTCGCCGTCGAGCCAAATGACGATATGCGCGCCCAGGGAAAAATCGCCACGCGGGGTTCGCCCATCGAATGGCGTGCCGGGCAGGGCGAGAAAACCGGCCTTGCCGACAGCAGCCTCGATCTGGTCACCATGGCGTCGTCGTTTCATTGGGTGGATTTCGACCGGGGCATAGCGGAATTTCACCGGGTGTTGCGATCTTCGGGCTGCTTCGCGGCGCTGTGGAATCCGCGTCTGCTCGAAGCCAATCCGCTGCTGGTGGAAATCGAGGCCAAGGCACGCGCGATGGCCGGCGACGGCACACGCGCATCATCGGGCCTTTCGGGACGCGCGGAACAGATGAACCGGCTTTTCGAACGGTGCAAAATGTTCGGTGCGCCCACCTATATCGAGGGGCGGCACACGGTGAATTTCACGCCGGATGCCTATCTTGGCGTCTGGCGTTCGGTGAACGATTGGCGGGTAAAGCTCGGTCCGGACGGCTTTGCCAGATTCATGGATTTCGTTTCCGAGCGCATCCAGGGTCTGGCTACGATCGAGACAACCTATCTCACGCGCGCCTGGATCGTGCGGAAATCCTAGCGAATTGCGGGGAGGAACGGCCGCGTCATGTCATCAGCCCTGGCCCTGCCGGCAAGTGCGGAAACGGTCGGCGAAAGCGTGCCTTTTGTCTCAAAGGCCGCGACGCTCGATTTTCTGAGGTCGCGCCTGGGCTGCGCCAGGGTGCTTCCGAGCATCCGCCTGGAGCTTGCAGATTTTCGCCGCTCCGAGGATGCAACGCTGGCCGCCATCGTCGGCGATTTCGGGGCGCAAACGCCGCTGATCGTGCGATCCAGCGCGCAAGGCGAGGATGGCAGTGATGAGTCGCATGCCGGTCAATTTGAAAGCGTACTCGATGTCGTCGGCATACCGGCGCTTCGTATCGCAATCGAAACGGTCATGGCCTCCTATCCGGACCAGAATTGCGGTCATGAAATACTGATTCAGCCGATGCTGCGCGGCGTGACGCAAAGCGGTGTGGCGTTTTCCGCCGACCCGTCGACAGGCAGTCCCTATGCGGTGATAACCATCGCGGACGGTCCGGACACCACTGCAGTCACCTCCGGGCGGGCAAACAATCTGCAGACCGTTTTCTGCAGCAGGTCGGCTGGCCGGCCTCCGGATCGGCGTGTTGGCCGTGTACTGGATCTTCTTGGCGAAGTCGAGGCGCTCACGGCAACGCCGCTTGTTGATATTGAATTTGCCATGGATGCACAGGGGGAACTCTATCTCTTTCAGGCGCGGCCGCTGGCGATGAAAGTGGCGCCTTTTTTGAGTGCCGCGGAACACCGCACCGCGCTTGATCGCATTGCGGCCCAGATCGAAAACAAATGCCGGCCACATCCCTTTCTTCGCGGCCGCCGCACGATCTTTGGCGTGATGCCGGACTGGAATCCGGCGGAGATGATCGGCATCAGACCACGGCCGCTGGCGCTTTCGCTATACCGGGAACTGATCACCGATGTGATCTGGTCGTATCAACGCCACAACTACGGTTATCGAAACTTGCGAAGCTTTCCACTGCTTCACGATTTTCATGGCATTCCCTATATAGACGTGCGCGTCAGCTTCAATTCTTTCATTCCGGACGATGTTCCGGACGAACTCGCTGAAAAGCTGGTGAATTACTATATCGATGCGCTTGCCGAACGGCCGGCACTGCACGATAAGGTGGAATTCGAGATCATCTATTCCTGCTACGCCCTGGATATCGACAAGCAGACCGACCGGCTGCGTGCGGCCGATTTTTCGGAGCAGGAAATAAAAACCCTGGCCGACAGTCTCCGGCGATTGACAAACGGCATCATCAACAACCGCAACGGCCTCTGGCGACAGGACATTCTCAAACTCGGGACACTTGAGGAGCGTTATCGGCGATCCTGCAGCGAAATTGACGACCCCGTTTTGCGGCTCTATTGGCTGATAGAAGACGGCAAGCGGTACGGAACCCTTCCGTTCGCGGGCCTGGCGCGCGCGGGTTTTATCGCCATCCAGATGTTGCGTTCGCTTGTGGCGATGGGGGCGCTCAGCGAGGAGGATTATCAGCGTTTTCTGGGCAGCCTCAGCACGGTGTCGGGTCAACTTTCGCAAGATCTGGGCACGCAAGACCGCGAGGCCTTCCTGGAGCGGTACGGCCATCTGCGCCCCGGTACCTATGACATCCGTTCGGCCCGTTATGACGCCAGTCCCGGGCTCTATTTCGACTGGAGCAAGATTCCGCCGGGCGGCTGTGCCGAACCATGTGCGCCGTTTGCCCTGACCCTGCAGCAGATGAATGCCGTCAATGTCCTGCTCAGGGAGCATGGGCTGGAAGGTGATGTCGTCGACCTTTTCAATTTTCTGAAGGAAGCCATTGAAGGGCGGGAAAAGGCGAAATTTCTCTTTACGCGCAATGTTTCAGACGCGCTGGAGTGCCTCGCGGCGCTTGGCGCGCGTTACGGCCTGTCGCGCGATGATCTGTCCTATGTCACCATCGATGCCGTACTGAAACTGACCAGCACGAGCGAGAGCCCGGAACAAGTCCTCAGGCGCTCGATTCAGGAAGGCCGGGACCGGTACCGGACGACGCAGGCAATTTGCCTGCCCGCGCTGATTACCCGGCCTGATGATGCGCGCTACATTGCCCCGCATTCCGTCGAACCGAATTTCATCACCCAACTGGCCGTGTGCGCGCCCGTCGCGAGGGAGAGCAATCCTGCAGATCTTTGCGGTGCCATCGTGCTGATCCCCAGCGCCGATCCCGGATATGACTGGATATTCTCTCGCGGCATCAAAGGGTTCGTCACCGCCTATGGCGGCGTCAATTCACACATGGCGATCCGCGCGGCCGAGTTGCGCATTCCCGCGGTTATCGGCGCAGGCGAGGCCCTGTTCGGCCAGTGGTCGGCAGCGAAAACCCTCAATATCGATTGTGCCAACAAGCGGGTCGAAATTCTGGCATGAACGGCGCTGACCCGATCATCCTTCTCAGCCAGCGGGTGATGGTTGATCCGGCGACCGGTGAAAGGCGCGACGCCCTCGATCAGCATTGGCATGGGTTTCTGCGCGAAGCGGGGTTTCTTTCCGTTCCCGTGCCCAACCGGCGCGATGTGGCCGAAAATCTCGCCAGGGCTGCGAACCCATGCGGAATCCTGTTGACCGGCGGCAACGATCTGGCGAGCCTTGGCGGGGACGCGCCCGAGCGCGACGAGACGGAAGACGCCCTGATGACGCACGCCCGCAGCCATGGCGTCCCGCTGATCGGTGTTTGCCGGGGCATGCAGATGATCCAGCAGGCCTTTGGCGTAGCGGTCTACCCGGTGGACGGCCATGTCGCGCCGTGCCAGACGATCGAGTTTCGGGGGCGCCGCGCGGCCGTGAACAGCTTTCACCGCTTTGGAACCCATGAAACGCTTGCGCCACTCGATGTGTGCGGCCGCAGTGAGGATGGTGTCGTGAAGGCCGTGTGCGTGCAAGGCCAGCCGATCCTCGGTATCATGTGGCATCCGGAACGGCTGCTTCCACACCGCGCGGAAGATATCAGTCTGTTTCGCAATCATTTTGGCTTGCGCCGATGAAGGCAATTATTCTCGCAGCCGGGCGCGGCAGCCGCATGGGCGCGTTGACCGACGACCGGCCCAAGGGTCTAACAAAGCTCGGCGGCCTTACGCTGATAGAACGCGCCATCCAAAGCCTTAGGGAAGGCGGCTGTACAAGCATCGGCATTGCGACCGGTTACCGGGCGGAACTTGTCGCTCCTCTCGGCGATCATGCCTTCCACAATGCGGCTTGGGCGCAAACGAATATGGTCATGACGCTGGCCGCGGCCCGGGACTGGCTTACGGCAGAACCCGTCATTGTCAGCTATTCTGATATCTTCTATAGCGCGCAGACGGTTGCGGTACTGACCCGCGCAGCCGCGCCGATCGCCATAGCCTATGATCCCCATTGGCTCGCGCTCTGGAGTGATCGCTTCGCAGATCCGTTGTCTGACGCGGAGAGTTTCAAACGCGATTGCGACGGTTATCTTACAGAAATAGGTCACCGCCCTGCGTCTGTCGCGGACGTCGAAGGCCAATATATGGGTTTGATCAAGATGACGCCGCACGGCTGGGCGGAGATCGAAGCGGCAATGTCGAAATTGACGCAAGACCGGCTTGACCGGCTCGACATGACGTCCCTTCTATCGCTATTGCTTGCCAACGGGGTGAAGGTTGGGACCGTTGCGCAATGCGGACAGTGGGGCGAATGCGACTCTGCGGCTGACCTGGCGTTATATGAGGGTTGGATCAGTGAAGGTTGTCTCACTCTCTGAATGCTCCGTGATCGCCGTCAGGCAGATTGGCGGCGGCAGGGGATTTTTCAATCGCAAGCCCGTACCATTCTCATTGCGGTTCTGGCAGGGCAAAGACATAGACGGCGTGACCCACCAGCGGACGGTTGCGCTCGAAGGCAAACATGCTGCTGGGCCTGATTTCCGGGCTGCCGCCATTGTAGCCGGTCGGAACCGCCACGAACTGCTCGCCATTGACACTGAAGGTTGTCGGAAAGCCTTGTGCCGTTGTGCCGAGCCGGGTCTTCCACAAGGTCTTGCCGGTCTTGACGTCAAAGGCACGGAAAGTGCGGTCCCAGTCGCCGACAAAACCGATGCCGCCGGCCGTGGTCATCGAACTGGTGAGGAAGGGCGCCCGTTGTTGCAGCGTCCAGACCGGCTTGAGATCCTTCGCCCGATAGGCGCTTAGCCGCCCCATGTTGCCATCCGACGCGGGCGCTTCGAAGTTGCCGATCATGTTGCCTTGCGAGGTGACGCAGATCTGGTCAAGCGGAAAGATGATCAGATCGTCTTCTGGAACGTAGCTCGAGGCCGGCCAGTTGTGACCGCCCGACTGAGCCGGGCAGGAGGGACGCGAGCCGCCCAGCTCGGGGTGCAGAATATCGGCGCGGTATGTGCCGCGGCCGGTCTTGGGATCGATGCTGGTGAAGACATTCTGGAAAACCATCGGCACATAGTCCAGGAACTTGCCGCTTGCGCGGTCGAGCTTCCACAGAATGCCTTTCTTGCCCGCGGTCAGAAGAATCTTCTGCGAACCTTCGTCCACCAGCACCTTTTCATAGACCTCGTCCAGGTCCAGACCTTCGTCCGGCGCGGGCTGATGGTACCATTTGAGCTTGCCGGTATCGACGTCCAGCGCGAGGGTGGCGTTGCTGAAAAGCTTGTCGCCGATGCCGTTCTTGCCGGACTTGGCCTGGCCGGTGCCCCAGTACACCAGCCGCAGCTTGGGATCGTAAGTGCCCGCGATCCAGGCGTCTGCGCCGGCCCGCTCTGCGTTGGTCAAGTCGCCCCAGCTGTCCCCGCCCGGCTCGCCCGTATAGGCGACCGTGGAGAATTTCCAGATCTGGTGGCCGTCCTTGACGTCATAAGCGGCGATGAAGCAGCGGTCCTCTAACGCGGCTTCGTCGCAGACACCGCGGCCGACGATCAATTTGCCGTCGGCAATCATGAGACCGCCGATCTTGTCGTGGCCATAATCGGCAAGCTTGAATTTCCAGTTGATCTTTCCGGTGCGCGCGTCCAGCGCATACAGCGTGGCATCGGACGCGGGATAGAAGAGCTGACTGCCGTACAGCGCCATGGCGCGCGCCGTTGCGTTGACCTGGTTTTCCAGCCGCGGGCCAAGGGAATTTTCCCAAATCAGGTCGCCGGTCGCCGCATTGAGCGCCTGCACCTTGTTGTCGATGACGGTCGAAATGAACATAACGCCGTCATGCACCAGGGGGGTGATCTGCTGGCGTTCGCCATCTTCCAGCGACCACACCCAGCGAAGCTGCAGGTTATGCACGTTCTTGGTGTTGATCTGCTTCAGTGGCGAATGGCTCCAGCCGGCATAATTCTGATAATGCATCAGCCAATCGGCTGCCGGCGGGTGCAGCAACATATCTTCGGTGACCGGGGCGTACTTTTCTACTGTTCCCGGCACGGTGATGCCGGTGGCGGCGGGCATGCCACTGAGGCTGACGTAACCCGCGTACGGGTCGATCCTCGCGCGCGCCCTGCCGGGAAGAATGGTGTCGATCGCAACCGTGGTCGCGGGGGTAAAGTCGGCGCTGCCGGCCACGGCTCCATTTGCCTTGAGAACATAGGCGAGGACCGAGGCAGCGTCGGCATCGCTCAGGCTGCCGGGATCGTTGAACGGCATGGTGGTCTTGATGCGGGTGTAAAGATCGCGGGTGCTGCGGGCTTTCCAGGCGTCTGTGAAGCTCGGGCCCAAAAGCCGGATTGTTTCGCCACCGGCATCATGACAGGAAGCGCAACGGTTGTTGTATATGGCCAGGCCGGACTGTGCCTGGGCGTCGGTGAAGGGGGCCGCGGCAACCTTGGTTTGCGCAACGCCGTGTGACGCCCACATCCCGGCCGCGCCCGCCGCCCCGAGCGCGATGGCCAAGATGCGCATGGGAGCTTTCCTTGAGCCTTCGATCATGTCCTTTACCGCTCCTGTCACGCGAATGCGCAGCGAAATCTCCTAGCTATTGTTCTTTTTCACCGCGCCGCTGTCTTCGCGCTTGAGAAAGTTCGGGATGTACCAGTGACCCATCTGCGGCACGTCCTGGCCAACGGTTACATGGGCGGGCTGAAACCAGCCCCAAAGATTGCCCTTGGGCGCGCTCTTGCTATTGAGCATGACGTAAAGTTGGCCATTTTCTAATGCAGTGACCTGATCCGGCGTCAGCGCGAACGTACCGGAAATGTCGCCGCTCTGGGCCTGCGTGATCGAGAGGTCGCCGATGGAAGGCCCGGTTCCTCCCATCACGCTGCCCATGTGTAGATGCGCCTCGGTTGCGGGCGAAGACAGTCCGGAGAACTTGCCGTGTAGCGAGAACCGGTGGTTGTCGAGCGTAGCCAGCACTGTGCCGCGGCCCTGGACGTCGGCTCCCTGCCTTCCGTTTTTGGGTGTTGGCCCAATATCGGTTTGGAAATTTTCAGCGGCAAACGCCGGGACACAAAAGAGGCCACAAAAGATCGCCACGACAAGCGAGCGAGAAACTCTCGAAATCACGATGCCATTCCTCCGACCCCTGTTTTATAAGGGCATTTGACCATCGATTTTAGCCGGCATGCAAGAGATCGGTCCGTCGAAGGCTATTCCTGCTCAGTCAGTTACGAGTCAAGCGGCTGACCCGGCCCCATTGGTTGAATTCGCAGACCAGCAAATTGCCTGCCGCATCATAGGTAATACCATGGGGCGCGTAGAAAAGCCGTCCCGCCAAATTTCGGGCGCGGCCTTGTTGGTCGAAATCTCGCTGGAATTGTTGTTTTCACCGATGGTGGTCAGCACCTGGCCATCGCGGCCGAGCACGGTGACACGTGCAGGCGCCAAGCACGTCGATCTATACGACGCGACCGTCACGGCGCATGGGAGTGGTTGAAAATGCCGCAACGAACCGTTTTGGCAACCCGCTAAGAGCTACATTATGGCCGTCACACGGTCGCCAGGGAACACCTTGGATTTTCGAAACCCCGGAACAGTGCTATATAGTCGGCCTGAGGCCACGACAAAGCGGCCGTGAGCAAAAAGGAATCAAGGGAGGGCTTCATGCAGGACGGTTTCACGCGTCGCGGTCTCATGGCGACCGCCGGTGCTTTCGCACTTGCAGCGCGAGCGCGCGCCGCCGACACAGAGCCGGTTTTCGATGACAGCGAACCGACCAGGGGCGTCGCTATACCAAGTGTCCAGCACACGGATGAGATGGCCGCAGCGCCGTTGATCCAGAAGAAGGTCAACAAGCTCTGGAATGATTCCCCCACGATCAAGGAACCGAACGCGCTGCAGTTCACGCCCAAAGGCACGCTCCTGATCCTGGATCAAGTCGATCCCAACAAGGTGTTCGAAGTGACCCCCACGGACGGCAAGATCCTGCGCACCGTGCAAACCGAGTCGATCCACGGCAGCGGCATCACCATCGATGGCGGCGGCAACTGGATCATCACCTCCACCAAGGCCCTGCAAGGCCCGCCGGTGACCCTCAAAGTCGACCCGCAATCGGGCAAGACGTTGGAAAAGTGGGTGACCCCGGGCTGGGGCTTTTACGGTCCGGACCGGCCGCCGCGCCCTGGGATGCCCCCGGAAACGCCTTCCGGTGGTCACGACGTCAAATGGGCCGGCAACGGCCGCTACTGGATGGCGGTGCCGGCGTCCGGTCGCATCTTCTTGATGGACGAGGCTAGCGGCAAGCCTGTCCGCAGTTTCGCTGCTCCCGTGAACCGCACGCATGGCCTGGCGATCGACGGCAACTTCCTCTGGTCGGTCGCTGCTGACTTTTCCCAGATTCACAAACTGGATTCGAAAACCGGCAAGATTGTTGCCAAGATCCAATTGGACAAGAAGAATGACCCGGCAATCCATGGCCTGGAAATCAGGGACGGCGTGCTTTGGTATTGCGACGCCGGCTCGGGCTGGGTTTGCAATCTTACCTAATACTTCGCCTGCAAACCGATGGTCACGATGCGTCCCAACGGGCTGGCAACCCATGTGTCCCAACCGCCGGCTGAATTGTAAAAAGGTGCCGCCTCGTTGAACAGGTTTCGCGCCGTGACGCTCAGTTCGTCTTGCCCGGTCCACGATGTCTCGAAGCTATAGGATAGATTGAGATCGACCGTGATGTTCGCGTTTACGTGATCGCCGCCACCGATTGGGTCAAACCGTGAATCGAACACGATCGGATTGATCGAGCTGCCGTTCCAATTCTTGTAGGCACTGGTGTAGTTGACGAAGAAATCGACGGTAGCGGATTCAAAAGACCAGCCGAAATTGGCGCGCGATTGAATCGCAACCGAAGGGAAGGATCCGTTCGCGCCGGTTGTGTTGAGGATATTGTAGTACGGCGAGCCCGGTCCATAGGCTTCGGAATAGCTGGTAAACATCGTCAGAGCATCGCCGACCCTGAACGCGCCCCAATCGTCCATGTCCCATGTGTAGTGGATCGAGGCATCGATGCCGCGAGGTTTGAGGTTAAGCAGATTGGTGTTGGGCCGCCCCTCAAGATATTGCGTGCAGGTCGGGAGCGGCGATGTCAGTGGAATGATCCCCTCAAAAGTGGAAATCTGGGCCGGCGTGGCGCAGCTGGGCGTGAAGGTGAGCAGATAGGTGAGGGAAGCCGAATTGATCACATTGTTGAAGTTCGGCGCGGTGATGCCACCCAGCAGTGTGACGCTCCAGTACGTCACCTGCGCGTTGAGGCCCGGCAAGAAATCCGGATTGAAGTCGAAACCTACGGTGAAGCCATGTCCTCGTTCCGGCTGAAGATTGGGATCACCGCTGCTTTTGTTGACGCCCTGGATGTTGGCAATATTGCATGTCACGGAGGTAGCCGTGCATCCGGGAATGCCCAGCTGGGTGACCAGGGGATAGAGCGCGACCGGCACGTTCACATTGTTGGTCACGCCCCCGAACGTGTTGTTCAGGCCATAGCCGGTAAAGGCTCCATTGACCAGCGTGCCACGACCGTCAAGGACCGGCGCGACGAAAGACGTCGACATGCTTCCGCGCAATTTGAGTGAATCGAGCGCCTGCCAGTCGAAAGCGAGTTTGTAATTCTTGGTCACGCCGACGGTGTCGTAATTGTCCCACCGGCCGGAGGCGTCGATACTGAACGACTGGACAAGCGGAACCGCCATGGATTGGCCGACGATCGGAACCGCCACCTCGCCATAGGCGGAATTGACATTCTGGTGATAGGAGAGATCGCCTTCGGATGAGCCGATGCTCGCGGGGCCGGTATTGTTCGCGGTCGCGCGATGCTGGCTGAGTTGTTGGCGGAAATATTCACCCCCGAACGCGACCTGCACGGGACCGCCGGGAAGGTCGAAAGCCTTGCCGGTGATGCCGGCCCGGTATTGCTGATAGCTCGCAAACGCCTGCGATATGCTGTCGTTGTTGGTAATTGCCGACAGGACAGAGGCGGATGTCTTGTTGCTGGCCGCCGGGTCCCAGACATCCAGTGCATTGGCGGCCGTCAGCGGCAAGGTGATCACGGTTATGGTGGTGCCGGCGATGGATGGCGCCGTCATGCTGCCGCCGGTGTTGGTTGTCCCGTTCAACGCAAGGCTTGCCGCGCTTCCATTCAGGGTGCCGAAGCTGTTGCTGATATTGAAGGACGAGCCGAGATTGGCGATGGCATCGACCACCCAGTTGTTGTCGATGTGATATTCGGCGGTCATGTCGATATAATAGGCATCTGTGCCCGACACGCTCCGGGCAGGTCCCAGAAGGGCATCGGCATCCCAGCGAACAGTCTGTTTGGTCGCGGTCACGCCCGGCGGATTGATATAGAACGGGTTGGCCTGCACGCCGGTATCGAATGCGGTCGTCGTGAGCGTGCCTCGCGGCGTGATCGAGTTGTCCCTGTAAGTGGAATACAACATGTCCGCCCCGACAACGAGCTTGTCGCTCACCTGATAGGTCGCCTTCAACATCGCGTTGTTGCGAACCGTGTGAGGCAGGATGTCCTGATCGGCCCAGGAGTTGCACGTCGCATTGGCGGGGGAGTTCGCGACGTTGGTGGCCGATGCGGGGTTCAGGTAAATATTCCCCGCGCCGTTGGCCTGAATGGTGGCAGGGTCGCAATTGAAGCTGTTGAAATTCGACCCGCCTCGGGGACGCTGGTCCGGAAAAGTGTTAGGGCGGGCGCTGTAAAGCAGCGCGCCCTGATCGACGTGCGAGGCGCCAAAGACAAAAGAAGCTTTTCCCACGGACGAGCCTGCAAGTATTCCGAATTGCCGATCGGTTGCATCGGCCATGAAGGCATACTGGGCGCTAAGCTGGACACCTTCGAATTCTTTGCGGGTGATCATGTTAATCACCCCCGTGACGGCATCGGACCCGTAGATGGACGATGATCCGTCCGCCAATATCTCGACGTGATCGATCATGTTAAAGGGGATTATGTTGGGATCGACCTGGTTCGTATGATTGGTGGCTCCAGTTGGCGACCGGTGCCCGTCGATGATGACCATCGTCGCGTTGCTGGAACTGCCGCCCAACTGATGAATGGTGGGCTGAACAAACGAGTTATTGGTTTGGCCTTGACCGATCATGTTCATGCCGGTCAGTGCAGGGATATCCGCAAACACCTGCTGCAGGTCCTGTGCGCCTGTCTGCTTGATCGCGGACTGATCCACGGTGATCAGGTTGGAGCCGATTGGAGCTTCGACACCGCGAATATTGGTGCCGGTTACAACAACCTGTTCGACTGATTCACTTGCCTGATTTTGCTGGGCTGCTGCAGGATCGCCATTGAGGCAGGTCGCGAATATCGCGAGGACGCTGGCGGCACAACCGAAGGTGACGCGCCGAGAAAAAATCCCCATGAGTCTCTCCTTTATTGTTGTTTTGGAGGAACTCCGGCCATTTTTTGCTGTTACGGCTGCATTGCAAGGCCCTTACAGTCGGGCAATGTTCTCCGTCGCTCACTCTTTGAGTTATCACAAGAAATGACAGCACTATCTGACGCTTATGGTGCGGCGCAAAGTTCCGCGTCGGGACACGTTGCGACAAATCCGAGATTGATTGCGGCCAAGGTTCTGCTGTCCGTATGGAGCCTGATGGCAGGACGCGAAACAGGAAAATGCTCACGGCACTGAATATTCCGTTCCGCGCGGCCGGTCTTCCATTCGGAAGGTTGCTGTCGGTTCTGCTTGGTGTAGCCCTGTCTTTGATGGTGGCGGCCTCGCCTGTCCAGGCCAGGACACGGGATCAAGTGATGTCGAGAGCCTTCGGATGCGCCGACATCGGCGACGCGCGCCTTTGGCTCGATTGTTATTATGGTGCCGCCCAGCCATTACGGGCGGCTCTGGGATTGCAGCCGGCATCGGCGGCGCAAATCGCGCTGGCGCAATCGCCGCCGGCCGGTCCTGCGCCGCAGGCTGCAGATATTCGAGAAACTGCCCTGTCGGGTGCCACCCGCTGTGGTGAACGCGATAACGATCGCAAGTGGCTGGATTGTTATTACGCGGCTGCCCAACCAATGCGAGCATACTTGCACCTCGCACCGGCGCCTCAATCCACTCCACCGCTGCAAAATCATGGAATAGCTGGCACTCAGTCGGTCTCAACTTCTGACCAGGCGTCAAACATTCAAAAGGACAGCTTTGGCCTGAGCAACGATACGTCCAGATCGAAGTCAATCACAGGTCGCATGACGTCTTATGAATTCAACAAGAAAGGCATATTCACAGTTACTCTTTCAAATGGAGAGATCTGGCGTCAACTCACCGGCGACACAAGTTTCGCTCATTGGAATGAGCAACCGCAGAAGTACATTGTTCGCATTGGTCGAGGGCTGCTTGGGAGTTACAATTTCGAAGTGCGCGACAATCCGGGAATGTTCAAGGTGCATCGCATCCAATGATCCCTGGCTAGGTGATCTCGCCACTTTGGCAGCTGGTTATTCCTTTCGGTGAAGGTGCTATCTTATTTTCTGAATTGCTATTCAGAACCGAACCATTAGCAAATCAAAGGCAAGAAGCGGGCTATTTGCGCTGACAATGGACCGCCAGCTTGACACACGACGCGCGCGGGAACGCTCATCTAGGGGATATTCATGTTGCGGAATTGGATGGTTGCAGCGGCAATCGCCGTCATTTGGACGGGTAGTTGCTGGGCAGCAGACGCGCCATCGGCCGTCTCGAGTGACGATTGGCTGACGTATGGCTATGACCAGCAGCGCAGCGGCTGGAATCAGGGCGAGAAGACTTTGACGAAACAATCTGTCGGCAGGCTGAAGTTGCTTTGGACCACCCAGCTGGAGGTGCAGCCGCTCGATGCGGCGCTCTCCACCTTGACCTCACCTCTCGCCGTCAGTGGTGTGAATACTGCGCAAGGGTCGAAAAACCTCCTCTTTACGGTGGGTATCAACGATACGCTCTATGCGATCGACGCGGAGGGCGGCAAGGTGATCTGGCAAAGGGCCTATCCCAATCCCGGCAAACCCTTGCGGACCGCGAACACCAATTGTTCCAACACCGAGCAGGCGACACCTGTCATCGATAAGGACAAGGGCGTCATCTACTTCACCATGAGCGATGGAAAGTTGCGAGGGCTGGATATCGCGACGGGAGAAGAGCGACTGACGGCGTCGCAATTTGTTGCGCCATTCAGCCGCAATTGGAGTTTGAACCTGATCGACGATGTCGTTTATACGGCCGCAGGACGGGGCTGCGGCGGAGACCCGCAGCAGAAAATTGAATCCGGCGCCGTTTCGGCAATGGACATCAGTGATCCCTCTCACCCCGTTCTGTCACGCACCTTTACGGGGCATGGCAGGCCAGCGGGACCGTGGGGACGCGGTGGTCCCGTGTCGGGGCCCCGGGGCATTTTTGTTCAGACCGCGGATGGAAACCGCGATCCGGCTTCGGGCGTGTTCGGCAATAGCGTCCTGGAAATCACTCCGAAAGCCTATGGCGTGATTGACTCATTCACACCCGCCAATTGGAAGAACCTGAACGCCAAGGATCTTGACCTTGGATCAGGAAGCCCGGTCGTATTTCCGTTTCAGGGTCACTCGCTGGTCGCCACCTCCTCCAAGGAAGGCGTGGTCTATGTCCTGGACGCCAATAATCTGGGGGGTGGCGCGCCGGATCATTCCAAGCCGCTGTATCAAACGCCGCGCCTTGGGAACGATGAAGAACGTTATTATGGCCGCGGCGTCTGGGGTGGGATTTCCACTTACGCCGATAGCGACGGGGTCCGTCACCTTTACGTTCCGATGTGGGGTCCGCCGGCGAGTGCTGGTCCACAATTTCCGATAACCTATGGCCCCGCGCCCGACGGCAGCGTCATGGCGTTCCGGGTTTCGGACAGTGGACAGGGGGTGACGCTCGTTCCCGAGTGGGCATCGAAGAACATGCTGGTGCCAGACAACATTGCCGTGGCCAATGACGTGGTATTTGCTATCCAAACCGGCGAACAGACCATTCAACATCCCGATAACCCCGAAGGCCACGGCCGCGCGACCAACGGGCAGGCGGCGCTGACTGTGGATCAACTCTCCAAATTCCGGTCGACGGCGGTGACGAACATGGTCCTCTATGCCCTGGATGCCCATACCGGCAAGCAACTTTACTCAAGCGAAAAGCTGCTGCCGAACTGGGTGCACTTCAATCAGCCGACAGTGGCCTTGGGCCATGTATTTCTTGTCTCCCATGACGCGCACGTCTACGCGTTTGGCCTTTCGCGCCGTTAGTCCGGATCGGACGCGGGTCGCCCATTGGCGTTCCCCGGCATTCGTGCAAATCTGGCACTCTTCCCATCGCGGCACATAGGGTATGTCCGAAAACGCTGCGCCAATTCTGGCCGATGCACAGGCAGCGGTAACCCGGGGCGACTTCGCTGAAGCGGAACGCCTCTTGCACGAGCATCTGTCCGACCGACAGGCGGACCTCGGGGCTTGGGTTCTTCTCGGCAATGTTCAGGTCAAGCGGGGAGACACGCATGCCGGTCTAGCCAGCTATGACCATGCCGTGGCGCTGGATCCCGCCGACGCCCGGTTGTGGTATCAACGGGGAATCTTGCTGCATAGTCTCCGCCAGTGGGATGCTGCGCTTGAGAGCTATGGGCGGGCCGCCCAAATCGTTCCCAAGTTTCCGCGGGCGCTGGCGGGCAAAGCGAGCATCCTGCTGGTTCTGGGTCGCCTCGCCGAAGCGTTAGATACATATCAGCATGGATTGGCGCTTTCTCCGTCTCACCCCGGTCTGCTTTTAGGAGAGGCGTTGCTGCTTGCGCGGTTGGAGCGCTTTGCCGAGGCGCTCATTTCCTTTGAAAAGTTGTCGCAGATTGACCCGGGCAATCGCGACGCTCGCAACGGCGTTGCCATTTCGCTGCAGAAACTCGGCCGCCTTGGCGAGGCGCTGTCGATCTTCGACGAAATGGTGGCGCAAAATCCGGATATGGCCTACCTGCAATACAACCGGGGTACGCTGCTCAACGATCTTCACGACTATGCTGGCGCGCTGGACTGTTTTGACAAGGCGATCGCAATCCAGCCCGACATCGCGGAGGCGCACAATAATCGGGGTCATGCACTTCGAAAGCTGCACCACCTGCCGGAGGCATTGGCCGCGCACGACAGGGCGTTGTCTCTCAATCCAAATGATTCACACTTCCTCCACAATCGTAGCCTGGTTCTTCTGGAAATGGGCGCCGCAGAACAGGCGCTGACAGATCTCGAAACGGCTCTGAGCCGAGCTTCGGAAAACCCGGAATTTCTCTATACAAAGGCCACAGCGCTTGAGGTGCTCAGCCGGTTCTCGGGAGCTCTTCCGATTTATGACCGCGTATTGGAGCTTGATCCGAAACATCCCTATGCGTTCGGCGGAATGGCTAACGCGGCCCTGTGCGCATGCGACTGGCGCCGACAGGAAGCGATTTCGCAGGATTTGGCGACGAGAACGCGCACTGGGCGTGACGTAATTCCGCCTTTCACCCTTCTAGGCTACGGCGTCAGCGAGGCCGAACAGTTGGCTGCAACAAAGCGTTATCTCGAGGGCCGGCAAGATCGGCCGGCTACAATTCCCGCTCGAACCGTGAAATGCACCGAAAAACCAAGATTAAGGCTCGGCTATGTTTCTGCCGACTATCATGAGCATGCGACCACGTATTTGCTGACGGGTCTTATTGAGAACCATGATCGCAACAAGTTCGACGTACATGGCATTTCGACAGGGCCCAAGGCCCGGAGCAAGGAGGCCGAACGGCTGCGCGCCGCGTTTGATGCATTTCATGATGTACGTTTCCAAAGCGATGACGAAATTGCCGGCCTCATTCGTTCATTTGAAATCGACATCCTGATTGACCTCAAAGGATACACACAGGATGCGCGGCCCGGTATTTTTGCATGCCGTGCCGCCCCTGTGCAGATAGCCTGGCTGGGTTACCCCGCAACTGCCGGTAGCGTCGACTTGGACTATCTTATTGCCGATCGTTTCGTCCTTCCTGCCGCGTCGGAGGAATATTATACGGAAAAAATCATTCGACTCCCGACGTGTTACCAGGCCAACGACAACAAACGAGAGATAGCCACTGAACCCATCAGCCGGACGGATTTTGGGCTGCCGGAAAATGCTTTTGTATTTTGTTGTTTCAACAACAGCCGGAAAATCACCAGACCGGTTTTCGAGGTCTGGATGCGTCTTCTGACTGCGGTGGAGGGCAGCGTTCTTTGGCTTTTAGACGACAACAAGACTGCCAGAGACAATCTCGTCTCTGCGGCCGAAGATAATGGCGTGCGCCCCGATCGCCTGTCGTTTGCTCCCTGCGTCCCTGTTGCCTCACACCTGGGGCGCCATCGCCTCGCGGATCTTTTCCTCGATACCGTCCCCTATAATGCCCACACCGGAGCCGCCGACGCGCTCTGGGCCGGACTTCCGCTTCTTACCTGCACCGGCCACACCTTCGCGGGGAGGGTGGCGACCAGCCTGTTGCATGCCGTGGATTTGCCGGAACTGATTACCACCAATCTGGCGGAATATGAATCTAGGGCGCTTGAGCTTGCCAAAAACAGGGGGCTTCTGGAAACGCTTCGCAATCGCCTGCGTGAAGCCAGGAAAGGTCCAGGCCTGTTCGATACCAGGCGCTTTACGTCGGAAATGGAAGCTGCTTATCGCGAGATATGGCAGGCGCATAGTTCATGACGTCGGAAGAAATTCTCGAAAGGGCACGACATCAACAGCAGCAGGGGCGACTTGAGGAAGCCGAAGGTGGCTATCGCAAGGTCCTCGCCCAAGAGCCGCAGAATTTTGTGGCACTGCACCTTCTTGGCGTCGCCTTGCATCAACAGGGACGTCATGACGACGCGCTGGCCTGGATAAACAAGGCGCTGGCCATTCGTCCAGAATCTTCGGAAGCGTGGGCCAACCATGGGATCGTTTGCCTGGCGCGGGGAACGCCTGATGTGGCGTTGGCCAGCTTCGACTGCTCCCTGCGGGTTGCGCCCGATTGCGCGGATACCATCAGCGGTCGCGCCGATGCGCTTTCCAGCCTGGGGCGCTTTGACGAGGCGATTCGGGAATATGATCGCGCCCTCGGCTTGGATGCGTCCCATATTATCAGCTGGAACAATCGGGGCAATTCCCTGCAACAAACGGGACAGTTTGAAAAGGCTATCGAAAGCTTCAAAAGGGCGCTGGCCCTAAATCGACAATTCGTGGAGGCGTGGAACAACTTTGGCACACTGCTGAGACGGTTGGGACGGCTTGAAGATGCCTTGATGTGTCATACACACGCCATTGCCGCCAGCCCCAATCGCGCGGATAGCTGGAACAGACAGGCTGCGGTCATGCTTGACCTCCATCGCTATCGGGATGCGCTCCAATCTTCAGCACGGGCACTGGCACTTTCTCCGGCCTATGCCGACGCGTTTCTAAATGAGGGGTTGGGCTGGCTGGGCATTGGCAACGCCGGTGAAGCGCTGGTGCGTTTTGAAAAAGCTCTCAGCCTGGAGCCGCAATTGCCTGAGGCCTCTTATCTGTTCGGCGTCGCGTTGCAACAGCTGGGGCGCCATGATGAGTCCATACCCGCACTCGAGCAGGCACTGTTGAAAGACCGCCACCACAAGTTTGCATTGGGGATGTTGGCGAACGCGGCCCTGCAACTGTGTGATTGGGAGCTCGCAAGAACGCTTGAAGCGAAGCTGCAAAACATTGGAAACCAACCCGCAGTAATTCCACCACTCGTGATGCTGGGTTATTTTGATGAGCCGGCGTTGCTCCAACAAGCGGCGCGGATAGGTTGTCCGGCGCCGAAACAAGACGTCGCGGGAACGTTTTATACTTCCGACCGATCGAAGATACGCATTGCCTACCTGTCGGGAGATTTCTGCGAGCATGCGACCGCCTATCTGACAGCCGGGCTTTTTGAAAGCCATGACCGGTTGCGCTTCGAGATATTGGGCGTTTCACATGGTCCCGATGATGGGAGCGCCGTGCGCCGGCGGTTGGTTGGAGCTTTCGACAGGTTTATAGATGTTTCAGAACGCAGTGATCGGGATGTGGCGCGTGGTCTGCTGGAACTGGATGTTGATATACTAATCGATCTTAAAGGCCACACGCGCGACGCGCGGACGGCAATACTGGCGTTTCGGCCCGCCCCGGTGCAGGTAAACTTCCTCGGCTATCCTGGGACAATGGGAGCCCCCTATATCGATTATATTATCGGGGACGCCACGGTCCTGCCGTACGACGAGCAGCTTTGGTACGACGAGGCTATTGTCCAACTTCCATATTGTTATCAGCCGCAAGATTCCGCGTTTACTGCCGGCACGCGGCCCAGCCGTGAATCCCTGGGATTGCCGAAAAACGCATTTGTCTTCTGCTGCTTCAACAATCACTGGAAGCTGACCGAGCCGGTGTTCGCCATCTGGGTGGACCTGCTCAAATCAGTTGAAGTAAGTGTCTTGTGGCTTCTAGTCGGTTCGGCTTCCGCCCGCGAAAGGATCCACAGATACATTGCAGGCAAAGGCGTGGACCCGGCCAGGGTGATTTTTGCGGACCGAGTCAGCCATGACGAGCATCTGGCGCGGCACGGCGCTGCCGACCTGTTCCTGGATACATGGCCCTACGGAGCCCACACCACCGCGAGCGATGCTTTAAGGACACACCTTCCGGTCATCACAACGAACGGTCGAGCATTTCAGGGGAGGGTTGCTGCGAGTTTGTTGCGCGCGCTCAATCTTGAAGAATTGATATGTCAGTCGGCTGATGAATATCGCGCGACTGCAACTCAGCTGGCACTCAAACCCACCGAAATGTGTCGCGTGCGCGAGACCCTTCGGGCAAATCTGTCGAACGGGCGGCTATTTAACGCTCCCGCTTATTGTCGATATTTGGAAGCAGCCTTTGAGCATATGCACAAAGTTCGCCGGGAGGGACGCAAAGCGGAACCTTTCGCCGTAGCTTATGAACACTCCATCAGGGTGCAGCGCAACAATGTGGATATCTGAAACACAGATACCTGCATCAGTTTAAAGAACTTACGTATTTTCCGACCGCGACCTAGGTTGGTTTTGCTCCGAGCCAAACAATTGGACGGGGCAGGGGAAGCGGGGTTTACGGTCGATCGAAACGCTAAGAATAAGAGCGTCGATCGCAGCTCGCTCCTCCTCGCATAAAAAAACAAGCGCAAGATCGGGGAGAGCCAAATGGATAAGCTAAATCGGCGTCTTAAATGGGGCTGTTCCACTGCGGCATTGGCCACCAGTGCCGCACTGCTTGCATCGTCTGCGATTGCGCAGACCTCTGTTCAAGCCCCGGCCTCGATTGAAACAATAGTGGTCACCGGCACGAGCATCCGTGGTACTGCGCCCATCGGCTCTGACCTGGTGACTGAAAACCAGCAGGACATCAAGGACACCGGCGCTCAAACCATCGCAGACCTGATGGTAAATGTACCCGCTGTTACAAGCATGGGTGCGGCAGGCGATAATGAAAATCACACAAGCTATTATCAGCCCACGATTCATCAGCTCGGATCCAGCCTCAGCAACGGCACACTGATCCTCATCGACAGCCACCGAGCGCCGGCGGGAAGCACCAACCATTCAGTGGTCGACCCCAACATCATTCCCACCAACATGATTCAGCGCGTGGATGTACTCGCGGATGGATCGTCTTCGGTCTACGGCTCCGAAGCGATCGCCGGTGTGATAAATTTCATTACACGCGACAGTTTTGATGGCGTTCAGGCACAGGCGCAGCAGAGCTTTATAAACGGTTCCGCCCAGACGACCGCCAGCATTTTGGTGGGTACCAGCACTGAAAAATCCAGCATAATGTTTTCGTACGAATATATGCACAACGGGGCCCTGGCGGACATCGATAGAGCGTGGACCAACAACAATCAGACGCCGTTTGTGCCGGCGGCCGTTCTTGCAGCCGCAGCGCCTGGGGGAGCGTCGCCGAACAACAATACCTTTGCATGCGATCCGGCGGCGATTCAGCCTAACGGGTCTGGAAATGTTTTCACAAGTGCGATCTCCGGCGTTTCGCTGGCGAAAACCGCTGCCAATTCGCCCTGCAATACCTGGGCGAACGGCGACCTTTATCAGACCGAAATTCGCAATGATGTGATGGTCAAAGGACGGCAGGAGTTAACCAGCAACCTCACATTCACGTCGGAGCTGGTGTGGGCCACGCGACAGAACACATACATAACGCCATCTGGGACAATCACGGCGACGGTTTTCGGGACTGGCGCGCAGGCCAATCCCTTCTTCCAGGCTCCCACGGGGTTCGTCGGAACACTGAAGAATGAAACAATACTTTGGGATTCTGATGCGTTACTTGGTCCAGGAACCGGCTTCGCCACGGCGCAGACCATGATGGCAGAGGGCGAACTGGAATATCGGCTGGGTGACAATTGGGTCTTTAATTTGCTCGCTTTCGCCGGGCGGGACGACAGCACGTC
>Ga0210386_10001281_pt1 | contig 22557 bp, 17 predicted proteins | sample IncBWH32OmetaG_FD_160091 | JGI IMG/M metagenome (GOLD analysis project Ga0210386, IMG submission 160091) | Forest soil microbial communities from Barre Woods Harvard Forest LTER site, Petersham, Massachusetts, United States - Inc-BW-H-32-O ...
GGCCGGCTCCGATCGCTCACGACCGCGGCCAACCGCGCGCGATCCTCGCTTCCAACGACAACGCAGACTTCCTGTGCCATGCCCCCACTATAGCACACTTGGCCTGTTGAATCCTATGTTTGCGTCAATGCACTAGCCGGAACGCGCTGCACGAACCTCATCCATACTGCCGGTGAAATAAAATAGCTCGACCGGCAGATCGTCGTGAATGCCATCGAGAATTTCCCGGCAGCCTTGGAGCGCGTCTTTTAGGCTCACGTGCGAACCCGGTCGATTGGTCCACGGCTCGGCGCAAAAGAACGGTTGCGCGAAGAAGTTGGCGAGCTTCTGGGCGCGCTGAAGAATTATCTGGTCAGCCGTTTCGGCGAGAGCCGGGTCCAACAACAAGCTCAGGGCTTGCCTTGCACGCTCGGCTATCACGGCGTGATCGTCTCCCACGGCCTTCGACTCTAATAGACGGGATCGACAAGTCCGGGGATCGACGCAGGGATATATTTTCTTCTCGGCCATGCCGCGTGACAGATGGATCACCGTATCGACGGCGGCGAGTTCGGCCAAACGCTCCGTGGTCCACGGGCCGTCACCGGCGCGGAAGAAGAAGGTCTGCACGGCCCCGACCGTCCCCTCGCTAAACCCGTCTTTCTTCAACTCCGCCGCGTAGGAGAAATCCCCGTCCTTCCACGGCTGAACCAATGTGAATAGGGAGACGCGATCCGCGCTACCGCTCAACCGACGCACCAATTCCTCCATTACGACCGCCGGTCCCGTGCGTAATTCGCCGGCTATGGCGACCGTTCCCCGCACGGCCAAAGGACACATAACGTCGATCACCTTGATGCCTGTCTCCAACAGCGCGAGATCGAGTTTGCGTGGGCGCGGACCAGCGAGAAGTTTCACCGCTCGGCTAAACGTATTTTGATTCAGGGGAACCTCAGCGTAACGGAGCGAATTCAGCACGGTTGCTCCGCGCGGTGTTTCCCCCGGTGGAGACGCGATGACACCGCGCACGATGCCGCCGCCGGGTCGTTGTATCACCTGGACGGTAATCGTCTGGCGATTAGCCTCATCGCTGACCGCGAGTTCCGCGAGCAGATCAGGCAACGAGTGCGGATCGAAAAGAGCCTCGATCACATCGCCGCGTGCTGCGACGAGACGGCCAATCCGATTAGCGAAGTCATCGGGCAAACCGTGGGCCTGGAGGGTTTCAGCAACCATCGTTGTCATCCTCTCTTTCAGTTTGGAACGAGCGGCATGCAGGCGGTTGTTCACCGTCGTCGCCGAAATACCGAGGAAGTTGGCGATGTCCTGGTGCGAGCACTCGTGAACGTAGAACAGCGCAGCGGGCTCTCGCAGCGTCACCGGGAGTTCCGCGATGGCGGCGAGGGCGACACGGGTGTGCTCACGCTGATCCAGGCGGTCATCCGACGAAATGTCCTCACTCGGGACATTCTCAGCCGCTTCAAGCGGCACGATGTCCAATCGCCTGCGCCGGAGAATACGAAACGCCTGATGCCGGACGACGCCACGGAGCCAACTCGGAAAAGCAGCGAAGTCGGACAGGCTCGACAAGCCTGACCACGCGGCCAGAAACGCTTCCTGCACTGTGTCTTCTGCTTGCTGGAAATCGCCCAGCAAGGCGAGTGCCGAGCCGAACGCGAAATGCTGAAACCGGCGCGTAAGCTCGACGAAGGCGTTTACATCGCCCGTCGCGGCGGTCTGTACGAGTTCTTCGAGATCATCCATTGCCTGTCCCTCGCCTCTAAAGTGCCAGAAGCGGGGTTCGGCCTTTGCTGCATCGCCAATTTTTTGATCATAGCGGATGCGGCTTTCAGAGCGGAGGGGCAACAACCGCTCTGCCCGATGTGTGGAAAACGGCAGGAAACCTGAACTAAGGAATCGCCTTGGCCGGACTTGATCGGAAATCCTTGGTCAGCCTACCCGCCCTCTGCTCGCCGGGGCCTCAATGCTATTCTTGAGCAAGATCGTCAATTTTTGTGCAGGAGGCCGTTCTTGTGCAAAGCCCCGCAGTGAGCTACGCCGTCTCATAAGGACGCGGTTCGGACGGCGTTGAAACATGATGATTGAAGCCCTCGGCGCGCCGAGGGCTTCAATCAGTTGAATCCAGAGTTAGCACAGTGGAACTAAACGACCCTAAATACGCGATCAGTGGCGTTTGCTGCCTTATAGCGGAGTCAAAGCCTAGATGAACAGGCCGACAGGGTCACCTAGACGGACAGCCTGTGCATTAATCAGGAGAAACGGCAAAAGCGCAGCGCGCCTATGCTCCTAGCCGGGGAACCTAGAATGGAACTTCTGTGAACAGCGACGCGCAATACCGAGGCCAGCGAGCGCTACACACATAAGCGTCAGTGAGGCAGGTTCGGGGACTGTGGTTGCTGCTGTTGCCGTAAAGGTCGTCTCATCACCGGCGACGCTTCCGATGATGAAATCTACGCGCGCTTAACGCGAAGGTCGAGGGGATTGCCCCCGGCACGTTGCATTAATGAAGACTTCAGGGCGAGTTTAACGTAATGCACCTTATGCAGCGTTGACAGCCGGCCGGCGCGTGCTGAGCGATCACCCCGACGAGCGCCGGCGAACCGCCCCGGCCGAAATGAGCCCGAGCAGACTGAGACCGCCGCCGAGGAGCGCAAGGCTGGAGGGTTCCGGCACCGCCGGCACAGCGGGTCCGATCTGGAGCGTGAAGGTGTCGTCGGTCGCCGCACTCCCCCACGTCCATACGTAGGTGCCGGGGGTCGCACCGAGGGTCGCAAACGTCTGGTTGTCGTAGGTCGCGGTGTCCGACAGAGGACTGCCAGAGACGTAGCCTTGTGGCACATCAAGAAGCTTGTCAGTACCGCCGAAGATGGCGACCGTGTCTCCGCTTCCACTACTAGCAAGGGTACCGCCGATACCTGTGTCAGGCCCAAAACTAAACGGTCCGGTGAAACCCGTATACTGAGAGATCGGCTGCGGGGATGTCGTCGGACCAGTTTGTATGGCCCCGACGTTCGCGTCCGGAGAAATCTCGGCCCCATCGATGCTGAGATTACCTAGGAACGTCAGCCCAGTCAGGTCGATCGTCCCGCCTCCGATCGCGACGACGTTGCTGCCCTGTTGCGTCAGCGTCACGACATATCCGGCCTGCGCTGGTGGGGCGGATAGGCCGGAGCCGATCAGCATCGCCGCACCGAGCGCCGCCGCGCCCACCATCTCGTTTTTGGCGCTTTGAGGTGTTCTCTTGCGATGGAAAATTAGGCAGGAACGAGTGCGAGCGTGTCAACTTTTATTTATGAAAAGTGTGCGGAGTTCCGTGCCCCTGCGTTGCAAAATTCAAGAATTCTGGTGAAAAAGTCTGTGTGTAGCGAGGCGATTGCTGTCAGGGCTTTTTCAAAAGCGCGGCTCACGGTTCCCGCCCGGACGACCGAAGCGGGTTAATGGGGCGGCACGGTCAGCGCTTCATCGTCTTTCAAACCCTTTCTTCGTGATTAGGCGCATGCTTCCACCAACGGCGGCGGTGAGGAACCGATCAGCTTGACCAGCTTGCGGAGATTTTGAGCGGTCGCCGCCAGCACGCATTCGTCGCGCGCGCCGGTCATGCCGCGTAGGCGCAGACGGCGGAAGTTGAGATTGCGCTTGAGATGGGCAAACAGCATTTCGACCTTGCGGCGCAGGCGGGCGGAGTTTTTGAAGGCGGACGTGGATGCGAGAGCGGCAACGTGCTGGCGCACCTCTTCATGCACGTTGACGGACAAAGCCCGGAAAGCCCCTTTCGTGCATTGGGCCTTGAGCGGGCAACAGGCGCAGTCGGCCTTCCGGGCGCGATACATCAGAATGTCGTTGCCGCGCGCGCAGGTGAAGGCGAGTTCTTTTCCGCCGGGGCAGATGAACCGGTTGCGGTCGCGGTCGAAGGTGAAGTCGCGATGCGTGAACATGCCATTCGTTTGGCCGCTGCGGTCGAGCAGCGGAATATGCGGCTCGATCCCGCGCTCCATCAGCCAGGCCAGCATGCCGCCCGAACCATAGGCCGTGTCCGCCGCCAGTTGCTCGGGAGTGAGGCCGAAGCGGTTCGCCGTGCGGTCGATCATGGTGCGGGTGGCCGCCACTTCCGCCGTCCAGCGCGCGGGCGAGGGTTCCACATCGAGGATGATCGCGGCCTTGGTGTCGATGAGATAGTTGGTGCCGTAGGCGAAGGCGATCTTGCTCTTGCCTTTGCTGGTCAGCGCCGCGTTCGGGTCGGTCAGCGACAGAGCCTTCGGCGGGCTTGGCCTTTCTCCAGGCAGCGCGAGACCGGCGGCCTGGTCCAGCGCATCGAGATATTCCCGCACCGGGCGCGTGATGTTGCCTGGATCGTCCCAGTCGTCCGGCGGCTTCGCATCTTCCGTGCGCCGCATCACGCGCGCATCGGCCTCGATCACGCTCGCGTCCGTGGCAAAAATCTCGCCGCCGACCAGTCCGGCGCGAAGGCAGGTTTGCACCACGCTCTCGAACAGCAGGCGGAACGCATCGCTGTCGCGGAACCGGCCATGGCGCGTCTTGGAAAAACTCGACCGTTCGGGCACCTCGCCCTTGAGGCCGAGCCCGCAGAACCAGCGGTAAGCCAGATTGAGATGCACTTCCTCGCAAAGCCGCCGTTCCGACCGGATGCCGTAGAGATAGCCGAGCAGCAGCATGCGGATCATCAGTTCGGGATCGAGTGACGGCCGGCCCAGGGCGCTATAATAAGGTGCGAGCTGTTGCCTTACATCGCTCAGGTCCAGAAAACGGGCAATCCGGCGCAATAGATGATCTTGGGGCACATGGTCTTCGAGGCAGAAGTCATAGAAAAGCGTCTGTTGCCGGTCGTTCTGGCGTCCCATCATCGCTTGTTCCTCCCTCGTTATTCTTTTGAGGGAATCACAGAAGCCCAATAAAGACAACGATTTTTAGCGCGGCCGCATGGGTTTCATGTGCCGGTGCTGGGTTTTTTGCAGCGGGACTTTTTCACCAGAATTCAAGACTTCCGGAAAATTCGCTTGCCCCCGCCCGATCAAGGGGTACGTTTGCCGTAAGATATGACCGAAACTCACCCCCAAAACCGCCTCATCGGCTATGCCCGCGTCAGCACCTACGGCCAGACGCTCGACGCCCAGCTTGACCAGTTGCGCGGGGCGGGATGCACGAAGATTTACCGGGAGAAGGTGACAGGCGCGCGGGCCGACCGGCGCGAACTTCTCGCCATGCTCCGGCACCTCGCCCCTGGCGACGTGGTGACGGTGACGCGCATTGACCGCCTCGCCCGCAGCACCTTTGACCTGTTCGCCATCGTCAAGCAGATCGTGGACGGGAAGGCGCAATTCCGCTCACTGGCAGAACCGTGGGCCGATACTGCCACCAGCACCGGGCGCTTGATGTTGGCAGTACTCGGCGGCTTGGCCGATGTGGAGCGCGACCTTATCCGCACCCGCACCGCCGAAGGCCGGAGCCGCGCCAAGGCCCAAGGAAAGCACATGGGCCGACCCCCTTCCCTGACATCGGCCCAACAGAAAGAGGCAACAAAACGGCGCGCGCAGGGCGCTACGTTGCAGGAATTGGCGCACAGCTACGATGTTGGGATATCGACCATCCGCCGCGTCACTGGCCCTGCATTTAGAATTCATAGCTACGATGGGTAACGAACAAAACGTCTTAGAGTGGCGGCGATTTGGACACTGGAAAGCCAGCGCCGAAAAAGCCCATCTCTCCGCGTTTTTGTTGTGGCGAATGCTAGACTCCCGCCGACTTGCTGAAGCTGTAGCCGAGTGTGCCTATAATCATGGCGACGCTGAATTAGCCGCGCTGGAGGGATTTCGGCGGGAAAGCGCAGCCGCGTTAGAATTAATCGTAAAGGCCGTAATTGCTCGCAAACTACAATGGGAAGGTGCCGATCCCAAAAATGAAGGTGTACCCGCGACGCACAACATACCGAAGTTATGGCTCGACGCTGGCCTTCCGAAATTGGCGCGCGAGGATAGGTATCGCCTTTTAATTTTCAAGTCTCTCTTAATTTGGTCAGGAAAATATCCGACACCAAAAAGCTCTAAGGAATGGGTAGCCGAGAACACGGCATTCGATGCTCTGGAAGACCCCCTATTAGTTCCAGGCAAATTCATTTTCAGAAAGCCGATTACCATCGGTTGGCCCGAGTTCGACCGGATTTTTCAAATCGCGCGCACAGCAGCAGTTGTTGACTTAGGGCCGCGCGTCTTGTAGCACAGAATGCCAAGCTTCTCGATCTGCGTCGCCGACGAGGGATTTGAGGATGATCTCGCGGAGGAAGACGGTGTCGATAGATTCAACCTCGTCCCAATTGGTGCTGTCATATTTTCCCTGATCAAAATCCGGGTCTGTTGTGGCTTCGACTTCCTTTACCCACCAACGCACGATCTTTAGATAGACGGAGAACGTTATCAGCACGTCATCTAATTTGATCGGATGCTTATTGTCGTCGGCAATAATATGAAACATCTCATGCCCGATGTCATTGCGTAGCGTGTAGATTCTCTCGATGCTGTTTAATTCATACTCAGTGATGGCGTCTAAGTCATAAAACCAATGAAGGGTGGCACGGAATTCCTTATTAGCGTGTTGTCCCGGTAAGTGGCCGCCTTTCTCCTTTATCAGCTTGTTGAACTTTTCACCCCGAGTATATTGCAGTTTGCCGTCGATTATGTTGAAGTGGTTTGAGAAGAAGCCGTCCACCTGCTCAACGACGTACTTCTTGAACCGCTCGAAGATAGTCAGGAGCAACCCTGCGAATATGAACTGCTCACGGATGTCCGAGCCATCGCCCTCGAATATCGCTTTCAGACGCTTGAATTCGTATGTTTCAGTCATGCGGCTTTAGGATTTCCAAAAGCCGATATGTGGCGGGCGCGCCTCCAATTTTCCAGAATCGCCGGTTATCCGACATACGAGCCGCCCACCGATCCCGAACAGCAACCCGCCGGTGCCCTGACGCATTCCGAGGAGATCAGAGCGAGCGTGGCATTTCGCGTCGGGAACGGCGTGTCGTTAAACGCGACGGTGCGCACGACCCCGGCCGGGCTTGTAAGCGCCGGGGCCATGGTCGCGGCCATCGTCCTGTCAGTCACAGCTTTGGTCCGGGCCATTCGACGACCCGCTTGATTTGCGTGGCCATCGCGATGGCCGTTGTTCTCGGGCTCCCGTATCGACACCGGCCTCCCAGGCCCTTGCCAAACTTGTCGAATCTCATTTCGATCCCGCGTATCGATCACCTTTCGGAGCAGCTCTTGCTTAGCCGACAGCACCAGCCGCATTCTCGCAGCGACGATCGCGAGCGGATCACCAGAGCACGCCAAGCGGCCGAAGCCCTGTTCGCAGCAAAACCGCCGGTCAGCGCGCCTGCAGTTCCGGGCGCCCCGCCAGCCGAGCAATCGGCGCGCAAACCGCGGGTGCTGGGAATCGTGCAGGCGACGCCGGTCCGCGTCGAGGACGTCAAAGCCCCGGTCGGACCCGAACAGCAGACGCCGCGCGCGATCCCGCGATCGCAATTTGTCCGCATCCGCACCTGGGTGAAATACGGCATGACGGTTGCGCAAGTCGCCGAGGTCTATGGGGTCGCCCCCCGCGACGTCGAGCGCATTCTCCACAACATTTAAAGACGTCTATCGCGAAGTAGCAATGCACCCAAGCGATCCGGGCGGCGTCGGCGATCGTCGCCACTACCGGGCGATGCCCGAGACCGCGCTCTATCCGACCGTGAAGGGCTTCCTGGAAGCAGCGGGCTTCGCAGTGAAGGGCGAAGTTTGCGGTTGCGACATCGTTGCGGTGGGCAATCGGGAGCCGTCGCGGCTGGCGATCGTCGAAATGAAGCTCGGCTTCAGCCTCGACCTGTTGCTGCAGGCGGTTGATCGCATGCGCGCGGCGGACGAAGTGTGGCTCGCCGTGCCGGCGACACGCCGCGGACGTGACCGCGATCCCCGGGTGCGGCGGCTTTGCCGGCTGCTCGGTCTTGGGATGATGACAGTCGACATCGCGAAGGATCGGATCGAGGTGCTTGCCGAGCCTGGCCCCTACCGACTGCGATCGGATCAACGCCGGCGCGCGCGGCTGCTCAGCGAACACATGCGTCGTCGCGGCGATCCGTCTCCCGGCGGCTCGACCCGGCAGCCGGTCATGACAGCCTATCGGCAACGGGCGCTCGCCTGCGCCGCGATGCTTCGGGCCGGTCCTTGCCGGCCGCGAGACCTGCGGGTCGCGGCACCCGATGCCGGCCGGATTCTGCTGCGCAATGTCTATGGCTGGTTTGAGCGCCCGGCGCCCGGCCTGTACCGGCTGACCGGGCTGGGAGAGGCTGCGTTGCAGCGTTGGGCGGGCACGACCGCTGAACCAGAGACGACACCGAATTACGACGCGGATGGCCGAGATCGTGAGGTCGCGCGTACCGCTTTGCCTTTTACCGCCGACGGCGGCGGAAAAGGAGAGCAATGCCGAGCATGATGATTTTGGCGATGGCGACGCCTTCGATGAGCAAGAGGGCGCGATCAGCGCCGAAGATGCGCAGCGCGCTTTCGACCTTGCTCCCCCAGTAAAACGGCAATGCGCCGGTGACGATTTTGATTTTCGTCCGCCGCTGCCGTGAGGAGGGACGCATCCCACCACCAAGCCGCCACGATAATGACGAACGCGCCGACCAGCGCAGCGCCTTTGAATGCACCACGACCGGCCGCCCGCCCGATGAGCATCACGTGTCTGTTCACGATCGGTCAACGGCTGGGACCGCACGTCCAGCTCAGCTGTCGCACGACGCCGTCATTTTGAACATTAAGTGGCGGTGCTCTTTGAACGCTATGTGGCGCAGCCCGCGCTGGTTCTGTCCGCATGACGTGCTGATCCGCTTTCCTGTCCGGTAATCATTTCGTCCGGCTTGGCGCCTCAGCCCAGGATTCCCGGCGACTTCCCGCCAATGTGAGATAATGCCGCGCCAACGCGCCCGTCACCGTCGGTCGGTTGAACCGGCGCTGAAGCTGCTATGGGAGGTATCGACGCCAGATGAACGCCATCAAAGACTCCATCAAGTCAGGTAGAACCGTCGTCGGGACGACCGCGGGACCGAACGTCGACGTGTCGATCCTGGCCGACGCCGGGTACGACTTCGTGCTCTTCGACACCCAGCACTCCCCCTGGGAGATCAAGCAGCTGCAGCCGTCGATCCAGACGATGCGCGGCAAGGAGGCGGCACCTCTGGTGCGCGTCGCCGCGAACCAAGCCTATCAGATCTGCTTCGCGCTTGACGCCGGGGCGCGGGGCATCGTTGTGCCGATGGTCAACACCAGCGCGGAGGCGGAGGCCGCCGTGCGCGCCTGCCGCTATTATCCGCTTGGCAACCGCAGCAACGCCGGGGTACGCGGCGAGTGGGGCGAGTTCAAGAATTACCGCGATTACCTCGACACCGTGAACAACGGGCTCGTTATCGTGCCGATGATCGAGACCAACCAGTCGCTGGAGAACCTCGATGCTATCGCCTCGGTCCCGGGCGTCGACGTCCTGCTGATCGGCCCGTCCGATCTTTCGATCGAGCTGGGGGTGCCGCTCGACTACTCCTGCGACACCTATCAGCGAGCGCTCGATAAAATCGCGGCAGCCGCCGCAAAGCGCGGCATCGCCGCCGGAATGTATTTCATCCCGCCCGAGATGGACCCGAACTTCTTCGTCCAAAAGGGGTTCAAGTTCTTCACCATGCCGTGGGGTCCCTGGGCGAAGGCCGGGATCCAGGACGGCCTGTCCGGGATCAAGCGATAACGACGGTCGACGCCGCGGACGGTCCGGTGAACGGCCGGATCGCCCAGCGTGCGCCGCTGCGGGGAGATCGGCATAGCCACCCGGCGCGCCAGATAATTCTCAAAGACCTACGCCAGATCATTTTCAAAAATGACAGTCCTCCTCTAAAGGCCGCCGTCGAGGTTGGTACGCACAGCTTCGAATTTCGCCCCAAAAGCGACCGTCATCACCATGAGGAGTCGACTTGGATGGATCGGCGGGCGAATTAAGTTCGATTGCCAGCCGATCTGTCTGCATAGTGCTACGGCTCGTACTGTTTCGCTCGTGCTTCATTAGAGGACCGTCGCATGGCCGTCACCGCAATGCCCAGAAGCCACATGACTCAGGCCGAGTCGCAGACCCGCATCGATCTCGCCGCCTGCTATCGGCTCGTCGACCTGTTCGGCTGGTCGGACCTGATCAATACCCGTATCACGGCGCGCGTCCCGGGCCCGCAGAACCATTTCCTGATCAACCGTTTCGGCATGCTGTACGACGAGATCACCGCCTCATCGCTGGTCAAGATTGATGTCGACGGGAACAAGGTCGAGCCATCGGATGACGAGGTCAATAGCGGTGGCTTCGCGATCCCCAGCACGATCCATATGGCGCGCCCTGACATCAACTGCGTGATCCACACTCATACAGTCGCCGGGTGCGCGGTGTCGATGCAGAAGGACGGGCTCCTGCCCCTCAATCAGCATGCGCTACAGGTGATCGGCGATGTTGCCTACCACGACTACGAGGGCACCGGGAGAAGCCTCGAGGAACGCGAGCGCTTCCTTGCCGATTTCGGCGACAAGCACATCATGGTATTGCGCAATCACGGCCTATTCATCGTCGGGCGCACTATCCCCGAAGCCTTTATCGCGACCTACCGGATGGAGCGTGCCTGCGCGATGCAACTCGCCTTTCAGCAGTCGGGCGCCGAGCTCAACCCGCTCTCCGACGCGGTCGTAAGCGCGGGCTTTGCCAAGTCTCGTGCCGGCGCCGCACGCGGCCACGATCCGAACAAATTCGATTGGCCGGCATTGCTGCGTAAGCTCGACCGCATCGACCCAACCTACAAGGAATAGGCGAGAGGCGATGGTAAAGCTCAACGCGCTCCCCTAGTGCCCCCAGGATCAACCATGTGATTCACTGCCCTGGCTCGATACCGCACCTGTTCAATGCAACGTGTGACCAGCGCGGAACACGGTATATGAGACTTGACGGCCCTGGGGGGTTGCCAGTAACGGCCGCATTCTGGACGAGGCGCGCCTACGCTCCAGGGAGGAGACGTATCTTCCAAACGACTAAGGGTACGAGATGCTTGTCCCGAGCTCTCGCCGTGCCTGCCACCAACCGCAATAACGGGAGTATGCCGTGGTCCTGATCGCGGACAGCATCCTCGCCCGCAGCACCCGCCGACGCCAGACAGCGACCGGCTGGAATACCGCCTATATCGGCGCCCACCGCTACACCTTGCCGCCGGCCGAGAAGCCGCCGACCGACGATGCGCTGTACCCGATGGCCTTTTCGGTCGAGAAGCTTCCGGGCGCCGTCACCCGGCCGCACTTCCACCAAGCCGGCCAGTTCCAGGTGGTCGTTGCCGGTCGCGGCATGCTCGGTGACCATGAATTCGGCGACGGTGCGGTGCATTACACCGACGCGTACTCGGCCTACGGACCGATCGTCGCCGGAAAGTCGGGTATCTGGTGGTTCACCCTGCGCAACCGCTGGGATCCCGGCGCCCGATATATGCCGGCCGAGCGGGAGGTGCTTCGCGCCGCCCGCGACCGCTACCAGCACTGGGAACTCACCACCGAGGCAGAGCCGTCGGCGCTTCTCGACGAGTTGTGTGAGGCAACGGAAATTTCCTGCCGCCCGGTCCTCGAAGGGGAAGATGGGCTGGCAGGCTGGCGCTACCGGATACCGCCTTTCACCGCGATTGCCGGGCACGCGCCGAGCGCTGGCGGTGGCCAATTCTGGTTGGTGCTGGCGGGCGACGCCGCCGTCGATGGCGGCGAACCGTTGTCGGCCAATTCTTGCATCTTTGTCGGCTCGAAGGAGCCCGCCTTTGCCGGCGCCTCAGGCCCTGTCGGCGCCGAATTGCTGTGTCTGCAATTCCGCCGCGCGCGCGACTGAATCCCGCCCGCTGAACCACTCCGCTTTTTTATAATCTAGCTCATGGGATTTTTCGGCACGGAGGCTAGGACATGAGCACCATCGAGCTTGTCGATCCCGAATTGCGCGATGGGCTCGCGCAGTGGCCACCGGTGCCGCTGACCGCCGAATCTTTGACGCGGCGCCGCGCCGATGCGCTGGAGCTGATAGCCGCCGTTCCAAAACCGAACCTGCCCGATATCGCCGCAGACGAGATCCATGTCGAGAGTACGTTTGGCGGAAAGCCGATCCGCGTCCTGACCTATCGCCCGGTCACCTCCAACGACCCACTGCCCGTCATCGTACACATCCATGGCGGAGGCTTCGTGATGGGCGCGCCGGAAATGAAGGATGTGGAAAACAGGGTGTTCGCGTCAGAGCTGAAATGCGCGATCTATTCCGTGGATCATCGCCTGGCGCCGGAATCACCGCACCCGGCACCAGTGGAGGACATCTACTCGGTCTTCGTTTGGCTGCACGCGAATGCAGGCCAGCTTGGGCTCGATCCCACCCGCATCGGCATCAAAGGCGAAAGCGGAGGCGGCGGTTTCGCGGCAGGCGCCGCACTTTATGCCCGCGACAGGCAGGGACCAAAATTCGCCTTTCAGCATCTGATCTACCCGATGATCGACGACCGCACGGCGGTCCGCAAGGACCTGCATCCTTACGTCGGCGAGTTCGTCTGGACGCAGGAGAACAACTACTTCGGTTGGTGTTCGCTGCTGGGCTCCGAGCCGGGCTCAGCCGACGTCTCGCCTTATGCGGCGGCTGCACGAGCCGCGGATGTGTCGGGCTTGCCCCCGACCTACATCTCGGTCGGCGGCCTTGATCTCTTCCTTGAAGAAAATTTGATCTATGCAGATCGATTGAGCCGCGCCGGGGTACCGGTCGAGCTGCACTTGTATCCGCGGGCGTATCATGGCTTCTATCGGGCAACGAATGCCCGCGTGACCAAGCAGGCCGAGCACGACACTCGCGAGGCGCTGCGACGCTTCCTGCACGGATAGGGACCCTGGCTTTCACGCCCTCAGCTTCAGCAAATCGAGGGCAGCGACTCCGGACCCCTACCGCGCTGCAGCGCACTCTGTTTGCAGTTGTTACCCGGCGGGTGTCTGCGGCCGGCGCAAGGCGGTAGCTGCCCGGGAAAGGCTGATGGGCGGCATGCAACGGGAAAGGAGACGATCGCCAGAAATCCACCACGCGAGTACGGGTGCTTCACCTTCAAATCGTGATCCGTTCGACCTCGTCGAGCGTGATCTGGTCGCCGGTGCGGTCGTAGAGCTTGGTGGTGCGCGGGCTTTCGTGTGCGGCCATCGCTTGCGCATTTTCGAGCGTGCCGCCGGCTTCGAGATAGGCGGTGATGCCGGTCGCGCGGAACACATGACAGCCGAGCTTCCCCTTCAGGCCGGCTTCGGCGGTGCGCCGGCGGACCATCTGATAGGCGTCGATACGATGCATCGGCCGGTCGCTCAGCAACCCGGTTCGGCCCAGAGCCGAGCAGAAGAGGGGGGTCTTGCCGCCCTCGCGGATATCGGCGGCATCGAGATATTCGTCGAGGAACTGCTCGAGCTTGTGGTGCGCCGGCATTTCGTGGCGCTTGCCGCCTTTCTCGTGCAGCCGCAGCCACCAGCGCTTGCCGTTGGCAAAGTAGTCGTCGACCTCCATGGCGACGACGGCGCTGACGCGCGCGAAGCTGTAGACCATGACACCGATCAGCGCGCGATCGCGCAGCCCGACGAGCCATGGCACTTCCTGGCCGGACCCGTCCTCCGCCTTGATCGTCTTTGTGATCTTGATGCTGACGAGCAGATGTCTGGCCTGCTCCTCGGTCAGCACCGGCGTCTTGCCGCGCTTGACGACGTGCTTGGGCCCGCGCACCGCGTGCGCCGGGTTGATCGCCAGCACCTGGCCGACGACGAGCCAGTCGAACAGCATGCGGATCGCGGCGAGGTGCTGCTTGACGGTCGGCCTGGCGGCCGTGCGCTCCCTAATGGCGCGATCGCCAGCCTCCGACACCCGCAGCGCCTTCAGGTAGGCGGCGACGTGGAACGGCTCGATATCGGGCAACTCGTGGAGGCCATGCTGCTCGAGCCAGGCGAAGAACGAGCACACAGCGCGGTAATAGGCCATGCGGGTGTTGTCGTTCTCGATCGAGGCGGCAAAAAAATCCAGAAAGCGGCGTGAGGCCCGAGCGCCGGCATTCGCCACCATTATCGGCACAGGCAGCGAACTGGAGAGCGTCGGCGCTGCGCCCGCCGCCCCATGTTTCACCACCGCCGGCAGCCGGCTCTGATCGCCGCTCACCGCGACACCTCAAGCATGCATTCGACTCCCCGCCAGCGGACCCTCCCCAGATCGCACCTTAGTCTAACATAACGTCCTTTGGACTAAGCCGCTCCGCGGCAGTGCCCGGCGAGCACGATTTGAAGGAACGTCCCCAGCGACAACTGGACCGACCGGTAGAGAGGGTTACGCGGGTGCCATTCGCCGGGTACTGGCCGCATCACCGCGCCGGGGTCGAGCTGGCCACAATCGACGCGCATCGTGCAGCGGAAGCGGCAGAAAAACCCTGGCGCCTTCCTCGCGCTGCTCGGCAAGGTGCTGCCCACGACGCTGGCGAGCGACCCGAACGACCCGCTCGTGGTCGAGATCGTGCACATCACGATCGACAAAGATCAGGGGAAGCGATGAGGCAACAGCGCTCACAGGGGCGTCACGATTATTTGGCGGTACGTCTGCCACGTCAGCTCGAGCGGCGGCACCCGTGAGCGTCGCTGAAGCCCTGCGCTTCCACCGGCTCGAAGCCCGCGTCGCCAAACTCGAAGGTCTTTTGGACGAGTTGACCGCGATATTGGGCCCAGAGCACGACGCTACCGCGTCATCCGAGCGCCCGGCGGCGACCACATCGAGCCATGGAATGTCCACTTCCGCCTACTTTAGCGATCGGTGCTTGTGGTGCGGCGGTTCCTTTGATCCTCGCTGCGGCGGCAAACAGCAACGGTTTTGTACGCCCGAGCATCGCGCGGATTTTCACGCGAATGCCCGCCACTGGGCCGAGGCCGCGGTGACCGCTGGGCTGCTCTCAGTCACGGAGCTCCGGCGCGAGGCCGTAGCGCCCTTTTCACCATAGCCAGCACGCGGGGGGGGCAGCCGAATGGCAAAGGGCCACTCAGCGCAACGTGGCCTAGACCCAACAGTCGTGTCACCAGCCGCCATTTCGGAAAATCCTCTGACACGCGGCTTTTTTGAGGTCAAAAGAGGTCCCTTGAGGCATCACTTTTGACACTTCGCCTGCTCAATCCGGCCGCGCGTCGTGGGTCAACCCCGCAGAACCGCATAGTGGGGAGCCGTCACTTTTGACAAAACACGCTTTTCGTCAAAAGTCTTGCCATTATCCAAGCTGAAAACCGGTCCACAACCGATTTGGCGGCTGGTGACACGACTGTTGGGTCTAGGCCAACGTGCATGTTGCGGTCAAAGGGTGCGTTCGGCGATCGGGCAGGTTCAATTCACCATGCCGCCGCTGAAGTCGGCCTCGGATGCTGGCGCTGCGTAAGCGCTCGGCGAGGACGCCGGGTTAGGCCGCGGCGCGGTTCGCAACACGCGGCCATCCGCAGACGGCTTGGTGAATGGGTCAAATAGACCCCCTTGCCACCGTTCTTCATCGGTCGCGGTACGGAAGCGTTGCGCCAGAAGCGGGCGTTTGACTGCTTGTCCGAGTGCCTCAGGCTTGCATGGTGACGCTGGTGAGGCGAACGAGGCCGTCGAAAGAGCCTTCCGGCGGCTCGTCGCCGAGCAGTTCGAGGACCGCACCCCGTCTGCGGCACCTAAACGGTTCGGCGGATCAAGGACGTGCGGAATGCCTAGCGTATGATGATTGACAAGGGCCGTTGCGGTTCGTTGCGATCCACCGGCACGGTGACGCGCAGCCGGTCGCGCCACGCGCGTTCGACCAGTTCCTCCACTTCGCGCTCGCGGCTATGAAAGGTCCGTTCGCCGTGCTCGCTATCCAGCAGAAAACCTTCGAAGTCGCCGAAGCGATCGAAGACGAGACCTGCGATCTTGCCCGTGAAAACGATGCGTTTCTCAGGTTTAGGCTCCCGATGACGGCGCTTCGGTATTCCATCTCCAGTCGGCGATGGCAGAATTTGCCCCGGATCGCCGCCGAAACCCTCGACCCGGTCCGCGATCTGCGCGACATATCGGGCGACCACCGGCGACCACCGGTCATTGGCGGGTATCCCCTCCTCGATCCAGCGCATGATCGAGAGCAGCCGTTCTTCGGGCTCGAGCAACGCCTCTTCGGTGCTGACCGGAATCGTCAGCTGAAATGTCCCGAGAACACGCCGCTCGGCGGTGGCGGCGCTTGCGCTGCGGCGATCGAGCTGCCGCGCTCCAGTGTCGCTGGTCACCTGCCGGACGACAATGGTGAAGGCTTGGCCTTTGCGAACCGCCGCCGGCAGATCGACCGTCAGCAACGCCGCAATGTTGCTGCCGCCCTGAGGCACCGGCACCCAGGTCGCTCCGCCTGTCATGCATTGAAGAGTGGATGAATCGACCTGTCGCAGCCTGTGCGTCGGGTACATCGTCGCGGCGAGGTCCAGCACCGCGGCGGCACCGACGCTGGGCAAGTATACTCTCGCGCTGCAGCCGCTTGGCGTGTTTCCCCAATCGATCATCAGCTCGTCGACCGGCGCACCAGCAGCGAGTTTTGGCGTCGACCGGATGTCGAAGGTGTGCGGGATGCGATGGGATGCGGGATTGCCCGGGTTCGCCGATTGGACGACGACAAGATTGCGCTGCGCGAGCTTGTCCGATGACGCCGGCGTTTCTCCATCCTGCACCGGGTCGGCTTCATAGGAAATTTCGGCGATCAGGCATTGGTGCTTGCCCGTGATCGCCGCCAGCACCGATTGGGAGCCATTCTTCCACGGATTGGCGGACTCGGCTGGCGCGGGCGACAATGGGACAGCATTGGTCATCGACTGGTTGATGTCGAGCCAGCATCCGAAATACGCATACGAAACTCCGTCGCCGGCAGCCGGCTGGATGCCGTTCAGCAAAACATTCTTATCGTCGGTTTGCGTGTTCAGCAGGCTTCCCGCGGCGACGCGCTTATCGGCAAAGCATGGAATCGCGACAACATTGCCGGTGCCGTCGACGCCGAAAACGGGAATGAGGCCGCTCATGCTCGCGCCCGAATTGGACACAGCCGCATAGGTTTGCGGTTCATAGGCGGTCGAAGTGGTCGCGGCCTGGTACAGGCGGAAGAACACTCGAACCTTGCTCGAAGGAACGTTGGACTGGTAACGGACCCGCGCCACGCCGAAATTGTAGACCGGCGCCGAGGGGTCCCAGTCGAGCGTGACCTCCGAAACCTGCTCGTCCGTCGAGATCTGATCGAAGGCGTTCAGAGGCGCGCTGTTGCCGTTGAGCCCTTCGATCACGGCCTTGATGAATGTCGGCGCGTCTGTCTGCGGATCGCCGGTGTTCTGGAGGGTGATCGAGGACAGCCCCGGCAGCGAGTCGCCGGTGGCCATCTGGAAAACTCGCAGATCCGTGCTCAGCCACGAGACAGGGCCGTCGAGTTCGTAGGGATCCGCCTGCGCCACGAGCTCGACTGTGGCGCTGTCGGACACGCTCTGAATCTCTGCCTTGAGGATCACGGAAATAGGCAGGGACGGCGGCGAGTTGAAGGCGCTGAGGTTGGTGTCGAAATTGGCTGAACAGACCCAGGTGAAACGCTGAGGTGTCTTCGGTGGCAACGAAACATCCTCGGCGAGCAGGGCCGTCGCTGCCATGTTCATCCCGGATCGCGACGTCGAAAGGACGGGCGCAACGCCAGGTGGGTTGGGATAAAGGTCCGAAGCGAGAATGCCGAGATCGGTTGCGCTATATCCGTCGACGACAACGTAGAATGCGCTCGGTATGACTCCCGGCGAAGCGCTCGTCAGGGTCGCACTGACCTCGGCCTCCCCGAACTCGGTCCGATCCAAAATGAACCGCAGATTTTTCGCAAATACCCCCTGGAGAGCCGCCAACAGCGCGCCGCCGTCGATCCTGCCCAACCCGGTGCATGCGTCCCAACCGGGCCCGGACGGATAGCCCGGCGATCCATCGAAACCGTTATCGGTCAGCGCGCCTTGCGCAGTGAAGAGTTGGTTGTTGATGTCGACGCAAACGTTGTCACGAAACGCGTAGAGCGTCGGGTTTAGGAAGCCGATGGACTGCCCCAGCCGCGCGTTGATCATCGCCACCAGGCCCGCGTAAAGCGGGGCGACGGCCGAAGTGCCACAAAAGGGTCCCTGGGAGACGGTGCCCAAATACACATTGTAGCCACTGTTTTGGCTGGCGTTGCCCGCCACATCAGGAACGCCGCGGCCGATGGCGCCGCCGTTGAGCGAAAGCTGGGATACGACGCCTTCTTGCCAGGGCGGCAAACTGGTGAAGTAAGCACTGATGCCGCCGCCAGAAGCGCCGGTGCTGTCGTTCCAGGCCCACTCTTCCCCCAACGTCGACATGGGAGTCTGCCCGGTCGCGGTGCCGCCGCACGCGGTCACCCAAGGGTCGCTGGCCGGGTAGGCCACGTGAGCCTTCCCTAGGGCGCCGGGGTAACCGCCTGCCTGTGTCGTATTGTTCCACCCGAGCGATCCTCCGTCGCCGGCGGCCACCAGCACTGTGATGCCCGCCAGGGCCATTTCCTGGAGATCGGTGCTGATCTCGTTGATCAGGGCGGCCGACACCTCGCTGCTTGTCGAAATGAAATCGTCGCCGCCGATCAGCGTATAGCTGATCGAGACGACCGTCGGCGCGGGCGGATCCCCGGCCTTAGGACTGTGCCATATCCTGTCGATGACATCGAACCAGGCCTGTCCCGAAAGTTCATCTGTGCCGCCCCAATAGACCTGGATTTGCGCGCCGGGAGCGATCGCGCTCGCGACGCAGATATCGAGCATGATCTCGCTCGAGAAATTCCCCACGGTCATCGAATTTCCAGCGGCAGGAACATCGACGACCGAAGGAGTAACGGTGGCGAAAAGCCAGCCTCCGACGGTGCTGTTGACGTCACTTTGCTGCCAGCCGCCAGAGCCTTGGAATTCGACCACGCCGATTCTCTGTCCGGTTGCATCCGGCGGAACCTGCGGGAAGTTGTAGTACTGGGCCGGGAGAGTGGGCCCGCCCGCTGCGAACGGGGCCGTCCCAGGCGGGTCGGTGTCGTTGCGGAAGCCGACCCGTCTATTGTCGAGGCCGAATACTGCCCGCACGATTTCAGCCAGCTCGTCCGGGATGTGAATGAAGCCGTCGCGTCCCCGATAGTTCCCACCGGGCGTTTGATAGCGACCCAAGTCCACAGCGAACGCCTGGCGCATTTGCGCGACGGTGCCTGATAAAGTCGCCGTGCGCCCCGCCACGCTGGTTCCGTCGACCCTAATCCCGTGGAGGCTTGCGAAACGCGTTACCGCGTCCAGGTCCTCTTGCGCGGCTCCGTACGTCGACTCGAACTCATCGTGCGATACGAACTTTCGTTTCAGAGGCGGTGTCGCCATCCAATGCGCGTGGTCCGGCAGCGGCGGCGCATCCCGCCGCCGGCGAACGCGGACCGTGACCGAAAGCGTTTCCGCCGGGTCCGCCGGTCCAAGGAGGTCAGCCCCGTGCGCCGGCCGCCTCTCGCTGCCTTCGAGCCTTCGATAACCGGCGGGAACATTACTCATGCTCTGCTCCTCGACTTGGGAGGCCGAATGCTGGAATCCGCCGCCATTGCGTTGAGCGACCTCGCAAGAGCCCAAAAGGGTCGGGCGGGAGGTTCGCGCCATCCCGCCCAGCCCGGCAGATCGTTACTTCACGTAGATGACTTCGAGATATTCCACGATCGCTTCTTTGCGCCGGCGCGCGGCGGGGTAGTGCGCTGCGACATTGACCAGGAAAATGTCGCCGGTCCGGGCGTCATCCGGAATCCTGCCCGACACCTCGAACAATGCGCTTTCACCGTGACGGACCGTCACATGGTGTTCGGCGCCACCCCGCGGGCGCTTGCCTTTTTCCTCGCAGACATGAATTCGCAGGTCACAGTCTGCTGACGGCAGATGCGCACGAATCTCCGGAACCAGGAACAAAGGCAGACGGCGGTCGGAGCAAGCGCCCTCCACCGCTTTTCGAATGCGGGCCATTTCGCCGGTACGGTCCCAGTCGACCGCAACCTTATTCGCCGTGACGGTGAGTTTGACGAGGGCAGGTTCGATTTCATGAGAGTTTGCGGCGAACGAAAGGTTCCAGACCTTGATCTCGCCGCCCACGGTCACTGAGTTGGTGTTACGCCATGCCGAACCAAAGTGAGCCGAGCCGGCCGGGTGCGGAACGGTCGGGTCGATCACCTCCGTCGCGGTTGTGGGATCGATATTGAAGTAAGGCGACTGCGCGTTGGCGAGGCTCACGACGGCGCATTCGTGGGTGCCCGCGGCGCCGCTTTGGAACGGACTGGATGAAGTCACGACGATCGAGCTGTTCGGGGGAACGGTGACCGTCTCCTCGCTGATTAGGGCGCCGGCGGTGCCGACGCCGCCCGGGAAATGCCAGAACCGCACCTTGGTGTTGGGCGCCGCCACATTCGCGTCGTTGTACACGACGCAACTGACCGTGTAGTTCGAGTAGGGGATCAACAGCGTGTCCCAGGCTCCGCCCGGCGCTCCTCCGATCGGAACGACGTTGTTCGTGGACTGGTTCACCAGGATGATATCGGGGCTCTGGTAGGTGCCGTTGCCGATATACGGGTCCGGGGCCTTCGCGGTCGTGGCGACCGTTAAGGCCTCGACGGTGGCGGTTTGCAACGAATCGATTTCGCCGCCGATTGCGTACACAAGGCCGTCAGGCCCGGTGACGCCGGCCAGAAAAGCCTGTGCTGCCAGAATCGGAATCGATGACTGTAGGACCCAAGCCGTGGCGGTTGGATCATAGCTGAAAACACTTGTCGATGCCAAATTGGATGGATCGTCACCGCCAAAAGCGTAGATCAAACCATCGGGACCAACAGCCGCCGCCAGACCGGTCCTGCCGGCTGGGAGCGATGGACCGGTTGCCCACGTATTGGTCACGGGGTTGAAGATTTCCACTACGTCCAAGTTGCCCGTGTCGTTCTGACCGCCGATGGCGTAAATGAGCCCGTCCGGACCGGTGACAGCGGCGAGTTCGGCGCGCGGCGTGGGCATCGCAGCGGCGGTCGTCCAGGTATTGGCTACGGGGTCGAAGACTTCCACGGTTGTAAGGTAGCCCGGGTTGCGCCCGCCGATGGCATAGATTCGTCCGTCGCGACCTAACGCGGCCGCTAGACCGGATCGCGCCGTGAGCAGCGGCGGCGCGGCCGACCACGCGCCGGCCGCTGGATCATAAGTCTCATGCGTTGTCAGAGCACTCGCGCCATTGTCCCCGCCGAGAGCAAAAAGCCGACCCGGGCCCGACGCGGCGGCGAGATTTTGGCGCGCCGTTGGCAGCGGACTGATCGTCGACCAGGTTTTTGCGAGGGTGTCGTATATCTCCACCGTTGAGCTTACGCCGGAAAAGTCACTGCCGCCGATCGCATAGATTCGGTATCCGGCAGCCGGCGCAGGCGCGTCGCAGGTGGCCGCCGCAAGGTTCTGGCGGCCGTCTTCGAGTGGGGTTTCCATATTCCAGGGCATGTCCATCTCCTCCGACAAAAAAGTAAGCTTAGGTTGATTACGACACTACCATGTAGCTCGCCGATCCCCCCAAGACATGTGAGCCGCCTCACATCACCGGCACTTTATTTTACAGGGGCGGACGCGCAGCTCCGTCCACTCCTCACGTGTTTTATCTACGTGATAATCGAGAGGTTTCTGTGAGGTCGCGCCTGTGAGGCAGCGAAAGTAGGGCCGGAAACGGCGTGCCGAGCGCCATGATCGCGATCATTCGTCCGCGTTCACCTCAAATCGGATCACAGGAATGGTATTGGGGATGGGATGGCCACAATATTTCCAGTAACATATTGATATTTTTGGATCACTGGCGGAAGCGGCGACCGACCCTGAAGGTCGACTCGATGATGGTGTTGCGCGCCAGACGCGGCGGCACCGGTTCGACATACGTGACCTTGCGGGGCGGGCTGCGGCGGGCCATTCCGGTCCTCCTCGTTAGGTCGGGCGGTGTGCCTCAATTCTATGCGGACAAACGGCCCTGCCTGCCCGTGTATTGCGTGGCGGCAAAAAGGGGACGCTAACGTGCATCGTTGATCCAGCTCAAGGATTGTTGCCGGCCATGCGAAGTATTTTTTGCGGTTATTGACGGCGACATTAGGCGCTGACCGGTAGCGCGGTCACATTCTGCAAAACTTCTCGTGGACGCGAAGATATCAATCAAAGAAACCGTGGCTTCGTTGCAGGCGCCGGGATGGGGCCATCGAGAGGCCGCGGAGGTGCGAGGTCCGGCTCGGAGCGGACGGGCGAGCCGGGATAAGCAACAGCAGCGTGACACCCCTGTCATTTTGAAAATTAAGTGGCGTAGAATTTTGAACATTATCTGGCGTAAGCTGGGATATGGCAACCCCCGCCGGCGACGTCGCAACCAGCGCAGCCCTGACCGAGCTATCCGAGCGACAGCGCG
>Ga0210386_10001282_pt1 | contig 22532 bp, 25 predicted proteins | sample IncBWH32OmetaG_FD_160091 | JGI IMG/M metagenome (GOLD analysis project Ga0210386, IMG submission 160091) | Forest soil microbial communities from Barre Woods Harvard Forest LTER site, Petersham, Massachusetts, United States - Inc-BW-H-32-O ...
CAGTTGGTCCAACGGGTCCGGTTAAATTCTCAATCGGGCTCCCCCAACTGCCGGATGTTTTTGTATATACGTCGCCTGTAAGGGTGTTCAGGTATAAATCTCCGTCAACGCCAATGCTTGGAGATGGCACGCCTGCACCTGACAGCCAGCCAAATCCGCGAGGCCCAAAACTATTTACGTCTATCCAAGTTCCCGCCGCCGTCAATTGAAAAAGCGTTCCTGTTGCAGAATTTACGTAAAATTCTCCCGTGACGTATCCCGCAGCAGACGTTGGGTCTGATGTTCCGTAATATAATTGGCTGCCAGCTTGACTAAGCCTCCATACGACGGCTTGTCCTTCATTTACAATTTGCAACAAATCCAATGAGTTTGGATTTAAACCTCTTCCGAATACTGTGTTTTGACTTGTGTCGCTCATTACTTTTTCTCCGTGTCCGCTTTGCGGATGTCATGAATGATTTCTTTGACCTTCTTTCTGCCAATTGTGGGGAAATTAAATCTCGTAGCATTCGTTAGCGTTGTCTCTGGCATATCTGGATTTTGTTTCACGAACTCGACAGCCTCTGCGGTGTAGTCGTGTTTCCGAGATGCCGCCTCCATCACTATCCGACAGGCTTTTAGATAGCCAAGCCCAGCGAACTGGGCGCAAATCGTGTCCCTAACTTTCTGGATATCCGGACAAGTCGCTAGAAGAAGCTGTGCCGCGTTGATAGCTTCGGCGTCACGGCTTGTATCGACGGTAGGGCTTGGTGGCATCCAACCCGCCCTCGGTGTTAATGTCCCGGGCGGAACTAGACCGGACCCGGGTCGTGGGTTATTTCCGGAATTTTCCTCCTTGTTAGCCATCTCAGTTCTCCTCCGTTACCGGCGATACGCTCACGTCCCGCGATGAATCCGCTACTGTGACGGGATTGCGTCGAACGTCGGCCCGGTCTTTAATTAGAAAATCGATTATTCTTATGCACTCTTTAACCTGTAACTCCAGAAGCTCTACCTTCTGCTGATAACTCATGAAATCTCCTATACGGGATGTGTTTGAAACGCCCGTTTCGTTCGTTGTGATAAGAAAGAAAAGCAGGAGCCTCAATCAAACAGAGCCCCCTGCTTTCGTTACTTCTTTTCCGGCTTTGGTTCTGGCTTGACGTCGGGCTTCTTTTGTTCTTTCTTTCGAATTTCAAAAGGCAAACGGTAGGAAGCATTTTTGTGATCTTGATCTGTCATTTCTGTTTCTCCTTAAAATGTAAAAGGCTCCCTTTCGGGGAGCCTCTTTTCAACGGCGGTTGCTGCCGTTTGAAATCTATTCAGCCTTGCGAATACTAGATTTGCTGCCAATTAATATGGATTGATGTTCTGGGATCGTGATTTTAAACTTCGCTGCTTTTCTCCTTTATTGACTCAGTTTTAGGCTTTGCCCGGGACGTTTGCTCTGCGATTTGCTGCTTTTCTCGCTTGTCTTGCAGATAATCGCGAACGAGGCTCAGGACTTGAACCAGTAGGAACCTGTCCTCGAGATCGTCGCGGTACTTCTTTTCTTCTTCAGTCATTTCGGGCATGGTGTCTCCATCTTGGTTTATTGCGTCTACTCGGCTAGTGCCTCGTGGACGATTAGCTCGACGTCGGTGTCCTCGAGTTCGGGATACCGGATATTGATAAAGACTTTCAGCTCTTCTGGCGTTGTCTCAGTGCCCCAGAAGAGTGCGGCTTCTTGGGCGGCTTTCTCGAATCTGTCGTTGCTCATCCCTACCTCTCGAACCGCCCCACGCGATTACGGCGAAGCTCGTATTCGCCAGCGAGTTGCATCCGCTTGTCCTTCGTGGCTTTCCAATCAATCGCGCCCTTTCGGTCGTATATGAATTCTTTTCTGATAGCCGCGGTTGCGCCATGATCCAATTTTCCGTAGCGCGTATTTACGGAAACCCGCTCCGCTTGGCTCTGATCGGGGTTTTCTCCCGCGTTTTTCTTCAGCATGTCGCGGATTGCGTCATTTGGATTATTGAACTTCCCATCTGATGTGTGGCTGCGGAGGTCGCGTTGGGGCACCATGCCGGCGTCGATCTTCGCCTGCTCGGAAAGGACTCGCGGGGCCTTGACGATGTTACGAAAGACTCGGTCGGCGGGAGCGCGTGAGAACCACAGGAGTGAATCCCACGTTCCTTCTACCGCGTCTTTCAAAATCTCGTTCGTGAGTAACTGCCCGGGATACTTGCTTCGAATGAAATCCGCCAACCTGTCCTGAGTAGACTCCGGGAAGTCACCATTTACGAGGAGTCCGAGCGGAGCGTAGTTTTTCGCGAAATTTGCCGCCGTGGCGTTGTTGTGATCTCCTTGCTGTTTCGCGAGTTCTGCAGCCTTTCGATCCGCGTCTCGCCTCGCGATCTCGGCCTGCATCGCAGCTGATGTCGCGACACCGATGCCGTCTAAATTGTTCCGGTTGGCCTCGAGTGCCGCGGTCAAGCTGTCATAATCGTATTTGCCGTGGAATACCCGGTCGATGAATTCATGAATGATACCGGCGTTGCGGTCAGTATCCTGATAACCTTCCCGGGTCGCGAAGAACTTCACCCAGTTCTTGCAGAGCTGGGCTTCCTGCTGTGTCAGTGTCCGTGTCATGTTGTCTCCTCGCCTTTCGGCTTAGTCCTGTCCTGCCAACCGTCGATTAATTGGCTCCATGCTGCCGTTAAACTTCTTCGTCCAGTACCGGAACTGGTCCGGGCCCCACATGTGTTTGATTTGCTGTGCGCTGATTTCCGGCGGTAGGGAATACTCTGGTGCAGGTCGCTGGATGATTGCCCTCAGTTCCGCGGTGCTCTTCTTGTGCATCTCGGACCGTTCCTGCAACTCCTGCACTCGGATACGCAACTCCCCGACCGATTTATACCTATGCCCGTCCTTGACCGCTTTTAAATTCTGCGGACTGGTGCCGGGACGTAGGAGTTCGATAATCCGGTTCGAGAGTTCTTGCTTTTCGTCTTCTTCGTTAGGCCAGTGAGCTAGGCTCTCCCGTAACTTAGGGTGCTCATATGCTTGGTCGAGTGAACCTCCCGGATCGGCATCGATATCATCGAGGTCTCGGCCAAAATATTGGAACAAGATATTCTTGTTAGCCAAAATATTTTTGATTTCCGGGTGGCGGGCAAGCCAAACCGTCACTTCTGTATCCGCCTGAACCGCAATCTCTGTCGCCTCGGCTAACCTGTCCAACTTCTTCTGCTCTACTTTGTAGGTGCTCAATTTAATCCTCCTCTCTTTCATAGACTTTCGTCTTCGGTCTTTTCGGTTCTTCTAGTAGTCCTAGAATCTCGATCCGGCGTGCGGTAAGTGCTTCTCGGCCCGGCATCGGATCACAAACTAGGCACCGGACTTTGACACCTAGCCCGATGACTTCCCCGCTGATGATGTCGTCTGATCTAAAAAATATTCCGGACTTTTGACGGCCGTACTCGAGGATCCGGATGAAACCAGATTCGTTATAGTGGTTGTAGGAAACCACGATTCCATCAACGTACTGACCAAGCTTTTCTACCGCGTGATTATCATGGAAGTGTCGAAGGGCTTCCGTTTCTGGTTCGGGTTCAGGTTCGGGTTCAGGTTCGGGTTCAGGCTCGACGTCTGGGCTGAAGTGGTCCGTCAGCGTTTCGGCTAACTCCTCGATGCTCACCGCTTCTGGTGGTGCCGCGACTTCTTCCGGCGGAGCCTCGACGGTCACCGGTGGCGGTACGACGGGCTTCACGACGAACGCGCCCTGAATCGTTTGCGGCTTTTGTTTCTTTTCTAGTTTAAATTGATGCAAACTGCCATTCGGGAAACGCGTCATCAAAATACTATTCCGTCGGGCGTGTTGGATCGGAATTCCTTGATCAATTTCAGATTGCGAGAACAGCCGCTCGCAGAGAATGCAACGTTTTGGTTCAGTCATTTAATTCTCCGTAAAATCTCCTGTGAAATTAAGACGGCCGCCAGTAGGAGAGACCGACGGCCGCATCAGCGGACTCGAGTTCCGCATTTAAGCCGGCGTTCCGCAGGAAGCCGACTTAAAATCGTTTGTTGAGCTGTATTGAGTCGTTGAAACTATAAGTAGCCGAGCTCACGCAACGACTTCAGAGCTGCGGCGTCCGACGCGAGAATCTCGCTGGTTGACGTGGATCCGGCTCCATGTCCGTAGGGCGCGGGCTCGAGGTTATTTTTAAAATTATAGAAACGGGCCCATACTCCCCGTTTCCCGGGTGGCGGGCCGCCGGGACGTCTAGGATCTTCGCCGAACGGCTCCGTGATATAGCGTTCGGGGATCTCGAGCTCATTCATGATCATCCGGTCGAAATCGGTCCAGTCGTATTGAAAGTCCGGTCGGCGTCTGTGCTGCATGTACCACTCGACTACGTGTCCAAGGAAAGTGTGATAAAAATCACGATTCACATCATCTATGTCCCAGCCGAAGTGAGCCTTGTAATGGTTCGAAGGGTCGGCAAGTAGGGCTTGCCAAACTTTGTTGACCTGCATGTGATGCCGGGTCTCGAGCATCGTCAGAAGTAGGAATGGCGGTAACCATCCTTTACAAACGCCATATTTCTTGCCGTGCTCGATCATGTCTTCGTAGACGAACTCGAGCCATTGAGCCGTCTTCTCGTCGGTCGGCTTTTCATCCATCATGCGATAGACGTCTCCGACCTTCTGCCGCATGATATCCATGTCGTTCAGCCGCTCTAGTAAAATCGCGAGTTCGTCGGCTCGTGTGGGGTTGGTTTCTACATCAGTCCTGTTGAATGCCCACAAGGCCTCGACCTTGTTCCTTATGCCAGTCGGGACACCTGCGGCTTCGCGCTTACGCTGGTCCTGCTTTCGATTCCGGGCGTTCGCTCGCTTTTGAGCCTTTTTTGCCTTTTCGAGATTGAATCTATATTTCCTCTGCTCGCTCAGGCTGAGCCGGGCATATTCATCCTCGGAGATTTCGACAAAGCCTAGTTCGTCTGGCTCGCCTTCTTCTTGTTCGGCGTCTTCGAGTTCTTCATCGTCCGGGGTGGCTAGCGTCCGGGCTTGTTCTAGTTCGAATTCGTTATCGTCCATTTTTCCTCCGTTGTCGGGCGTTGATTACATCGCTATTCAGATTGCCTCGCCTGTTTCTTATCGCTATCAAGCCCGGGTGGAGGAGCGCCATCTCCTCGAGACTTAGCAAATCAGACTTGATGGAGTTACATTGAGGACAGCAAGCGGCTATGTTGTCGCTCGTGTGTTTCCCGGTGTTCTTGATTCTATCGAGACAGTGTCCGGTGAAGGACTGGAGTTCCGTGCCGTCCATCCCGCAATAGATACATCCGCCGGCCAAGACGGACTCGATGAAGTTCTCGGAATACATCAATCGGTCGTCACGCTGCCAGACCTTTTCTGACTCCAGTACTCGGCGTAGTAGCGTCATCTTCGCGCCTAGGCTCCGTTGTCGTTGTTTCAATCTCGTGTCGCGGCATTCCTCGCTGCAGGTCTTTGTCGGGCCCTTGAATGAACAACCACACTCCGGACACCATTTCTCACCCTTCTCCATTTCCTCTCCGCCGGACGTTCCGGCTATGATTTACTTAGTAGTAATTAATCTAGATCTTCGATCTTCTTGAACGTCCCGTTGTCGTCCCGGGCGTAGACAAAGCGGTGACCTCGTGGGATATCCACCGGGTGGCAGCAACTACATAGGGTGTTCGGGGTGCCATGGGGTGCGTAGACGCTGTGTCGACATCGCGGGATATTACTTTTCGTCGGATCACTTATCTGCATGTCCTTTCTCCTATTGGTTGAGTTGGTGATGCTGCGTTGTTGGGGTGTTACCTAAACTGCCGGGGTAATTGCGGACTGCCGTTTCAAACGTGCCGCTGCAAGTACCGCTGCCATTTGTTCTCTACGTTCGGGGCTGAGGACTCGACGGGCCCGGCTCCTGACGCCTGATATCTTGAAAACCAGTCTTGATTCCGTTTCGTTCGAGGGATCGAAATACCAAATCGATTCCGCGTCTGACTTTGTCTTGAGCCTCAAACCACCGGCTTCCGCCAACCGGAAACGTATCCGGAGAGCCTTATCGACTTTCGCGGCCCGGCTGGCGGGAAGAATCCGGAGCCTGAGTGAGCCGTCGGGGTCGTCCACATCGGCGATCTCCCCGAACTTGCCTGCGGCGATTTTCTCGGTCCCGGTATCGACTAGTTTCAAGTTGTAAGTCTGGGCAAACTTCAGCATCCTTTCTGTTGGTTGCATATCGTTCCTTTACCTTGATTGGCGTGGTGAGTTCAGGTTGCGTAAACCGGTCGGTCTGGACTGGTATGGCTACTTTTACGTCTTCGTAATTTCGTGTCTGCCAACTACATCGTGGGATAGGCGCGACCCGGAAAACTGGCTATCCTACGCGGTAGTCGAGACCGCCATGGGCGACCACGGCATGGGAGGTGCGGCCGGGTGACCTAGGCGTATGGGTAGCCGCCGGGTACCTTAATAGAGAAGGCCGGGCTGGCTGGTACGACCCGGCTATATTGTTGATTCGACAAAGATTATCATATTTTGAGTCCCGCAAAAGTGGTCAACGGGGCGGGTACACATCCGGACCCTGCCGGGGTTGCAAAAGCAATAGAATCAATACGATGGCTGGAAAAATCTTCGCGATCTTCAGGAGCTCGAGCCTAAAAAATTTCCCCTTTTTCCTCGGCCTCCACTCGAGGTCTAAAATTTCCCAACCTCGAATCGTTGCCCAATCGGCGCGTTTTCAATGTGTTGCGGAAACCATCCGGCTTCGAGGTCCTTGCTGCGCCGGGCTCACCGCGGGCTGGTTTGACACTTTTTGTCAGCGCCATTAATGGAAGCAATTAACTGCGGTTAGCCTAAATTGCCTATAATCAGTGTGTTGAAGGCTTGCGTCAAAACGATGTTGGGTCTTAGTCTAAAAAACGGCGATTTCCGGCCGTCTCGCCCTGTTCGCCGCGCCCCTCCAGTCCATGCCGAGACGCCTCGAACACGATTGCCCGTAGCCTAGGCGAAAGTCAGACGAACATTATGACGTCTGATAACCGCTATATTGTTTACTCAGATGGCCGCTGGAAGTCGTTTCCTTGCAATTAGATCGCTGTAAATGACGCGACTTATCGGAATTATCGAGGTCCACTTACGAGCCCTTTCGAAAATTGGTATTGAAAAGAAAGGACTTTAAGTTTCAGGATTGGACGAAATAATTATTTACTCTGTCCATTGTTCGAGCTCGGGCACCACGGCTCGAGAATCGCTAGCGGGCTCGCTGGGCGTTCAGAAACTCCGCTGTGCTGCTCACGGTGTCGTGCTCGAGATCGTTGCTGTACGGCGGTCTGGCGTTGAAAATACAGGGCATTCAGCGTCTATCCCGACCTGATTCGGGAATTTAGTGACGTGTTTCATTCAACTGAAGGTCTTTCAACGTCCAAAAGACGAGAAAAGCGTGACTTGCGAGTGAAATCGATAGAAATTACCCATTCGCCGCGACCTGCTACCCCATTAAATGGGCGAGTTACACGTTTCTGGTCGTCCTCGAGTCATCGGCCTGCTACGCGCCTAACTACGCCGCCAAGTACACTAGTAAGCCAATTACGCTGGTAGTCAGGTTGCCGCGAACCGTCGACACGGTTCCCAGTTCGAAGGCGTCATCACTTTGGCTCAAAACCTACTTTTCCGCCCGGTTGGAAATTTAGGCGGCAAGAACGAAGATGTCATCACTATGCCCATCCTGTGTGTCGAATCGCGCTTAATCACACTTAATTAGTGCCAAACTCTATAAAATATAAGATTTGACACACAAGATGACCATTCTGATGACACCTTCCATATCTATCAATATGCACGGGTTAAGTACGATTTTGACCTCGATGACACCTTCGTTCAAAAACCCGTTTCTGGCCCGTTCGGAGACCAAAAACACTAAATTAAGCGAAGGTGTCATCACGTTTTACCGAAGGCGTCATCAAGAAACGGGCCATAAACGAAGGCGTCATCACTTCTCACTCTTCCGGATCACGCTTCGGTATTCCGACCATTTTTCTATTCTGGCCACGGTTACCGGGCTCGAGAAACTCGACGAGTTCCTTCTCTTTGATTAACGTGCTGTACGCTCGGCTCCAGAAATCCATCCCGTGGCGTACGTGGTTAAGGTTTCGACAGAGCATCCGGTAGGTCATCTTCCCCCGGTTGTTGCGGAGCTCGCGGAGCATCTCCTGTTGAAGTCTGCCCTGCTGGTTATCGGCTTCGATAGGTGCCAGATAAGCGTTGACCGCCTGCCTAAACGACACGATGGCGTCGGCCCTTTCGATACAGTCGGCGGTCACGGCCGAACAACCCATATCAATCGCCAACAGGAGCGCGAACTTCTCGACGAGACCCCGGGCTCTCGGGTCGTCCCAGCGTTTCATCATTTCTTGAGCTTCGTGGACGTCTTCATACCGATAGGTCTCAGTCGTGACGGCTCGGTCAATCAGTGCTCGGGTCTTCTGAGCACCGTCCTGAATCGGGGCATCCCACATCGGGCCTGCGGGTCGCGGTTTTTCCGGACCGATACAGAAGAACATCCGGTCTTCCATCCCGCTAACGATTCCCGCCAATTTTGGCCAATACCGGTTGAACCCCTGAGTCGTGGTACACCAAACCATCCCGAATGTATAGCTGTCGGCCGGGAAGCTGAATTTTTTCTTGTGGTTTGATGTCGAGTTTCCAAAGTAGTTTCTGTCATACCAGTCCAATATATCGTTCGACATCGAGCTATTCTCGATTCCTATTTTTGCGACGAGTTTACCGAGCTCACTGTTGAACATAATCGCGTGTGTCGCATTGATGCGTTGCATGTCAAGAGCGAAGCCTTCGCTGCTCCCAGCTTGTAGAACGACGACCTTGCCTTCTGAATTCCGAAGGTCGGGCTTAAAAGTCGACAGCAGCCCGGCGTGCTCGAAGTACTTCTGCGCGAGTTGGCAGCTACTTGATTTGAAATATTTCCCGGGGTCTGATACCAGCCCAAGAAATAGGTTCCAGTTGATGGTTTGATTATGAAGTTTAATTTTATCCGAGAAGTAATTCATCATAATCTGGGCCGCACTGAGCCACAAAAATTCCGGGTTCTTTGAAGATGACTCCACTACTGGTTGAACGAAGCCGTCGTAAAGACTCGTGTCTTTAATGGCCCAAAGCGGGAACGCAGGCCGCGGAGAAAGGGATGTCTGATCGATTTCCACAACTGCGACCGGCGCGACTAGAGATTCTTCCGCTGGTCGTCCGTTGACTAGCGGTCGTTCTTGGATTTGTTGAGTAATCCCGTCAGGATATCGCGAGATCGAATTCGCAATCGTTTGGACCTCGGATGAGTCAAGCGGTGGTTCACAACGCTTTTCGTTGATTTCGGATAACTCATCAAAAATCTTTTCGGCGTCCCATCCAAATTCACGGCGCATCTTCCCGGCGATGCTAGTCAGCGTGGAATTTCGCGAACCTGAAATGATAGGCAGCTCTTCACTGACTGCTGTCTTTTTCTTGACTTCGAGACGTTCCGAGTTCCAGAACTTAATTTCTTCCGGAGTCGGGACTTCAGGAGTTCCGACCTTAACCACGCGGTACTGCCTTCCCGTCGTTGGATGGACGCTCCCCGGACTCACGCATTGCTCGTTGTCTACGCGTAGGCTGAAATCTTTATAAAGAGTCCCGCCTTCACCTTGGCTGATGTTCACAACGCCTTCAGACCAACGGTAGTAACGATGGCCACGTCCCGGACTGGACAAAATCATTAAGTTGCTTGAAAACTTATTCCCTGTCTTCTCGAACCGAGCCTTGACATCATTCGAATCCGCTTCGAACATAAAGAACTCGTGGTTCCTTGCAACGCTCCCGAAGTTGCAACCCGGGAACTGCTTAGCCCAGTCCCTAATCTGCTTGACGTCACATGTAGCTTTTTTCGGCCACTCAGTGATTCGTGGAATTTTTCCATCTTTTAGTGGAGTCTGTGGAATACCGAAGTTAGCCATCCACAATGCGCCATCCACCGGCGTCGGAAACTCACCATTCGCATCGGGTTGGACGACATCCGAAGTAATGGTTTCCTGATTATTAAACGGAGCATCGTGTGAAATCGCGGTCGGTTGCGGGTCCGCAGGTATATTTTGTTCCCGTGATTCGATACTTTCTTTGACGGACTGCGCGACATCCGCATCGGTTCGCGGCGTCGGGTATTTCGTGGCTAGCGGTAGGGTCGCCATGGCTACTCACCCGCCTTTGGATCCGCTTTCTGCCCATCCACGGGCTGCGTGACAGGTTCCGCCAAAGTCTGTGCCCCGACATCTGTCACGGTTGGTTCCAATATCTCGATTGAATGAGCGGAAGGAAACTTGCCCGGCGCGGGAGTCGCCAGCGCGACCCGAAATCGGACTTGGTCACCCACCTCAGGAATCAATTTGCCTTTCATGATCCGGTCACGGTGAAAAAAGAATCTTTCGCGGTCCGAGAATATAATCCCGATGGCCTTCACGTCATCGTACCTAATGATGTGTCCCAGCCGGATCGGTTTGATTTGAAACGTTTGAAGCCTAACGCCTTCTGTGTTTGTTTCTTTTTTAATCTCGCTCATGCCCTTATTCCTACCTGTATTGAGTTCAGCCCGTAGGCTGGCACCACCTTTCTTCGCGGCATGAGAATCCCTATGTGCAAGGTGATTAAATTTGCCGAACAACTAAAAACTTTTTGCTTCTACGACTGCTTTTCCTTCTCTTCCTTCTCTCGCCTGACCCGTTCGGCACCCGCGTCGGTCCAAGTGCATGCGCCTGAGCTATGCTTCAGGTGCTTGCCACACCTTCGGTGCCGGTCCTTGTCTTGCTCGCATTGCAGGCCATTACAAACTGACTCACAGCGGTTTTCTTTAAACATCGGTATCCTGTCGCGCTTCGCCCTTCGGCGTCTTTTAGATTCTCCTCGTCAAAAGATTGTCTTCCGGCCCGGAGTAAATTCCCGCATTACGGTGAATCTATTGTTTTGTCTCAGTCGTTTCTGCTTCAAAATCTGCGATTTCTTCTTTCGGTCCAATGGGAATCGGAACAAATCGTAATCCGGAACGAAACCTTTCAATCGTCTTCCGGAGTTCAGCGGGATTATCAAACGGCAATCCGTACGGTTTGGCGTCTGCCGCCAGAGCGTCAAGGTCGGAAAGCGTCTGCATTAACTCAGGCAGGGCGGGCAGAGTGACGTTGTGATTCATAAATCGCGACAATCCAGTAGGATTTAGTCCCGGGACGATCCGGCAGATAATTTCCGCAGAGATTCTGTGCCTCTCAAACGCTTCGCGGATTTTATCTTGATAAAGCATGACGCCCCTTGAAAGATTTTCCTGTTCGAAATCGAGTCCTAAAAATAACGCCTATCCCCAAATAAAAAAGGGACTCGACGAATCGAGCCCCTAAGGATAGGCATGAAAGAAACGCCGTTAGCGCGGCGGAGAAGTTTTGTCCCTTCTCATATAAGCACGAGAGCGTCGAAATATTCCGTAAGCGTAATATTGTCAGCAGGTTAAGCATTTTCATGCTTCGTTACGATATTCTTTTCAACACTCTTTTCAAGCTTGGCTGGATTTGGTTTGCAACGTTTGATTTCTGCCCGGATAAAAGCTCGATGTGTGCCGATGAAGTGCGCTCGGACATCCTGAAACCACGCTGAATTAAAATCACACAAACGGCACCGTGGGGCATCGCCACGAATACACACGACGTCTGCGAGATGCAGCGTGAAAATTTCTTTGTCACGCTTATCCCACTTTGCTGCAGCATTGAAGTTCTGTTGGTTCACCCACGTGTAATCAGTTTCTTTTTGTGTCAACCCATCTTCGAACGCTTTCGGATCCATTCCCGCATTCGGTCGTTTTCGGCCGCCGTTCTCGTGACGCTGACCATTGATATCAACCCACGCGTACGTGTCGACGCGCTCGGCAACAAACAAAGCATCGCCGCCGCTCGTTTCACCGTGGATCCGGCCGCGTAGGTCGTTGCTCTCAGGTTTGACTTTCAGGATCGCGTCTATCTCGTCCTGAATGGCTTTTTCTTTTGCGGCGTCCTTTTTTGTTTTTCGGTGCGAGCGCATCTTCGCGGCATCGTCGACGTGGATCCGCGGACGACCACGTTTCTTTTTGGCCGCGAGTATTTCCTGCTCGAGAGCCGCGATGGATTCCGGGCTGGGCTGAGCAATGGCAGGAATGGCAGGCACGGCTGCAGGCGGAGAAGCGATTTCTAGGCTGGGTTTTTCTTCAGGTGTGAAACGACCGGCTAGACCGATGAACAATCGTACAGCGGGTTTCTTTCGTGGAACATTCATAGTCCTATCCTCTTGAGCCGCTAAGCTCAAATATTTAAAATTTAATTGCTGTTTTGGTAGTGCTTAAGCGGCGGGAGAGGCGGTGTTGAGTTCTGGGCGCGGTTCGTAATGCTGTAAAGCCCTGAATGCCTATATGCCGTGGAGAGGTTATTTAAGTCCGTCTCTGGTATTACTGAGTCAGTAAACTATTTTTGCTGTCCGAGACCCGGCCGAAATTGAACCCCTGACTCCCTAATCGAACCCGGGCGTTCGTGCGCCATATTGACTCGTAGAGCGTCGTAGAATGTATTTCTAAATTCCGACGCGCGTTTGGTGTCCGGGGTGTGCCTTAATTATCTTAACTCGTGATACTCCCCATAGGACCACTCAGTCAGCAGGGTCCAATTTCGCGACTAACTGTATTTCCTCCAATCAGATGCAAGGTACGACCTCGGAAAAGTGTCCCGAAATACCAAAATAACCGCCTTAATTATCAATTGGTTACAAGGGCTGAAAAACACAAGTTGGCTAAAGAATCACGAGATTGGCGCATTTTGGAGGTCCGGCGCGACCCCTAAAAAATGAAAAACGGCCTTTTTTTCAATCTTGCAATGTACTGAATACGAGCATGTTATAACACACGATATGCGAAAACACTGGGCATTTCTAAAATTCCAGATTTTGGACTCATTTTGCACCGATTTCGTGCAAAAACTAAAAATATTTTTGTCTGTAACCATCTAATGTAAAAGTGGTTGCAAACTATTTTCATATTTCTTGAATTTTTTGCGTCCACTTTCCCGTCAAACGCAATATCGTGTGCCCAAAGAGTAACATTCAGACATTCGTCAATAAATTCCCACACAGGAAGCGATACAAATCGAAATAGCCGCTCTGGCATTGGTTATTTCACAACGCCTAAATAGACGGCTCGAAAATCACGCAATAGGAAGCCCGTACAGCGCCTTTAGCTTTTCAAGCCGCCGGGGTAGTAAATTTTGCCTTTATGAAATCCTTATCTTGGTGGCCAAAAAGAAGGGGTTACCAAACCCGCCTGAGTCTATTTTGCGGCCGTCCACTTAACCTTATTCTTGTCCAGTAGAGCCGCCACGTATCGAGCAGGGACGAATAATGAGACCCCTGAGTTATAAACCAGTGGCTTGCCCTCAACTATTACCGTTGTATTCCCGATTGCGACCTCGGCGTTCTCGTATGCTTGGCATACTCCAACCACGGCTCCGGTTGTAATTGAATATACTGGACCACCGCTGTTACCGTGATTAACGCGAAGGTCGGCAAGATAGCTATCCTCAAGTTTTGACATCGCAAATCCGGCAGGCGCATTGGGAGGAGCGTACGTACTATCATAGAATCCCCAAGAAGACGCGACTGTCCCGGACGTTGTCAGCAGGACAGCCTGATTAAGCGGGTAACCAGAAGTCGCTATGCCATCCCCATCCTCAGGACGTTTGATTGATAACCTGACCGGTTCTAATGTCGGGAAGATAGGGTCCTGCGGGCTCAAACCAGATGACGATCCAAAAGTTATTGAACCTAACGTCTCATACAGAGGTGTGTCGCGGTGGATCTCATGGAGTAATGCTAAATCATGGATTGCGTCTTGGTCGATGACTTCTACTTCAAAGACTCGAAATCCCGCCCGGACATTCAGGCGATTAATGCTGGCGATCCCAATCCCGAGGCTCTTTTTCCCCTTTGGGATGTTTATCGCCATCGTTTGAAATGCGTCAACAACATGCTTCGCGGTAATGAAGTATCCATCACCTACGTCGAACCCGGTGCCGAACAGGCCCATCTGTGGCTTTGTGAACGTCCCGGGTTCACCCTCAACGAGATAATTTATTTGGACCGTCGATTGGCGAATCAAGCTGATGGCTTCCGGCAACGTAATCGTCTTCGGAACCTTTTCACCCGGACCTGATGAACGGGAAGACGGAGTCGTGGTCTGCCCCGAGACCGCACGAGAGCCTACCCAGAGTAGTAAAACCCAGATTACTCCGGCAATACCACGGATTAAGAATGGGCGTCTGTTACCTGTCTTGAAATCCGCCATTAACCCTCCAAGTAGTTTGTTCATAAGTTAGAATTGCCTACGTTACTGACCTTACCATTAAACGGACCATCAGCAAATGTACTTGTGCCCCGTAAAAAGCCACGGGAGCGATTCCGCCAGATTCAAGTCCACATAACCCACACCACAAGAGATAGCCCGGCAGAGAGCCGGGAAATGGCTAGTACGGGCGTATCCAGACCGCCACCCAGACTTGAGCCCCAGACGTACTGGACCGCCATGTATCACGGATGTGATACAATCGCGACATGGTAAAGCAACTGAGGGCTGTTCGTATAAAAGAAAAAGATTTGGAAGAGCTCAAGAAGCTCGCCAAGAAGGAAGATGAAACTGTCAGCTCTTTAATCCAGCAGGCGATCCGCGAATTCCTTAGCAGGAAGGCGGCAAAATGATTCAAGCAACCCTCGACAGACTTTCTCCGGCTCTTATCCAGCGTGTCCAGAACTCAAAGAAGTTCCAGCAGTGGCAGCTTCAGCGGATACTCTACTCACCCGTAGATCGCAAACAGCCGGTTACTGAGCAGCACTTTTCTCCGGCACAGCTCGCCTCTCAATGGGGCCTGAGCGACGACACGATCCGTCGCTTGTTCGATGGTGTTGAAGGAGTCCTCCGTCTCGAAAAACCCACTCGTGCCGGTAAGCGGCCACGCGTCACGATCAGGATTCCGCTCAGCGTCGCAGAACGAATCCACACGAAGTTGTCCACCGGGAGTAGATAGATGCTAACCCTATTCAGGCGACACGGCAGGAAGTGTAAACACGATTCCCGGAAGCAGAGGAACTGTAAATGCGCGATTTGGGCCGACGGTTTGATCGGCGGGAAAGAAATTCGGAAATCCCTGAAAACAAAAAATTGGCAGCGGGCGCAGAAAAAGGTCCGCGACATGGAGATCGCTGACAAAGAGCCTGACGAGCGGATCACTATTGAACACGCTTGTGAAGCTTTTCTGGAAGACGCTAAAGCTCGCGGTCTACGAAATTCAAGTTTGGAACGCTACGATCCCCTGTTCACACGCCTAAAGGAGTTCGCGGCTTCGATGGGCCTGCGGTATATGAATCAGCTGGACCTCAATTCGCTCAGGGAGTTCCGCGCCGGCTGGGAAGCCCAGAATTACGGGGCCCGGAACGAGTTGGAACGTCTGCGGGCACTGTTCCGCTTTGCTCATGACGCCGACTGGATACCCGACAATCCGGCACGCAAGCTCAAGGCACCACGGATCGCCCCGGCACCGACTCTGCCTTTTTCTAAAGACGATATGAAAAACATCCTGTCGGCGTGCGACGCCGCGGAAGCGAAGGGCTCCCGGCATCGGCCGAATAACGTCTTGCCCATGAAAGCTTTCATACTTTTGTCCCGCTACAGCGGATTGCGAATCAGAGACGTCGTGACGCTCTCGAGAGACAAGATCCACGAAGGCAGACTATTTTTGCGAACCGCGAAAACCGGCACCGCGGTCAAACTGCCGTTACCGCCCGTGTGCCTCGAGGCTTTGGCGACGATCCCGGCAAGAAACCAGTATTACTTCTGGTCTGGTCAAGGCTTGCCAAAAACTCGAGTTACCAATTATCAGTACGCGTTGAAAAAGGTATTTGCGAAGGCGAACGTGGCTGGCGGCCACCATCACAGGTTTCGGGATACTTTCGCCGTTGAGCTACTGCTCGCCGGGACTCCCATAGAGCGGGTCGCAATTTTGCTCGGCCATTCCTCCACAAAAGTCACGCAGGCTCATTACAACCCGTGGATTCAAGCGAGGCAGGACCAGCTTGAAGAGGACGTCATCAAGACTTGGTGACAAAAAATTGGACGGGTACATATAGGGTACACGCGTTACTAGTATTCATTAAGCTATTCACTATATTCACTTTGGTGTCTTGAGAGCAGGTGGGAACGACCAGCACTTGTAGATGAGCAAGCCCCTTCCCCCTCGCTCAAAGACTTGTGTAAGTCGTCCATCGGAATGCGTCCACGAATTCTTTCTAGTGCACGATTCGTGCCAAATCCTCTTCCTGACCTCAATGGCATACTTACCTTGATTTGCTTATATTTCCGCCTTGGTAATTATCGCAATCGTTAATTCTGAAGCGTATAGAATCCTGTTTCGGGATGGCGATCTCCCGGCTCGGGAATTTTCTGAATTCATACCACCCACGTCACCGCACTACTTTCCTCCTTTTCTCGCGAGTGTAATCCGGTAGAAGCGATCGCGGGTCAATAAATTTTGGCCGCAACTCTGCCATCGAGCAGGATATTAGACAGGTCTCAAGCCAACTGTGCAATTTGGAATGATTTTCCAGATTGAAACATCCGGCTCACCCCCGGGCGTCAGTATGATTTGCCAGCAACGGAAAATAGAGAGCTTAGCTCGCTCAGTTCTCACTCCCAATGGAACCCAACGTGCCACATCTTACGGTGAGGCAATGACCATGAAGCGTAAAAAGCTAGGGGAACTTCTTCGGGATCGCGGACAAATTTCCGCAGCAAATCTGCAAAAATTGTTTATCGAGCAAGAAACTAAGATGGTCCGTCTCGGCGAGTTGATCCTTGAATCAGGCTTGGTTGACAAGCCTTCTCTGATTAAAGCCCTCGAGGACGTATCCCTTGTGCCGTATGTCGATTGTGGGTCGATCCGAAGTGATCGGGAAGTCATGCAGCTCATTCCCGAATCCATGGCGATGCGCTTAGACGTCCTTCCCATTCGCATGGACCAAACTCGTCTCGTGGTGGCCATGGCTGAGCCCCAAAACTTGACAACAATTGATGAAGTTCGATTCAGCAGCGGCAAAGATTTGTCGCTTCGGTTTGGATTCCGCGCGGAAATCCAGAAAGCGATTGCCCGAAATTACACTCCTCAGGAAAAAGATTTGAATCATAAGCAAGCACTGCCAGGAGTGATTGACGAACCGACGGGCGACGAACAAACCGTTCAATTCATTTCGACCAGTTCACGTCAGGCAAATCGCGATGCAATACAGGAGATTCAAGCCGAACACAATAAAAGAAAGACACCGGCGGTCCGCCTGGTTTCGGAAATTATACAAAGAGCTATTTTCAAGCATGCCAGCGACATCCATGTTGAGCCGCAAGCCACTTGCACTACTATACGGATACGTGTGGATGGGGTTTTGCGCGAGTTGGAAACGGTTCCACTCAGCATCCAGAATTCCCTCATATCCCGCTTGAAAATTCTATCAGACATGGACATTGGTGAGCGAAGGGCCCCGCAAGATGGGCGATTCATGGTGTCAATCGGTAAGACTCGCGTGGATATGCGCGTTTCCACCTTGCCAACACAATATGGAGAAAAAGTAGTGATCAGGTTGCTTGAAGCAACGGCTCCGATATCCGGGTTCAACGAACTGGGCCTGCCGCCCAATTTAGCGGCGCGTTTGCTTCAATCCTTAGCGCAGCCACAGGGAATGTTACTGATCACGGGGCCCACGGGCTCGGGAAAAAGCACGACCATATACTCGGCACTCAACCTGTTACGCAAGCCGGCGGTTAATGTGGTTACGGTGGAAGACCCGATTGAATACGCGCTACCGGGCGTCAATCAGGTGCAGGTAAATGCGCGTGCCGGGCTTACCTTTGCCGGTTGCCTGCGCTCAATTCTGCGGCAAGATCCGAACGTAATCATGATCGGAGAAATTCGCGATCTGGAGACTGCGGAAATTGCCATGAAAGCCGCGCAGACTGGCCACTTGGTCTTATCAACGTTGCACACCAACGACAGCATTTCGGCGGTGGCTCGCTTGCTCGACCTTGGCATTCCGGAATATCTGATTGCTTCGTCAGTGAGCGCAATTCTAGCACAAAGATTGGTGCGCAAACTGTGCTCCTGCCATGGATATAAGGACGTTACGCCTGCGTATGCCGAACGCCTGAAGGCGGCTGGATGGGCCAACCCGCCAGCAAATATCGTCTGGCCGAAGGGCTGCAGCCTTTGCGATTACACCGGATACAAGGGGCGCATAGGCATTTATGAATTGATGACGATCGATGAACCCATCCGTGCCATCTTGCGTGGCTCTTATAAACCCGATCAGGTTCGGGACGCGGCTCGTGCTGCAGGAATGCGTAGGATGCAGGAAGACGCTTTAGAAAAACTTCAGGCTGGAGTGACCACGCTCGATGAAATTATTCGAGTCGTGCCCATGGATGTTCAGAGCGATGGCGTATTTGAGCACTGCGGACAAAAACTTTCCGCATTATTTCGCTTTTGCCCGTATTGCGGAATTGCACGTGAACTTGAAGAACTCAATTCCTCTGCATCATCACTGGAAGTTGGGGAAGGGGTTCTGAATTGAAAAAAGGCCCTGTGGTTAAACCCAAGAGAGCCCGCCCAACATTGCGAACGAATGGAACAAAATCTCACGCGTGTCCGCGCCGAAAGAATACGCTTCTCAATGGGAAGACATTGTCATCGGCCATGTCCAAATTAAATAACGAAGTGACTAGGAGTCTTTCTATCCATTTTCCTGAAGGCAGCGTCATAACCCTCAAATTTGTGTTAACTCAGCTAGAAACCAGTCTGCACGCCTATGACCAAGAGACTTATCAACTTACGGACATCGGACTGGGGCTCGAGACGCTCAAACTTCACCCTGAAGCTATTTAACCAATTAAGTAAGAGCTGAAAAGTGTTTCATTAAGGCACACATCCTGAAAAACCCCGGACCTCAGGTCAACTGCCCAAGTTAAAATCAAATTTCATCTGATAGATTTTATAAGTCATTGTGTGGGAGGGTCCCTTGGATTCGAACTCATTGCTTACCCAAAATCCCGATGTCAAGCAAGCTGCCCCTGCGGAAACTCAACCAAAGCCGACTGTTCCCACAGCGGCCCTGGTTGCCACTTTGCTCCAAGTCTCAAAACAGGTGAGCGATCTGATCTTTTCCCCGGGCCGCGCGCCGCAAGTTGAGTTGAACGGCCAACTGAAGGAAGTAAATATAACTGGTGTAGGGCGTCTCACACCGGAGGCGACGCACAGGATCGCCATGGACTTGATCGGGACAAATGAAATCGTATCGTCCAAGCTGGAAAAAGAAGGCGCAACGGACCTATCGTATAGTTTGCCGGGGCTTGCGCGGTTTCGAGTTAATATTTTTCGGCAACGCAGTACACATGCCATCGTGATGCGCGTGATCCCACAGGCTGTCCCGGATTTCACTTCGCTGAATTTACCGCCTGCATTGGGTGAAATCGTGGGACTGAGAAATGGAATCGTGCTGGTTACCGGGCCGACCGGATCGGGGAAATCGTCAACACTTGCGGCGATCATCAACAGGATCAATGAAGAAAAAGCCTGCCACATCCTGACAATTGAAGATCCCATCGAATTCTTGCATTTACATAAAAAATCCACAATCCATCAACGCGAACTTCATAGCGATACGCCGAGTTTCGCGCTGGCACTTCGCGCGGCATTGCGGCAAGCGCCGAAAGTAATTCTGGTCGGAGAAATGCGCGATCGGGAAACCATAGAAATAGCGATGGAAGCGGCTGAAACGGGACACTTGGTTTTTTCGACGCTGCATACGGTGGACGCGTCAAAAACAATTGAGCGAGTCGTTGGCGTGTTCCCTCTGGCGGATCAGCAGACGATACGCGCGCGGCTTTCGAGATCGTTTCGATATATTGTTTCGCAGCGCTTAATTCCCAAGAAAGATAAATCCGGGCGTGTGGCGGCCATCGAGATATTGAAATCGACCATGCGCACGCGCGAGTATGTGGAAAAGGGCGAAACGGAAGGCAAATCGCTTCTGGACGCCATGCGCGACGGTGCGAACGACGGGATGCAACATTTCGATGGTGAATTGGAGCGCTTAGTGCGAACTAATATCATTGACCTGGAATCGGCGCTCAGCTATGCGTCAAACTCTGGAAACTTGAGATTGGAATTGTCGGATTTGGCGGAAGCCGCACCGGCAGGCGTTTAAATTTTCTCGGATTGTTAAGACAATTTTTCCGTTGGTGGACCTGTTCTCTTTCTCTTGCGCAACGTATTGCATTTTTGAAAGCGGTCTTTGCTTGCCTCTCAGTTTGTAAGTCCTGCATTGATTCCTCCAAGTTGTGATTCTTCTTGCGGGCTGGGTCGGCCTCTCCCTCCCGAAGATCACGGGACGGAGAGGCCGCTACAAAACCGCAGCGCATCGCAGTTGCTTTTGTGGAAGCAGCCCATTTTTCGGGCGGGCAGCTTTTTTTCCACAGCACTGCACAATCTAAATTGAGGCACTCCCCTTCCGAGTCCAGTCCCAGTACTATGTGCTAGTACGCTCCATTCTCCAATACCACCAATTTTCCGACTTTTGCGCTATCGGTTTTTATTCCGATCAGATTGACAATCTGGCATGCCATTTCGATTCAGTGGATTCCGGAAAGTGGTTTTTACGGCGATTTTCCTGGGGACTCTCTCCGCTGCTGCCCTGGCAAATCAGGCCCCGATCCTCCTTTCGGGGCCTGCAACTCCGCTCTGCTACTGCCACTGCGCGTATGAATCTGGCAAAAAGCATTGCACGAAGATGTGCGAGCTGCCGCAATACCAAAATCGCTGGTGGGCTGTTTCCTGCCATAAGAAAAATTCAAATTCCATCGAGTCTTCTTCTCCAGACGAAAACAAGGGCTCCAGGAAAACGAATCGAACCGAGGAATCTCACCTGTAAGGCGCTTTCAGCGACCCTTCCTGCGCCGGAACTCTCCTACAATTATCATTTGTTTTGCTTCGCATTGCGAAATTCCGAATGCCATTGAGCTGTATTATTTCGACCGTGCACGGTCGATATTCTCGCTAAATCTGCGCTAGAATGTTTCTCCAGCCGATGCCTCGCAGCCGGGTCGACTGGCTATTTGCGATTGTATGTCTAGGCTGCGTGCGGGACGAATTTTCTAGATTTCGATTTCAGAGGAGTGCCCTTGTCGATTAACGATGCAGGCGTTTCGGCAGCTCGAGCCGCTCTGCGGCACGATTGGACGCGCGAAGAAATTCAGCAGATCTACAGGCAGGCGCTTCCCGATCTTCTTTTTTCGGCGCAACAGGCGCACCGCCAATTCCATGACCCCACGCGCGTGCAGTTCTGCCAGTTGCTTTCTGTGAAAACCGGAGGCTGCCCTGAAGATTGCAGCTACTGCCCGCAGAGCGCGCACTACTCGACGGAGGTTACCCGCGGTGGTCTTTTGCCAGTGGACGAAGTTCTTGAGTTTGCCAAGCGCGCGCGCGGCGAAGGCGCCACGCGTTTCTGCATGGGAGCGGCCTGGCGCAACGTCCAGGAGGGCGAGGACTTTGAAAATATTTTGAAGATGGTGCGCGGCGTCGCTGAGTTTGGCATGGAAGTCTGCTGCTCGCTCGGCATGCTCGACGATTCCCAGGCGCAACGACTGGCCGAAGCGGGGCTGACGGCGTACAACCACAATCTCGACACTTCCCCGGAATTTTACGGTCAAATCATCACCACTCGAAATTATGACGACCGCTTGCGCACGCTTGCCTCCGTGCGAAAAGCAGGAGTGACTGTGTGTTGCGGCGGGATTATCGGCTTGGGCGAATCGGAAAACGATCGCATCGGGCTCCTGCAGCAGCTTTCCACGCTCAATCCGCATCCGGAAAGCGTGCCTATCAATGCGCTGGTGCGCGTGACGGGAACTCCGCTGGAACAAATTGACTCGCTCGATCCGCTGGTTTTCGTTCGCACCATCGCTACGGCGCGCATTCTGATGCCCTCATCGATGGTCAGGCTGAGCGCGGGGCGCAAGGCGTTGTCCCGTGAGGCCGTTGCACTGTGTTTCGTGGCCGGCGCCAATTCCCTTTTCATCGGCGAAAAATTACTAACGACTGCCAATCCGGAACCGCAGGACGATATGGCCATGCTGCAATCGCTTGGACTTGAGCCGCTGCCGCTGCACTAGACGAGCGCTAGACGATTTTTGTGAACATCCATCAACGCATCCTCGCAGAGTTGTCCGAACTGGAATGCCGCGCCCAACTGCGCGAACTGCAAATGGTTCACGGGATCGATTTCAGCTCCAATGATTACCTGGGGCTCGCCACCGATCCGCGATTAAAGCAAGCACTTGCGGAAGGCGTCGAATACTCGGCGCGTCTCGCGTCCACCGGATCGCGGCTTCTATCCGGCCACTCGGAGGC
>Ga0210386_10001288_pt1 | contig 22439 bp, 19 predicted proteins | sample IncBWH32OmetaG_FD_160091 | JGI IMG/M metagenome (GOLD analysis project Ga0210386, IMG submission 160091) | Forest soil microbial communities from Barre Woods Harvard Forest LTER site, Petersham, Massachusetts, United States - Inc-BW-H-32-O ...
TGATGCCTGGAATGGGTTTTGTATTCATCGGTGCGAAAGTACCAGGCCACTTTCTTTGAAGCAAACATAAAACCTGCTTCTTTTAACATGGTTCTGTGAGGGTAGGTATTACCCGTTACCCATATCCATGAACCGACAAGCTCGATAACGATACCTTCAAGAGTGATTATCTTTTCAAGAGGTTGCCTGTATTGTTCAGCTTTCAGTATTTTAGATTCAGTTTCCTGTGCATCAAGGTTTTCACCCTTTGCAATGTTGGCACAGGCAAAAGGATATTCATTATTGATAGCTTGCATAATTGCAACATTACCACCCCTGTCGGGGTGGTGTTGCTTAGCTAATGCACGGTAAAGAGCCTCTACTTCATCTATAGTATTACAATCTTTAAAGTAGTTCATAAGTAGAGGGATTAAAAAGGAAAGTGGTTATAAACGAAGATTATATTAGCGCTGCTGCAAAGCGATTTAATGTTGATCACCTGCTCAGGTTTGAGTTTCAGAAAATCACTCCCGTTTGAAATAAGGAACTCTGTTCCCGTTTCATCCAGTATTCCTGTGAATTGATTTTCTACGGTGTAGATAGTCACCTTTTCGCCTTTAAGGCCCTGCAATTCTTGTTTTTTGTTTGTCATGGTTAGCGTTTTTAGTTTCGCTGCCATTTCAACAAAGCTCAGTGTGGCAAGGAGGAATTGGAATAAATTATGCCGGGAAAATCTTTTGTTACCTTGTAAGGCGTAAGGGGTGAATTCTTCTGAATGGAAAAATGGAATGCAAGAATAATTTACCCGTTACGTTTCATCTTAGGGTGTATTCTATCAGTACGGCAGTATGAAAAGCCCGCCCAGTCCGACAACTGGCGGACGTGCGTAGTTTTCAGGAAGCCGTTCTGATACCCTAAGTGAAATAACAAGAGAGGAACTGGAATAATTTATGCCGAGAAAATCCTTGACATGCTGCCGGTTTTGCTTTGTTGCAGTTTTGTGAAACTAAAAACGCTAAGCATGACAAAATAATATATGGGCTTAAAGGAGAAAAGGTCTATCTGTTTCCATTAAATTTTCTTCGGTAAAAAGGGTGCTTTTTTGCAGTTTAAAAATCTATTAATCGAAAACCCATTAGCTGTGTTTAGACGAATCAAAATAACGTGACTTCACAAATGACTGCCGCCGGTATTTCGAGCAGCCCTGATTTGCCTAAATGAGTTTTAGCCCTATTTCTCTACATGGGATTATGGCACAAGGAGCATATTTTCAAGTTCCCGTAGGATCTGCAAAATCAACGATTTTTCTGTAGGTATTTTCTGTTGGGTATAGATGTAACACTACCCTACTTGTTTCAAGGTGAAACAGGGTAAAACAACAAAAAAACGAGCAAAATCAATGTGTTGAAGGCTGTTCAACTAGCATTCCATACTTGTTATATCATGATTATCAGATACATGACTATTTTTAGGACCAGGAAAAATAGTGACGACAGGTGTATGACTTTTTTTGCTTGGTTTTTGCCTCAAGAAATGTAATGCTGTGAGCATGATTTTTGACCTGTAGAATTATCTATGCGGTACAATTCCGGGTGTGTCGGGAAGTTGCTAGTAACACTTCCCATCGTGTTGCATAATGAAACAGATTTTTGGACATTTTTCTTAAAACATACGCTTAGCTACCAGTTATTTAACCTCGTTTAAATAATCCCAAAAAGAGCTTTCCAAAATATTTCAGGAAAATCATCCTCAGAAGATAGGTATTAACAATCTTCTTCCTGTTGCACTTTGCAACAATATTATGACAATAAATATTGTGATAATTGTACTGCGTGCCAGCTATTTACCAGCATGGAAATAGTTACGGAAATGAAAACATTGAAATTCTCCTGCCAATTTGCCTATCATTAATCGCATGATAAACACATTGTTATTTGTAATTAGCCGGTACAAAAGCTGTTTTTGTAACTTTACCATTATTATATCACTGCAGCATGGAAAACGAGAATAAGAATAGAATCAGCAGTAAGTTTCAAATGTTAAAAGCAAAGGCTGATATAGTTTTTGATTCGGGAAGTATGGAATATGCTTTTGATAAGCTTGGCATCTTCACTGAAAAATTAAACCCATTTCTTGATAGCCTTGCAAGTGAAATAAAATCATTACCGCAGGACAGTCTAATACGGTATGAAATTGAATTTTGGGTAGATACCTTAGATGTAAAAATTGAAAAAGCAAAAAAGAAGAAAGGCTTATCGGAAACGGGCCGCATATTTTTAACGCACCGCAAAAAACTTAAAGAACGGCTTCTTGAAATTAAATCCAACTTATTATCGGAACCTGTAGTTGTAAAACAAGAATCAAAAGAAATAATAGAGGAGCCCCTATCATTCAAGGATATATTTTTATCTGCTGACTGGAGAAAATATATTGATGCGCTGTATGAAATAGAAAATCCGGTGATAAGTACCGAATATGAATTTATAGGTAATCCCAAAAAACATAAAGGAGTTATCGCATCCTGGATAAAAGAATTACAGGAAAGAGGTAAGATAAATAAGAAATATAGCCGTAAGCATTTAGCAGAAGTACTCAACTCTGAAATAAAGGGCTTGGATTTGGGTAAGGATGGTAAAACCCTTGATAACTATTCAATTGCCTATGAAAACGAATATAAAGGCAAACTAAGGCGGATAACAAATTTATTACCATAGTTTACCTTAGGTAATACGTGGTAAATGATGGTAATACCCGCAGCATAATATTGCATCATAATATTATGTTGCATGGCTATTCAGGTTGTTACAATAGGTGTACAGGAGTTATTGGAGATCATCAATAACGAAAGAGCAGGTGCGTATTCATCCGGCTATATAAAAGCAAGGAAAGAACTAGAGGCCGTAAAAGCCGAACCCAAATTTAGCGAATTGCTAAAGGGTGTAAAAGAATTAAAAAACTATCTCGAGTATAAAGGATACTGGCGCGGCTCTATTAATACTTTAAACAAAGTTGCTCCGCAATTACTTGAAGAAGGTGACCGCAACAGGCATAGCCTTATGTTCCGTTGTGGCTGTATCGACCATGCATTTAAAAACGGGTTCAGTTTTCAGGCATGGCGAAAAAAAATAAAACAATAACTAATTAGATTACTATGAAAAAGGAATTTGTTGCTCCACGTGTAAAGTATCAGGCAAAAATCTCTGAATTGAGAAAAGAAATTAAAAGACTAAAAAGGGCTAATGCCAGTTTAGCCAGAAAGTTTGCTAACTATAAAAAGAAAGACCAAAACTTTTTATATACCCGACGGCTTTCATATCCCGGTATGTCATACTGATATTTTTTGCATTCATACTATTTGTATATTTATAGTATGAAATTCGCAAACTCCTTTATATCTGCCAATATCCACAGGCTTTTTAAGCTGTTTTCTTTATTCCCATCAAAAAGCCATTTGCGACTTATCTTTGTGACCAACTCTTGCACATCCCTTTGTTTACAGGGATTTCAGCAGTCTCGTTGTTATTTACAATAAAATAACAATAAACTGTTTTGCTAAGTTATATAGCAATGTTTCACGGATGTGCTTGTGAATCAATACAATATTGTGTGTTTAGACTGCTAAAATTCTTTCGTGTCAAATTGGCACACAAAGCCTATTTGCCCCCGTTTATCATTTTCGAAACTATCCCTTTGTTCTTACCTGATTCAGCTAGTATAACACCACCAATGTGCATAACAATGTAGGTAATAATTACCCACATAAAAACAGAATGAATATCGCTTGCCGTATGCCTGATACTTTTTAGGTTCTCTACATCATCAGAATACACCATAAACAAACCGGTACATGTTTGTATAAAAAGCGCGAAGTAAAAGAACAGGTAAAGGAATTTTACGACTATGTAGTGTTTCGTTTCTTTTTTATCCGTACCTGGAAGTTTTAAATAGTTCAATGCTCTTTTAAGAGTGGGTATTAGTTTTTGTTCAGTTGGCTGAAAGAATTCAAAGATCAGGCGAAATACAAACAAGCCCGCTAATACATAACCAATATAAATATGCCAATGCCATACCAAGTCATTAAACTCATGCGACACCGACCTTGCTTGCTGATCGGTAACGGTAATATTGTTTTCCTGCAGGCTACCCTTAACCAGTGCTATATTACTGCGTGTATTGAACAGTGTTTTTGCCAGCAACACCGTTGCCAATGAACCCATTATAATTATAAAAGTGCTCCAGTGCCATAAGCGCATTGAACGTGAATGCTTTCCTCCGAACATGGGCTTATTACCTGGTGTTGCCATAGCGTATATTACTTTTTTATGAATGTAGTCGAAAATTCTTCTGACTTGCAGTTGCCACAAAAAATGCTTTTACAAAAAGCACTTATCTTCTCAGCCAGAGTGTCATCACTAAAACCCTCACCGTGCCCACCATTAATCACTGTGTTAAGTTCGCAACAGCCGCCAAGGTGTTTATAGCGTTGGGCAATGAGATAAGGTCCTTGAGCGGGAGTGAAAATTTTTGGGTAATTTATCGTGTCTGTTTTTACATAAGCAATAAGTTTATCTGCAGTTCCATGAAAGATATCAAGGGGTATATGCCTGGCAGCGTTAGCCGTTATTCGCGAAGTGTCTCTTATATCTCCCCACATAGAAATAACACCTTTAATTGAATAAGTTTCACTAAGGGTATTCGATGAATTATCATTCGGTCCTAATTTGTTTTCTATCCAGGGATAATCAGTATTCCAATCTGCTTGCGTATAATACGCGTCGGCTATTGCTGCAATTGCTCCCGCACTTATACCACCAATGAATATTTCCGAGGTGTCTATACCATACAATTCGGCATTGTGAACAAGAAAACGTATTGCCGCTTTAGAATCCTGGCAGGCACGATAAAAATCCTGATCATAAGCAGTATCAGTTCTTTGATAGTCTATCAACCACCCAAGGCGATAATTTATTGATGCGGTTACAAAGCCTCTTTTTGCTAGTAGTTTTGCTTCATTGAAGAAGAATAACTTATTCCCGCCATTAAATGATCCGCCATGAATTAATATAATTAATGGACGTTTTTTTAATAGGTCCACCGAACGTTTAGGATAAAAAAGTGTAAGATCAAGTTCCGTCTTATCTCCTTCCCAATCCTTAGCCTGGCCATATACTAAGCTTTCGGCACATTCAATCGCGCTATCTTTAAAATAGTCAGCTTTTGTAAAGCGGTTTGGTATGCAGTAAGATTGTGAGAATCCAGCAATTGAAATAAAGAGAACAGCAACCAGGGAAAAGCAATGCCTCCTCATTCTTATACTGATTTCATTCTTGCCCTATAATTACCATATTTGAATCCTTGAGCTATCAGCACGCCAGTATTTATCACCTTGCTTAATATCAAAAGCCTTATAAAATTCAGGCATATCTGTAAGTGGTCCAATAACCCTGTACTTTGCTGGTGAGTGCTCATTGCTCTTTACCTGGTCAGCCAATGCCTCAGGCCTTGTGTTAATCATCCACCCGTATGCGTACCCTAAAAAGAAACGCTGATCGGGGGTTAATCCTGCAATTATTTGATTCTCTCTGTACTGCTTTGTTTTTTTGAATGCTTCATATGCAAACATTATTCCACCCAGGTCGGCAAGGTTTTCGCCTAAAGTTACCTTACCATTTATATGCAGGCTGTCAACCGGAATGTATTCGTTGAACTGCTCAATAAGTTTTTTGGTACGTGCATGAAATTTGATACTGTCTTCTGCAGTCCACCAATTATTAATATTTCCTTTCTCATCATACATGCTTCCCTGGTCATCAAAGCCATGTGTCATTTCATGGCCAAATGTTCCACCAATAATTGAATACAACAATGCATCATCGGCAAATTTATGTTCATAGCCAGGTATAATTATATTACATCCCGGTACTACAATTTCGTTGTTAGTAGGCTCATAGTAGGCATTGTAGGTTTGTGGTTCCATTTCCCATTCAGTACGGTCAACCGGCTTTCCATACTTGGCTGTCATATAATTGAATTCCCATTTATTGGCATTCATTTCATTTTGCAGGTACGATGTTCTGTCTACTTTCAGGGCACTCAAATCTTTCCACTTATCAGGATAACCTACTTTCACAACCATTACGTTCAGTTTGTTCAAAGCCTTTTCTTTAGTTGCCGGGCTCATCCAATCAAGATTCTTTATTCTTGATGCATATACATCTTTAATTGCCTTTCCTATTTCCAATAGCTTTTCTTTAGTTCCTTTCGGCAGGTAGTCAGTAACGTACACCTGGCCAATTAATTCTCCCAGTGCATCATCGGTCGATTCCACAACTCTCTTCCACCTTGGTTGAGGTTCTTTTATTCCTCTCAGCGCGGTACCGTAGAAACTAAAATGTTCCATATACGTTTTGTCATCAGTGTATGGAGCCAGGCCATCAACCAAATGAAATCTTAAGTAGTTCTTCCAATCGTCCAACGAAAAACTTTTCAACTCACCATTCAGTGCAGTAAGGAATTCCGGTTGGCCAACCATAACTGAATCTACATTATGCAGGTTTACCTCATCCATAAATACCGACCAATCTAAATTAGGAGTTAATGCCTGCAATTGTTTATAGGTAATTTTGTTGTAGTTTTTTAATGGGTCACGTGTATCTTCTTTCTTTCTTGATGTTTTAGCCATTGCAGTTTCCAGCTTCATTACATTATCAGTTGCTGCCCTGGCTTTCTTTTCATCGTACCCCATTAGGATAAACATGTTAGTAAGGTGAACCAGAAACTTTTCACGAACGGTTGTAGCTCTTTTGTCTGCATCAAAATAATAATCACGGTTAGGCAGGCTTAATCCGCCTTGCTCTATGGCGATCATATTTTTACTGCTCAACTTATCATCTTGCCGAACTGAAAAATGGAATAAAGGTGCACCTGCAACAGTATGTATGTAGGCCGCAGTTTGAATGACTCCTTTAAGGTCTTTTATATTATCTATTTTAGCTAATGCCTCATTAAGGCCAGAAATACCATTTTTATTCAGGGTAACGCTATCCATACCTGAATAATAAAAATCTCCTATTTTTTGTTTGTTCGAACCAGGTTCAGCATTTTTGAGCGCTGCAGATGTTTTGCAAAGATTCAGTATCTGAGCATTTATAGTGTCCTGTATCAATTGCCATAACCCGTTTTGCTGTTCGCTGTTTGGTATTGGGTTATTCTTAAACCATTTGCCATTAGCATAAAGAAAAAAATCGTTGCCTGGTTTTACAGTTGAGTCAATATGTGAAACCAGTTCGTCAGTAGCAATTACATCAGCTTTTTTTGATGCGGTATTACATGAAGTAAATGCCACTATTAAAACAAGTAATGCCAGGGGTGATAAATATTTTTTCATTTTACAGTTAAATGGGTTCGTTATAGTTCAAAGGTAGTAAAATAGGTATACAGCCTTTGTGCGAATAAGGTTAAAATGTATTACGCAGTAACAGGTTAAATTAACGGGCGTTATGGAAAACGGCTACAACATCGTCATCTTCTTCCATCTTATCAATAAGAGCAACCAGGTCTGCTTCCTCTGCATCGGTCAGTTCTTTGTGTGTAGTAGGAATAAATGTTTTTGAGCTTTCTTTGATCTCGAACTTCTTTTCTTCCAGTGCTTTTTGCATATGGCCAAATTCAGAAAAAGGAGTTTGAATGATCAGTTCGTTATGTTCATCGTCCCAGGTGAATTCTTCTGCTCCGAAATCGATCAGTTCAAATTCGGTTTCTTCTTTATTAAGGCCAACAGCTGCTACTTTGAAAAGCGCTTTTCTTTCAAACATAAAACTTACTGAACCATTTGTTCCCAAATTTCCCCCTGCACGTGAAAAATACATTCGGATGTTAGCAACGGTACGGGTTGGGTTATCGGTAGTACATTCAACTAATACGGGTACACCATGCGGTGCATAGCCTTCGTATATGGCTTCTTCATAATTTGAAACGTCCTTGTCTGATGCTCTTTTTATAGCAGCATCAACATTTGCTTTTGGCATGTTTACGGCCCTGGCATTTTGTATGCACATACGTAAACGTGGGTTTGTATCAGGGTCAGGCCCACCTGCTTTTACAGCAATGGCAATATCCTTACCGATTTTTGTAAATGCTTTTGCCATTTTCGCAAAGCGGGCAAACATGGTATATTTTCTTTTTTCAAATACGCGTCCCATAAAGTGTAATATTAAGGGTGTAAATATAGATATATTGCTGAAAAAGGGTTGTTTACACAAAAGAATAATGCCTGCTTTAGCTGGAAATAGATTTTTAGTTAATAAATTGTAAATCAATAATCTAAATCGTTACATTTACCTGAATATATTTATCGGCATCCAATGAAAAAAACTATGCTCAGCTTACTTATGCTTGCAATGTCGCTATGCATGAGTGCACAGGTCAGTACAAGATTAAACATTCCCCCGCGTATACAGTGGCCCAATAATGATGGGTATTGCGGGGAGAATTCAATACAGATGTGCGGATTGTATTACGGCGATTATATTTCTGAAGGGCTTTGCCGAAATGTTGCAGGTGGAGAGTTGCTTATATATGTGAATGATACCATAGCGCTTAATACCCTTTCATTCAATTATGTTGAGTGGGATCCCAATGGTGCTTCGCCACAATATTCAAGCTACCTCGATTGGGTTAAGCAATATTTGAATAAAAAGCAGCCCGTAATTATTACTGTTTATGTAAGTGGTATGGGCGATCCTGATTATGACCATATTATTCCTGCTATTGGCTTTAATGCTAAGAGCATAGGCACATATACAAGTACCGATTCACTTACGTACAACAGTAATTTCGATACCATGCCCTTTACCCGTATATTCTCAACATTATATGGTACACGCGGAGTTGCTAATAATTCAGCTCCGTTTCCATATTATGTTCCTCAAAATGTAGATTATGGTGTTGTGGTTACCGGAAACAAAGACCCTGGCCATGTTACAAGGCCCGTGCATATTGTGCTCGATTCGAATGATGAGCCAAACGTAAGTCTTGGTGCAAAACCACGCATGATGAAAGCACAGGTAATTGCCGATTCACTTACTATTGGTAAAAGCTATGCACTGATACGGTACAATAATTACAAAACAGTTCCTTCAACGGGATTCAATCCACTTACGGGTAATTCAGCAGTTTATTTTACTGCAAGTGCAATTACCCAAACGGTGGTAGATTCATTCATGTCCGACACGGCTGTTTTTTATCGCTGCATTCCTTACACTGTTACAGGCATTAACCAAGCCATTATATCAAGTGATAATTACTTTGTTTATCCTAATCCAAGTACAGGTAATTTTACCGTTCAGCTACCTGATAATACAGAGCAAATTGAAGTAATAGATGCCATAGGGCGTCTTATTAAAAAAGCAAATGTGCAAAGTATGAAGCTGTCAGATATGTATTTGCCGGAAAAAGGAATATACTTTATCAGAACATCAGGGAAGGGAGCAGTTCACACGTGTAAGGTAGTCATCACTAATTAGTGAAAGCCTTTAGCTATCTTTGCTTTAATTATTAAATAAAAAAACCATGAAACAGGGAACGATTGTTTTATTAGTTGTTGTTGGGCTTGCATTGTTAGTCATTTTCGGAATATTTATTGGGCCATATAATGGTATGGTAAGCCGCAGCCAAAATACAAGCCAGATGTGGAGCAATGTGGAAACGCAATATCAACGCAGGAATGATCTATACAGTACTGTAATGGCAACCATTAAAGGTTCTGCGAAATTTGAACAACAAACACTAACGGATGTTATTGAAGCGCGTTCGAAAGCAACAAGTATTACAGTTGATGCGAGTAAGCTTACACCCGAGAGTGTAAAGCAATTTGAACAGGCGCAGGATGGGTTTAAAAGTTCATTTGGTAGGTTAATGGCTATTGCAGAGCAATACCCTGACCTGAAAACAACGGCTGCATTCCAGGATTTTCAAACCCAGCAGGAAGGTACTGAGAACCGTATTAATAAGGCTAGACAGGATTTTAATGATGTTGTTAAAGATTACAATACTTATATAATGACCTTTCCGCACAATATTGTGGCCAATATGTATGGCTTTACATCCAAGGGTTATTTCCAGGCTCAAGCGGGTACAGACAAGGTTCCTAATGTTAGCTTCTAATGCTGTTCTTTAAGAAGAAGTTTTTTTCGGCTGCAGAGGAAAAGCAGATAATTGATGCCATTAAACTGGCCGAGCATTCCACATCGGGCGAAATACGGTTTTATGTTGAATCGAAATGCGAAGGCGATGCATACGAAAGAAGTGTTGCAGTATTTCATCACTTAAAGCTGCATGAAAAGAACCACAGGAACGGAGTACTGATATACCTTGCCAAGGATCACAAGAAGTTTGCCATTATTGGTGATGAAGGTATTCACACTAAGGTTACTGATATTTTTTGGGAGAATGTAAAAGATAAAATGGCTGAATTTTTTAAGCGCGGAGAATTAACAAAAGGAATTTGTGAAGGAGTAAAGCTGGTTGGTGAAAAATTAAAAGAATCTTTTCCATTCGACCCTGATAATAAGCAAGGTTACACTGACACTATAAACCACGGCAAGTGAAAACATATATAAAGAAAATAATATCATTATTTGTTTTTATATGGCTTGCCTTTGGCACCCTTTATGCCCAGAATAATAAGGACCTGCCTGCCAAGCCAAACCCACCAAGGTTGGTGAACGATTTTGCAAATGTGCTTTCAGGCGACCAGGTTCAAATGCTGGAAAGTAAGCTGGTTGCGTATGATGATTCTACATCAACACAAATTACTATTGTTATTATGCCCTCGGTTGATGATGACATTGCAGAGTTTGGCGCACGGCTTGGTGACTATTGGGGAATTGGGAGGAAGCAGAAAGATAACGGCATACTTATAACAATTTCCATGCAACCGCATGGTGTAGATATAGCTACCGGCAGAGGAGCAGAAGGAGCTGTTACCGATATAACGTCAAAACATATAATTGAACAGTTTATTACGCCTAATTTCAGGCAACAAAATTATTACCAGGGGCTTGACCTTGCTACTACAGCTATAATGCAGACCATGAGGGGCGAGTTTAAAGCAGATGCACCTGCTAATACAAAAGACTACAGCAAATATTTCATCCTGGCAGTGGTTCTGCTTTTTATCATTTTCTCCATCTTTTCAGGTGGTGGTGGAAAAAGCGGACACTATGGTAGCGGTGGTTTCTGGCCGCTTATGTTCTTGGGCGGTGGTGGCTCAGGTAGTGGTTTTGGAGGCGGTGGTGGAGGTGGCTTCGGTGGATTTGGTGGTGGTAGCTTTGGAGGCGGTGGTGCCAGTGGAAGCTGGTAGCAAAACTACTCTTCTTGCTTAATAGAAGTGCCCTTTGTGCTTACTGTTTTGGAGCTTCGGTTTCTTTTTAGTATATTTGAATAAGGTAGTAGACCACAGTTGTCAATGAATTACACCCCATCTAGAAACTTTTTTGTTTTTCAGCTAAGTGTTTGCATTGTTTTGATATGCTCATTTGTAAATACCGCAGGTGGACAACCAAATTGGTTTCAGAAAGCCGGAGGGTCTACAAATGACGAAGGATATAGCATATCAACTGATGGAAGTGGCAATACTTATACAACAGGTTATTTCTCTGGTACAGCCACCTTCGGCCCGACAGTATTAACAGCATCGGGTGTTTCAGATGCCTTTGTTACTAAAACAGATAAGAATGGCAATTTTAAATGGACTGTAAAAGCAGGTGGAGCTGGCTCTTGTCGGGGCTTAGCTATTAAAGCTGATGCTGCAGGCAATACTTATGTTACAGGGTATTACTACGGCAGCGCTACTTTTGGCACTCAAACAATTACCTCTTTAGGCCAGCAGGATGTTTTTATTGCCAAATATACCACCGCGGGCGCTTTGGTTTGGGTAACAAGTGCAGGCGGGCCTATGGCAGATATCGGCAATGCAATAACTGTTGATAATAGTGGTAATGTATTAGTCACGGGTCAGTTTGCAGGTACTGCCACTTTCGGAACTTTTTCACTTACAAGCACAGCTAATAGCGTAAATGTTTTCACAACCAAGCTCGATGGAAACGGTAACTTTCTTTGGGCAGAAATGGGGTCGGGGCCTCATACGAACAGGGGGCTTGGAGTTGGTTGCGACCCGGCCGGTAATGTATATATAATGGGGCAATTTACCGATACTATAACATTTACAAATACCCATTTCAGTAATTTGTATGATGCCATTTTTTTAGTTAAATATAATAGCGCCGGGGTTGAGCAATGGTTTGATATGGCTGGTGGTGGAACATTGAATATTGCCAATGGAATAGCTGTTGATAATTCTTCGGATGTTTATTTGACAGGAAATTTTACAGGAACACTGAGTTTCTTTGGAGCGCCAACAGTAACACTTACGAATAAGTATGCCAATAGAATTTTTGTGGCGAAGTATAGCGGCAATGGTAAGCTGCTGTGGGATGTTTCCGATGGTTCTTCGAACCCTGTAACTGCCAATGCCATTTCGTTAGATGCTTCAGGTAATGCCTATATAATTGGCAACTTTGAATGCCGCATGAACAGCTATGCCGATCAGTATGGCCAGGGAACTTTTAATTCAGTCGGCTCCTGGGATATTTTTGTTGCTGAATATGAGGTTAATGCAGGTGCCTGGCAATGGAGCAGACAAATGGGAGGACATTTAGATAACCTGGGCTATTCTATAGCTGTTGATGGCAGCGGAGATATTTATACAGCAGGAAGTTTTGATGAAGACATGGTTGTGACCGGTAGTGTAAATTACATTGGCTATGGCACTTCACCTGTTCACTGTAATACCACTTATTGTTCCGATATCTATTATGGTTCTTTTCAATATGTATCAACTTCCGGGGCGAGCGATATTTTTATTGCCGCACCTATTGACCTGAGCCGGCAACCGTATGATTTTTATGACAGAACCGGAGGTGGTTGTACCCGACCCGTTGTAGGTGTAGTTATTGATAGTATCAATACAGATACTGTCAGATTTTGTTCTTCAGGTTCTGTAACGGCTTATTCAAATACCTGCGCTATTGCAGGGCCTAATTATAATTACCAGTGGTCAACAGGTGCTGCTGGTGGCAGCCTTACTGTTAATAAAACGGGATGGTACTATGTAACACAAACTTCTCAGGATGGTTGTTTTCAAAGCACTGATAGTATATATGCCGTAGTTAACCCTATACCACCTATACCTAACATTACTGATAACCTGGGTATAAATATAAACTCACAAAACCCTAAGCCGATTAAAGTGTGTGAAAAAAAGGTTGTATTAACCGGGGGAGGATTTGGTACGGATACGTATTACTGGTCGGGTGGAGGTACGAATGATTCGCTTAAGATATCGGCTGATACCAGTGGCCAGTACTGTTTCAAAATTGCTGACAACCTTGGCTGTACTAATTCAGTTTGCGTTAATGTAACTTTTGAAGATTCTTTACCCGCTATTAAACCTGGTTTAACCTGCATAAAATGCAGTCACGACTCTATTGCCTTTTGTAAAGGGCTTTCATTTACAATGTTCGCTTTCGATTCAACATCTAATCCCGGAATTAATACAGCCTTTTGTATTCCACCCGGCTCGGGCTATGTGAAAAATGTATGGCATATAAGCCCTGATTCGGCTTCCTATAGCGATTCAACATTTTGCCCCGGTACAAATTCCTTTACTCCAAGAGATTCGGGGTGGTATACTATTACCGATACAATTATCCGGAAAAATCTATGTGATTCTATTATTTCAGTTGTTCAGGATTCTGTGTTTGTAAGAATTTATCCCAATCCTGTAGACAGTAATTTAAGCATAAAAGGCAATCATTTAATTTGCCCCGGTGATACAACATTGCTGGTGGCAACAGGAACAAATTTTAAATGGTCTCCGAGTGGTAGCACTAATGACAGTATTTGGGTCGGTACCGGCGGTTATGTTCTCTCTTCAAAAGTAACCAACCAGTATGGTTGTTCAACATCTGCTATAACAAGTTTTATTGTTTCAGCAAAAACGCCTCCCATTATTAATGTAACGCCTGCCAATAGTGTAGTTTGTCCGGGCGACTCGGTACAACTTACCTGTTCAGGGAAGGGTCAATTTCAGTGGCAAGGGCCAAACGGAATAATAGGAACAAACGATTCTTCTATTTATGTTACTTCATCAGGTGCGTATTATTGCGTGCTTAGTGATACAAATCTGTGTACACCGGTTTTATCAAACACTGCTAATGTTACGGCATATTCGTATCCTTATCTTTCAACAGTAAACCAGATTATTTGCCCTGGTGATTCTGCAAGGTTGTATGTTGTTTCATCTGTCGGAAGTACAATTTCATGGCAACCGCCTTTAAGCGGAAGCGATACTTCAGTTGAAGTAACTAAAGCCGGAACATATACATGCCGTGTTACGAGCTGTGGCATAGTTACCAATTGCAACATTACTATTTCAGTATCCACCCCTTTGGCAACCATTACAGCATCTCCGGCTGAAATATTTTGTGCCGGCGATTCGGTAGTGCTTACTGCTAATAGTGGAATGTCGTCGTATCAGTGGACGCCGGGTAGTTTAAATACACAATCTATTACAGTTAAAAATCCTGGTACATATACACTGGTTACATTAAATTCTGATGGTTGCCTGGCCACAGCAAACACAACGGTAGTTCAAACCCCCGCAATAATCCCACAGATTATCATTACTCCTCCACTTTGCAATGGAGACAGCGGATCGATTATTATAAAAACCTTAACAGGAGGAACTTCCCCTTATACCTATTTGTGGAATACCGGTAATACATCATCAGGAATAAGAACCCTTGTGGGATCTTATAGCGTAACCATAACTGACTCAAAGGGCTGCGCTGAGGTAACGGATACTACTATGGTACAACCTGGAGTATTAGTTGCTACTGTTACTTCAACAAATGCACTTTGCTATAATGGGTATGGAAGTATGAGCACCGCCGGTACAACTGGTGGAACATTACCTTATTTCTATATGTGGAGTAATGGAAGTACCACTTCAAGCATATCAGTTGTAGCCGGAACAGATAGTGTTATTGTTAAAGATACGAATGGTTGTATGGCAAGCGCAAAAGCAACTATAACACAACCACCCCAGGTAGTAGATTCAGTAGTTCTTCTTTCGAGGATAGTATGTAATGGCGATAGTACAGGCAGTGCTAAAGTTATCGTATCCGGCGGAGTTCCACCTTATAGTTATGTATGGAGCTCTTTCACTCCTCAAACAACACCTACAGCAACAGGATTGCCAGCCGGAAATTATTCAGTAACAGTTACCGATTCCAATGGCTGTATATCAACACTTTCATTAAGTATTACGCAACCTGCAGGAGTTGTAACTACTGCTGCAACACCTAAGGCCATCTGCATCGGGCAGGCAGATACCATATCTGCTACTTCAACAGGGGGAACTCCTCCATATACTTATGTATGGAGTACGGGAGTCACAAGCTCAAGTATAATAGTTAACCCGGTAGTAACTACTACATATGCCGTTATATCAACGCTGGATTCTAATAAATGCCCCGGAATAGCTGATACAATTACTGTTAAAGTATATCCGCCATTATCAGTAGTTACCATTACACCCGACACTATTTGTCCTGGTGCCACAGCTGTATTAAATGCCAAAGGAAGTGGAGGCGATGGTACCTATACTTATGTATGGCAGGCTGGCAATATAATAGGGGACTCTGTCAGTGTTTCTCCTTCGACTGATACTTCATTTACAGTTACGTTAACCGATGCTTGTAACACACCTGCAGTCACCGGCAGGGTAAATATTGTTATAGCTTCTACCCCGGTAGTTAAGTTTACAGCTGATTCACTGAGCGGTTGTTCGCCTTTGTGCGTAACTTTTACCGATAACAGTACAGTTGCAGGCGGGTCCGTATCTTCTGTATTATGGTCATTTGGCAATGGAAGTGTTTCAGGCAAATCGCCTGTAACATATTGCTATGACAGTTCTTCGATATATACCGTTAGCTTATCAGTTACAAGTAACGATAATTGCACTGCATCATACACACAACCTAATATGATAACCGTATACAGCCATCCTACTGCTGCATTTACAACAAGCCCGCAACAGGTAACAACAGTTGAGCCTACCATATACTTTACAAATGAAAGCACTGATGCGTATGGAATTATTAGTTCTTTATGGAGATTCAATGAGGCGCCATTCGATGCAATAAGCAACGATTCAAATACCAGTTACGTATATCACGATTCAGGAGAGTTCTGCCCGCAATTAACCGTAACCAATGTACATGGATGTATTAATACTGCAATACAGTGTATCGATATTGAACCCTTGTTCACGATTTATATTCCGAATGCATTTTCACCTAACGGAGATGGTTTGAATGATGTTTTTGCTCCCAAGGGTGATTATATATGTGATTATGAAATGTACATATTCGATAGGTGGGGGATGACGTTATATTATACAACTGATTTAAGTAAGGGATGGGATGGAACGGTTTTCGGGAGTACGAACAGTGTGCAGGAAGATACCTACATTTACCTTATAAAAGTAACTGATTGCATGGAGCATAATAAGCATTCTTATTTGGGCAAGGTTACCGTGGTGAAGTAAATGCTAAAAGCACCATCAAACTGCTCCATTATTCAGGGAAAAAGACTCAAACTTTAACAAATCGTTAAGTTTTGCCTTGAAGCCCTTATGCTCAAACAATAGTTTTTATTTTCACGCTGCTTTTTGAGGAAAATAAACTATCGTATTAAATACTAATCCCCCTCTCCCATATAATTGATTCCAAAAATGAAAAAAACAATTACTTTAATCATCCTGGGAATAAGTTTCCAGTTATCAGTAAAATCACAAGTCTTTACACCTGCCCATAAGATCAATGTTTATTTCAACAGCCCTGTAGATACTACGGTAGCGGTGGGACCTAAGGCAATAGCCCTTCTCAATTCTACTGCAGGAGATACCATGATAGCGTATATTAACAGGGCAAAATATACTCTCGATTTCTGTTATTTCGACTTTACCCAGGATAGCGCCTGGTTTGAAGAAGGTTATATTCCGCCTATTAGCAGAGCTATTACTGCTGCGTATAACAGGGGAGTGAAGATTCGTTTTATTAGTAATAATATCGATTCTGCTTCAGGCTTTTGTAACGCATTTACACCTAATTACGGTTTAGATAGTATCCCCGCTGCAATACCTAAAATTAACAGGCCGGCAAGCGCTACCGCAGTTATGCATAATAAATTTATCGTAATTGACGGAAGGTCTTCTAACCCTAACGACCCGATTGTTTGGGGAGGAAGTATGAATATTGAGCCTGGCCAAATAGCATACGACCTGAATAACATAGTTATTATACAGGATTCCGGTATAGCACATGCTTATTTGGGTGAATTTAACCAGATATGGGGCGATACAGTTGAAGGTGGACCGTCTGTGGTTGCTAATCAAAAGTGGGGAAGTGCAAAAAAATTCATCGGGAACCATCATTTTCTTGTCGGAACGAATAAAATACCTGTAGAAGTATATTTCAGCCCTGAGGATAGTGCCGGTAACCCCAACTACGGTACAAACTACCGTATATTATCAACCATGTCAAAAGCAAAGAGCGAAATAGATGTTGCTATGTATGCCTTTTCTTACGCAGTTAATTCTGATTCAATGATTGCAAAGTATAACAAAGGCATTTTTGTAAGCTGTGTTATAGATGGAGGATATTCAGGTGATGCGCCGTACGCACAACTTAGTAATGCAATTGGCGCTGATGTACAGTTATATAACGAGGGAACAAAAACGAATCCTACATGTAAGAATATTGTACCTCAGCTTTTGATGCATAACAAGTACATGATAGTTGACCCTTGTAACTGGAATCATACCTGGGGTGCGCAACCCATAGTGGAAACAGGATCGCATAACTGGAGCTCGGCGGCAAATACTGTAAATGACGAAAACATAATGATAATACATGATTCTGCTATTACAAATTTGTTCTACCAGGCTTACGTGGCTACCTTTAAGAATGCGCAGGTTTCACAAGGTGCAAGTACTTTTGTAGGCCTTCAGGCGCCTTGCTACCCAATTGATGCAGGTGTAAATGAATTACCTCAAACAGTTGCCGCAGGAATTAACCTGTATCCTAACCCTGCCAATACTCAGTTGAATGTTTCAGTTAATAATATGAAAGGCGAAACAGTTTCTTACCAGGTATATAACTTAATGGGACAAACCGTTTTAAGTGGCTTATTTAAAACAGAAGGCATTAATAATCTTGATATAAGTTCGTTAACAGAGGGCGTGTATATGTTGACCGTTCAAAATGGAACCAGTCACTATTCAAAGAAATTCAGCTGTATTAAACACTAAGCGCAGCAAGAGTTCTATAACCGAGTCAAGCTTTCCGGTGATTTTAAATAAAAAGCTACTGTGTATCAGTGGCTTTTTATTTTTCGTCAAAAAAAATAGTAATATTTATTTGCTCTATATAAACGAACGTGACTAGTTATTCGTTTTCATTATCGCGTAACTCACGTGTTAGCTTGGTAAACCCAATTACTTCATTCTCATTATTATGTAAAGCCGTAATAAGAATACTCCCCCAGAAGGTAGTACCGTCTTTCCTCACTCTTCTGCCAACATGCCTTGCCCTTCCTTCTTTTGCGGCTAAATTCAATAAGCTTTCAGCTAGTTTAGCTTGCCTGTCAAGCGGCAGGTAAAAAATATTGAAATTCTGCCCGATGATCTCTTCCTTGGTATATCCTTTTATCTGCCTGGCTCCTTTATTCCACGTCAGTATGGTACCATCCCGATCCAGCAAAATTAAAGCTACGTCCTGAATTTCTTCGATCATTACTTTATGTAACTCTTCTAACTCTGCAGCTCTCTTATTTCTCATATGCGCAAACATAGGTCACCCATATATGATGGGTATAGATATTCGATGAGCGTGGCAAATTCAGGCTCTAATAATTAAGCCCTGTTATTTTATAAGTAATCCTGGAAATGCTGATTTAAAATTCCCTTCATCATTTCTTCGGTTAATGGTTTTGTTTCAAAACCAGTCACTTCTTTTATTTCCTTCGCCTTTTTAATATCGTCCGGATTGGCTGAAGTGGTTAAGATCATAATTACCACTCTTGCTTTTTGTTTAGCATCTAAATGTTTGTATTCTTCTAAAAATTCCCATCCGTTCATCCGTGGCATATTAATATCCAGGAAAATCAATTCCGGCGGAAGCTGATTTTCTCTTTTAAGGTAAGTTAATGCCTCCACACCATTTAAAACCACATCAATGCGCTTGGCCACATCCATTTGTTTTAAAATAATTTCATGATAAATATTATCGTGAGAATTATCATCAACCAATAAAATACAGTTCAACTTTTTTCTCATATGCTGTTTGGTTTATTTTTTTGGTATTGTGAAATTAAACGTGCTTCCCTCTCCCGGTTCCGACTCAACCCAAATTTCTCCTCCGTGAAGGTCAACTATTTTTTTACATTGCGAAAGTCCTATACCCGTGCCTTCATATTCTGTTCGGTTATGCAGGCGTTGAAAGATCTGGAATATTTTTTCGTGGTATGTTTTTTCTATACCAATACCATTGTCTTTTACTGAGAAAAGGTATTCGTTACCTTTATCTATTGCTGAAATGGTTATAACCGGATGTGCGCCTTCTTTCTGGAATTTGATAGCATTACTTATAAGATTCAGGAAAAGCGATTTTAAATACGTAAAACCTTTAACGACAGGTAGTTTTTTTACGGTAATTTGTGCCTTACTTTCTTGAATGCTGGCTGATATGTCGGTTAAAACTTCGCTTACCAGCTTATCACAATCAACCGGTACTTTATCGGCATCTTTTCCTATTCTCGAATATTCAAGCAGATCAAAGATCAATTGAGACATACGTTGAGCACTTCCATGTATATAGTTTATATATTCCCGTTCTTCGGAATCGGGATGTGCCTTCTGTTTTTGTGTCAATAGTGTTGAAAAATTAGAAATGGTACGGAGAGGCTCCTGCAGATCGTGTGAAGCTACATAAGCAAATTGTTCTATTTCTTTATTTTTCCTTTCTAATTCTTTTGAATAGGCTATAATTCTATTCTCGTTGTTTTTTTGTTCGCTAATATCCTGGTAAGAAGTAATGGCATAATTTTTACCGCTTATTTCAATCAGGTCGTATGAAACAATGGCATAAAAGGTCTCGCCATTTTTCCGGGTATATAAAACCTCAATGGACTTATCGCCCATAGCTTCTTTTAACTTTTTAAGTAACTCTTCACCTTCTTTAGGCGACAATGCCTGCAATTCGGCAAGAGAACGCGTGTCGTTAAGATAGTCAAGCAAAATGGGTAATATTCTTGCATTTTCTTCCGGTGATATCAATTTCAATTCTTCTGAAGTATGACCGATAACTTCATCTTTGCTATAACCAAATGATCTGTAAAAAGCGCTATTGGCAAAAACCACTTTGTTGCTTCCGGTTTCACCAAAGGTCATTGCAATCGGGTTTTTATCAAATATTTTGAAAAAACGTTCACCGGTTGTTGCTAATTCAATTTCAACTTTTTTTCTCGTATTCAGTTCTTTAATAATAAGGAATGCTAATAACATAGTTACAAGCATTGAAAAGAGGGCTTCAGCAGTAAAAATTAACTGTGCCAGTGCAATACTCTTATCCGTGTTTTCAGTTCTTTCTTCACTAAGCCCCAATTCTTGCGCTTGCATAGACCTGTTAATGCTTCTTATCCTATCCATAGTATTTTTTGCCTTATTGGATATAGCCATTATGCTATCTATGTTTTTTTCATTGCCTTGCTTTTTTAATGAGATCAATCTCGCTAACAGGGCAAATTTCTGGCTTGCCAAACTCTCCAGTGTATCTAAATCCTTCTGTTGTTCCTTATTATCGGCGGTAAGCATGCGAAGTTGCTGCATATTGCCGGTAATATTTTTGAGCCCCAGGTAATATGGCTGCAGGTAATTTGTATCGCCCGTACTTCTGTAGCCACGCTCACCTGTTTCAGCATTAAGCAAAGAGGTCAGGCCATCGTTTAGTGCAAGCCTTACTTTGGTAGTATGTACCTGAATTGCCAGGTTGCTTTTTAAACGGTGAATAGTATATAATGAATACAGCATGGTGCCAATAAGCAATGCCAGTATTACCCCGATAAGTAAATAGATGGATGTTTTAATTTTAGCAGGATTCATGGGGGTGACATGCAAGAATTAAGTAAGTAATTGAAGTAAAATCAACTAAAGGTCGCAAAAATAAGACAAAAGCCAATAAAGAAGAAAATTAGCTGATGAAATCTGCAATTTGTATCCTGTGGGCCGCAAATATTGAACTTTGGGGATGATTTTCACAGGTTACGCAAACTCAGGAAAAAAATATTTTATTAGGATACCTTACATTTTTGATCAACTTATACAAGTAGCTAAGGCAATTATTATCTTTGAAAACATATATGAAAGAATATGAATAACCTTTTTAAAGCAGAAGAACGGGAATTAATAAAGCTGGTTAGCTTTTTTAAAAAGCGTGCTGACAAACTTGGCCAGGAAAATAAAATTGATGAAGAATATTCTCACCTGCTGGAAACCTGTGACAAACTTGTTGAACAACTCAATTTCCATGCTAAAAACAGAGAAAATGTGCTTGCGGGAAGGGAACAGTTGAAAAAACTTGTTAAGGACAATGCACATTGCCCGAAATGTTCTAAAAATTCTCATCTGAAATTAGCCGGGACCAATACAAGTACACAAGGCTGGAAAAGCAATAAATACAAATGCAGAAGGTGTAATATTGAATTTGTATGGAATAGCCCCAACAATCCCTGGGATATGATACCTTATGTAGAGCATTTCATAGATCAAATGGAGAAAAAAATACAAGATGAGAATCTTGATGAAGCCGCCCGGCAAATTAATTCTGATGCTCTTTTTCAGATGAAAGAAAATCTTAACAAGTTAAAACCTATAGTAGAAGCCTCAGAAAATGATATTAAAGAGTTGGAAATAAGGGAAAAAGAAATGTCTGCAATGATACATAAAGTGAAAAAACACCTCATGATTGAAAAAATAAGAATGGAGTAGCATTTTATAAATGTTTGATCATAGCCGAATTAAGAAACCACAAAGGTTTTAAAACTACTCTGATGAGCAAGCCGAAGAAATTGGTTAATTCTTCCTTGTTTATTTAACAAGCTCCTCTGCAAGGCCAACCAAAAGCCCTTCGGTTCCGCGAATGTAACATAGCCTATACGAGTTTTCATACTGAACTACTTCGCCAACAAGCCTGGCCCCAAGCTTTGTTAGTCTGGTTACCATTTCATCAATATCTTCAACAGTAAACATAACGCGCAGGTAGCCGAGGGAGTTCACA
>Ga0210386_10001290_pt1 | contig 22422 bp, 17 predicted proteins | sample IncBWH32OmetaG_FD_160091 | JGI IMG/M metagenome (GOLD analysis project Ga0210386, IMG submission 160091) | Forest soil microbial communities from Barre Woods Harvard Forest LTER site, Petersham, Massachusetts, United States - Inc-BW-H-32-O ...
GGCGATCCGCGATGGGTCATACCCCTGGTCGAGCAGCCACCGGTACGCGGCCTCGACGTCGTCGATCTGCGCCGGGAACTTGTCCTCGGGCGCCAGCCGGTAGTTGATGACGAGTGCTCGCGCGCCGGCTGCCTTCGCCAGGTGTCCGACGGCCTTGCGCTCCTGCCACATCGACGCCGTGACCCCGCCGCCGGAGTGGCTATGCAGGAGGATGTGGTCCGCAGAGCTCTCGGCCGGCATCACCAAGATGGCGGGCACGCCGTTCGCGGTCACGTCCCGGTAGGTGACGTCCTCCGGCTCGCTGGTGAGCTGATGCAGCCGCTCGGAGATGTCCCGCCAGAGCTCGAGATCGTCGGTCAACCCGAACCGGCGGGTCATGTCGGCGTAGAAGTCCGCGTATTGCGCGAGTTCCGGACTGCCCATGGCACTGCTCCTTCATGTGGTGAGTTCTGTGATGCACCGATGCGCTCACTGTCACCCCGGTCAGCGCCCGTCGCCCCCTGGGGTGCCCGGGGGATGGCCCCCTGGTTGTGCCCGGGGCGCGGGCCCGGGTGGGACCACCGGCCGGCCTTTCGGCGCCGATGGCGGGTACCTGACCATGCGGGAGGATCGCTAAGGGCGGACCCAGTCATGACGCGTGAGTTTCCGTGCTCCTCGTTGTGGAGTACGACTGGGGTCCGGTCGCCGTGCGGTCGGGTGCCTTGATTTTCCCGGAACCCGATGCCCCTCTTGCCGGTCATCGAACCGCTCAAGCCGTGAGGGAGTTCGCTATGGCTACTGGCCCTGATCATTACCGGCGTGCGGAAGAACTGCTGGCCCGCGATGGGCCGCTGACCGGCGAGATGCTCGCCACCGCGCAGGTACACGCCATGTTGGCGCTGGCCGCCGCGACCGCCCTGGTCGGCGGCGGCCGGATCGAGGCCGACGGATGGCATGAGGTAGCGGGAATCAGGCTTGAGGACTTGCCGCGTCGCTGACTAGCCTTGGCGTACTGGGCGGCCCCGCCTCCGCAACGCCGCGCGGCGCGTTCTGGCCGCCGCATTCGAGCCGGAGTACCGCCTGCGGACCAACGGCCTCGCGGTCGTGGTGGTCATCGAGCGCCACCTGTGCCCATGCTGTCGTCGTGAGCGTTCTCACCCCGGCCGAGACACTGATTGCCGCGCGGCGGCTCGCGGGAGCACGACCGCACCTGGCTGCGGTCGCTGGCATCGTGCATCCCGACGATCTGTGGCAGCTGTGCCGCGATGAGCTCTCGGGTACCGGCGTGCGCGCCGACGGCTGGGACATCCGCGGCCGTTGGTTCGGCGTGGTCGTCGAGGCCACGCCGCGGCTCGGGGCGTTGCCACGCGGCGAGACAATTCCATGGCGCATGATCGCCAGCTTGATCGCACCGCGCGAACGCCGCGGCTCGCGCTAACGAGTTGCGCTTGATGACGCAGCCGCCGCACCGATCCGGGGAGATCGCACCGGTGTGCGTGTTCAAGTCCCCCCTCGGACACGAATACTGGTGCGATTTCCCCAAAACGACCAGCACTTGAACACGCGCACCTGGGCGGCCGGTCCTCACAGCCGTCCCGGTATCCGCCGCCTCCCGTGCGGGAGGCGGCCATGACTGCCCGGCCCGTTCCCCCCGTTGTCCCAGGCGCCAGCCGCGACCGGCACCGGCCGGGCAGGCCCGGCGCGGGCCACCCGATGCCACTGGCCAGCCCGCCGGGCCGGCCGGACGTGGTGTGCGGGTTCGGCCGGATCGATGCCTCCGGCCGGGTCGCGGACCGGGTGACGATCGCCGCGCTGGGCTGGCGTGGCGGCGACCGGCTGACTGTGACCGCCGAGGCGGGGGTGATGATCGCGCGCCGCGACCCGGGCGGCATGGTCACCGTGCCATCCCGGCCCTACGTGAGGATCCCCGCTCCGCTGCGCCGCCGCTGCGGCCTGCGGGCTGGTGATCACGTGCTGCTGGCGGCCTCGCCCGGCCAGGACATGCTGGCCGCTTATTCCTTCACGGTGGTGGACCAGGCGCTGCGAGACCACGCCCAGGTAGCCGGTGAGGGGAGGCGGCCATGACCGCCGTGCATCCGGAGGCCTCCCGGCAGGCGGTGGTGGAGGCGGCGCTGGTGCTGCTGGGGCGGATGGGCCTGTCCCCGGCGGACCTGCCGCCGTCCCGCAGGACCGCACGCCGGTGCCGACCTTCGCCGAGTACGTCCCAGGGGTGTCGGCGGCGGTCAGCGCCGGGACGCGGCGGGCGTACGGCTCGTACTGGAACCGGGTCCTCGAGCACTGGGGGGACCGGCGTCTGGACGAGCCAACGCCGTCGGAGATCCGGCAGCTGATGGTCTACGTCAAGACCCACGTGGTGGCCCGCCGTAACGCCCGCGGCGGGCGCAGCGCGGAGGAGCACCTGGTGGCCGCGCTGCGCTGCCTGTACCAGCGCGCCGTGGACGACGGACTGATCGCCGCGGCCGACAACCCTGCTCGGAAGGTAGCCAAGCCGCGCCGCCTGCCGACCACCCGCCGCGCACTGACGGACAACCGGCTGTCGCAGATCAACGAGATCGCCGCGACCACGGGCGACGATCCGGAGCTGGACACGCTGATCCTCCGCCTGCACACCGAGACGGCCTGCCGCCGCGGCGGCGCGCTGGCCCTGAGACCACGGGACCTGGACCCGGACCAGTGCCTGGTCCTGCTGCGGGAGAAGGGCGAGACGGTCCGCTGGCAGCCGGTCTCGCCCACTCTGATGGCCCGCCTAGTCGAGCACGGCCGGAAACGGCATGCCCCTGCTGACGGGCAGTTGCTGCGGTACGCCTACGGGCGGCCGGTCACCTCCCGGCGGTATGACCACCTATGGGTGCGGATCGGCCGGCACCTGCCGTGGGTAGCGACCCAGGGCATCAGCAGCCACTGGATCCGCCATACCATCTTGACCTGGGTCGAGCGGAATTTCGGATACGCGGTGGCACGCGCCTACGCCGGGCACACCGACAGCGGCGGCGACACCGGCGCCACGTCGACCTACGTCCGCGCCAGCCTTACCGAAGTGGCCGCCGCGCTGGCCGCGCTGACCGGTGAATCTCACCCGCTCGCCACGACGGAAGGGTGGTGAATCTCATGACTGCAGTCACCTTAGACGCCTCCCGCGCCGCAGACCCGGGCCTGGCAGTCCCGTCTCGGCGCGGACCGCAGGGGCCGAGCCGGGTGCCGGACTCGCTGATCGGGCCTGACCGCTCCCTGCACGACAGCCCCGTACCTGACTTAGGACAAATTAGTGCGTGCCTCCGCTGGCGCGTTAATGGCGCTGAGCGCCTGGCGAAGGTCGTCGGGGAGCGGGTCAGCGGCGGTGACGGTGTGCTGGCCAGCCTGGATCTTTATGGTGCGGTAGCGGCGGGCGGTCTTGACGAATTTCCTGATTGACCAGCCGGTGCGGGCTTCGATCCACCGGCTGACGGCGAGGGCGGCGAACACGATCGTCAGGTGGGCCTCGATGGAGTCGCGTTTGCGGTGGTAAACCGGCCGTGCCTGCAGGTCGCTTTTGGCCATCCTGAACGATTTCTCGACATTCCACAGCTCGTGGTAGCTGCCGATCACGAAGCCCGCGGTGACTGGCGTCCCGTCCGGGCAGGTCGCGAGGTTAGTGATGTAGCCCTTGATCCCGGCCAGGGTCCTGGCCTTGGCCTCCAGCTCGCGGTTGACGCTCTTGACCGCGCCGTCCAGGGCGATGAACCGGTTCCGCTTGACTGGGGCCAGCCCGGCGACGGCTTTCGCGGCCTTGGCGACCTGCTCGTCGATCCCGTGCAGCGTCCTGCGGGCCCGGTCGGCCTTGTACTGGTAGTAAATCCGCTGGTCACGGCGTTTCGAGGACGGCCCGGCGGGCCAGGGCTGGACGAAGACGTGCCCGTCGGGGATCTCCTCGCCCGGGTGCTCTCTGCGCCACTGATCTACCACGTAGGGGACGTCGGGGACCTTCATTCCGAGGATGAACGACAGGCCCTCGGCTTCGATCGCCTTCTGGTTGGCCTCGGAGATCATCCCGGCGTCCGCGACCACGGTGACGTCGGGCAGCCGGTGGGCGGCCATGAACGCCTTGATGACCGGCAGCATGGTCTTGGTCTCGGCCTTGTTCCCCTCGAACGCGCTGACCATGAGCGGGAATCCGTCCTGCCCGGCCAGCAACCCGATGGTGATCTGCGGCTCCAGCCGCCGTTCCTTGGAGAACCCGGGCTCCCGGAACCCGTCGCCCTGGCCGGTCTCGAAATACAGGGTGCTCACGTCGTAGAGCACGAGGCTAGCCGGGCCGAGCCGGGCGTGAGCCGCGCAGGCCGCCGACAGCCGCTGCCGCCACGCCTCCTGCGCATACGCCGGCAAGCGGCGCTCGACGGTCCGGTAAGAGACCGGCGCGACCCCGGCCTCCTCGAGAACCCGCAGGCTGTCGAGCTTGCTGACCGGCTCGATGATCCTGGCCAGCACCAGGTCGCGGAACACGCCGTCCCCGCCGGCCGCGGCGTCAAGCCCGAGCACCCGGTAGCCGCGCTCGAGCGCGTCGAGCAGGCAGCCCATCCGCGAGGAGGTGATCGGCAGCGGGCCGCCGCCCGCCGGCTCAAGTCCCAGGTCGAGCTCCGCCTGCCCCGCGGCGATCCGCTGGCGCCCCGTGGCCTTCAGCATCTCCAGCCCGGCCTCGTCATGCGCCGACCCGAGGTGCTCGATCTCCCGCGAGCCCCGCTGCGACGACCAGACGACCTGCACGGCCGTCGCACCCGACTTCGTCTTCACCGTCCGCACATACGGCACCGGCCAACTCTACGGCCACCGTTAGTGCGCAACTTCAGCTTCCAAAAACGGAAAACCAGCAGGTCACAACCCCGCACTACTCGCGACCGCCGAATCCTGTCCTAAGTCAGGACGATTGCAGCTGACACCAATTCAGCACTGTCAAGGTGCATCACGAAACGCGCCGAGCTTCTAATCGGCGCTAGCACAGGAGCCTTGTCAGCGATATGGGCGATGCGTCGGGATCACCTTAATCAGACGGTCAGGTCGCCGGGAAGGCGAATTGAGGATAGCCCTCCAGTCAGCAATTCTAACTTGGGATGTCTTGTAGGCAAGAGCCACAAGACACGCAACGGCCTGAGGTATAGCGTCGCTATCAGAAACAATCCAGCGCAAGACTTCTTCCACGCTCTGGTTGTCCTCCCACAAGGACACTGCGTACAATTCATTGCCGACCTCCCAGCTGCCTTCAACGGGGTCGGACTGGCGAGTACATTCTGCTGCCTCCGCCGCTGTTATGGACAAGGTCGCAGATAGCAACAACGAGAAAATCCCTGTATCCTCTCGAGACCATATCTGCCCGAGTCCAAGTATTTTTAGATTCTGTCGGGCAAGAGGGAGACCAACTTCTTCCATTCCCTCGCGACACGCCGCCATCAATAGGTCAGGTATCCCAAACTCATCCCGATCGGCAGCAAGCCCTCTGCGATCTCGCAGCTCTGCATTCCCGGTAATATAAGGTCCAATCATTCCTGCATATGAACCGGCCCCTGCAGCACGGCGAGAAAGAAGGACGCGTCCGTCGGACGTTACAGGAAGGACTGAAAGCGAAATAGCGTGTTCCGGCACCTTCTCAGGCGGCTTCGAGCTCTGCGGGTCCCAAAACGTGTTCCGTGACAACAAGTTCGAATACGGTATCTCACCAATAGCTAGGTGGAGGAGCGTTCGCCCGCTCCCGCCATCTAGTTCCATGCGATGCCGAAGCAGGAATGGAAGGATACCTTCGAATCGGGGCCTTGCGGATTGTCCCGTGCTCTGCAGCATTATGGGAACCGACGGTTGGCGCGAAGGATGTGTGGAGGCAACGGACTCCATGTTAGCCTCTGCATACATTAGCCTAACGTAGAATCCGTGAGGGCGCAGATCAATTACAATGGGGGCAGCACCACCATCTTGGACAATGTGTAGGCTATGCTGCTGTAGAAGCGTCGCCGTCTGTTCAGCTACGCGGACCTGTTGCGCGATAATATCATTGCCTCTAGCCCCAAAAATGAGGCGCGATCGGCAATGGCCGACGAGTCGTTGATATCCCACCGCTAGGGATCTAAGGTTGTCCCGACTAATATGGTCCTCTGCCATCGTTATAGGCAAGCTTAGATCGTAAAGTCGGCATAGCCACTCCATTTCAGTCGCCAAGTTGTAAGGTTGGCCGGCGTACTGAGTTCTTACGATCTGTCGCACACAACTGTATATGACGCTTTTCTTGGTCGTTAGCCCTGCTTGCTTTGCCGCCTTGATAACTGTTCTCAGGCGTGCCAGCGAAAGAATCAAGAATATGATTATCCTTGACCCGGGACCCGTCGCGGCGATAAATGCTAGACAGGCAATCAAGCCAGTAAGAACTGACAAGATCGTCGCAAGGTCCCTTATGCCAGCCATAACCTACCGTATCCATCGACTCGAATTACTAGAACGACAGTGATTCTGCCACGGCGCTCTGGACGATCGCAGGTGAGTCGTCAGAGCCGGTCGCGGCACGCAGGTGGACTAGCGGATGCGACAGAGAGGAGAACGTGCAGTTCTGCCATTGCCCCGGGACGAGCGCAGACCTCGCCTCGGCTGACTCGGTAACTGGATCGTGGGATTCTCGTCCAGTTCTGCGTCCGATCGTGCAAGTGTCGGTTGGCTACATCAGATGAACTTCCTCCGAAGGTGCAGCTCAACGTTTCGCAGAGCCTCGATACTTCCCAGCGAAACGTCCTCACGTGCCGCGGACAGGGTCGAGCGCTACGGGTGTGACGGAGATCGCAGTCTTCCCGCCCGCGTAAGGCAGCGCTGACATTCTGCCGTGAGTACCCATGGCGCGATCACCCGGGAGATCGAAGACACCAGCTACGGCAACCGCACCTTCACTGTCGAGGATCCCTGGTCGGTCAGCTGGAGCTTCGGCACCTACCCCGGCAGCTGACGGCAGGCACCGCCCTGAACACCCGGCCGCCCGGAGGCGCGGCACCGCCTGCGGCCAAGCACAAAAATCCCCAATTGGCGCACCGCGAACGCGGAGCTTGACGGGCCGGAAAACGCGCCTATCGGCGGTTCAAGCGCGGTTCTGATATTACGGTCGATGATGCCGGCGCTGATCCGCCTGGCCGACTCGGAAGGAAACGGGTTCTGCGCGTTCACCGAGTGAAGGCAGCCGCCAGCACTTACGCCGGGCAGCGAGGATCTTTCAGGACAGCTCTGACTGCGGCGGAGCCGCTGCGCGGGCGCTGGCCAGCGGAGGCACTGCATTCCCCAAGGTTGCGCTCCTTGCTAAGGAAGCTGATCGATCAGCAGAATAGGGCCGTGCCTGCCGAGGAAGTCGACCAGTACCTGGATGCTCTGGAGGAGCCGAAACGCACAACGCTGGCGAGGTTGCGCCAGACGATCCTGGATATCCTCCCAGAGGCGGACCAGGGGATCTCCTACGGCGTGCCCGCCTTCAAGGTCGGGGGAAAGACAATCGCCGGGTTCGCCGCGTTTAAGAATCATCTGAGCTATCTCCCCCACAGCGGCTCGGTCTTTCCGCAACTCAAAGATGAGCTCACCGGGTACGCGACCTCGTCGGGGGCCTTGCGTTTCAGCATCGACCAGCCACTTCCGGTACCACTGGTCGAGAAGCTGATCGCGGTGCGGCTCCAGCAGGCCTTCCCGGCCTGATTTAACAGATCGTGCCGCCGGTATGCGCGGACGCAAGCCCGCAGGTCACTGCCATCGTGAAGCGCCGTCATAACGATCCTTCGGCTCCCGCAGCAGCCCGCCCCGGGCCGAGCGAACAGGCGACCAGATCGGCGGGTACGCATGCGGATCGCCCCGGCGACTCGACCACTTACCGAAATCAATATCCGCCTGATGGACTGACGCCGCCCTAACCACGGCGTGGTGGCCTGGTCGAACCCGGTGCCGTCATCGTCCACGGTGAACACCAGGAACGGGCCCGTCCCGGCAGAGGGTCAGGCGGGCGGTCGGCGCCTGCGTGTACTTCGCCACGTTTTGCAAAGCCTCCCAGATAGCGAAGTACAGCGCGGCCTCGATCTGCTGGGGATACCCGCGCGCCTAGACGATGACCGGCAGCGGCGCCTTCGCGGCCTGGGCCGCCAGGGCGGCGCCCAGCCCGGAATCGGCCAGCAGCGGCGGGTAGATCTCGTGCGCCAGGTCTCGGAGCTCGGCCAGCGCCGCGGCCGCCGCTTGCTCGGTCTGCGTGAGCAGGCCGGCCGCTTCGTCCGACGAGGTCGTCACCACCTGCCGGGCCAGGCCCAGGGTAATCCGGAGTGCGACGAGCTGCTGCTGGCGCCGTCGTGCAGACCGCGCTCCAGCCCGCGGCGCGCTTCGTCGACGACGGCGGCCAGGCGCTGCCGCGATGACCGCAGATCCTCGATCAGTCCCACGTTGCGCAGCACCAGGCCTGCCTGCCCGGCCACAGCCCGGATCCGCACCCCGGCCGCAGCTGCTCGACGGCGCCGGGCGCCGAGGCCTCGGCCGCCGAATCGGCCTGGCCGAACTTCCCGGCACGAAGAGACCAGAGCAACACTTGGACCGCACGCCCGCCGTGGCCCGACCTCGAGCATGTCCAAACCCCGCCCGGCAGTCACGCCCCCGACCGGCATTCGAGCCTGGCCAGTAGATCTCGAGATTATTGGCGTAATTATCGAAGCGCCTTTAGCCCGATTGCCTGCAGGGTGACAGCGGCGGGGCTGTTGGCAAGGATTGCCAGACCGCGCCGAGCATCAGAAGCATCGATCACCGCCAGTAGGGCACTGAACCCGTGGGTGAGGCCCCGGTGCCAGGCTAGGCGCGCACCGCCAGTTGTCTTGAGCCGCCAACCCAACCCGGCCCGACATGAGCAGCCCGCCGGGGTCTGCACGGTGCGGCTCAGCCGGATCGCGGGTCCGAGCGGCGTGCTCCCGGGGTCGAGCTGGGCCTGCAGGAACCTGCTCAGGTCACTGACGGATGAAAATAGTCCGATCGCGCCGGGCAACGGCACGTAGTCCGAGTACGGGAGCGGGAAACTTGCTTCGTCGTGACCGCGCGCTGTGTTCCGGTCCGGGGTCATGCTGGTGGCCGTCAGGCCGAGTGGCCCGCATATGCGCTGCTGCAGCAGATCCGGCCAGGTGGTGCCCGCAGCCGCGGCCAGCGCGGCGGCAAGCAACTGATAACCGACGTTTGAGTAGTGGAATGTGCCCGCCACCGTGGGCCGCCTGCGGGCCAGGGCAGCGATGATGCGATCAAGATCGGTGCCGCGGTATGGGTCGTGATAGGCCATGAGCAGGGCAGCCGGGCGCGGGCCGGTGATGCGCCGCGGCAGGCCGGAAGTGTGGGTCGCCAGAGACCGGAGCGTCATTGCGTCGGCGGCGGGGACGCCAATCAGGGCGCCTAGCGGCGTCTCCAAGTCGATCTCGTTCCGGATGGTCATGTCCGCCAAAAGCAGGCCGGTGAAGATCTTGGTGAGAGAGCCGATCTCAAAACGAGTGTCCGGGCCGATCACGTGCCCGCGCCGCCCGCTGCGGCCGGCCGCGGAAAACGTCGAGCGCAGCTTCGGCGATGCCAGGTCACCGGAGACGAGCATGGCGGCGCAGCCGACCGCGCCGGTGGCCGCCATGGCGTGCCAGGCCAGGGATCCCTTGGTACCCCCGGTGGTCGACTGCTGTGCCGCTGTCGCCCTACGGGCGGCGTTCTGCCGCGCGGCGTGGCGCACCCGACCCCACGCCCATTCGCTCACTTGGGCACACAGCGATGCGGCCAGCAGCATGGCGGTCACCAGCATGGCCGCCGAGTAGACCGAGCGGCTGACGCCGAATTGCCGTCCGATCAGCACTGCCAGCCAGATCAGCACGGCAGTGAATGTCACGAGCCCTCGCACCTGCGCGAATGACATCACGTATCCCAGTAACCCGGACCTTCCCGTGCCGACGGCGAGGAAGACGGCTCCGGCCGACCGCCAGAGCACCCGAGACGGGGGCACTTGACGGTCGGGCAAGCGGCCTGCCGCAGGCATGGCGTGGTCGCTACGCACCAGCGCTTAGTAGTAGGTGAAGGTCTGCCAGAAGGGGCCGCCGCTGTTTGCGGCAATATCCAGGTACACCCGGGCGCCGTTCGACAAGGGGTCGACGGTAAGGACCATGGCATCGCCATGGCTCACGGAGTACCTGCTATACATGTAGGACCCGTCGGTGTGGTGGACCCAGATCCACACCGTCCCGTTGTTGCCGCACGGCGCCAACGTGGCCGGGGCGCCGATCCGCAGCCCGGTATCGGCGAGGCACAGGCCGTTAGAGGAGTCTTCTTCCTCCTCCTCGGGGTTACCTTTATCATCGCTGCCGACCTTCTTCTGGATCCAGTCGACGACCCTGTCCAACACGCCGGTGATGACGATGGCTGTCATGCCTTCGAGTACTTCTTCCCAGAAGCAGTTACCGTTGGAGTTGGTCAGGCAGATCTCTTCGTTTCCTGCCGCCGATGCGGGACGGGCGCTCACGGCGGTCATGATCCCAGCCGCCGTGAGCGCGGCCGCGACGAGGGCTAGGAGACGGCGAGTGATACCGGTTCTCCGCGCGGAATAAGCCGCGGCGGATGGCGGCGCGTGCTCGGCTCCGGGCGGTACTCCGGCCGCCATCACGGCGCGATGCCGCCGGGTGAGACGCAGGGCCAGGCAGGTCTTCGTGCTCATGGTGTTCCTTTCGTGGTTCCTTTACGGCTTCGGCTGCGGAACGTCGCGGTCCCTGTTCGGGTCCCGTGCCGTTTCGATGCCAATGCCGAGCATTGCCGGGCCACTGGCAGATCGCCATCGTCGTACTGGAGTGGCGGGGTTCAGCGAAAGCATCTGGCTCAGTTCGTCGGTCAGCCGATGACATGCCGAACATCCGGTCATGATAAAGGCCGCAAGCATCGTACGCCCCCTGCAGGTCCCGCTCGGAGACCTGAAGGCCGTCAATTGTCTGCGTGGCGAAACCACCAATGCGATAACCGGATTCGGGATGCGTATAGTTGCTGCCACCATCATATTCGTTAGACTGGATCTCATTAACCCGCCTGATGAGGGCGTAGATGAGCGTTAGATCTATCAAAGCGACAAGGCCGACCAAGACAATAATTACAAGCAAAAGAGCGGTCATCCTCTATTTCCCTTACACATCACAGGGATTACCCTGCACCGTATCGGGCAAGTGCTTCATAATAATTTCTAAGCGGCGACGGAGCACTGGTTAGGGCGGAGAATGTTAACCGGTATATTCAGCCCGCGGCCCTTGCCTCCACATCCGGTTGCCGACTGCCTGGTGCCGGATGGACCCGCAGGCAGAGCCTCCTAGTCCAACCGGCACCTCAGGCAGGATCGCTGCGGCGATCTTGTTAGCAGCGAACCCCACAACCTCCGCTGGTGTACACACTGGCCGTGGCAGTTGTACCTGTACGTCTCCCAGAAGATCTGACCGCTGGGTTCACAGGTGTTGTAGGCGACGCACCTACACAACTGGCCATTGTCCGGAACGCACGCGCCAGCGGACGCCTTGGGCAGGATTACGCGGAGGGCATCGTCGGCGACCCTGTTAATGAGCAGTCCCAAAGTCTTCCTCCTTCGATAGGGGTTCCGCCGGTTGGATGGCGGAGTCCCGGCTGACGGGCCGGTGACTGGGGGTTCCAGGGCCCCGGGTGCTCCTTCCTCGCCCGCAGGGATGGCTTGCGCTGGTCAGGGGCCTGCGGCGGGGCGCTGATCCGGTGCCAGACGATCACGATGTCAGCCGCCTAGGGCCAGCTGGCCTGCATCCGCAGGCACCGTCGGCATCCGCTCCGGGTCAGCTTGTCGATAAACTGCCGCGGACGTGATCGCATTCGTTGTAGTGGGCCCGCCCCGAGTGCCGAGTGCACTTTCTGCTGTACTGTCTGACCTGCCAGAACTCAGGCTGACCATTGCTGGCGGTGCCTGGCGTCTCGTGCCGGTTCGATAACCAGCGCGCAAGAACCGGCGATTTGGTTGCGGGTCAGCGGGATCTGCCGGCCCGTGCAGGGTATGAGTGTGCGATTAGCTCCTCCTTTTCATTCGGAGCGTAGTTAAGGCTGCCATGCATGTCTGAGTCTTCCCCTCGTCGCTAACACGCCGTTAAGATTCGAGCAACACGACGCCGGCCTTTTACCCTGGGTTGCGATGGCCTGTGACAACGGAAATTGAGTTTTGCCTGCTGGGGCCGCTAACGGTGCGATGGGCGGGTGCCGTCGTACCGGTACCGCCGGGCAAGCAGTGCGTGGTGCTTGCCGCGTTGCTGCTGAACTCCCGTCGCGTGGTGTCCCTGGATGACCTGGCAGAGACGATCTGGGGGCAGGACCCGCCACCCACGGCGCGGGTAGGCGTGCAGAACTATGTGATGAGGCTCCGCAAGGCGCTGTCAGTCACCGGCAGAGGACTCATCACCACGCAGCCAGGCGGCTACGTGATCAGTATTGAGCCCGGGGAACTGGACGTGACCCGGTTCGAGGCACTGCTGGATACCGCCCGAGTGGCCGCCCAGCACGGATCATGGGAAACATCGGCTGGGCATGCCTGCGCAGCGCTGGCGCTGTGGCGGGGAGAGCCGCTAACTGGGGTGAAGTCGGACTCACTGGAGCTGCGGGAAGTGCCACGGCTGGCGGAAATGCGGCTGCAGGCGCTGGAAACCCGCATCGACTCCGACCTGCATCTAGGCCGTCACCGCGAGGTGATCGCAGAATTGCAGCGCCTTGTCAATGTTTATCCGCTGCGAGAGCACCTGCACGCCCTGCTCATGGTCGCCCTCTACCACGATGGCCGCCAGGGCGAAGCGCTGGCCGCCTACAGGCGGGCTCGGCTGATGCTAGTCGAGGAGCTTGGTGCCGAACCCGGCCGACTTCTGCGCGACCTGCATGAGAAGATCCTGGCCGGCGATCCAGCCGTGATCGTTGCCAGCCCGCCAAAATGGGGAGAGGAGTCGGCGCGTGCGGGGTTGGCTGCCGGGCCCGCGGCGACGCTGGGCGCAGCTGTCTCTTTCACAGCCGGGCCAGCCGATGCAGCTGTAGCGAAGGTAGATCCTGTTGTGGTGCCGCGGCAGCTGCCTGCCGCGGTGACCCATTTCGCAGGCCGTCAGCCGGAACTGAAGGTGCTGTCCGATCTGCTGAGCTTTCGGGCGGGATCAGCGGGCGCGGTGGTGATCTCGGCGATCGGCGGTATGGCGGGGATAGGCAAGACGGCGCTGGCGGTCCAATGGGCCCACCAGGTAGCGGGCCGGTTTCCGGATGGGCAGCTGTATGTGAACCTGCGTGGCTATGACCCGGATCAGCCGGTATCGCCGGCGGATGCGCTAGCCGGGTTCTTGCGTTCCCTCGGCGTACCCGGCCAGGACATCCCAGCCGACCTGGACGAACGGGCCGCCCGGTATCGCAGCCTGCTGGCTGGCCGGAAGGTGCTGGTCGTCCTGGATAATGCCCGCGAGGTGGGTCAGGTCCGACCGCTGCTGCCCGGCACCTCGGGATGTGTGACGGTGGTAACCAGCCGGGATTCCCAAGCTGGGCTAGTAGCCAAGGACGGCGCGGCCCGCTTGGACCTGAACCTGCTGCCGCTGGCCGACGCGACCGGCCTGCTGCAGAACCTGATCGGCGAGCGGGCGGCCTGCGACCCCGCCGCGACACGGACCCTAGCGGAGGTCTGCGGCAGATTGCCGCTGGCGCTGCGGGTGGCCGCTGAGCTGGCCGCGGCCCAGTCGGCCATGCCGGTCGCGGAGCTCGTCGGCGCGCTGGCCGATGAGCGGCGGCGGCTCGAGCTGCTGGAGGCCGGTGCCGACCCGCGCGCCATGGTGCGCACGGTGTTCTCCTGGTCGTACCGGCAACTGGACCCCTACGCCGCCCGGGCCTTCCGGCTCGCGGGCCTGCACCCCGGACCGGATTTCGACTGTTACGCGATGGCCGCGCTGACCGACACGACCGTCGAACGGGCCGACCACGTGCTAGGCGTACTGGCCCGCGCGTACTTGATTCAGCCCACAGGGCCGAGCCGATATGGCCTGCATGACCTGCTGCGCTCCTACTCTCGAGAGCTCGCCGCCGTGCATGAAGGCCATGACGAGGCGCGTGCGGCCCTGACCCGTCTGCTAGACCTCTACCTTTCCACCTCCGCCACCGCGATGGACAACCTCTATCCCGCTGAGCGTATTCATCGGCCCCGCGTCCCGGAGCCCGCAATTCCCGTACCGGCCGTTGCAGGCGAGATCGCGGCGCGGAAGTGGCTGGATGCCGAACGGGCCAACCTGGTCGCGGTCAGCGCGCACGCAGCCGGGAACGGGTCGCCCGGTCACGCCACCCGGCTGTCCGCCACCCTGTTTCGCTATCTCGACGCGGACGGCTACTTTGCCGAGGCCGTGGCGATCCACGGTCACGCCAGACACGCCGCCGCGCGGGCGGGCGACCGCGGCGGCGAAGCTACCGCCTTGCTTAACCTTGGCATCGTGGACTACCGGCAGGACCGCTACCAGCAGGCCGCCGATTACCTCCAGGGTGCCCTGGCCTTGTTCCGCGAGGCACGTGAGCAGACCGGCGAAGCGCGCGCCCTCAGCAACCTGGGCATGATCGACTACCAGCAGGGCCGCTTCCGGCAGGCCGCCGACCGTTACCAGCAGGCCTTGGACCTGTTCCGTGCCACCGGCGACCGGACGGGCGAAGCCCGCATACGGACCCACCTCGGCTTGATCGACGTCCGTCAGGGCCGCTACCGGCAGGCGGCCGGCCAGCTCCGGCAGGCCCTGGCCGTCTCCGGCGAGACCGGCGACCGGCTCATCGAGGCTTATGCGTCGGCCCACCTCGGGGAAGTCGAATTCCGTCAGGGCCACTACCGCCAGGCCGCCGTGCGCCTTTGGCATGCCCTGGCCGTGTGCCGCGAGACTGGTTACGGGAGCGTAGAGGCTTATGCTCTGGGCCAGCTCGGCCTGATCGACACACAGCGGCGCCAGTACCCGCAGGCCACCGCGGCCATCGAGCAGGCACTGGCCCTGTACCGTCGGAATGGCGATCGCGAAGGTGAGGCGGACGAGCTGGCCAATCTCGGCCTGATCAACCTCCGGCAGGGCCGTCACCGGCAGGCCGCCGGCCACTACCAGCAGGCCCTAGCCCTGTTCCGCGACATCGGCGAGCTGGCCGGTGAGGCCAGGGCGCTCAACGGCCTCGGCGAGGTCTGCCTCGCCAGCGGGCGACCCGAACAGGCCCGCCGCCGGCACGCCGCCGCGCTACGCATCGCCAGCGAGACTGGCGTCATGTATGAGCGTGCGTGCGCATGCAACGGCCTGGGCAACGCACACCACGCGCTGGGCGAGCACGGGCAGGCCCACCGCAACTGGCAGGAAGCCTTCGGCCTCTACGCCGAACTCGGCGTCCCCGAGATCGAGCGGGTCCGCGCCCAGCTCGGGCATGACCGCTAGCAGACCGCCGGAACGCGGTCGTCCACCGCGGCACCACGGTCACGGACACCGACGCGCAGGCTGCAATCACAATGGCGGCCAATCTCGTGGACGAGCACGAGCCTCTGGCCGCTAAATGCCGCGAACCCTCCTCCCCTCCCAGTAAGGCAGCGCGTCGGGGTGAGGCTGCCGTATTCCGCTGTCCGGGCCAGGTCGAGCGCAGCGTCTCCGGCAAGCGCGGCCCCCCGCCACGGTGGTCATCGAGCGCCGCACGTGCCCATGCTGTTGTGGTGAGCGTCCTGACCCCGGCTGAGGTCCTGATTGCCGCGCGGCGGCTCGCGGGAGCACGGCCTCACCTGGCTGCTGTCGCTGCCATCGTGCACCCTGAGGACCTCTGGCAGGTCTGCCGCGGTGAGCTCACCGGACTCGACGTCCGTATCGACGGCTGGGATATCCGCGGCCGCTGGTTCGGCGTCGTCGTCGGGGCCACGCCAAGGACCGGCGAGCTGCGGCGCGGTGAGACGATCCCCTGGCGCGTGATCGCCGCCCAGATCGCACCCGGCGAACGCCGCGGCTCGCGCTGACCCGACGGAACCCCGCCGTGACCGGCGAGGACACCAGTGCGCTGCTTTCCCCCGGCGGCTGTCAGTTCTGAGGCTCAGCCGCGTCCCGCCTCTTCGGCGGCACCGAGATCCAGACGGAGATCATTACCTGCGGCCCCGGCCGGAGCGGGCCACGGGGGAGGCAGGCGGTCCGTCCCTAGGCCCCGACCTGGGCCGGCCCACATGAGCCGCCCTACGTCAGGCTCTCCCAGTTCGTGCCCGGCGTTCAGCCGCCGGGTGCCTCACCTGGCACGGGCGGGCTGCGGCTGGGCGAATTGCCCGGTCACTCGGTGCCCGCGCAGGTATGCCCTGCGACGTCGTGCCACTTGTGCCTCTGCAAGCCGCCGGGTCGATCGCGGTGGCGGCGGCTAGCGCGAGAAGGGCATGCGCCTGGGCCCGGATGGCCAGGACCGTCCCTGTCCCGTCGGGCACGGCGTCCGCAGCCTCGACCTCAGCGAGGATCTCCTCGGCTCTCTTGTAGTGATACGGCCCCGTCATCGGACCTCCAGGGATACGGGCGCTCTACCCGAGAGTAATAACGGCTCGAGTACTGGAATGGCTCACGAGCGTTCCACCACAGGAGACTCGCTTTCCGTCCAGGGCTGCCCTGGACAGCGACCTGATCACCGGCCAGATCTTCTTCGTGAACGGCAAGAACTCTGTGCCGACGCGAGAGTCGACCGACCCAAAGCCGGTCATGGCGACCTTCGGCGGCACCACCGAGATCCAGAAAGAAATCATCGCCCGCGGCCTCGGCCTGTAGCCTGACCAGGTCATTTACGAAGCCTGTGCTCTCAGATTCTGACACCAAGTTAGCCATCTCATCCGGGGGATGGTCGCGTCGCGTGAAAATCTGGGCCGGTGCGGGTCGCGGCGGGCGGGGAACGCTGCCGCGTCCGGGTGAGGGTTTGTGCCGCCGTGCGGCGGTGGGACAGTGGGGGCGGGCTGCCCGTGACGTCGGCTGTTCTTGGAATACGAACCCGCAAGTTAGCCTGGCGCTGGGGTCTTTGACCTGAGGGTCGCACGCTGTTGCCTCGAGCACGCCGGTCAGTATTCCGGGCCTGGTGCCCGCCGACCGGGACCCCCGGGCAGCTCGCCGTTATCCCACAGGCCAAGCCTAGGAGGTGGCCGCGGTGAGCAGACCGCAGGTAATCGACGACGAGCAGCATGAGCGGGTCCATGACCGGGTCGCCGCGGTCGACGTGGCGAAAGACGCCGGGGTGGTGTGCACCCGCACCCCGCATCCGTCCCGGCCCGGCGCCCGGCGCAGCACCGTGTGGACCGTGAAGGCCCGGATGAACGCGGTCCGCGCGCTGGGCCGCCAGCTCCGCAAGCACGGCATCGAGGTCGTCACGCTCGAGTCAACAAGCGACTACTGGCGTATCTGGTTCTTCGTCCTGGAGGCGTGCGGGCTGGTGGTGCAGCTGGTCCACGCAGCCCAGGCCCGGAATCTGCCCGGCCGCCCCAAAACGGACAAACTGGACGCGATTTGGTTGGCCCGGCTGACCGAGATGGGGCTGCTGCGGGCCGGCTTCGTGCCGCCGAAGGCGATCCGGGACCTGCGCGAGTGCACCCGGGCCCGGACCCGGCTGATCCAGGAGCGGACCCGCTGCTGGCAGCGGCCGGGTAGAGCTGCTGGAAGGCGCGCTGGTGAAAGTCTCCAGCGTGGCGTCCAAGCTGACCACCGTCTCGGCGCAGGACATGATCAAGGCGATGATCGCCGGGGAACGCGACCCGCACACGCTGGCCGGGCTGGCCCGCACCCGGATGCGGGCCAAGCACGACGACCTGGTGCAGGCCCTGGACGGCATGTTCGATGACCACCACGGCGAGCTCGCCCGGATGCTGCTGGACCAGATCGCCTTCCTCGACGAGCGGATCGCCAGCTGGGCGCCCGGGCCGCCGAGCTGGCCGCGGCGATGCCCGAAGCCTGGGGCATCAACGCGGACGGGAGCACCGGCCCGGACGCCGGCGCCACCGCCGGTGCCCCGGTGCTGAACGCCGTGGCACGGCTGGCGGAGATCCCCGGCGTCAGCGAGAACCTGGCCCGGGCCATCATCGCCGAGACCGGCCTGGACATGACCCGGTTCCCCACCGCCGCCCACCTGGTGTCCTGGGCCGGGCTGTGCCCGTCCGCCCGCCAGTCCGGCGCCCGCACCCGGGCCGGGAAGAAGGGCCAGGGCGACACCTGGCTGCGCGGGGCCCTGGGCCAGGCCGCCACTGGCGCCGCCCGCACCACTACCTTCCTCGGCGAGCGGTACCACCGGATCGCCCGCCGCCGCGGCAAGGCCAAGGCCCAGGTCGCCGTCGCCCGCTCCATCCTGGTCATCATCTGGCACCTGCTCGCCAACCCCTAGGCCCGGTTCACCGACCTCGGCTACGGCTACTACCAGGCCCGCACCGATGTCGACCGCAAGCTCCGTAACCACATCCGCCAGATGCAGGCGCTCGGCTACGAGGTCACCCTCATCAAGACCGCCTAACCCCATACCGCTCCTGACCAGGCCCCATCACCGCACCAGGCCCGGGTCCGCTCACTGGGGGACCTTGCCTGACGGGTTGGGGGGTTATGCCGGTCAGTTGCTTGTGCGCAACAAGCGGTTACCTATGTTTAACGTGGTGCGGTTGCGGCGGGAGGGCTGGGAGGCCAGAGTTGTCCGGGTCGGTGGCCGAGTTCACCGATGCACCCAGGTGCCACCAGTCACCGCCCGGGTCCGTAAGACCCTTCAGTGAGGTCCAGCGGCAGTTTCTGCGGGGCTGGTGGTTACCGGGACGCGCGGATCGTCAACAGGGCCATGCGCCGTGAGCGCCGGACAGTGAGCTGACGATGAGCGTCCCGGGTCCGTGAACAAGGGTGCCTCCCCACTGGGCTAGCAGCGAGGAGGCTGTGATGCAGTATGCCCTACCCCTGGTTCTGCCCGATGTCCCGGCGGGCGGCGTGTGCGCCGGGATCGACTGGGCCACCGCTGATCATGTCGCGTGCGTGGTCGACTTGGCCGGGCGGGTCACCGACCGGTTCTGCGCCGCGCACGACAAGGCCGGAATCACCGGCATGATCACCCGGCTGCGCAAGAACAAGGTCACCGAGGTCGCCATCGAGCGGGGCGACGGCCCGCTGGTCGATGCCCTGCTCACCGCCGGCCTGACGGTGGTGGTGATCACCTCCCGGCAGGTGAAGAACCTGCGGTCCCGGTACGGCGCGGCCGGCGCCAAAGACGACCGGTTCGATGCGTTCGTGCTGGCGGACACGCTGCGCACCGACCGGGCCCGGCTGCGGCCGCTGGTCCCCGACGCGCCCGCGACCATCTCGCTGCGGATGGCGGTGCGGGCCCGGCGGGACCTGGTGCGGCACCGCGTGGCGGCCTGCAACCAGCTGCGCGCCCACCTGGCCGTCGCGTTCCCGGCCGGGATCACGCTGTTCCACGACCTGGACAGCCCGATCAGCTTGGCCTTCCTGGCCCGTTTCGGCAGCCAGGACGCCGCCGCGGGGCTGGATGAGCAGGCGATCGGCGCGTGGCTGGCGACCATCGCGGCGCGCGGGCGCCCGGCCCCGGCCAGTGAGCTGCACGCCCGGCTGCAGGCCGCACCGCCCGGCGCCACCGGGGCCGACGGCGCCGCCCAGGCAGGCATCACCGCGGCCCTGACCGCCACGCTGACCGCGCTGTCCACCCAGATCAAGGCCCTGGAAGCCCAGATCGCCGGGCAGCTGGCCGCCCACCCCGACGGGCACATCTTCACCTCGCTGCCCCGGCCCGGAACCGTGCGCGCCGCCCGGCTGCTCGCCGAGATCGGCGACTGCCGGTCCCGCTTCCCCGACCCTGAATCGCTGGCCGGGCTGGCCGGGGTCGCCCCGGTCACCCGCCGGTCCGGCACCCGCATCGCCCACGGCTTCCGCTGGTCGGTCAACCGCCAGCTCCGCGACGCCGTCTGCGACTTCGCCGCCGACTCCCGGCACGCCAGCCCCTGGGCCGCGGCCATCTACGACGCTGCCCGCGCCCGCGGCAAGGACCACCCCCTCGCCGTCCGCATCACCGCCCGCGCCTGGACCTACGTCATCTGGCGCTGCTGGCACGACGGCACCGGCTACGATCCCGCCAAGCACCGCGCCCTTCAGGCCATCCTGTCCCGGCAGCAAGCCGCCCAGGCCGCAGGCCCCGCCCCGCAGGAGCACCAGTGAACGCCGCGATCACCGGCGCGCTGCGCGCTCACGCCGCCGGCCTTCACCCCGAGGAAGCCGGCACCGAGCTGCTCATCGGCCACGGCGGCATCCTGCCCCGCGACGACTTCGCCCGCTTCGTCCACACCGGCACCAGCATCAGCGAGGGCACCACCTTGATGGCCTGGATCGACTGGGACGCCGCGCTCACCGCCCTGCACGACGGGCAGATCCCCGTCTGCAGCGGGGAACAGCGCATCCTCCAGCTCGCCGCCAGCATCGCCGACGGCACCCTTATCTCCCTCCGCCAGACCATTCCCGGCCTGGACAACCGGAACCTGAAACTCCTGATCACAGCCATCCGCCGCGCCGCAGGACAACACCCCAGCCGCTAGCAGGCCACCACCCCGCCAGGCCCGGCCGGTCACCCGGCCGGGCCTGCTGACATCCACGAAAATCCGCAACGCGCCCCACACGCAGCGAAGGTCCCCACAGGGCAACTGCCGCACGCCCGGCTGAGGTTTCCGATTTTCCGGTCAGACCAAAAGGTTAGAACTGGCCCTGTTTCGGAAATCCATGTCGGGCAGTGCAGGACCGTGCAGTCCACAGCTTCTGTCTTGCGGCCACAGAGCAGTCAAGGCCGGATCGACAGGCATCGGGGTCGGCGGTCGACAGCACGCTGAGTGACCACGGAAGCCACGGAGAACGCGCACACTCCCGCCCAATTGCTCGGCCACCGGAGCATGACGAGACCAACCGTGAAAGGCGCAGACCCGGGTGATCAGCGTGGCTGCCCAACGCTTGCATGTGTAGCCCGTGAGCGCACGTGGTCGCCGCCAGTATGCTGACATGCTTTGGGGATGATCGGCCGTCTCGACAAGACAGTAATCGACTGCCCCGGCCTGCGCACTGTGGCGGAGTCTACTGCCAGGTTCTGGGATGAGAGTAAAGGAAGACACCGGCGGCTGGGTGGTCATCGGCTTGGAGCCGGGCGTGCGGCGGCTGGCGTTCAGCGGGTCACCGAATGGGTTCCTTCGCGCTAGCCCGATCCGGCGTGTCCTCAGCAGCGGTACCTCGACGCTCGGGTGAGCGATGCCGGCCAGGCCGGGCAGGAGCTGCCCGGCCTGGGCGCTTGGCGACGTACGAGGCGATAGGCTTGCTCAGGCGGCGAAGCTCAGAGCGCCGATCAGGATCATCGTCGCGCCCGCGGCCCGTCCGCCGGCCACTCCGAATGGCATGGTCTTTTCCAGCAGCACGAAGGCGGCGATCGCGGCGATCCATAGCAGGTTCATCACGCCGCCGATGAACAGCAGTCCCATCAGGATCCAGCAGCAGCCCAGGCAGTAGGCGCCCAGCCGCACGCCCATGCGGAAGGCGCCCAGACGGCCGCTGCGCCAATGGCGGGACAGGAAATGCGCGGGGGCGCGGCAGTTCCGAAGGCAGGCGTTCTTGAGCGGAGTGAGCTGGTAGACCCCGGCGGTAATCAGCAGCGCGGCACCGAGCCAGGCGCTGCGCGAGACCATCATCGGGGACAGCAGCGCGGCCTGATCGAGGCCCCACTGGGCAGCGGTGGCTACCAGGCTGAAGATCGCCCACATCGCGGCGTAGCCCGCGACGAGGACGAACGCCGGGGCCACGGGGCTGTGCTGCGCGGCGGCCTTGCGCGCGACCGCGGCATACAGCAGGGTCATCGGCACTGCGGTCGGGACCATCATGGCGACCATCATCACGGCCCACATCGCCAGCCGCAGGCCGAACTCGGCTGCCGTCCACGGCTGCGACCCGATCATGGCGTGCATCACCGGCGCCATCGGCCGGCCGCTCATGCCGGCCGGGCCGCTCATCATCCGGCGCGCCGCCACCACGATATAGGCCCAGGCTGCGGCTGTGATCGCGGCCAGGCCTGCCAGCACGGCCAGGCGGTCCCGGTGCCGCCGGGCCAAGGACGACAGTCTCACCCAGGACACCGGGGCCGCCGGGGTCGCGGTCAACGGATAACTCCGTCCTGGTTCAGGTGCAAGAGGTTGAACTGGCCGTAGCTGTCTTTCAGGTCCAGTTCGATGCCGGCCCGGGCGGTGGTGGTGCCGTTGCCCATCTCGGCGAGGCTGTACTCAAACCCATTCGGCAGGTCGATCCGGGACCGCACCGGCTCGCCGGTGTGACGGCTGATAATCGGCGTCCCGCGGGACTCGACCAGCCCGTCGATCTTCAGGCTGGCCAGCCGCTGGTCTATGTCAATGGACAGCTCAAT
>Ga0210386_10001291_pt1 | contig 22399 bp, 45 predicted proteins | sample IncBWH32OmetaG_FD_160091 | JGI IMG/M metagenome (GOLD analysis project Ga0210386, IMG submission 160091) | Forest soil microbial communities from Barre Woods Harvard Forest LTER site, Petersham, Massachusetts, United States - Inc-BW-H-32-O ...
CCAGACTCCCCGAACGGGCGATGGTGGAGCTGCGGGCGCACGGCCACCGATCCAGGGCACGGTTCGTTGATCCTTATGTGCTGCAAACGGCGTTGAGTGTGATCGAACGCCGCGGCAAGGACTGGGTTGAGTCCGTGCTCGGCAGGCCCATCGACCGGCGTAGCCGCATCGACTGCCGCGTACCGTGGCTTTTCGACGGTGAACAGTACACTCTGATGGCGGCGGATCGGGCCGAGGACAAACTAGCGACAGCCAGAATCCTCGGCCTCGACTGAAGTGACTTGACGAGATAGGATTGAAGCGATGAAGAAAGACGGAGACAGCGTGACCAACAAGTACCTGGTGCATCAGGCACGCCAGTTCCACACCACCGCCCGTGAGAACCTGGGCAGCCCTTTCGCCGCCGTAGCCAACCTGGCTATCGCTGTCGAATACCTCATCGAGTTGGAAGAAAATAGGTGTGATGGATAGCCGTTGTGCGGCGCGGATCTTTGGCCGTCCGCTGGCCGACATGCAGCCCGCTGACGCTAACTGTGCACGCGGCTACCTGGCCGACCTCGACTGCTGGTGCGATGACTGCCGGGAATACCGGCTGGGGCAGGCGACACACGCTTTCGACGTGGCAGCAACACGGCTGGCCTACGATGGGTAAGCGGAAGTGGCCCAAGACCCGCGTGTGCGTGGTCTGCAACGACGTGTTCACGGTGGAACGCCGACCCGGCGCACCACCAATCACCTGCTCATCCAAATGCCAGAAGAAACGCCGCAACACTAAGATCGCGGAATGGCGGGCACGCACAGAGTGTCCACCGGAGAAGCACGGGCTAACCGGATATACCACATATCAGTGCGATTGTGATGTGTGCCGGGAAGCCGAACGCGTATACATGCAGGAACGGCGGGAAAAACAGCGGACGGCACGAGAAACCGCCGAATGGGAAGAGGCCGGCGGCATATATCAGATCATCCCGGCTGTAAACCAATAGGAAAGGGAACTTGGAGGCCTGGCGTTAAGCGTACTGCCCTGGTTTGTTTGTTCATTTTTGTTCCCGGGGATACTGCGAAAATTTCACCGAGCAGCCTTGCTGGCGCTAGTGATTTTCAAGGGCACAGTGAAGCAAAGGGCGCAATGACCGTTACCGCGCTTGTAGGACATGTGAGCGCGAACGTAGCGAACTCCTGCGCCGGGCCTCCAACACATCTGAGTATGACTCCAGCGGGCGTTGCATCTTGCAACGTCTGTTGGCTGATGCGCTCAGCTGAACGCATGACTTGAAAGGATAACGATGATTCGTAGGCTCTGGTGCCTGTTCCGTGGGCACGACTGGGTGACCGAAATCGACTTTCCTGGTATCTACACCCGCTACACCGACGAGTGTCAGCGGTGCCCGAAAAAACGACAACGAATAATCCTGGAACACTAGAGAGAGGAACAACGTGAAGCCGGCACCGATAGCGCCGCCCAGACCGCCTAAATGCGCAGTGTGCAAAATATTCGTTTGCTTACCGGGATCGGATTACTGCTCGAACGGATGCGAATACGCGGCGGCCTGTTGCAGGCGTCGCTGGGATAACGAAAGGAACGGAAATGATGGATACCTCTGATGTGGATACGTCGCGGTCACTGAACGTGCGGCCTTTCCGCGGTCGTTCAATGGTGGATTTTGTGAAAGTGCACCGTAAGATCAGCTCCCCTGAGTGTTGGTCGATCACGGCTGTGTACGGTCCGGACGCGGGTAAGGTGATCGCGCACGCCGACAGCATCGCCTTGTATAACGCCAGGTTCGTGGTGAGCGAGAACGGCAGGCAACGTGTCCTGCGTGAACGGCGCAAAAACGTCCACGCATGGATCATCGGCGAACTAGCACCCGACCATGATTGGATCGCGAACCCGACCGGGCTGGACGCGCTCATCTGGTACAACCCGTACCAGGTGCCGCAGTTTTCGGTGTTTTTCTGCGATGCGCCGGCGGGAACATACCAGCATGCGCCGGTAACGTCCGCGTCTCATGTGCATATGGGGACGGACGGCAAGGTGCGTGCTTGCGGCGTCAGGCCTGGGCCGGGGACCACACTGCGATGAAAGTCACCGTTTGGACGGTCACCTGGGTTATTGACGACAAACCGCCCGTGGTTGACGGGTTCGGTTCGGAAGTGTTCACCGACGAAGAAGCGGCGTGGGAGTGGGCCGAGGAGTGGGAGCGCGGCACGCCGCTTCCGCGGTATTTGCAGCTGCAAACCAGTCCGGGCGCTGGCCGCACCACCACTGTCGAATCGCACGAAATAGACGTGGATATTGTGACTTGATTATACTAGCCAGATGGCGTATAATTAGTATTATGGAAGGAGAAAACACATGGCACCAACACCAACACGTTCGATAGCGAACACCGCGATCAGCCTCGGACTGGTCAGCTGCCCAGTCAAAATGTACGCAACATCCGGCGACCGGGGCGTGGAATTCAACAGTTTCCACGTCCACGACGACGGCACCCAGTCACGGATCAAAGCCCCGTACATCTGCGAGGACTGCGGAGCAAGCTGCCGAGGCGAAACCACCCGCGGCGTGGTACGCGACGGCGAAACGATCCTGCTGACAGATGAGGAGCTGGAGCAGGTTCAGGTGGATTGCGGCAGAACCCTCGACGTGCAGCATTTCGTTGAAACCGCTCTCATCAACCCTCTGTTCTCAGAGAAGAGCTACTTTCTCGAGCCTGACCTGTCCAGCCCCAGCCCCCGGCAGACCGAGGAAGCGTACGCCACACTGCTGGCCGTGCTGGAAGAGAAAGGCAAATCCGGGATCATCCAGTATACGCTGCGCAGCAAAACACACTTAGCGGCTTTGCGGCCCGAAACGGTCCGCGGCAACAAAGTGCTGGTCGTGCAGAACTTGATGTGGCCAGAAGATCTGCGTAACGCCGATTTCGAGTCGTTACGGCGCGAAGTCACACCAAGTAGGCAGTACGTGAAGATCCTGGGCGGCATCGTGGACGACATGACCGCCTCCTTCGAGGAAGACGCGCACGTCGACACCTACGCGGCGAGGGTTGAGGAACTGATCGAGTCGAAAGTGACCGGCGTTCCGATGACCCCACGTGAGGAAGCCGCAGCCGCCGAAGAGGTGGGCGATCTGCTGGCGAAGCTGGAGAAGACGGCAGAAATGGTCGCCGGTAAGGCTTCCAGTAAGCGTAAGCACCCGGCTAAGGGCAGGAAGCCTGCAGCTGAAACCGCGGTTACTGTTGCGGTTCCGCGTCGCCGCGCCCGATCGGCGTAGTTCTGAGTACAACCCCAGTGGGTGTTGCATCATGCAACGCCCACTGGCTGATGCGCTCAGCGCACAACGTAAACAAGGCAGAAAAAGGGAGGAGCATAAATGAAACTGATGATCGAGATCGATCTGGATTTGATTGAGCACGCTGACCGCTCCGTGGATAGTGAAGTTGCGGACATCCTGGTCGGGTTGTCCCGCCGTATCGGAAACGACGATATCGGTATCGAAACCGTGAACTGCGACGTCCTGTACAGCGCGAGGAAGCCCGTCGGCGAGGTCTGGTTAGCGGAAGGAGGGAGCTGATGCCGTACATTCCGTTAACAGAGCTGCCGCCAGAAGGGCGTTACGGCGCTTCTCCGATCCGGGCGCTGTACGAATGCCGCATCCTGTGGTCGACCGGTGTCTGGCAGGGAACTGCGGTTGAAAACCTGAACGAAGTGATGGTCTTGATCCGTGAGCTAGTCATAGGCTTGAGGAATACGGAGACCGGGGAAATATATGCCCCGGAGCCGGAACGACTGCCCAGAGATGTTGCGCTTGGTTCCGTGTCACCGCTGCGGTCGCTCTACGAATGCTACTGCCGGTGGTTTGAAGACGAATGGGCGGACGATGCCGCTTACGCGAACCTAGCCCTGGTCATGATCTACCTCGACGCCCTGCTCGCCGGCATCGTACGGACGAGGACATGAACTGGGAATGGGACATCCGTTGGGCCGAGCACGCGTTGCTGACACACGTCCGCGACGGCGTCTACCTGATCAAACGCACCCCAAACAGCTACACCCTCCAATTTTTCAGCAAAAACGGGAGCGGGCTGGATCAGGTGCCGTGGATCGCCGGGACACACACCCTGGCCAACGCGAAACGATCCTGCACACACCACCACGCGCAGAAGGGAGCAGCCCATGGGTTTGCCCTGGTATGACCGATTCTACGAAGACGAATTCGCCGCGATCCGCCAGGAACGCATCGAACACGACCAACGCTGGTACGACGACCGGTACGGCGACGGCTGGGACGAACATAACGAAGGCGTGTACAGCCGATACGCGGTCACACCGTCAAGCACCTACGAGGAGTACAGGAACATGTACAAAGCTGCGCATAAGCGGGAATGTTCGTTTGTTTGCGGCCCGCCGAACCCGAACTACGACCCGACGGTAGCCGCCGCGCTGGACGAGGCTGATGAGGCGCAAGCGGCGTTGACGCCCGCGTTTTCGCATGAAGTCACCGCCGGAACCAGCACCACCGGCAGGCACTACTCCAAAAAAGCGAAACACAACAAGCACCGCCGCAGTGTGGCCCCGAAATACGTGAGGAAACACCGTGGCTACTGGACCTGAACCGGACTTTGAAGACGAAGAAGCCGGGCGGTGGGGCGATCTACTCGATCCTAGCGCCGGAGACTACGACTACTGGAAGGAACATCAAGAATGAGTATCTACGGCGACGGGATGACCGACGAAGAATATCTTCGCTACATTTACTCGCTCCCCGCGTGGAAACGGCGGCTACTGGTCACGCTAGCTATCGCGCCGTTCGCGGCCATGGCGACCATGATCGTCCTAGGCCTGGCGGGAGTCGTGCGATGAACGACATATATCGCTACGTCCTCGTAGACCTAGACGACACCGAAAACGACTACGAATACCAGGACTTCGAAATAGCGAAACGAGACGCCACCGTCCTGTTCCTCGCCGGCTCGCCTATGGCGGTCGTCAAACGGACATACGTCTACGAAGACACATCTTTGGTGTGGACACCGGACGGCACCGACAACTGGCCACCAAAGGCCGGCTCATGAGCGGCAGGATCACCGACCCTCCGATCGGGATTGGCGACCCGGATTACTTCCTCGGGATCTGCGACGGATGCTGCTCACTCAAAGCGTTCACCACGGCCCGAGGCCGTGACCAGTGGGAAATGTTCCATCCACACGAATGGGACACACCAGAAAACTAGAGAGGAGAGCACATGGAAAACAGGGTCACTGTCACATTAAGCAAAGGTGCCCTTAACGCGCTGCAGAAAAGCATAGACGGCATGCGCGCTTTCGCTAAATCCTGCGAAGCCGACATAGAAAAGGGCGACTACCACGACTACGACTACGGAATGACCGACTGGCGCGAGGATATCGCCGACTGCGCCGAAGAGCTGGTGGACAGCGTCGAGGAGGCCGCCGATGACTCTGCATAATCTCACGATTCGTAAGGGTTCCCGTGTGGTGATTGGGACCACCGGTGAGACGGGTGTCGTCCAGTCCACCTGGTGGACTGCCGGCGACCGCCTCGCGTATGTCCTGTTAGACGGAACCAATCGTGAAATAGAAGCTTACGTGACGAGCCTCAAGAGGACTTAGCTACAGGATTCTACTATTGTTGGCATATACGTCCACTTGACATAACACCAAGATTGCCGTATAATTAGAGGTATACGGTAGAAAACCAGCCGCGTTGCAAGATGCAACAACACCCACATGAAAGGGAACACACCATGCCCGCAGAACTATCAGTAACAAACAACATCTACTCCTTCGCCGACTCCCGCGCCCGCGACGGCAGAGTCGACGCCTGGCACCGCTGCGGCACCGCAGTCGGCCACGACATGACCGCGCAAGAAGCACTCGAAGCCGGACACCTAGCAAACTGGAACGTCCGGAAAGTACCGCTCTGGGCCGAACTCGGCGAAGGCCTCGGAACCGCCGAAGTGCCAAGCCGATACGGCGTCGTGTTCGACAACCCGGTCACAGGCAAAGTGCAACCAATGCCCGCAACCGTCGGTGAACGCTACGAACACGCACAAAACGAAGCCCTCGCCGTCTTCGGCGAAGCGATGGTGGACGAACTAGGCCAATCCAACTGGCAAACAGCCGGCTCGCTGCGTGGATACACTCAAGTGTTTCTTACCATGTTTCTGCCGAGCACCATGGAACTGATGACGCGCTCCGGTGTGGACGTGACAAGGTTCTACTTCGCGCTGCTCAACAGCCACGACGGTTCCACCGCGATCACCGGACTCATCACACCTGTCCGGATAGTTTGTGCCAACACGCAGAGCGCCGCAATCTCCAGCGCCGTCTCCTCATTCAAAATCAGGCACACAGCAAACTGGGCTGACGCCTTACAGGAAGCGCGGCGCGCTATCGGCCTCGCGTTCAAGTACGAGGAAGCTTTCGAAGCGGAAGTTCAGCGCCTCTACGCGATGGAAATGTCGAACAACGAGGCCATGGCGACCGCCGAGAAGCTCGTGAAGCTCGGCGATGCCGAACCGGGCACCCGGGCATACACCATGCGCAGCAACACCGCGGACGCGCTGTTCGACTTGTTCACAACTTCGGACACGATCGCCGGCAGCATCGGCGGCACCCGTTGGGGTTTTTACAACGCAGTCACAGAATACGTTGACCATTATCAGGGTGTGCGTGGCGCTGGTGGTGACGAGGCCGGCGCACGCGCTGTCCGAACCATCACCGCGGCACAGTCCAGCATCGGCTTAAAGGCCGACGCTTGGCGGATCCTCGCCAACTGAGGTTTAAGCCGGGGACGCGGCACTTTCGATCTTACACGTGATAGAAGGACACTGCTATGTTGCGTTTTATGCGTTTTATCGTGGTTGATGAGACCGGCGAGCGTTACATCTACGACGCGACCGGTCCGCAGGACGCGCTTGAGCGTCACTACGCACTCGACAATCAGGGCGAACAGCGGTTTGTGGTAGGCGTTTACCGTCAACACAACGGTCTGGTCGGGGCGCTTAAGAGATGAAGCCTGCGGTGGTGATGCCGGAGATGATTCGGTGTCCCGATGATCCGTTCGATGCGACCGGACGGCTGCACACCATACTTGGTTGCGGCAGGATGGTTCCGTTTATCCGTTCCAGCGACGGGTTCATCGACTGCCCGCTGTGCGGCATGTTTTGGATGCCTGAACTGGAACGAGACTACAAGAAAGGAGACCAATAGATGCCTTCGGTAGGGAATGTGTGGGCGACGACGGTCGTGTATGCGGATAACCCGTCGTACAGCCCGAACGTGACGTTGCACGACTCTTACGAGTCCGGTGTGGCGTTTTTGCGGAGTACGTTCCGCCGTGAACTGCGGCGGTGGGCCGACGAAGACGGCGTGAAAGTGGTCGGAGAAAGCGACAGCGAGCTGTTCGAAGTCCTGAAACGGAAAGGCCGCTACCACGTCGGGTTCACCGAGACGGACTATCGCCCGATGCGGCAGATGAGCGAAGCATGGGGCCGCGGCCATCAGGCCGGTTGGGATGACTGCATGACCACAACAGAGCGGGAAGCAGCGACACCGGGTTTGTATGACGGTGAACCGGTATGCACCCCCAACCCGTACGATCCGGAGAACTGCTGATGCCGAGAATGTTTAGAGCGCGAACCCCGTTTCGAGATTTGGACGGTTTGCGCCGGTTTCCGATCATGCCGGCACCCGGCAGCCCGGAGGGCGACAACATTGCGCGGGCTTCCTGGGCGGCCAAATCGGTGGTGTTGTTCGCCGACACCACCGGAATGGGCGCGGAAGACGAGCTGGAAACCATCATCAGCGATCTGGTGACCGACTTGAAACATCTGTGCGACGCAACCAATGTGTCCTGGCACCAGGTGATGCGCCGCGCCAACAGGCACCACATCGCAGAAGTGAGAGGAGAACTATAGATGGGAAGCATCCTGCTGACCCAGGTTTGTGAGGTTGTTTACCGGGCGTCCTACACCCGCGAGCAGGCTATCGAACTGTTGCTGGCGGCTGGTGATGAAGATGTGCGCGGCGCTAACAGTCCAGATGGCCGGGAGGTGATGTCTGACCGTGAACTCGGTATGCGGATCGCCGCCATCGCACGGAATTACAGGACGCCTCAAGAGATGGACCTGAACGACAGGCTAGTGGACGACGCCCAGGGCTGGGAGATCATCGACGTAGGCGATTGGGAATTAACGGAGGTATACGGTGAAGTATCCGGCTGATAAGTTCGATGCTATCAACGAGATCACCAAGATAGCGGAGCGGTTCGACCTGTGCGTGAGCATCGTGACGGTCGATGACGTTCTTACACTCAAAGGCGTCACCGAACCGGAACCAACCGATCAGCTATACAACTCTGTTGTTGATTCGTGGGAGTGGCGACACTACGGCGAAGGCTGGACCGACTGGTTCGACGGATTGGAGATAGACGATGAAAATTAAGGTTGAGAACGCCTATTCGGACGGGCATGAGTCCGAGAGAACGATCGTGGTTCAGGACGTTGAGTTCGTTGATTTGGATGATGATGCGGAAGCGGAAGAAATGGGTGACTATCTGTACGAGTTCACCGGCGACGGGCACGGCATCGGTAAGGATGTGGGCAGTTATTACACTGTCACGATCCTGGAAGCCGCCGACTCTAAGTGGGTTGGCCGCATCTTCGACTGGGGCGACTAATGATCGAGATCGGCGGGGACAGCTTTCATGAGTACCAGCAGGGTCAATTGGATGACCTGTGGGACGAATACCTGGATTACGTGGGCCTAGCGGGTCGCGCCGTCAATATGGACAGCCTTGAGGACTTCCTGTTCGTCAGAGGTGTCGACATATCGGATCGTGCAGCTACGGTTATGTACCGTTACGTGCGCGAACAGGAAATCTAGTAACGGTAATGTTTTGGGTGGGGCCGGGGGAGGAAACCAAAAACCGAAAACGAAAGGACAAAAAGCATGAGCGACGACATCAACCAAGCCCTCGCGATGAGAGGCCACCTGCTGGACGCTAACAGGAACCTAGAGATGGCCCGAGGCAACCTCGAAGCCGCGGTAAAAGAAGCCGCCGACGCGGACGCCGACGAAGTACTACGAGATCTGCTGGGCGCACTGCGCACCGTGAGTCTCGCCGTATCCGAAGAATATGCTGTCTGGTCCCAAATGTTCGACTACCACAAATCGGCACTGTGAGCATCGGCATCTACAGGCCAGAAGACCAAGAAGGCAGGCCATTCACTGAATGCCGACGCCTTTACTTCTCGGACGAATTCTTGGCTGACCCGCCCGAACACTTCACCGTTGAAGACAACGCGGTTCGCTGCGATCTGCGGGAACACACTGTGTGGATACTCACCGGGCGGTCGTTGCCGCTCGGTGGCCGCACCGTACACGAAGGCGAGTGGGAAGAATGAACGGTGCTTGGTTGATGGTGTCGGCGCTGGTCATCATCGGAAGTGTGGTGTGGGTCGCGCGAACCGTTGGACTTACCCAGCCCGGTGCTGACGGGAACATCACGACTAGGCAATATTTTCTTATGGTTACTGCCGGCCTGTTTATTTATACTGACGGCGTTTTGGCGGCGTATTTGTTGGGGCATTGAGACTTCCGGAGCGGCCAGACCATGAATGATCTCCAAATATTTGTCGCCACTCCGGTTGTAAACGTTGAGTAACGGCAATGTTTTGGTGGGAGTCGGGGGAGGATTTTCCAATCCTGGTTTCCGCCAAAGAGTTGCCCTCACCCACCATAGGGTGCCAGCCCGGTGTGATATAATTATGGGATGGCACAAACACTGGAACAGACAGGAGTAACCTTGACCACCCACGACGCAGCTGTCACCACCAAACACCACAGCTGGTTCAACCGCGTCGTCATCGCCGCTATCCTCATCAACTTCCTCGTCGCAGCATGGCTAGAGTTCAAGCATGATGACATTCTCGAGATGATCGACACCACGATCGTGTGGTTCTTCGTCGCTGAAGTTACCATCAAAATCTGGTCCCGAATCAAAACGGGTTGGGGCGGATGGCGCGGGTGGAGCGATTTCTGGCTCGTCGCCGACATCCTGATCGTCGGCCTGGCCGCGCTGCCGTTGGGCGAGAACCTGACCGCGCTGCGGATCCTGCGGATAGCGAGGTTCGCTCACCTTATGCGCCACCTCCCGCACATCACCGCTCATCTGCGGCACCTGCCGGTGCTGCGGCTACTGTCGGTCGGGGAGGACATTAAATGAGCCACCGGGGACGGCCAGGCAAGCCATGTTTCCCAGCTCGTGTTCGCCGTCCCCGGACCAGAAAGAGGAGTAGAAGATGAATGAACCAGTCAACGATGCACAACACGACGCCCTAACCCTTGCGTTGTATTTGGGGATCGTCGCCCCCGATGACCAGGCGGCGGCAGAAGCCGCGGACATGGCCGAACAGATCGCCGAAGGAATGGAACCATACGAGGTTGAGTCATGCAAAGAACGGGCACGAAGACTCGCGAACCGTAAAGACTTTTGGAATGAGGGGTGAAGATATTAAGCAAATCATTGTGATGCGGAGCGACCTTGGCATGCGTAAAGGAAAAATGTGCGCCCAGGCCGCACACGCGTCGCTGGGTGCGGTGCTGCCGTATCTCACCGAGATCTCCGATCCTTACGACCAGATTCGCCGCGACCATGAACGCAAGATCGAAGAGTGGCTAGCTGGCCCTTTCAAGAAGATCTGTGTCCGCGCGGACAGCGAAGAGAAGCTACTGGCCATTCATCAGGCCGCCAAAGACGCTGGCCTGATCGAGTTCCTGGTCACCGACTCCGGACTCACCGAATTCAACGGGGTTCCAACAATCACGTGCTGCGCCATCGGACCCGATACAGATGAGGCGCTCGATCCTATAACCGGGGAGCTGATGCTGCTGTGACCACACATTTTTCGGTGAAACTTCCGGGCGACTACATTCATGGTGCTGCGGAGCCGTTTCAGTATCCGGGCGGCGAGTGGCACCTACGCAACCTGGCTGATGTGCGCGACCCCGCGGCGGTGTGGATCGCTGATGTGCGGTTCCGATCCGCCGACGACCTGGTGCAGGCAGCGTTGTTCGCCGACGTGGCACACCAACGGCAGGCACCGTTCATGCTGTTCCTGCCGTACCTGCCGGCAGCCAGGTCGGACCGACCGATGGCCGGGCAGCCCGTCGGGGTGGCCACCTACTCCCAACTGATCAACTCCATGAACCCGCAACAAGTCATCGGGATTGATGCGCACAGCCCGATCGTTCACCGCCACCTACGGAAGCTGACCGAGTTGTCACCAGTTCCGCTGGTGCAGCGAGCGCTAAAAAACAGCGCCGGCTACGACGGCTACCACGCCGTGATCGCGCCGGACAAAGGCGCAGTCGAACGAGCAGCCACAACCGCGACCGCCCTCGGCGTCGACATGTACCGGGCAGACAAAGACCGCGACGAAGAAACCGGACGCATCAACGGAATCAAAATGGTCGACAAACTACCCAAATCCGGAAAATACCTAGTAGTGGACGACATTTGCGACGGCGGCGGCACATTCATGGGACTCGCCCAAGCCACCGGACTGCCGAAAGAACAACTCGGCTTGTGGATCACGCACGGCATTTTCTCCGGCAACGCACCGAACCTCCGCGACCACTACCGATACATCTACACCACCGATACACACCCTGGACATAACCGCGTCGGGTGCGCCACCGCGCATCAACCAGTGTTCACCTACATGATCAACAACCTCAAGGAGTTCTGATGATCCGTCTCGTACTAATGATCGTTGTCGTGCTCTGGATTTCCTGGACGATCTACGCGACAGTGGATCGTTTCAGACTCAAGCGCCGTATAGCTGGTTTACATGAGCCGGAGCTGTGGCTATCAAGGAGTGAGCGTCGCGCTCACGCCCGTAAGTTGCTGCGTCGCGAAGACGACGAATACACAGAGAAGTTGATCGAGAGAACCACCCAGTCGATCCTCAACCCGGGGACGATTACCCCTCAATCGAAAGAGAGTAAATGAAAACCAAGATAGTGACGATCGCCGCAGCCGCGGCGATCAGTCTGTCAGGATGCGCGTATCACGCCATGGGTCCAGCTGAGCAGGCCGTGGTCCAGAACGGGTCGATGTTCCCCGGTGCCGACCATAATCTCACCGAGTGCATCAAACCTTCGGAGACGAAGAACGAAGCTTTCAACGAGGTGTTCAAGTTCCCCGCACGCCAGATCGCGTGGAACGCCAGCAACGACCCCAACGCGAAACCCAACAGGGGACCGTACGTGGTTGTCGCATCAGCTAAAGCCCCGGCGGAGATGGATGTTCCAGTGTCGGTGACGTTCGATCTGACCCAGGACTGCGACAAGCTGAAGAAGTTTTATTCAGAGTTCGCCGCCGGATACAACGGGACGCTCAACGACGACGGCTCTGAGAGCGACGGATGGAAAGCGCTCATCAATCACGTCATCGGCCAGCCTCTCCAGGACACGCTCAACGGTGTGGCTCAGAAGTATCCGTGGCAGGAGATCTGGAACAGCGAGGAGGTTCGCACCGAGTTCCGTACGGAGATCGACAAGCAGCTGCCGCTGGCGTCTAAGGCCCGCACCAACGGCACAGAGTACTTCTCGAACTTCCAGGTGACTGTGCTGAAGCCGACTCCGGTTAATCCCGACTTGAAGAACGCCATCGAGGCGCAGCAGGCTGCTGTGCAGCGTGCGCAGGCTTTGCAAGCCCAGGGCGTCGCTGAAGCTAACGCCGACAGGGCGAAGGCGGATGCTGAGGTTGCCGCTGCTGAAGCTCAAACGAAGCTGGCGCAGCAGAAAGCGTTGCAGCAGCAGGCTGAGATCAACGGGTACGGCAGTATCGACGCGTATCTAAAAGCGTTGGCGGTGAAGCAGGGCCTCAACCCGTATCAGCCAACCTATGTGGTCCCCCAGGGCGGGCAGCACTAAGTCGGTCTTGGGTGGACGGCGAGGCGCGTCCCCGCCGTCCACCCAAATGATCAACGATCAACCTTAAGGAGTTCTGATGATTTGGTTAGTGTTAGCAGGGTTCCTGTGGGGCCTGCTCTACTACGACCTTGACGGACATCACGCGCCGATTGCGCCGATCCGACAGAGCTGGCCCATGTACCACGTTTCATGGCTCATCTTCGGCGCGTTGAACATCGTCCTTGTCTACGCCCTCGCCCGCGGCTTCACCGAGATCGGGGTGCTGCACCTGTGAACGTCTGGTTGCTGTACTTCCTGTGTGTCTTCATGTGGGCCAGCTACGGGCGTGCCGTGTACATAGTGCTAACAAAATGGGGATTCGATGAAACAAACTGGGACGTTATCCGCTGGAACATCGAAGACCAGCCAGTCACCATAACTCTATATCTTCTGGGCTGTCTGCTCTTCGCAATACCGGTCACCCTCGGAACAGCATTATCGCTGCCGCTGTGGATCATCGGAAAAACACTCGGACTACTGATAGGAGACAAACAGCAATGAACACCAGACGCATCAAAATTATCGCCGCCGCCGTAGCGGCCAGTATCGCTGCGCTCATCGCGGCTAACTCGACACCAGACGCCGGCGCAGACGAATCGTTCGCCGTCTGCCCGTCAGGGCATTCAGGCATCGCCACATCAGTCACATCCTGCCCGTTCGCCGAGAACGTGCGCATCGGATACCTCACCCAAGGCGGACCGATCGTGCTAGCGTACTCGCCCGTCACCGGGGCCAACTACCTGATGCAATGCGCACCAGGCTTCCTCGCGCACCTCAACACCGGCTACACCGTGCCATCGGTGCGCTGCGTCGGAGGCAACAACGCCGTAGTGGTGGTGTGGTGATGGCCCGCAAACGACCCCGCAAGGTGATGGACCCATTAAAGGCGCGGCATCTGACCGACCAGATACAAGGAGCATTCGCCGAAATGCCCCCCGCTGTGGCCGACATCATGCGCCTCTTCGCCCTTTCTTTGGAAGATTTCGAGGCTGCTGGCATCGACTTTGACACCGCCGGGCGGGTGGCGGAGATCCTGTCGATCAAAGCCGTCGAGTGGAAAGGCAGGGCGTGAACGTTTACATCTTTGTGGATGTTGAGGCCCGCGGTGTCAGCCCAGTGAACGGCACGATGACGGAGTTCGGTGCCGTCACCACGTCGTACGCAACGTTCCACGGTCGGCTGTACGAATCCACACCCGATCCTGACATCCCGGCGATACCTGTCGTCGGGAAACGGATCGCCACCGACCTTGAGGTCGCGACCAGATTTAAGGCATGGCTAGACGACGTGCGCAGAGGCCAGCGGATCGTCTTCGTCGGCGACAATCCATTTTATGACGGCATGTGGATCGCGGGCATGTTCGACCGCGCCGGGATGGACAACCCGTTCGGGCACTCGGGGCGTCGCATCGCCGACTTTTGGGCCGGCCTGCAAAACGACTGGACTCAGACACAAAAATGGAAGAAGTTCCGGGTGACACCACACGACCACAACCCCGTGAATGATGCGATGGGCAACGTTCAGGCGTTCTGGAAGCTGATGGAGATCGCGGAACAACAGTCTCACCACCCGCGATGGCCGGGGCTGGAGTAAGCCACCGGGACGGCTAGCTCGCACGCGACACCCAGACCCAGCCTGCCGTCCCGGAACCAAACTGTTAGGCCAGTAAGCTGGCGTCCACTACTATGGAGGCAACATGACAATTCAGAACCAGGGCCTGCTCGGGACCTTCAAGTGGGACCTGATTATTACCGCGGTAACCGCGCTCATCGTCGGCTTCATCCCCGGCCTAGGGTGGGGCCAAGTCCCCATCGTCCTGATCCTGGCCGTGCTGGAATGGTCACTGTCGTTCGACAACGCCATCGTCAACGCCAAAGTGCTAGTAAAAATGTCGGCGTTCTGGCAGAAGATATTCATGACGTTCGGGTTGGCGTTCGCGGTCGGCTTCATGCGTCTGCTTTTCCCGATCCTGATCGTGTTCGCCTCAGCGAAGCTGGGCTTCTTCGACACAATCAGCCTGGCGCTCCACGACCCGGTCGAGTACGGGCGTCGGCTGGACGCTGCGGGCGTCATAATCTCGACGTTCGCCGGCACCTACCTCCTGTTGATCGCATCAGGGTTCCTGTTCGACAACGAACGCGAAGACTACTGGCTGAAGTGGATCGAAGCCCCACTAGCCAAAGCCGGGAAGTGGGACAATTTAAAGTACCTGGTTGCGGTTGGTTTCCTGCTGGTTGCCGGCGCAACTTTCGGGCACACCCACATGGTGAGCGTGCTGGTAGCCGGCATGACGGCGATCGCCGTGTACCTGGCCGTCGAATCGTTCTCCAATTTCTTCGAAGCCGAAGATGAGGAAGACGACGGCAACGGGAAGAAGGTTGTCCACGCCGGCATCGGGGCGTTCGCCCAGTTCGTGTACCTTGAGGTGCAGGACAGCGCGTTCAGCTTCGACGGTGTGAGCGGCGCGTTCGCCATCAGCAGCGTCGTCCTCGTCATCGCGATCGGCCTCGGATTGGGTGCGATGTATGTGCGGACCATGACCGTCCACCTGGTCAGGACCGGGCATCTGCGGACGTTCCGCTACCTGGAACACGGAGCCTACTACGCGATCACCGCGCTGGCTGTGTGCCTGCTGCTCGGCATCGCCGACATCGACGTCCCCAAGTACATCACCGGGGTGATCGGTATCGTCGCCATCGGTACGGCGTTGTGGTCCAGCATCCGCGCCAACAAGCGCGACGCGATAGCAGGCCACGTTGACGAAGCGCTGGCGGAGGCTGTGTGAGTTTGTTCGACAGGAACAAGCCGCCGCCAACCCCGGCGGCGGCGGGTCCAGCCAACAAGTATACGGTTGACAACATTCAGGTTCTGCTGGATGCGATTGGGTTGATGCGGCTGGAAGTGAACAGTGCGCGGATGAAAGTGCTGGTGAGCGCGGTCGCGTGGGAGACCCAGCGATATCTGGACCGCAACTTCACGCAGGGACCGCCACCGGGCAGGATTGTGGCGGAGCTGCAGGAGCAGCTCACGATGGTCAAGAACGTGATCACCACCTACATAGCTATCCAAAACGATCCGGACGCATACGCACAACGAGCTGCCGGGGGCGGCCATGAAGCCTGTGATGCCCACATGACCACCGCCGCCCCCGGCTCCGAACTTCTCAAGAAGGGCCGCGAATCGTTGCGCCGCTACATCGCCGGGGTTACCGGCTCAACCGCCCTGGACATCACCGGGTACGTCGTTGACACCAAGATCCTGTCAACACACTTCAACTGAAAGGCAAATAAGTGACCACTGGCTTTACCTTCCCTGAGCAGCCGACGACTGCGACGGCTGAGCCGCCTACGGGTGGTTTCGTTTTCCCGAAGCCGACAGAGAACCTGCCGGTGCCAGCCGAACCCGCGGGTGTGGCGAGCGTCGGCCTGCAAGGCGTCGTCGCCGACCCGGCCCAACGGACCGCGCTGATGTGCTACCAAACGTTCAACTCCGACATACTCGCCAAAGCTAAAGGTGAGGCGGCGCAGTTGTTGCCGTCGATGCGCGACGACTCTGCCGCGTTCATCAACTACGGTGTCGACGCGATGGCAGCGCTCAACCAGCTGGTCGACAAGGTTTTGAAAGAGGTTGAGCCGGTCCGGATCCCTGAAGCTCAGCAGGGGATGCAGGATTTGAAGCGGAAGATGCGCGCCGCTCAAGGTAAGTACGACCTGTCGGACCCTAAGACTCAGGAACGGTTGAAGAAAGCCGCGGAGCTGGCCGGTAAGCCACGCAAGTGGTTCAACAAAGCCGGCGACGTGTGGGCGGAGTTCAAAGCGTCCACCGAGGACATCATCAAACAGATCGACGGGTTAGAAGCTGACCTTTCGGGGCGCGCTATCCAGCTGGCCCGCAACGCCGAATTTTGTGTGCAGCTGTACAACCAGAACGAAGCCGAAATTCAGAACCTCATCTACGTGATCGGGGTGATGGAACTGGTTCTCGAACTGGCGCAGGCGCAGGCGCAGCGGATACCCGACGACGAACCCAACGATGTCAGCAAAAAGAATTCGGAGCTGAAGGGTAAGTACGCCGACATGATCCGGGCGCTCGACGTCAAGATCGGCGAATACAAATCCCGCATGTTCGTGGCGTGGGCCTCAGCGCCGCAGCTGCGGATGATGCGGCAAATGGACGTCGACATGGCGATGAAGATGCACACTTTGGTGCAGTCGGCGTTGCCGACCACCAAGCTGGTTCTCGTGCAGTGGCGGATGATGCTGCAAGGCGAGGAGAACGCGAAGATCAGCGAAGGTGTGCAGGACTTCACGAACGACATGGTGGCGGGCTACTTCAAGACCGCTTCGCAGGTGATGCCGCAGATCGCGCAGTCGGTGCAGCGTCAAACCATCACACCGGAGACGGTGAACTCGGTGGTCGATTCGCTGTGCACGATGGTCGACGGCATCAACGATGCTTATGTGAATGGTCAACGTAACCGGCAGGTGATGGACGAGACGATGATCAAAGCGCAGAAGGAACTGACCAACCTGAAAGACAAGGTCGATGACGCCGTGATCAACGACATTGTTGGTGCCGCCAGCTCGGCCACCTACGTGCGGTCTGAGCGCGTAACGGGAGGAGTCAACTAAGAATTTCTCGGCACGGAAACTATCGGCAACAAACGAAAGGCAAATCATGAGCGTTACTCTCACCAAAGTTGAGCAGGAAGCACCGCACTTGGTGTCGCTGGTCAAAGCGACCACCGTCAGCCTGCGTAAGAGCGGCATCGACCCAGAAGCCAACAAGGCTGCCGTCGTTGCGACTATCGATTCCAGCGGCTCAGCGCAGCACCTGTATGCGAGCGGCGAGATTCAGCGGGTGGCCGATATGGCGTTCGCCGCCGGGCTGGTGTTCGATGACGACGGCGAAGTTCCTGTGTCGTTCTTCGACAGCCGCGTCCACGACCTCGGCAACATCGAGCTGGGGAACTGCAAGGACTTTATCGCCCGGCAGCGCCCGACTTGGGGTAGCACCGACTATGTGAAGGCGCTGCAGTGGATCATCGACAAGGCCGGATACTCCAACGTCAGCCTGGCCAGCGGCGGCCTGTTCCGCAAGGGTGGCCTGTCCGTCAAAGCCAAGGCCGCGTACCCGACGTTCGCTATCTTCATCACCGATGGTGAACCGAACGGCGGCACCGGCAACGCGATCCGGCAGCTACTCACCGAGATGAGCCAGCTGCCGATCTTTGTCCAGTTCGTGGGCGTCGGCGACGCCAGCTTCTCCTTCCTGGAAAGCCTCGATGAACTCGAAGGACGCTACATCGACAACGCCGGCTTTTTCGACTCCAAGCAGGCCTCCAACCAGCAGGAAATGCTGGCGGGGCTGCTCAACGAGTTCCCGAAGTACTACGTGGAGGCGCGCAGCAAAGGCCTGATCGGCTGACGCTGTAGCACGCACTGAAAATGACACTGGCAGGAGAGGACACCATGCGGGAAGCCGCCGTGATGTACGGGCGTTTAGGTCCGGACTACAGCGGCGGCGACCCGCATGTCGCCGACCTTCTTAAACGCACGTACACAAAACTTCGCGAGGTTGACGAAGGCCGGCAGGTGCTGTCCGGTCCGGTGTATACGATGCCGCTGCCGCAGATGACGACGCTCTACAACCAGTGGATCGCGTCGTTACTGTGGCAGGTGGCTCTCGTTTTTACCGACGGTGTCATCCAACTCCACTACAACGAGCCTGAACTGCCGCAGGAAATCTACAACGCCGCTGACACGTTATGCGACGACGCGGCCCGAGCAACCCGACAGACCACCCTAGTCCAAGCCCGATACGCCGAGACGGGTCGGGCACCGCTCTCGCAGCAACGCTACCTACCGCAACTACCGAACAACAAAATGACCTACCTGGGTGTGTGGAACGCCTGCAACGAAATCATCAACCAGGTCAGCGAAGACCTCGACATGCTCACCAAGCTCGGTGTTCCGGCACGGATGGCCGGCATCCACGCGGCGTTGACCAAGGTCATTACAACCCACGCGACCGCAGCTAAAGCGCTCCGCGCGGACTGGCAATCGACCACCATGGCTGACAACCGAACGGAACTAACCCAAGAACTACTCACCCACACCGCGGCGATCTTCGAAGCAGGCCAGCAGCTGTGGGCACCATACTTGGTCGGCCAAAAGTTCAAAGAAGCAATCCAGAAACAGAAAGGCCCAGACGAACTTGACCTCGGGTTTGATCCCTGGATTCTGACCGACCCGCGCAGAAAAGACGTCACAAAGCTGACTGAGCTGATCGGGTTCTGGGAGTCGGTCACCAACCGCGACGCTGTACCCGCGTTGGCCGGCGAAGTGGAAGCTGCTCGCAGGTCGGGGGCTATCCGGTGGCGCACCAACCGCGGCTACACCACAATCCCGTGGCAGTCACAGTTCCTCGTGGTCCGGCCAGTCAAGTTGGGCGGCTCAGTTTTCGAACCGGGCCAGTTGTGCGCCTACTATCCAGCCCGCAAAGGCGCAGAAGTAACCGTCGAAGTACGGCGGGCGGGCGCTGTTCGGGGCATCCTTGAGCTTTTGGGTGCCACCACCGCATGCCAGCAGGGTGCGGTATAATTAGACAGGTTGGGACGGCCAAACCGGATGTGATACCCAGCTAACTCCCGCCGTCCCGGCACTACCAAATGGGGCACACCCCCAGAAAGGAGACAGCAATGTCTGTTTCACTGGTCAAAGGCCAGAAAGTTAATTTGACGAAAGAGGCCGGCGGTCACCTGACCGAACTGCTGATCGGGTTGGGTTGGGATGCTAAGGATTCCAACGTGGCCGGAGCTGACTTCGACCTCGACGCGTCTATCTTCGCCGTGAAAAGCGACGGTGCCGGCGGCGAGAAAGTGCTGTCCGACAAGTACTTCGTGTTCTGGGGCAACCTGTCCAGCCCGGACCAGTCGATCGTTCACCACGGCGACAACCTCACCGGTGCCGGCGAAGGCGACGACGAGCAGATCACCGTCGATGTCACTAAGCTGCCCGCGGAAGCGGAGAAGCTGATCGTCGCTGTCACGATCTACGACGCGGAGGCCCGTAACCAGAACTTCGGTGCGGTGAGCAACGCGATCATCCGCGCCGAAGCTAACGGTGTTGAACTCAGCACTTACCCGCTTGATTTTGAGGCCGCGTTGTCGACATGCGTGGTGTTCGGTGAGCTGGTTAAGCGGAGCGGTGAGTGGCACTTCAGCGCTAACAGTGCAGAATTTCCGGGCGGTCTGGAGGGTCTGTGCAATAAGTACGGCATCCAGGTCACCCACGAACCGGCCTAACCGAAAAGCTTCCGGGGACGGCCATCATGTATGTGACACCCCAAACATAACCGCCGTCCCCGGAGCACCTTAAAGGAGAAGCGTGACCTACGAAGATCCTGTTTCCTGCCTCTTCCGCACCGATGCCTACAAGCTTGACCATCGGCGGCAGTATCCGCCCGGCACGGTGCGGGTGTATTCGAATTACACAAACAGGAAGTCCCGCATGCCAGGAGTGAACAAGATAGTTCACTTCGGGTTGCAGGCATACCTGCAGCGCTACCTGATGGAAGATTGGACACGGTTCTTCGTCGGTAACCGATCGCACATTGCAGCCACATACAAAGCCCGGGTGGCGCGGGTGTTAGGCGAAGCCGCAGCCGAAGCTATCGGCACCGCCCACATCGAAGACCTGCACCAACTCGGCTACCTGCCGTTGCGGTTCTGCGCGCTGCCCGAAGGAACGCTGGTGCCGATCCGCGTGCCGGCCTTCACCGTGGAGAACACGCACGACGACTTCGCGTGGCTCACCAACTTCGTTGAAACCGGGCTGTCCGCCGGGTACTGGCAGGCCTCCACCAGCGCCACCATCGCACACGAATACAGGAAGGTACTCGAAGATGCGGCACGCCGCACGGGCGCGAGTCTCGCCGACGTTGACTACCAGCTTCACGACTTTAGCTATCGCGGCATGTCGAGTCATGAAACTGCAGCGGTTTCTGGGGCTGCTCATCTCCTTTCCTTCAGGGGTACTGACTCTTTGGTCGCTATTGATTGGATAGACCGATATTATGGACCAGCCGGGGACGGCCAAGCTGCGCCTGACACCCATACGACCTATGCCCTCCCCGGCCCTTTAAGCATCCCCGCGACTGAACACAGTGTTATGTCGGCTGGTACAGCGGTGTCCAGCGAGTTCGAAACGTTTGAACGCCTACTGGACCTGTACCCCAGCGGCAACGTCGCCATCGTGTCCGACACATACGATTTGTGGAGAGTGCTCACCGAGTACCTGCCCAAGCTGAAGAATAAGATCCTGGCCCGCGATGGGAAGGTGGTCGTCCGACCCGATTCCGGTGACCCCGAGAAAATTCTGTGCGGAAATTCTGACATCACAGTGTGGAGCGACGGTACTGGCAGAGCGGCCAGATGCGGCGTGGTTAACCTTCTGTGGGAGGTCTTCGGCGGCAGCGTGAACGAGGCCGGCTACAAGGAACTTGATCCACATATCGGGGTCATCTACGGCGACTCCATTACGTTGGATAGGGCCAGGTCCATTACTGCCAACTTGGAGCGGCAGGGCTTTGCGTCTACCACCGTTATTCTGGGTGTCGGGTCGTTCACGTATCAGATGAACACTCGGGACACGTTCGGGTCGGCGATGAAAGCCACCTGGTGTGAGATCGAATCTTCCACCGAGGATTGTGAAGAGGTTCGCACGGGGATCGATTTGTTCAAGGACCCGGTAACTGATGACGGCACTAAGAAGTCGGCCACTGGCCGGCTGGCGGTGTACCGCTGCACCGAGGAGAGCGGCGGCATCGTCTTCGGGCGGGGAGACTTGACCCTCTACGAAAAGGCCGACCCGGAATTGGAGGCCGCCAGCCTGCTACATCCGGTGTGGGAGGATGGGAAGTTTGTGCGGCGACATACGTTCGCCGAGGTGCGGGAGGTACTCAATGGACACTGACATTATTATCGCGGCCCGGGTGTTGGGGCGGTTAGCGATCTACGACGAGCCGCACCACCCCGATGACATCGCTGAGCGTATCCATATCGCCGGACCCGATACGGTGAAAAGGATCATCGGCCTGTTGCGGGCTGGTGGTTTGGTGAAAGCCGACGAATACGAACTCACCAAGGCTGGTGAGCGGTGGCTTGATGACCGTTTCATCGGCAAGGACAGCACGCAAACGTTGAGGGAGATACTCGATGCCTGACGATGTCTTTGGGTATTGGGATGCGGAGGGCGAGTATGTTGTGTCGCCGTTGAAGTCTTCGGGTCCGTGGTGTGATTGTGGGCAGCCTTTGTGGGCTGCTGTGTCGGTGGAGCGTGGTTATTGTGAAGCGTGCAGGCTCGCTCATGAGTGATATTCGCGAACGCATCGCAGAC
>Ga0210386_10001292_pt1 | contig 22397 bp, 21 predicted proteins | sample IncBWH32OmetaG_FD_160091 | JGI IMG/M metagenome (GOLD analysis project Ga0210386, IMG submission 160091) | Forest soil microbial communities from Barre Woods Harvard Forest LTER site, Petersham, Massachusetts, United States - Inc-BW-H-32-O ...
AGGCCCAGGCCGTGGCCGTCGCCGTGGCGGATCCGCTCGTGGCCCAGTTGCTGGAACGGCTGGAACAGGCGATCCAGCTCGTACTGAGGGACCACCGGCCCGGTGTTCCTGATCCGGATGCTGGCCCTCCCGGCCGCCATGGTCGTCCAGACCTCGACCCGGCCGCCCGGCACGTTGTGCCGCAGGGCGTTGTCGACCAGGTTGGCGACCAGGCTCTCGATCAGGTTCGGGTCGCCGGTGGCAGGCGCAGTGGTGAACGTCGTCCGGACGTGGATGCTTTGCTGGGCGGCTTGCAGGCTGCGGTCCTCGACCACCTTCGCGGTCAACTCGGCGAGGTCGAAGGGTTCCCACTGTTCGACGCCTCGCTCACTGCTGGCCAGGGTGAGCAGCGCCTCGATGAGACGTTCCTGCTGATCGCCGAGGACCAGGACCTGCTGGCAGGTCTCGCGGAGCGTCGTGGCCGTAGCTTCGGGATCGGCCAGCGCCACTTGGAGCAGGGTCCGTTCGGCGGCCAGCGGGGTGCGCAGTTCGTGGGAGGCGTTGGCCACGAAGTGCCGCTGCGACTCGAACGACGCCTCGAGCCGCTCGAACAGGCTGTCCAGGGTTTCGCCGAGATCCTTGAACTCGTCGTTGCGGCCGGTCAGGGCCAGTCTTTGGTTCAGGTTGCTCGCGGAGATGTGCCGGGCGGTCGCGGTGATGGTGCGCAGCGGGCGCAGGAACCGGCCAGCGATCAGCCAGCCGGCCGCGAGTGACAGCACGACCAGGCCGATGAGCGTGGCCGCAGCGCGGATTTCCTGCGCTTGGGTATTGGCCTGGATTCCGGCGATGACACGTCCGTCGGCACCTTCCGGTACCGCCTGGTGGATAGTGAGGATCGGGACCAGGAGCAGGGCCGCACCGAAGGTGAGAAACCCGGCGTAGAGCAGGGCGAGCTGCATCCGCAGCGTGATCCGGGGCAGGCTCAGGGACATCATGCTTCTCCGATCCGGTATCCGCCCTCGCGGACGGTGTGGATAAGGGGCGGCTCGCCGAGCTTGGCTCGCAGCCGGCGGATCGTGGTCTTCACCGCGGTGGTGAACGGGTCGGCGGCCTCGTCCCAGACCCGTTCGAGCAGGTCCTCGGCGGAGAGCAGCCGGCCGGGCGAGGACAGCAGGCACTCCAGGACCGCGAATTCCTTGGGGCTGAGGTCAAGCCGGCGCCCGGCGCGGAACGCGACCCGACGGTTCGGGTCCAGGCTCACGTCGGCGGCCTCGAGCACCGGCGGCAGCGGCGCGACGGAGCGCCGGGCGAGCGCGCGGACCCGCGCCACGAGCTCGGCGAAGTCGAACGGCTTGGGCAGGTAGTCATCGGCGCCCAGACCGAGGCCGTCGACCCGCTCCTTGACCGTGCTGGCCGCGGTCAGCATCAGGACCCGGCTCCCGGACGGCCCGGCCACCAGCCTGCGGCAGACCTCGTCGCCGTGGGTTCCGGGCAGGTCCCGGTCGAGCACCACGACGTCGTAGCGGGTGACGGCCAGGTGCTCGAGGGCGTCGTCGCCGTCCAAGACGACGTCGACCGCCATGCCTTCGCGGCGCAGCCCGCTCCCGATCGCGGCGGCCAGGACCTCGAAATCTTCGACGACCAGCACCCTCATGGATCCCATGGTGCCAGGTCACAGGTGTCAGTCCAGTGTCAGCGGCGGCCACCGTGCTGACACCGGCCGGGGCGTAGAACCGCCGTATGAGCCTCAGGTTCCGGGTGAGAAGGACGGTCACGTGAGCGATGCCGAAGCAGATGACGGGGTTCGTGGTGCCGGCGTGATGGCGGCTCCGACGATCGCGCCGTACCGTTCGGCGGCGCCGGCCGGAAACGACGGGTTCGGGCAGCTGCTGCGGGCGGAGTGGACCAAGTTTCGGACGGTCCGGGGTTGGGTCATCGGGTTGATCGTCGCGGGGCTGCTGACCGTGGGGATCGGGCTGCTGAGTCACAGCGAGTGCGGCTCGCAGGCCAGCCCATCCGCATCCGTCGTGGTGGGCGGGCCGAGCTGCACCAGCCCGCTGGGACCCGGCGGCGAGGCGGTGACCGACGGCTTCTACTTCGTCCACCAGCCGCTGGGCTCCGACGGCAGTATCACCGTGCGGGTCACGTCGCTGACCGGCTCGTACTCGCCGGAGGGCGTCTCGACCCAGGACCTGAAGGCGGGGCTGCAGCCGTGGTCCAAGGCCGGGATCATCATCAAGGCTTCTGCTACCTCGGGTTCGGCGTACGCGGCGATGATGGTCACCGGCAGCCATGGGGTCCGGATGCAATGGGACTTCACGGGTGACACTGAGGGCCTGCCCGGGCCGGTCTCCGCAGCCTCGCCGCGCTGGCTGCGGCTGACCCGCTCCGGCGACACGATCATCGGCTACGACTCGGCGGACGGCACGCACTGGTCTGCTTTGGGGACGGAGATCCTGCCCGGGCTGCCGGCTACGGTCCCGGCCGGTCTGTTCGCCGCCTCGCCGGACTATTCGGTGATGACCGGCCAGTCTCTCGGTGCGGGGAGTTCTGTTGGGGGCCCCAGCCAGGCGACCGCCGCGTTCGACCACGTCACCGTGGCGGGCGCGTCAGGCGCCGGGCAGTGGACGGGTACCGCCGTGGGCGGCAGCGCTGGTGGCCCCTACCCGGTGCTTGGGTATCACCAGTCCGGCGGCGGGCTGACGGTCAGCGGGTCCGGTGACATCGCTCCGGTGGCAGGTTCCGGAGCGAGCTCGGTAGCGAATACCCAGATCGGCACGTTCGCCGGGCTGATCGCGATGATCGTCGTGGCGACCATGTTCATCACGGCCGAATACCGGCGGGGCCTGATCCTGGTCACTTTGACCGCCAGCCCGCGGCGGCACCGGATCCTGACCGCGAAGGCCATCGTGATCGGAGTGGCCGCCTTCGTGGTGGGCGTGCCCGCGGCCGTCGCGGCACTGCTGATCAACGAGCCGCTGGCCCGCTCCCGCGGCATCTTCATCGACCCGGTGAGCGTGCTCACCGAGGTGCGCATCCTGGCCGGCACCGCGCTGCTGCTGGCGGTCACCGCCGTGCTGGCCCTGGCCCTCGGCACGGTCCTGCGGCGCGGCGCGGCCACGGTCACCGCCGTCGTCGCGGCGATCGTTCTGCCGTACTTCTTCGCCGGTCCGCTGGCCGTGCTGCCGGTCGGAGTGGCGGACTGGCTGCTGCGGCTAACGCCGGCCGCGGGCTTTGCGATCCAGCAGCCCTATCCGGCGTATCCGCAGGTCACCGCCAGCTACACGCCACAGAATGGCTATTATCCGCTGGCCCCGTGGGCGGGTTTCGCGGTGCTGTGTGCCTGGGTGGCGCTGACCCTGGGGCTGGCCACGTACCTGCTGCGACGAAGGGACGCGTGACCTCGGCGTCGCTGGGAGATGCGCTGGGCCTGGGCGTTAGCGGGGTTCTGCGCCGCGGACGGTACGCACGACGTGCGCGTGGTCCCGCATGGTCTCGGCACCGTCCGCGCCGGGCTGGCGGCCGAAGCCGCAGTACATCGCGACGCCGAAGTCGGAAAGGTAGCGCGACGCGGTGGCGTGCCTGCGCCGCAGCCCGGGAACCCCGTCGATGGGCAGCACGATGCCCAGGAACACCCGGGCGTCGCCGGGCTCCAGGTCGGCGAGCGGGCGGAAAAAGCCGCGGTCCTCACTGCGCAGGTACCGCGGCCCGGCTAGGTGCAGCCAGTCCACCGGGCGCCCGGAGTTCGCCACCGCGAAGTTCGCCATCCGTACCAGCAGCCCCATGTCGCGTGCCTCGTACATCGGCCATTCCGGGAACGTCCCGTAGCACAGGTGATAGCCGACCAGGACCTCCTCCGGGATCAGCCGGGTCAGCCGGGTGACGGGCCCGGCGAACCGCTCCCATCCGCCCTCCGGTGTCCACGCGAGCACACCCTCGATGTCCTGCGTCTCGTACGCCAGGTCCCACTGGATGGCCAGGTCCTCGGGCGGGATCGCCGTGGTCAGCCGGCGCAGCTCGCGGGCTACCAGGTCCTCGAACGCCCGCTCGGCGACCGGATAGTCGGCGGCGAAGTCGGCCTTGAACCCGTTCAGCGAGCTGGCCGGGAACGGGAGCCCGACCTGGAACCGGAGGTGGCCAGGGATCACCCCCTCGGCGCGCAACGCGCTGAACACCCGGTAGCCCGCGATCGCATCGTCGATGCGCGGCCAGGAATCCCACCGCAGTTCGGTGACGCCGGGGGCGATGCCGAACACGGGCGTTTCGTACGCGTGCCGCGGGATCCCGGTCGGCGATTCGGTCTCCTGGACCACGACCACGCCGGGGTTTGGCCGGACGAGCCGTTCCCGCTCGTAGCCGACCCATGCGGCCCGGGGGCCCGTCTCGCCGTCGGGCAGCGCGAACACCAGGTCGCCGAAGAACCCCGCTGCAGCGCGCAGGGCCGAATCGGCCGAGTCCGCCGGCAGGCTTCCGACCAGCAGCAGGTCGCTAGTTACTCGGGGCGCCATCGGGTTCCCTTCCTCGCGGCCACCGTTGATAACGGTAGACCCGCGCTGCGGAATACTGGCGATCATGCCTGAACTGATCCGCGAGCCGAGCCGGGTCGCCGCGGCCGGCGAGCCGCCCAAGCTGATCGATGAGTACGTGGGGCAGGCCAACACGGGCCAGGCCGCCTTGAGCATCGCTCACATGCGCAGCCCGTCGGGCTGGGCCGAGCCCGGCCAGCGCCCGGAGTTCGACGAGTTCACGATCGTGCTGCGGGGAGCGCTGGTGGTGGAAGCTGAAGACGGACAGCTGACGGTCCAGGCCGGCCAGGCCGTGCACGCCCGGCCAGGCGAATGGGTGCGTTACAGCACTCCGGGGACGGACGGCGCGGAGTACATATCCGTCTGCGTGCCGGCCTTCACGCTGGGCACGGTTCACCGGGACGACTGACCCGTCTGGATCGTGCCCGCGAGCCTTCGCCGCGCCTCCGCGCCCCCGCGCCCCGCAGCCGGCTGAGGGTCAGTGACGGCCAGTACGCTCCGGCTATGGCACATTTCGCGGTCAGGCTGGTACACGGCCCCGGTTGGGACTCCACGCGCCCCATCCGGGAGCAGGACGGCTGGGATGAGCACGCGGCCTTTATGGACGGGCTGGTTGACGACGGCTTCGTCATCCTGGGCGGCCCGGTCGGCAATGGCGAGCAGACCCTGCACGTGGTCAAGGCCGCCAATGAGCAAGACGTCAAGACACGCTTCGCCCGGGATCCCTGGGCCTCAGCCAGACTGCTGCAGATCGGGGTGATCGAGCCCTGGGCGCTCTGGCTCGACAGCCGTCCGAAGCAGGCGCCGAGGCACCGGTCCGAGTCCGTGCCAGGATGACCGCTACCTTCCCGGAGCCAACCCCCCGGGTGGCGGGCTTGGTCCGTCGCCCCGGCCGCAGGCGATGACGGCGTCAGACCGGCGCAACCGTTGCAGGCAGCGGGCTCGCTGGGGGCCGATGCTGCCGACCGGGATGTTCAGTGCCGCGCTGATCTCCGCGTAGGAGTAGGGCGGGTCGGCCATGAGCATGGCCAGGAACTTCTGGCAGCGCGGCGGGAGCTCGGCGAACGCCGCGCGCCAGGCCGCGTTCCGTTCGGCGGCGAGGATCTCCTCCTCGATCGCCGTGTCGCTGGCGAGCTGGAGCGTTTCGTCCAGCTTGGTCTCCGCTCGTTCGGACTTCTGGGCTGCCGTCACCACCCGGAGGCATTCCCGCCGTGTGGTGGTGGCCAGCCAGCCGGGCAGCGCGGCCGGCTCGCGCAGCCGACCGCAGTGCTCGACCAGCAACAGCCATACGTTCTGCGCCACGTCCTCGATTTCATGGCCGCTGAGCTGGAACCGGCGGCAGATCGACCACACCAGCGGCGCGTACCGGTCCACGATCTCCTCCCAGGCAACCGGGTCGCCCTCCGCCGCGCGGGTGACCAGCGCGGCCAGCGACAATTCGTCATCAGGATCGGTCGCTAGAGCATTGATCCGGGCGGCTTCGGCTTGATCCTCACGCAGCCGGCGCAGGGCACCCCGGATCCCGGCCACCCGACGGTCGAGCTCCGCGTCATCGAGCTGGCCGCCGAGCGTGGTAAAGAGAACATCCAGCTCCTCGTCCCCGATCATCAGCCGTTCCCTTCTCCCGCCCGCTCTCCCGGCCGCTGTCCCGGCCGCTCTCCCGGCCGCTGTCCCGGCCGCTGTCCCGGCCGCCGGAAATCTGCGAGCAGAACGCGGAGTCTGTGCCGGCCCTCGAACGAGTACCGTTTCACGCAACCTGTGCTGACGCCCATGGCCCGGGCGGTCGCCGCTTCAGAAAGGCCCGCGACGTCCCGCAGCACGACTGCTTCCTGCTGGCCGGCAGGCAACTGGCGCAGCGCCTGCCAGACCGCAGCGCGATCGGCCACGATCTGGGCATAGTCATCGCCAGCGGCCCGCACCGCTGCATGCGGATCGGGATCGAGGTCCTTCGCGCGGCAATCGTGAGCCTTCTGCCGCTTGCTCCGTTCATTCCTGGCAATCTTGAAGACGTAGCCTTCGGGCTCATCGAGGGTCCGGACCCGCGCCCAGCGACGACGCGCGGCCAGGAAGGCGTCATCCGTGATCTCTTCGGCCAGGCCCCGGTCGCAGCCCATATTGATCAGATAACCCTGCACCCGGCCCGCGTAGCTGCGGTAGAGCACGGTGACCTGGTCGTCGTACTCCTCCTCAAGGCTCATCAGAACCATCGGCCGAGTTCACCCGCCGACCAGGAATCCCGGTAGCCCGCCGCAGCCCCCGGTGATCTCGGCGACGCAGGCCAAGCGGCTCCGTAGCACCATGAGCGCGCCTCTCCCGGTTGTCGCTCGCGGAACCATCCGATACCAGGACGGTCATATGTAAACAGGGGTACGTGACGCCAAAAGGTTGCGCCGCGCATCGAGGAATCCTGATCCGAGCAGGCATCGGGACACGTGGCCCGATCAGAGCGATAGGTGTACCGGCTCAAGGGCCCGAAGCTGACCGCCAGAACGATCCTGGGGCGGACATGAGGCAGCCACTGCCAGACGCGTGCCCTTGGACTCACCGGATTGCCGCCCCTCTTACCCGCCATACCGGAATGCGGCTAACGCTAGTAGCACGGCGTTCCGAGAGCGTTACGGGCGGCGGGTGCCCGATTGTGCCGCCGGTAACCGCGTAGATGACAGCACAGGGCGGACGCTACGCCGATTACCACCAGGTACCTCGTCGGGTTCCTGTGAATTGGCGTTGGCTGGCGTGGTCGTCATCGGGTTGGACGAAGCGCGGCTGGCGGCGTCGCGTTCGACCTTGGCGGGCACATCGCCGGTGAAATAGTCCGGAAGGCCGCGGATAATGGCTGCGGCGCCAGGGGCGTCCCCGGCCGCGAAACGGCGGACAGCAAGCATGTGATTCACCGGGCCAGCAAACCAGGTGCCCGTCGCGGGGTTCGCGTGCTAAGCGGTAACGGTCCCGGAACGGTACGGGCGTACGTTCTGATCATGCAGGAGGCGCAGCCGACAGGCGGGCCGGTGCCGGTGACGACGGAGGTCGCGGCGCGCCGCTTCGTGGTGGCGTCATCAGCGACCGCGGTAGCACTGGTCGTCCTGGCCGTGCTGCTTGCCGCCGCCTCAGTGCCGCTCTATGCCCTGACGCACCAGAACTGGCAGCTAAACGGCGGTCAGAACATCGCTGTGGCCGTGCTCTTTTCGGCAGTGGGCTTCGTTATCGTCCGTCGGCAGCCCCGCAATGCGATCGGCTGGATCCTGCTCACCGCCCCCGCCGGCCTCCAACTGCTCCCGGCGGATGCCGCGTCCTATGCGCTGCTCGCTTACCGTCTTGGCCACCGCCTGCCGTTTGGCGCGGTCGCGCTGCTGCTTGAGTATTCCTGGGCGCCGGCCATCGTGCTGCTCGGGCTCGCGATCCTGCTCTTCCCCGACGGGCGGCTCCCGTCGCCGCGCTGGCGCCCGGTGCTGTGGTCCTACCTGGCGGTGGTTGGGTGCTACGCGGGGGGCACGTATGCGCTCGCGGCTACCGCTCTTACCGCTCGCCATGTCCGGGTCGACTCGGGCGGGGGTCTCACGGCCATTTCGTCGGCCACCTTCTACTGGGTGATCTTCCCGGTGTTCGCCGCCTTCTTGCTATCGTTCGTCGTTGCGCAGGTGCTGAACTGGCGGCACTCGTCGGGAGAGCGACGCCAGCAGCTGAAGTGGCTGCTGAGCGGCACCGCCGTCCTTGTCGTCTCCCAGATCATCTTCCAGCCAGTGCTGGCGCTCTATCCGGATCAGCCTGAGGTCCAGCTGGTTCTCGGCTTTCTGGTCGGGCTCGGCGCGGCGGCGCTTCCGGCCAGCATGGCCGTGGCCATCTTGAAGTACCGGCTGTACGACATAGACCGGATCATTTCCCGGACGCTGTCCTACGCGCTCGTGACCGGCCTGCTGATCGGGGTGTACACGGGACTGGTCCTGCTGGCCACCCAGGTGTTCCAGTTGCGCACTCCGGTGGCGGTGGCCGCCGCTACGCTCGCGGCGGCGGCATTGTTCAATCCGCTGAGGCAGCGGGTGCAGCGGGCCGTGGACCGGCGGTTCAACCGGGCCCGGTATGACGCCGACAAGACTGTGGCGGCATTCGCGGCGCGGCTGAAAGACGCCGTGGACCTGGACGCGGTCCAGGCCGACCTGGCCGGCGTAGTGCACCAGGCCCTGGAACCTGCCCACGTTTCGGTGTGGATGAGCCAGCGCGACTGAGGTTGGCTTCCGCCGGCTGCGCCGCCGCCGTCAAGGGCTCGAGCCGCGGGAGACGCGGGCTGGTCAGGTACCGGAGGTCATGTAGCCGGCGAGGATTTAGCTCGGGGTGGTTCAGATTGTGGTGGGCTCGGTCACCGGGCTGGACCAACACCAGGCTCGGCTTGGTCCGTATGTCCACCGCGTCCATCCGCCGTGCCGTCCAAGGCCTCGGCTGCGCCTGGTCATGATGGCGGTGCCGCGAGACGCGGCCGCGCCCGCTCACCACGTGCCGCGGGGGTTGGATGCCGTCCGCGGCATCTGGCCAGTGCCGGAAGTATGGGCGGGGTCTGATGTCGCAAACTGGGCGTGGACGCGGATGTATCAGGGCTGGCTGTGGGCGCTCCGCCCTGGTAGGACGCGCAGCATTCGGGGGCCGGCGTGGGCCGTACCCGTGTCGAGAAGCTGACAGCAACGGCGTCGGCCAGGTGACTGGCAGCCGCTACGCCGCCCGGCATGCTGGGCGCAGCTGGTCGTGTCGGGAGGCGGGGAGGCGAAATGGCTGCCGTCGTTATGCGGGAGAACGCGAAGGCGACATGGGTGCCCGGCATGGCCAGCGTGCGCGCCAAGGCGTGCGACATGGTCCGGCGGGCGGTGGATTACGCGGCCGCTGCGGTCATGATCTGTGCTGTCGGCACGGCCCTGCTGCAGCTGGCGGTGCAGATTGCCAGCTTCCCTGCTCCTGTCGCGGTCACCGCGTTCACGCTGATCGCGGTGACCTTGTTCCAGTCGCTACGCCGACACCGACGCGCCCGGGCCAGGTACCGGCACGGCCCGGGAACCCCGCACAGTGCCCAGCGGTAAGCCGCCGGGATCCGACCGAGTACCTTCCGAGCCGGGCTCACCGGCACCGGCCGCCCCGGAGCAAGCCGGCCAGGGATGCGTCCGCCGCGGCCCGGTGAACCGGCAGGCGACGGATGATAGGTCGCCGTCGGCGAGCTGCTCGATGCCCCGCTCGCGACACTACACGGCCGATTGGCGAACTCGCAGGGCTGCTTACCGAGCTTCGAGGTCGTGCAGGAAGTTGATGAGCCCGGTGAAGTAGGCGCGTTGGTCGTCATACATCGCGAGGTGGCTGCCATTCGGGCAGAGCAGGAAACGCCCGGCTGGCAGCCGCTCGGCCATCATCTGCATATGCGCTGGATCCATGGTGTCGTGGCTGGCGCCGATTACCAGCGTGGGTACCTCGATTGAGGCGAGCTCCTGTGTCCGGCTCCACCGAGCGAGCGTGGCATCCGGGCTGATGCCAAGTTCGCTGGGTCCCTGCATCAATTCGTAGATGACCTGGTTTGTGTGCGCGAAACCCCTTTGTACCGGGTCTGGCCAGTCAGCGGCCGGAATGCGCAGCACGTGGTGGATGTAATGCAACTCGGTCAGGAGTTCCATGTAGCGGGGGTTGCCTGTGTCGCCGGCCGCCTCCAGCGCCTTTACTTCGGCCAGCGCCGCCTGATCCATGTCTGGCATCAGGACTCGCTGGGCGTAGGCGTTATAGTCCGGGACGCTGGACATCATGTTGGAGATGACGAGTCCGCGCAGGTGCTCCTGATGTCGAAGGGCATACTCGATGGCCAGGATCCCGCCCCACGAATGGCCGTAAAGGACGAAGTTGCCGCGGTCGAGCCCGAGAGCACGGCGAACCTGCTCCACCTCGTTGACGAAGCGTTCTGGCTCCCACAGGGCGGGATCGTCGGGCTTGTCGCTGAAACCAGAGCCCAGCTGATCGTAGTAGTAATACTCAACGCCCGCGGCGGGAAGATAACTGTCGCAGGCCTCAAGGTATTCATGGCTCGAACCTGGGCCGCCATGCAGCAGCAGCAGCTTGAGATCGGGGTTGTTGCCGGTCCGCTTCACCCACACCTGGTAGGTTCCCGCCGGAGTGTCCACCGGAATCTTCCGCGATCCCCCGGAAAGCACGTCGTCCCGGCCTGAGCTGTCCAGATAATCGCTCATCGGTCGCACGAACTCCTTCCCATTTTGCTGTGCGGGGATCTCGCCGCCCACGTCATTGCACGTACTCGAGCAAGGACAGCAGGGCGGCTGGCCCATTCGCGGTCGCATACCGATGAGATCGTTCAGCCGGGAAGCTCATCCGGTCGCCGGCAGACAGCGATATCGATTCGTTATCGACTGTGATAACCACAGATCCGGCCATCCCCACTACGTGCTCGATGAGGCCAGTGGTGTGCCCGGCCGACTCATGGATGGCACCTGCGGTCATGTCGATCCAGTAGAGCTCGCACTGCCTGCCCTGGTGCGTGGACAAAAGGTGCCGGCTCACAAAACCCTGCGAGCTAAGGCCGACATGGTCGTAGTGACGTCCATCCCGTGCTGCCGGATGGGAAACCTCGCCAACCAGAATGGGAGCCTCGTCGCGGCGCATAACGCGGACGTCCGACAGCGCGGAGTCAACAAACAAGGCCCCGATCGGGACTTCCAGTGCTCGCGCCAGGGACCATAGCGTGTCGATGGCCGGGTTGCCTTGCGCCCGCTCCAGATTGAATATCGTCGACTTCCCGATTCCCGCCTTTCGGGCCAGGACTGCCAGCGACAGTTCTTGCCCCTTACGGAGTTTTTGAAGGTTCTCGGCAATTGCTCGCATGGGCAGGGCATCTGTCATTGTGCGCACCATATCATTTCGTACGTGCTGTCTGAGGAAGAGCTTGCGGCGGCTCTCCGGCCGTCAACCGGGACTGACCAAGGATTATTCATGCGATGCCGGCCGGCCAAATCCGCGGGCACGCAGGCGTGCACGGCCCGATGCCAGCCCGCCTCGCGCTGGCATCTGGCCTGGCCTGTCCTGTCCTGCCGCCCTTGTCGCCATGCCCCTCCTTTCCGGCTAATGCTTTCATTCGCCGACGCGCACGGCGCGGCCGGTTCGCGCTGAGGTGTAGACCGCCTCTATCACTTCTTGCACATGCAGCGCGACCGCTGGCCCGGAGGGGCCTTCTACCGGACGGCCCGAAGCCAAGCCGGTCAGAAACGCGCGCTGCTCCCGACCGTCCCAGCCCGCGTCCGGCGGCCGCGGCTGGTTACGCCTCCAACTGCGGATCCCGGCGCTGACTCCGGCCGGCTCCCACCCGGGCCCGGGCTCGGCTGGGAGCCGCATGGCGAGCTCAGCCCGATCGGGCAGGATACTCAGCGTCCCGTCGAGGCCGTGATACGAGGTGAGCACCGGTGACGGGCCTGCCTGTCCCCACTTGGCGTCGATCAGGCCAAGTGCTCCGCTGCCGAAACGCAAGATCGCCACGGCGTTGTCTTCCACGTCAGGCGGCAGGTAGCTGCGGTGGCCGATATGCGCAGTAAAGGCGCTCACCTCTACGATCCGTCCAAGGCGGTCGATGAACTCATCGAGTATGTAACAGCCCTCATCGGCGAAACTGCCTCCGCCGTTGCGGCGGCCGTCGAACAGCCAGGCGCAGAACTCATCCGAGCAGCCGGTCTCTCTCGGTCCGGCGTGGCCGACCGCACCGCGAGCGAGATACACGGTGCCCAGAGCCCCATCGCGTAGCAGCCGAGACAGGTCATCGTAGAACGGATTGAACGTGTGATGGTAGGCGATCATCAACCGAACGCCGGCCGCGCTGACCGCAGCGTGAATCCGGCGCGCCTGGCCGAGACTCGCCGCCATCGGCTTATCCATGTACACATGCACGCCCCGCCCGGCTGCTTCCTCCGCGACCTCGGCCTTGGCCGCGTTGTCGCAGCATACGAGGATGGCGTCCACCGCCTCTGCCTCAAGTAGCTGCCGGTGCGAAGCGTAGGTGTGATCGAGCCCCCAGTGCTCAGCAGCCCGGCGGCGAAGCCCGGCATCGTCGTCGGCCGCCGCGGTCAGTTCGACGCGGGACTGGGCGGCCAGTCCATCGCCCATCTTCCAGACGTGGTCGCTGGACAGGCCAACCACGCCGAACCTGAGCCTTGTCGTGTCCTGCACCTGCCCTGTTCCCGGTGCGGCGCCCGGGCCGGGAGCCGTTCCTTGCTTCGTGCCGCTCGTGCCGTCGGGCGACCTTGACACAGCGTACTCATATACTGAACAATCTACCAACAAGCAGAACGGAAAGCTCGGTCCGGATCTACTCGGAAGGGGCGGAGAGGGGCGCGGCTTGACGGGTTTGCTTGCCGGGCGGAGAGCGGCGGTCACTGGCGCCGCGAGCGGGATCGGCCGGGCTGTCGCCATGGCCTTCGGCGCACAGGGTGCCCGCCTGGCGCTGATCGACCAGTCCGCTGAGGGCCTGGCCCGCCTTGCGGCGGAACTGGCATCCGTGCCGGAAATCGAGCGCCCGTTGTCAGTCCCCTGCGACGTCAGCTCCGGAGTGGCGGTCAACGAGGCCTTTGCGGACATCCGGGCGGCCCTCGGCGGTGTCGACGTCCTCGTGTGCTGCGCGGGCATCCGGGAAATCGCCGACTCGCTCACCATCACGCACGCGCAGTGGGAGCACACGATCGCCGTTGACCTCAACGGCACCTTTTATTGCTGTCAGGCTGCCGCGCTGGCCATGAGCCAGGGCGGGTACGGAGGCGTCATTATCAACGTCGCTTCCGTGACAGGCCTGATTGGCGAGTCGGAACGTCCCGCCTATACGGCCGCGAAGCACGGGGTGCTCGGGCTCACGAAATCGCTCGCCTGCGACCTCGCCCGGCATGGCATCCGCGTCAATGCTATCTGTCCCGGGCTTATCCGCACCCCGCTGACCGAGCAATATTTCGCCGATGAGTCCTTCCCCGCGGCTCTTAAGGAATCGATTCCGTTGGGGACCAGCGGTCAGCCCCGGCATGTGGCGGATGCGGCCGTCTTTCTCGCCAGCGAAAAGGCGGAGTACATCACCGGCGTCGCGCTGCCGGTTGATGGCGGTTTCCTCGCCGAAAAAGCATTTGCCTCCGGTTCGGCGGCCCCTTCTTATCTCAGCACCCCGCACAGCTCGAATGGCGACGATTCGGCCTTGAGTCACGTTCACCGCTAAGCAAACGGCAGCGGGCTCGCCCGCCATCACCAGCCGCATCTTTAGTTAACCGCCGACCGGCTGCATACCGCCCGGAGTCCGTTTTGCCGTCCCTTCCGATGTTCGCCCGAGGCTTCACCAGGGTTAGCGCTCTCCGCAGCGTGCGAATACCGGCAAGCCATCCTGGAACCGCTACAAGAATAATTGCCAGGCTTTCCTAGCCGGGTTGCCCTACGGAAAGGCATGCTCCATGGCGTCATCGGTTGACGATGAGTTTGACCACGAGAAGCTGCTATGCATCAACGACTCCGCCACCGGCCTGCTCGCGGTGATCGCTTTTCATTCAACGCGCCTCGGGCCGGCGGTGGGGGGCATGCGCTACCGGCAGTACGCCACGCTCAGCGAGGCGATGGTCGATGCGCTGAGGTTGTCCCGGGCCATGACGCTCAAGAACGCCGCGGCGGGCCTGGACTGGGGCGGCGGCAAGCTCTGCGTCATAGACGACGGCGACGCCGCCTGGCGCCAGGACCGTCTGCTGCGGCTCGCCGATTTGCTCAACGAACTGAACGGCACGTACATAGTGGGCAAGGACGTGGGCGCGACCATGGCCGACATGGACGTCCTGGCCTCGCGGTCGCGTTGGGTGGTGGGAGTTCCGGAGGCCCGGGGCGGTCTCGGCGACCCGTCGCCGGCCACCGCGCAGACAGTAGCCGGGGCGATGGAATCAGCAGCCAGCGTACTGTGGGGTGCCGACACGATCGCGGGGACTTCCGCCGCCATCATCGGCACCGGCGGAGTCGGGGCCAGCCTGGCGCGGTTGCTTGCTGAGCGGGACGTCAGCCTGCTGCTCGCGGACTCCGACGACGCGCGCGTCGCGGCGGTGGCCAGCCAGGTCGGCGGCCAGGTCGTCAGCGTCCGGGATGCACTGACCGCGACGGTGGACTTCCTTGCTCCGTGCGCGACGGGCGAGATGATCGGCGCAGGCGACGTGGCCGCTCTGGGCTGCCGGGTCATTTCCGGAGGAGCTAATAACCCGCTGGTGGATGATTCTGTCCCGCCCGCCCTGGACGCTCGCGGCATCTTGTATGTGCCGGACTTCCTGTCCAATGCCGGCGGTGTCATACAGAACGCCGTTGAGTTTCGCCAGGAAGGCTGGCCGGTCCTAGCTGAGCTACTCGATGCCGCGAACCGACGCACGCTATCCGTTCTCCAAAGAGCCGGCGACTCCGGGCTTTTGCCGCTGGACCTCGCCCGATCCGAAGCGCTGGCTTCAGTGGCCTCAGGTATATCCAACATTGCAGGACCAGGAATCCGCACATAATGCGAATTCGCGCCTCACGGCTGGCAACGCAGCCGACGGAAGAAGGACTGACAGCATGATAAGTACCCGCGCGGCACTGCGCCGTCGTCACGGAATTCTGACCACCAGCTTCGCGCTCTGCGCTGTACTAGCGGTATCCGCATGTGGCGGATCTGGCGGCAGTACGGCCGCCGAGAGTTCGTCCGCGGCCGCCTCAGGCCTGACTGTGTCAACAGGCCTGGCACCGGCAGCCGCCAGATCACAGCTCAGTATCGCAATGCCGGACCTCAGCGCTACCGAGGACCCGATTCAGGCTTCCAACCTCGTGGATGTCCAGATTATGGACCTGCTCGGCGGTAACTTGTTCCGGCTGAGCCTGAACGGCAAGCAGGCCATCCCGTCTCTCGCATCGGCGGGAACATACTCCGATAACGACACTGTCTTCACCGTCACGCTCCGCCAAGGCGTCAAGTTCAGCAACGGGCAGCCGGTCACCCCGGCCGACGTGGTGGCCACCTTCCACCGCGACCTGACCAGCAAGCTGAATCTGTACGTCGGCGAGTTCCAGCCGATCACGTCGGTCAAGCCGAAGGGCAACGATCAAGTAGTCTTCACTTTCTCGCGGCCCTACCCGTCCTTTGAGCTTCTCCTCGGGAACCCGGAGATGACGATCGTCGAGGCGTCGGAGATCTCGCCGCAAGGCACTCTGCCCGTCAATCCGGTCTTTGCCGGGCAGTACACCACCGCGTCCTCCGTGATCGGCAAGTCGTCCTACACCCTGACGAGTACGCCCTATCCGTACCCTGGGAGTTCCCCGTCAGTGAAGACCTTGTCGTTCACCGTCGTCACTGACCCGAACGGCCGCCTCGCTCAGGTCAGCGGCGGACAGCTGGACTTTGCCGAGGGCATCAACACCACCAACCTGCGTAGCCTGCCGTCGGGCGTGGCACCGATCGCCGTTCCGGCCTTCATCTTTACCTACCTATCGATGAACGACACGTCTGGCCTTACTGCTAACCGCAACATCCGCAAGGCGATCTCGCTGGCCCTGAACCGGCAGGAGATCAGCCTGATCGCATGGTCTGGTTTCGCTAAGCCCCTGGGCGACTTCTTCGCTACCACGATGGCCGGCTATCAAAGCGGCGGGGTGACCCCGAACATTCCGGCGGCGAAGGCTCTGCTGGCCGGAACGCCATGCGCAAACGGCTGCTCGATCACGATGCTGGGCGGCACAAGCGAGGCATGGGAAGCGCCGACGCAGGTCGTGATCCAGCAGAACCTGGCCGCTATCGGGATCAAGGTGCAGATAGAGGACGTGGATCTGGCCACGCTGGCCAGCCGGCAGGCCGCGCTGAATTACCAGCTGCTGCCGACATACTTCGGCGCCTCGGAAGACGTCCCCGACGCAACCCCCGCTTACTGCCTGCAGTTCGCCGCCGGGCTCGGATCCTGCTTCAGCGGCTACAAGTCGACCGCCGCCAGCAACCTGGTGACCCAGGCCGAGCAGACGGTCAACCCGGCGGGACTCAAGCCGCTCTACGACCAGATGAACACGATTTATGAGACGGACGCGCCGTATGCGGTCATGACGGACTACGTCTATACCGGCGTGGTCCGGCAGGAAGCGGCCAAGTACATCACGATCACGCCCGGGTCGTTCTTCTTCATCGCGCCCTTGGCGGGGTAAGCGCACATGCCAGGCATCGCCAGGAAACTGGCTCAGCTGCTGGGCAAGCTGGCCCTGGTGGCACTGCTCGTCACCATGATGACCGGTCTGCTCATCCACCTGTCGCCTGGGAACCCGGCGAGGACGATCCTGGGCAACCGGGCCTCCCCCGCTCAAGTCGCCGAGTTGAGCCAGCAGATGCACCTGAACGCGCCGCTGTGGGAGCAGATCTGGCTCACCGTCCGGGGAGCGGCCACGGGGAACCTGGGCATGTCCCTGTCCGAGCCTGGCCGCAGCGTCTTGTCCATCATTCTCAGTGCGCTGCCGGTCACCCTGACCCTGATCGCCATAGCGGTCGTGGTGTCAGCGGTGGCCGGCATCGCCCTGGGGCTATGGGGTGCCCTGACCTCGCATCGCCTCGTCGATGAAGGTGTGTCCGGATCGGCTATCACGCTCCTGGCCCTACCGCCGTTCGTGCTGGCCCTGCTTCTGCTGGAGTTCGTCGCCGTGGACTGGAAGGTCGCGCCGGCCGGCGGCTGGGGCCTCGACTGGCCTGACCACCTGGCGTATGCCTGGCTACCCAGCCTCGCGCTGTGCGGGCTGCTGATGCCGCAGGTCCTGCGCACGGTCAGGCAGACCGCCGGGGAGATCCGAGCGCACGATTTCATCGAGGCAGCGCACTCACGCGGGCTGTCAGCCGTCCGGGTCACGTTGCGGCATGTGCTGCCGAACGCCGCGCTGCCCGTTATCACGGTGCTCGGGCTGAATGCAGCCGGCCTCATCGCCGGGGCGGTCGTCGTCGAGGCCGTGTTCGGACTGCCGGGTCTCGGTCAGGTCCTCGAGAACGCGGTCGGCGCCAGGGACTACCCGCTGCTGCAAGGTGTCGCGCTCGTGACGGCACTGCTGGTAGTGATTATCAACGCCGTGACCGATCTGAGCTACACGCTGATTGACCCGCGAACCCGGACGGCACCATGACCGTGATAAGTCCGCCCAGCGGCCGTCAGGCCGACCGCGGCCGTACCGGCCTCGGCTGGCCGGGGATGCGCCTGCGTATCCGCGCGCCGCGCGGGGTCGTCCTGGTGGCCGCGGCAATCCCGATCGCCATCGTGATCCTGGGCTTTATTCTCCCGGCGATCACGGGGTACTCGCCGACTGCCTTCATCACCGCGCCGCTGCAGCCACCCTCCTGGGCCCACCCCTTCGGCACCGATCAGTTCGGGCGGGATGTCTTCGTCCGGTGCTTTGTCGCCTCCCACATTGATTACCTGGTGGCAGTCGTCGGAGTCGGCGTCTCCTCGGTCGTCGGCACCATTGTCGGCGTACTTGTCGCCGCGACCCGAGTGCGGTGGATCGACTGGGCGGTGATGCGGGTGGTCGACGCGGTCATCGCCTTTCCGTTCATAGTTCTTGCTCTGGCCTTCGTCGTGGCGTTCGGGCCCGCCGCGTCCTTCGCCGGCCTGCCACAGGGTATGCCGGCCCTGTTCACCGCGTTTCTCCTCGTCGGCTGGGCCTACTACGCTCGGCTGGCCAGGTCCCAGGCGATTTCGCTGCGATCCCGGGACTTCGTGACATCGGCGCGCCTGATGGGGTACTCCAGTGCCAGGATCTCCCTACGCCACATCATGCCCATCGCGATGGCCACGACCATGGCCTACGCCGTCGGTGATGCGATCATCACTGTCGCCCTGACGGCTTCGCTGAGTTTCCTAGGGGCCGGCATCGGTCCGCCCGCCCCGGAATGGGGACAGATGATGTTCGACGGGCGGGGCCTGCTGCAGATCGCGTGGTGGATGACGCTCTTCCCGGCGCTGATGCTCGTGATCAGCGGGCTGTGCCTGGCGGTACTCGCGGATCATGCTGTGCGGCGTCTGGAGGACCGGATATGACCAGACCCTCAGGCCAGCGCGTTTCTCCGCCGGGCAGCCAGGCTTCGGAGCTGCCGGTAGCCGAGATCCAGGACCTAGCGATCTCCGTCGCGGGACGCCAGGTGGTGACCCGCGTCGACCTGGATATTGCCGCAGGCGAAGCCGTCGGGCTGGTGGGGGAGTCGGGATCGGGCAAGTCGGTGACGTGCCGGTCACTCATCGGATTGCTGGACTTCATCGGCGCCACCGTCACGGCGGGCCAGGTCTGGATTGCCGGACGCGACATGACCTCGGCGAGCCAACGCGAGTGGCAGGCGCTGCGCGGCCGAACCGTCTCTCTGGTCCCGCAGGCCTCACTGGCCGGACTTGACCCGCTCATTCAGGTCGGGGCACAGCTCCGCGAGGTGGTCCGCCGGCACGACCGGGGCACGGACGTCAGCGCTCGCACCCTCGAGTTGCTCGACCAGGTACAGATGCCGGATCCCCAGCGCGTGCTGCGCGCCTATCCGCACGAGCTGTCCGGGGGTATGCGCCAGCGGGCCATGATCGCGCTGGCCATTGCCGGGCGGCCTGCGCTGCTCATCGCCGACGAGGCCACCACGGCACTCGATGCCACTATCCAGCGCAGCATCCTGAAGCTGCTCAGCAGCCTGCGCACCGACCTGGGCATGGCTTTGCTGCTCGTCAGCCATGACCTAGCGGTCATACGGTCGGCAACTGACCAGGTCGCGGTCATGTACGCGGGCACCATCGTCGAGCGCGCGGCCAGCCGCGAGCTCTTCGTCCATCCTCGCCATCCCTACACGGCGGGCCTGGCCGCGGCGGATCCTGCGCTCGTCCCACGTGGGAAGCCGCTGCGCAGCATGGTCGGGGACCCGCCCCAGCCAGGCGCCTGGGCCCCTGGCTGCCGGTTCGCGCCGCGGTGCGTCTACCAGCGGCCGGTATGTGAGCAGGCGCTGCCGCCGCTGATTGACCAAGGCGGCCACGCGGTGGCATGCGTACGGGCCGCGGAGATTTCGCTGTGATCCCGGCCGCTCAGCCCGCCGCCGACCATTCCGTCCTGTTGGCCGCCTACGACGTCTCGCTGGGTTACCACGGCGTTACGGTCGTACGGGGAGTCAGCTTGCAGGTTCGCCCGGGTGAGGCAGTGGGCGTGGCCGGAGAAAGCGGATCAGGAAAATCGACGCTGGCTAGGGCGCTGGCAGGAGACCTTGCCCCGATGCACGGCAGCGTGCTGGTCAATGGCCGAGTGTGGCCGAAGGTCCGCCGTTCCGATCCTGAGCGCCGCAGCGTCCAGATGATATTCCAGGATCCGTACAGCGCGCTCAACCCCCGCATGACCGCGCGCCAGGCATTGTCGGAGACATTGCACGTCGTCCGGGGTCTGTCCCGGCGCGACGCCGCAGACGAGGCCGGGGGGATGCTCACCCGGGTCGGGCTATCCGGCGCCGCCATCGACGCGAGGCCCGGGCGCCTCAGCGGCGGCCAGCGGCAGCGTGTCGTGATTGCCCGCGCGATCGCCTGTGAGCCTGACGTGCTGATCGCAGACGAGCCGACCTCATCCCTGGACGTCTCCATCCAGGCTCAGATCCTCGATCTGCTCATCGATCTGCGCACCGAACGCGGCCTGGCCCTCGTCCTGGTCACCCACGACCTCGCCGTGCTCGGCCACATGACCGACACCTGCCTGGTCATGCAGGCCGGACGCGTCGTCGAGGAAGGCCCGACGGAGCAGATCCTCGCGCATCCGCAGCACAGCTACACCCGTGCGCTGGTGGGCGCTCACCTCGGAGTCTCCGCCGCCGGTAGCGGGCCGCCGCCAGCACAGAACGAGCACGGTGAAGCATGAGCACCGCATCCCGGCATCGGCAGCGACAGTAAGGACGAGCACGTGACGGTCTCATTCAAGGACACATTCGGCACGGACAAGCCGGTCATCGCGATGGTGCACTTCCCCGGGCTGCCCGGCCGTCCCCGGTATGACCGCGCGACGGGCCGGGCGCACCTGGTGGACGTCGTCGGCCGTGATATCGCCGCCCTGCAGGATGCCGGAGTGGACGGGTTGCTGTTCTGCAACGAGGCTGATCTGCCCTACCAGCTCGCCGTGGGTCCCGAAATTCCCGCTGCCATGGCAGCTGTCATCGGGGAGCTGCGATCCTCGGTGCGAGTGCCATTCGGCGTCAACATCCTCTGGGATGCGCGCGCAAGCCTTGCCCTGGCCAGCGCGACCGGCGCCGTCTTCATCCGCGAGGTACTCACCGGCGTCTACGAGAGCGACCTTGGGATGATTACGCCGGCCATCGGTGACCTCGCCGCCTACCGCGACGCGATCGGCGCCAACAGCGTCGCGCTGTTTGACAATATCGCGCCCGAGTTCGCTAGCGCCATCGGCCGCCGCGGCATCGCCGAACGGGCGAAGGGAGCTGCTTTCCTGGGCGTCGACGCGATTCTCATCAGCGGCCCGGCAGCCGGTGTGCCGTTCGCTATGAGTGATCTGGCCGCGGCCAAGGATGCCGTCCCGGATACAGCCGTCATCGCGAACACCGGGGTACGCGCCGGGTCGATCGGGGACATTCTCGCGGTCGCCGATGCGGTCATCGTCGGCACCAGCCTGAAGGTCGACGGCATTACCTGGAACCCGGTCGATCCCGCCCGTGCTCAGCGGTTGATGGAGGCAGCCAGGTCCGCTCGGACCTGACGGTCGCGAAAACAAACCCTCAGCCGATGGAGCGGGTGACGGGAATCGACTCGCATGACCAGCTTGGAAGGCTGATGACACACTCTGGTCGGCCTTCCCGGTTTGCCGCATGACCAAGAGAAAAATCTCTCGACTCCACCGGGCTGCAATTTTTGGTAGAAATTTGGGTAGAAAACCGCCAATGCCTGGAATCGGTAAATATTGGTGCAGCGTTGTCCTGTTCCGCGCATCCCGACCGGGTCGCTCGTCATGTCGGATGCGGCAGAGCGTGGTCGTTACTCAGAGTGTATGACCGTCAGAAAGAGTGACTTGCCGGTGGTCAAGGTTGCAGACGGTTCGAATGCTGAACGTCGGCTTGGCCAACAAGCTCGCTTCGCCCGCCGACCCCTCCGCGCAGGCTGCCCATTCAGTATGCAATCTGGTCTCCGGCCTGGGCCAGCGGTACCTCGGCTCCCGCCCGTGCTTCAGCGCTAGCGGCCGGAGGCGTTTCTGCGAGTCGGGCTCTGCTTTGGGCGAGCCAGGCTGGGTGGGCCGCACCCCGATCATCCGGCATTCCCCAGCTCAATCCCAAACGTGAAGACCTCACCCACAGTAGTGGTACATCACCCTTTTTAGAGCGCCGCTTGAACACGCGGACGCCTCGTCTGATGCCTTCGGCCTCCCCACGACGCTGACCGGTCCCGCCTCCTGCTGCGGGAGGCAGCCGTGACCGGCACGCTGGTCGCTCCTGTCATCCTCTCTTCTGCCAAGGCCCGTCCCCGCGCGCCTGCCGCTGCCCGGACCTTGCCGCTCACGGTCCCGCCCGTGCGCCCGCCGGCGCTTCCCCGGGACGTGGTATACGGGCTCGCCCACCTTCGAGAGAATCTCGCGGCAGCCGAGCTGGAACTCGACGCTTGAGCCATCGACGCCATCGCGTGACCGTCGTACTCGTCGTTGAAGATGTGGCCGGAGGGTGTCCATGACGCCTGAACGGCGGCAGGACGGCCGGTCCTCGTCCGCGCCGGACTATGGGATTCCTAGATGCGGGCCGGGATCGCCCGGCACCAGAATGGCTCGTTACTGCGACACAAATCCAATGACAACCATCATCGCCAAACTCGTCGCCCCCGGCTATTGCCCACGAGCCCCGAGTGGGCAGCATCAGTTCGTCATAGCCGCGTTCCA
>Ga0210386_10001295_pt1 | contig 22380 bp, 16 predicted proteins | sample IncBWH32OmetaG_FD_160091 | JGI IMG/M metagenome (GOLD analysis project Ga0210386, IMG submission 160091) | Forest soil microbial communities from Barre Woods Harvard Forest LTER site, Petersham, Massachusetts, United States - Inc-BW-H-32-O ...
AGGTCTGGGCGGAAAGCCAGACGGTCCAGCGTCGAAACCGTCAGCGCCGAAAGCGGATTAAAGGCCAGATTGCCCCACAGCTTGACCCAGATTTCGTCGCGGATATTGGCGCGCACCGGCGCCTTCAGGCCCGCCTTCACGAACATTTGCGAGAGTGCTTCCACACGCGCGCTCTTGCTGCCGTCCGGTTCCCCCAAACTAAATCGGTTGCCATAGGTGTGCTCGATCACGCCAGGCTCGATGACTTCGGCAGCGGGATAGACGATGGCGCCGATCGCCTGGCGCGGCGGCAGAAGCTGCCAGAGCCTGCCGCCAGGGTCCACGCTCTCGACCACGCGGTCGCGCCATGGTCCGTCCAGGCCGTAGAAGTACCAATAGGGAATGCCGTTAATGCCGGTGACCAGAGCCGTCTCGGGCCCCATCAGCTTGGCGATCTCGGGCGCGGCGGCTGGCAGCCCATTGGCCTTGAGCGTTACGATCACATAATGCTGGGGGCCGGCATCCTCGGCCGTGTCGGTGCAGGGCAGGCGCGCCGTGACGGTCTCGCCCTCGCTTTTCAACGTAAGCCCGTTTGCGCGCATTGCGGCCAGATGAGGCCCGCGCGCGATCATGGTGACGTTGGCGCCCGCCTGGTGCAGCTTGACCGCCAGAGTGCCGCCGATCGCGCCCGCGCCGAAGATGGCGAGTTTCATCCCGCGGTTCCCAGCTTGTCGGCCAGCTTTTCGTGCAGGCCGATGCGTTGCAGCTTGCCGGTGGCGCCCTTGGGGATTTCGGTCAAAAAGACGATGCGGCGCGGCACCTTGAAGTCGGCGATGCGCGAACCCACAAAGGCCCGCAGCTCGCGCTCGTCGCAGGCCGAGCCTTCGCGCAGCACCACGGCGGCGGCGACATCCTCGCCCAGCTTGTCATGCGGCACGCCGAAGGTGACAACCTGCGCCACGGCGGGATGGTCCATGATCACGGTATCGATCTCCAGCGGGCTGATCTTCTCGCCGCCGCGATTGATCAGCTCTTTCAGCCGGCCCGTCAGCCGCAGATAGCCGTCCGTGTCGATGACGCCTTGGTCGCCGGTGCGAAACCAGCCATTGGTGAAAGCCTTGGCATTGGCGTCCGGATTGGCTTCGTAGCCCTTGGTGACATTGCGGCCGCGGATCACCACTTCGCCCAGTTCGCCGGCGGCAAGCAGATGGCCGGTTTCATCCATGATCGCCATTTCCGGACCGGCGGCAATGCCCACGCTGCCGGCGAAACGCGCTTTCGGCGGCAGGGGATTGGATGCCATCTGGTGCGAGGCTTCGGTCATGCCATAGGCCTCGACCACCGGAACGCGGAATGCCCGCTCCAGCGCTTCCATCACTTGCGGCGGCAGCGACGAGGAGGAGGAGCGGATGAAACGCAGCCGCCCGCGGCGAATGATTTCCATGTTGCGGTCGGCGCGGGTGAGGATCGCCTGATGCATGGTCGGCACCGCCGTGTACCAGGTGGGATTTGCCTCCTCGAACCAGCCAAAGAATTTGAGGGCATTGAATCCCGGGGTGCAGACCACCGAGGCGCCGGCCGCGATGCTGGACAGCGTGGCGGCGATCAGGCCGTGGATGTGGAACAGCGGCATGATATTGAGACAGACATCATCCGGCGTCAGCGCCAGGGTGCCGCCGATATGATAGGCGGACGCCGTGACGTTGACATGGGCAAGCGGCACGATCTTGGGCCGCGAGGTGGTGCCCGAGGTGTGCAGCACCAAGGCGATGTCGTCGGCTTGCGCAAAGCCGCCGTGCGCCGGCGCGCCCGACATGCCTTCGGCTTTCAGCGAAAAGTCGCCGGCCGCGGCTTCCCGCGCCAGGGTGACAATGGGAATGTTGCGCTGGCTTGCCACCGCGCGCGCCGGGCTCTCCATGCCCTCCAGGATCACCAGCGCCTTGGCATTGAGGTCGGAGAGATAGAAGTCGAATTCCTCGGCGCGATAGGCGGGGTTGAGCGGCGCCGTGGTCGCACCGCAGGCAATCGCAATGAAAGCCGCCGCCATTTCCGGGCCATTGGGCAGGACAATGGCGACGCGATCGTTGCGGCCGATGCCCATGGCATTGAGGCTCTCGACCGTGCGCGCCGCCAGGTCGCGCAGGCTTTTGTGCGTGAGCGAAGGACGCTCCGGCGCACCGACCGCGGGGGCCTCGCCGGGGCCTTCTTGAAGAAGCTCCCAGATCGTGTCGGCGCGATAGATGCTTGACATCAGGACGTCTCCCAAAGCTATTTTGGTCCAAGGTTCGCGGGAAGAGAAAAACTATAGCGGCCGCGCCAACAGCCTTCCAGAGAAAAGAGGCAAGAATGACGGATACGCCCAAGGACGGGGAGCATCAGGGCCGCTGGCTCCAGCTCGTTATCGGCATCATCTGCATGGTGATGATCGCCAATCTGCAATATGGCTGGAACCTGTTCGTGGACCCGATGTCGAAGGCGCAAGGCTGGTCGCGCGTGGCGATCGGCGGCGCCTTCAGCTTCTTCGTCCTGGCCGAGACCTGGCTGGTGCCGGTGGAAAGCTGGTTCGTGGACAAGTTCGGTCCCCGCATTGTCGTGACCCTGGGCGGCATTCTGGTGGCGCTGGCCTGGTCCCTGAATTCCATGGCGAACTCCATCCCCATGCTCTATGCGGGCGCCATTGTCGGCGGCATCGGCGCGGGCGCGGTCTATGGCACCTGCGTCGGCAACGCGGTCAAATGGTTTGTCGGCCGCCGGGGACTGGCCACCGGCCTCACCGCCGCCGGCTTCGGCGCGGGCGCGGCCGCCACAGTGGTGCCGATCCAGTATGTGATCGCCGCCCATGGCTATCAAACGGCCTTTCTCTGGTTCGGCCTGGCGCAGGGCGTCATCATCCTGATCGTGTCACAGGCGCTGCGCGCGCCGCCGGCCAACATCAAGCCCACGGCCGTGGTGCACAATCCGCAGACCGGGCGCAATTATGCGCCGATAGAGGTGCTCAAGACGCCAATGTTCTGGCTGCTTTATGTCATGTTCACTCTGGTGGCGTCGGGCGGCTTGATCGTCACCGCGCAATTCGCCTCCATCGCGGCGGACTATGGTGTCGCCAAGAGCCATATCAGCCTGATCGGCATCGCAGGCACGGTGCTGACCGTGGCCCTGGTGGTGGACAATGTGCTCAACGGGCTGGCGCGGCCCTTCTTCGGCTGGATATCCGACAAGATCGGCCGGGAAGAGACCATGTTCATCGCCTTCATGCTGGATGCGCTGGCGATCTGGTCGCTGGCCCAATACGGCCATGATCCGGTGATTTTCGTGATCTGCTCCGGCGCGATCTACTTCACCTGGGGCGAGATCTATTCGCTTTTTCCCTCCACCTGCACCGACGCCTATGGCCGGCAATATGCCGCCACCAATGCCGGCATGCTCTACACCGCCAAGGGCACGGCCTCTCTTCTGGTGCCCTACACCGCATATCTCGCGGCCAAGGGCGACTGGCACACCGTGTTCTGGATGGGCGCCATCGCCAATGTCATCGTGGCGCTGTTGGCGGTCTTGGTGCTGCGTCCCATGCGCAGGGCGCACCAGGCCGCCAGCCGCTGACAGCGGGAAATTAAGGGAAATTTGGCCCACGGCCGGGCGCATGACCCGGCCGTGCCTGGCGCGTGACCGGCTTTATGAGCGGATTTTCATGCCGCTTCGCAGACTTATTCAGTGCGCCGGGCGTAGAGCATGGACCCCATTGGGGAGGCCAGTGTGCCGCCGGCCCGGACCGCGCCTTCCCGCCCAAACCGAACTGAAGCCCAAATGACTTTCGTCAAGTGAATTTCGCAACCTCCTTCAAAGCGCGCCCTGTTCCAGACTGCTGCCCGGCGGGGGTCGACTGACCCATGCTGGCTGTCGTTCGTCTGGCGCTGAGGAGGCCCTACACCTTCATCGTGATGGCGATCCTGATCGCCCTTTTTGGCGGGCTGGCCGTCATCCGCACGCCGGTCGACATCTTTCCCAATATCCGGATTCCCGTGGTGGCGGCGGCCTGGTCCTATAGTGGCTTGTCACCCGACGACATGGCCGGCCGTGTGATCTATTACTATGAACGCCAGCTGTCCCTGGCGGTGAATGACATCGACCATATCGAAAGCCAGTCGCTCACGGGCATCGGCATCGTCAAGATCTTCTTTCATCCCAATGTGGATATCCGCACCGCCACTGCGCAGGTGACATCCATATCCCAGACGGTGCTCAAGCAGATGCCGCCAGGGATCACCCCGCCCCTGATCCTGAATTACGATGCGTCCACCGTGCCGATCCTGCAGCTGGGCCTTTCCAGCCCCAGCATGGCGGAAAAGGACATTTTCGACCTGGGGCAGAATTTTATTCGTCCTTCCCTCGCTTCGGTGGAAGGCGCCGGTGTCACCTCACCCTATGGCGGACGGGTGCGCCAGATCCAGATCGACCTCGATCCCCAGAGGCTCCAGGCCAACAATCTCTCCGCCCAGGACGTGAGCAATGCGCTGGCGGCGCAGAACCAGATCATTCCCGCCGGCACCATCAAGCTGGGACAGTTCGAATATAACGTCAGCCTCAACAACAGTCCCAGTGTCATCAACGAGCTCAATGAACTGCCGGTCAAGCAGACGGGCAACGCCACCATCACCATGGGCGATGTGGCGCATGTGCGCGACGGCTCGCCACCCCAGACCAACATCGTGCGGATGAACGGCCGCCGCGGCGTTCTGATGACCATCCTCAAGAGCGGTGAAACCTCCACCCTCGATATCGTGGATGACGTCAAGGCGCTGCTTCCCCGGCTGAAACAGACATTGCCGCCCGAGCTCAAGATCACGCCGCTGGCGGACCAGTCGATCTTCGTGCGCGCCGCCGTGACCGGGGTGGTGCGCGAAGGCGCGATCGCCGCTTTCCTGACGGCCCTGATGATCCTTCTGTTCCTGGGGTCCTGGCGCTCGACCCTGGTGATCGTGGCCGCGATCCCGTTGGCGATCCTGTTCTCGATCGCGCTGCTTTCGGCGCTGGGCCAGACCCTCAACCTCATGACCCTGGGGGGCCTGGCGCTGGCGGTGGGCATCCTGGTCGACGACGCCACTGTCACCATCGAAAACATCAACTGGCACCTGGAAAAGCGAAAGCCGGTGGCCCAGGCGATCATGGATGGCGCCCAGCAGATCGTGATGCCGGCTTTCGTTTCGCTGCTGTGCATCTGCATCGCTTTTGTCCCGATGTTCTTCCTGCCGGGCGTATCGGGCTTTCTCTTCGCGCCCATGGCGGAAGCCGTGGTCTTTGCCCTGATCGGCTCCTTCATCCTGGCGCGCACCCTGGTGCCGACGCTCGCCAACTATCTCCTGGTGCAACATGGCGATGTGCGAGACCAGGATGTGGCGCGCAGCCATGACACCAGCGCCGGCCATCATCCGAAAAATCCCCTGGCGCTTTTCCAGCATGGTTTCGAACAAAGGTTCGAGAATGTCCGCGAGCGCTACAAGGATTGTCTCACGCTCGCGCTCAAGAGCCGGCGGCTGTTCGCGGCCGGCTTCCTGGCTTTTGCCCTTGCGTCCCTGTTGCTGGTGCCGTTCCTGGGCCGCAATTTCTTTCCGGCGGTAGATGCGGGCGAAATCTCGCTGCATGTCCGCGCGCCGGTCGGAACCCGCATCGAAGAGACCGCGGCACTGTTCGACCATATCGAGAACCGCATCCGTCAGGTGATCGCGCCCGGTGAGTTGAATTCCATGGTGGACAATATCGGCCTGCCCGTCAGCGTCACCGGCACGGCCTATCTCAATTCCGGCACCGTGGGCCCGGAAGACGGCGACATCCTGGTGACGCTCAACGAGGGCCATGCCGCAACCGCTTCTTACGTCAAACAGCTTCGCACCGATCTGCCCCGGGCTTTCCCCGGCTCGACCTTCTCCTTCCTGCCCGCCGATATCGTCAGCCAGGTGCTGAATTTCGGTTCGCCCGCGCCGATCGACGTGCAGGTGGCGGGGCCCGACAAGGCAAGAGACGAAGCCTATGCGGCGGAGCTGCGCCGGCGCATCGCCGCCATTCCCGGTGCCGCCGACGTGCGGCTGCAGCAGTCATCGCATTATCCGTCCTTTGCCGTGGATGTGGACCGCACCCGCGCCGGCCAGGTCGGCATCACCGAGCGCGACGTCACCGACAGCATGGTGGTCAATTTGGCGGGCAGCGTCCAGGTCTCGCCGACCTACTGGCTCAATCCCAGGAATGGCGTTTCCTATCCCATCGTGATCCAGACCCCGCAATACCGGATGGACACGCTGAGCGACCTCAAGAATCTCTCGGTCACCGGCTCCAAGCCGGGCAGCAGCCAGATCCTGGGCGGCATCAGCGACATTCGCCGCCAGAACAGCGATGCGGTGGTGTCGCACTACGCCATCCAACCGGTGTTCGACATCTATTCCTCGATCCAGGACCGCGATCTTGGCGGCGTGGCCGATTCCATCCGCTCGGTACTGGACGATACCAGGCAGGATCTGCCGCCCGGCGCGACCGTGAACATGCGCGGCCAGGTGGATACCATGAACACGGCCTTCTCCGGCCTGTTCTTCGGCCTGGCCGAAGCGATCGTGCTGATCTATCTCCTGATCGTGGTGAACTTCCATTCCTGGACCGATCCCTTTGTGATCGTGATGGCGCTGCCGGCGGCGCTGGCGGGCATCGCCTGGACGCTCTTTGCCACCCACACCTCGCTCTCGGTTCCGGCGCTGACCGGGGCGATCATGTGCATGGGCGTGGCCACCGCCAATTCGATCCTGGTGGTCAGTTTCGCGCGCGAGCGGCTGGAGGCCACCGGCGATGCCGTCCAGGCCGCGATCGAGGCGGGCGTCACCCGCTTTCGCCCGGTGCTGATGACGGCGCTGGCGATGATCATCGGCATGGCGCCCATGGCGCTGGGCCTGGGCGAGGGCGGTGAACAGAACGCACCCTTGGGCCGCGCGGTGATCGGTGGCTTGATGTTCGCCACCGTCGCCACGCTTTTCTTCGTGCCCGCTGTCTTCGCGATGCTGCGCGGCCGGCCCCAATCCCACCCCGCTGGAGCCGTCTATGTCCCCGGAGAATGAGGCCGAGATGAGACGTCAGCTCAAGCGCGCGGGCATCATCGGTGGATGCCTGCTGGCGGCTATTCTGGCGATCGGCGGCGGCATCCGCTTTGTCCAGGCAACGTCGCTCAGCACCTGGACCCGTGAATCGGAAATTCCCACGGTTGCGTTGATTTCGCCCGAGGCCGGCGGCCGGGGCCAGGCGCTGATCCTGCCCGGTACATTGCAGGCCTTCTACGACGCCCAGCTCTATTCGCGCGTGCCGGGCTATGTGCATGCCTGGTACATGGACATCGGCGCGCATGTGAAGAAGGGCGATGTGCTGGCCCTGGTCGACACGCCGGAGCTGGACCAGCAGATCGCCCAGGCCCGTGCCGACCTTGGCGCCGCCCGCTCGTCGCAAAAGCTCGCGGCCGTCACGGCCGAACGCTGGAACAGTCTCTTGCCGCTGGACGCCGTGTCCAGGCAGGATGCGGAGGAAAAGAGCGCCGACCTGGCCAGCAAGGCCGGCGCCGCGCAAGCGGCCCAGGCCAATCTCGACCGGCTTCTGGCCATGAAGGGTTTCGCCCGCATCGTCGCTCCCTTTGATGGAACAGTGACCAAACGCAGTGTTGACGTAGGCGCGCTGGTCAGCGCGGGGCCTGCTGCCAGCGGCGATCCGCTGTTCGCGGTTTCCGACATCCATGCGTTGCGCGTCTATGTGAGTGTGCCGCAGTCCTATTCGGCCCAGATCGTGCCGGGCATGCGCGTGTCGCTCACCGTGCCGGAATATCCCGGCAGGAGCTTTGCGGCCAAATTGCTTTCGACGTCGAATGCCATCAGCACCCAGTCTTCTACCTTGTTGGTGGAGTTCGAGGTCGACAATGCGCAAAGCGCCCTCAAGCCGGGCGACTATGCCCAGGTCAGCATGGGTCTTCCCGGGAGCGGCGACCACCTGCGGCTGCCCGCCAGCGCCCTGATGTTCCGCGCCGAGGGCCTGCGCGTCGCCACCCTGGGCGCCAACAACCGGATCGTGATGAAGCCGATCAGCATCGAGACCGATCTGGGCACCCAGGTGGTCGTGGCCTCGGGCTTGGCGCCCAAGGACCGGGTGGTGGACAATCCGCCGGATTCGCTGGGCAATGGCGATGAGGTGCGGGTGGAGGGCGCCTCCCATGCGGACTAGCGCCGGCATTGCAGCTTGCTTGCTGCTTTCCGCCTGCAATCTGGCGCCGGATTACAAGGTGCCCGAGACAGTCCAGCCTGCCGCCTTCAAAGAGACCGGTCCCTGGGTCCAAAGCACGCCGCAAAGCGCGCTGCCCCGCCAGGCCTGGTGGAAGCTTTATGACGACGCCATCTTGAGCGGACTGGAAGACCGTATCGAGGGGGCCAATCCCACCCTGGCCCAGGCGCTGGCGCGTTATGACGCCGCCCAAGGCTATCTGGAACAGGCGCAGGCTCCGCTGCTGCCCAGCCTGACCATCGGCGGCCATGCCGATACGGCCAAGCAGTCCGACAACCGGCCGCTGCGCAGTGCCAACCAGCCGACCTATTATGGCGACAACCTAGCCGCGGCGGATGTTTCCTGGGACCTCGACCTGTGGGGTCGCATCCGCAACGAAGTTGCCGCTGGAAAGGCCGAGGCACAGGCAAGCTTTGCCGACCTCGCCGGCGTGCGCCTGAGCCTGCAGGCCGAATTGGCGGACGATTATGTGCAGATTCGGGGCCTGGATGCCCAGGCGCAACTCCTCACCGGCGCGGTCGGTGTCTATGGCAAGGCTCTGGACCTGACCAATTACCGGCATGACAAGGGCATTGCGTCAGGCCTGGATGTGGGACGGGCCCAGGCCCAGTTCTCGGATGCCCAGGCGCAGCTCTCCGATGTTCTGGCGCGCCGTGCCTTGCTGGAAGATGCCATCGCCAGTCTTGTGGGCGAGCCCGCCTCCAACTTCTCGATTGCGCCGCTGGTGGCGGAATTGAAGATCCCAAATGTTCCGACAGGCGTTCCTTCCACACTGCTGCAACGCCGCCCCGACATCGCCGCGGCCGAAAGACAGGTCGCCGCCACCAATGCGGGGATCGGCGTGGCGCGGGCGGCCTTCTATCCCGACATTTCGCTTTCGGCACTGGCGGGTTTCCAGAATACCGGCAGCAATCCGCTGTTCGCCGCACCCAATGCTTTTTGGGCGCTGGGGCCCACGGTGGCGATGACGCTGTTCGACAATGGCCAGCATGAAGGTGAGCTGGCGGTCGCCAAGACGGCAAATGCCAGCGCCGCCGCCGCCTATCGCGGCACAGTGCTCAAGGCCTTCCAGGAAGTGGAGGACAATCTCGCCTTGCTCAACCGGCTGGCCGAAGCCTCAGGCGAGCGGGCCACTTCGGTCCAAGCCGCAACCCATACCCAGGATTTGGCGCTCGCCCTCTATCGCAATGGCGCGCTCGGCTATCTGGACGTGGTGGTGGCCCAGACCACCGCCCTTCAGGCCGAGCAGGCCGCCCTTGATATCCAGACCCGCCGGCTTCAGGCCAGCGTGGCCCTGATCCGCGCGTTGGGCGGCGGCTGGACGGCTGCCCAAGTCCCTGACATGGCAAATATTTCCGAAAAAAAACCGGCATAACAGGCCGGACCAGATTTTTGAGGCAATCGCCACCCGAAAAGAGTTTTCTATTCAGTCTCGGAAAGGCACCGGACCATATGCGCATCCTGATCGTCGAGGACGAAAAAAAGCTCAGCGACATCCTGCAACGCAGCCTGAAGTCGGAGGGCTATATGGTGGACGGCGTCCACACCGCGGCCGATGGCCTGGAATATGCGAAGACCTATCACTACGACCTTGTGATCATCGACTTGCAGCTTCCCGACGGCACCGGCACCACGCTCTTAAAGCAGGTGCGCGAACTGGGGCACACCATGCCTGCCTTGATCCTCACCGCCCGCAGCGACATCGACAGCAAGGTGGAGAATTTCCAGGCCGGCGCCGACGATTACGTCGTCAAGCCGGTGGCGATGGCGGAATTGTCCATTCGGGTCCAGGCCCTGTTGCGGCGCGGGCCCGCGCTGCAGGAGAATGTGCTCAAGGCCGGGCCGCTGGAAATCAACCGGCTGACGCGCCAGGTCAAGCGCGATGGCAAGCGCATCGAGCTCAGTCCCAAGGAATACTCCCTGCTGGAATATCTTTTCCTGCATTCCGGTCGCATCCTGTCGCGCAGCATGATCGTGGAGAAAATCTGGGACCAGTCTTTCGAGGGCCTTACCAACATCGTCGACGTCTATATCGGCCATCTGCGGCGCAAGATCGACGAGGGCCATGACCTCAAGCTGATCCGTACCGTGCGGGGGCTGGGCTACATGCTCGACACCGACCAACTCACATGATTTTCCGGTCAGTCACCTCCCGGCTGATCTTCTTCTATTGCCTGCTGCTGGTGGTCTTGGGCGGGGCCTTCCTGGCCTTCACGGTGCTCAGCTTCCAGCACTACACCCGCGAAACCCTGACCAGCATTCTGTCCGTTCGTGCCGGGGAGGTTTGGAACATTTCCGGCGGCCTGCTCGACCAGCCGATCCGGCTGCATGACACGATCGAGCGGCGATTCGCGCCGGAATCGCAGGACCGCTTCATTCGTATCCGCGCCGGTAGCGCGGTGCTGTACCAGTCGGGCAATCCCACCAGCGGTGAATTTTCCGCCAAGCTGGTGGCGATCGGGCCCCCGGTCGCGGAAGGCCAAGTGTCGCCGGTACGGGTGCTGGGCAACCTGTTGCTCCTGTCGCGCAGCTTCCGCGATCCGAACGGCAATCTGGTGACGGTGGATGCCGGCCAGTCCGACCTTTTCGCGCATGCCTTGCAGCAGCGCCTGGCAACATCGCTTTTTGTCGGCCTGCCGCTGCTTCTGGTGCTGGCGGCGCTGGCCGGGGTGGTGCTGATGCGCCGCGCGCTCACGCCGGTCGAGGTCATGATCAATGCCGCGGAAACCTACACGTTCAACGATCCGCACAAGCGGCTGCCGACCCTGCATACCGAGCCCCGGATCGAGGCTCTGGGCCTGGCCCTGAACCGCATGCTGGACCGGCTGGACAGCGCCTATTCCCATGCCAGCCGGTTTTCCGCCGACGCGGCGCATGAACTGCGCACGCCGCTCACCATCATGCGCGGCGAACTGGAATTGGTGGCGTCGGGCGAAAGGCTGCCATCGGACGTGGACAATGCCATCAGCAACGCGCTGGAAGAGATGACGCGGCTGTCGGGCATCGTGGACAGCCTGATCACCCTGTCGCGCATGGAAAGCCTGTGGGGCAAGCAGGCGCATGGGCCGGTGGACCTTACAGCCCTGGCGCAGGAGACCATCGAGCAGATGAACCTTTTGGCGGAGGAAAAGCAGATCAGCCTGCCTCGCCCCTCCGGGCCGCCGGTGGTGGTGGCGGGGGATCGTGACCGGCTCAAGCAGATCCTGGTCAACCTGCTCGACAATGCCATCAAATACACGCCGGCCGGTGGACGGGTCGCGGTCCAGACCGGCACGAATGGCGATATGGGGTTCGTCACGGTCGAGGACAGCGGCATCGGCATCGATCCCAGCCATCATGACCGCGTGTTCGACCGCTTCTATCGCGTCATGCCGGACCGGGGCGATGGCGGGGCGGGGCTGGGCCTGGCGATCGTCAAATCCATCTGCAACGCCCATGGCGGGTCGGTCAGCTTGCGCAGCGCGCCGGAGGTCGGGAGCTGCTTCAAGGTGGAGATTCCGCTTCTGCCGGTGGCGGCAGAAAGCAAAATGGCCGCCGCGGATGCCGCGGCGGCCACCACTGTTGCAGGCAAGTAGGCCTTAGAACGGATAATAGCGGATGCTGGTGAAGATCATGCTGTCATCCGTGCTGGTGTGGAGGTAAGGGGACGTCGCGGTCGCGCCGTTCAGGCCGCTGAAGGGCAGCACCTTGGTATAGGAATACTGCATGCCGAAGCGGAAGCTGCCGAACTTGCCCTGATAAGCGCGCCACCAGAAACCGGCGGCGATCTGGTTTTCGGCCTCGATATTGGCGCCGCAGCCGCTGTTGGTGACGGCGGCGGTGTCCCCGGCAACGCAGGCCGCTTCATTCAGGGTCGGGTTGCCCACGCCGCCGGCGAGGTTGACGCCGCCGACATTGAACAGCTTGCGGTGCTGCGCTTCCTGGCCGCCATAGGCATAGATGTCCAGGAGCGGATCGACATGCCAGGTACCGCCTGCCATCCAGGTGGTTTCCTGGATCGGGGCAAGCGTGCCGTCCGGACGGTAGGTCACGTCAGGCAGCGAGCCGGCGGCATAACGGCCGATGCCCGAGCCCGTCGAGCCGGTGAACTGCAGGTCCAGGGTCTTGGGAATGGCATTATAGGTAATGGTGCCACCCACCGAAGCGGCGGTGCGGTCGGCGTTCTGGTTGCCGACCGTATAGCCCAGGATGTTGCCCGCCGCGTAGAAGGTGCGGTCATACAGATCGCGGTACATGCCGTAGACTTCGACATGCAGCGGCTGGGAATCGCCGATCCAGGGTTCCCAGGCGATCTTGCCGATCACGTCTGGGATATGATTGAACGAAAGGGAGTTGGCATTGTTGAACTGGCCACTGCCAACCCGGGTCACATCGTTGGTGATGCCGGTGGGCAAGGCGATGGTGTTGCCGGCAACCGTGGTCTGGGGGTTTTCGATCGAAACCGCGGCCCAGAGCTCCTTGTTCCAGTTCTTGGTGATGCGCAGCTGCGGCTGACGGGCCCAGACGAAACCGACGACGTATTGCGCGTCGATGGTAGTGGGAACCAGTTCATTGCGCGGGGTGATGCCATGGGTGTTGGCGGTGGCCAGCGACCAGTTCTGCCCGGCCAAGAGCTGCAGGCCCAGCGAGTCCCAGTCGACGGTGGTGTACATGTTGCGAATGCGCAGATTGTACGAATTGCTTTCGTTGGAATTGGCCGTTTGCGCCGCGCCCAAAAAGTCCATCTCGTTCCAGAAGGTCAGGTGGGTGTCGGAATCCACGTCACCGGTCGCCATGATGGTCAACCGGCTCTGGCGGGCGGTGAAGCGGGCTTCGGAAAGATGCCCATAAGGTGAGCTGCTGAAAGGCACGCCGCTAAAGCTCGAGCCGATATCGGTATTCTCGTTGCGCGAGCGATAGACACCTTCGAAGGCCAGGAAGCCGCCGATCGTCACGGTCACCGGGCCCGAGGCCAGGCTGGTATCGGCAAGTGCCGGCGTGGCCGACAGCGCGGCCACCATCGCCGCAAATCCCATGGTTTGAATCTTTGGCAACTTTTCCATCCTGTTCGAAGGTGCACCGGCAGCATGGCGCGGCTTTGTGCAGCTAGCATTACGGAGGGATTTCTGATTATGACGAGTTGTAACGCGTGGTCCGCAGCCGTCCTGGCTGTCATGGCGCCCCACACTCCGCCATGCCACAATCGCGCCGATGCTCGCGCTGGCGCGCTTCAAGAATCTGATCGTCATTTGGATTTCCCATTCCCACTCTACGGCCAAGAGCGGCCGCTGGGCCCGTGGGTAGTTGGGGCGTACGACAGTTCTGCAACAATGCCCCTCCATAAAAATATTTTAATCTGATATTTTATCAGCGCCGGCCAAGGTCCTGGGGATTCCCTCGGTTGCAACCGTTATCGCTCCCAAATGTCACACAACCACAACAATCCGGCCTTATCGCCTCTGCCGTGGCGCAGATGGTTGCGCGTGGAGACGTGGAGAAAAGGGGTTTTCATGAAAACGAAGACATTATTGGGCGCGGTAGCAGGCCTCGCTATGTTCACATCGGCCGCAATCGCGGCCGAGATCACTGGCGCGGGATCTACTTTCGTGTACCCGGTCCTCTCCAAATGGTCGGCCGGCTATCAGTCGGTGTCGGGCAAAGGCATCAATTACCAATCCATCGGCTCCGGTGGCGGCATCGCCCAGGTCAAGGCCAAGACCGTGACCTTCGGCGCGACCGACAAGCCTCTGATGGCAAATGACTTGAACGCTGCCGGCCTGATTCAATTTCCGGTGGTCGTTGGCGGCATCGTGCCGGTGGTCAATATCCCGGGGGTGAAACCCGGCCAACTGGTGCTCGACGGTCCCACGCTCGCCAACATCTATCTCGGCAAGGTCAAGAGCTGGAGCGATCCGGCCATCAAGAAGCTGAACCCGGGGGTCACCCTGCCCACCACGAACATCGCCGTGGTGCATCGTTCCGATGGCTCGGGCACGACCTTCAACTTCGCGACCTATCTTTCCCGCGTCAGCCCCGAGTGGAAGAGCAGCGTGGGTGCGGACACCGCGGTTGACTGGCCGACTGGCATCGGCGCCAAGGGCAATGAAGGCGTCGCCGGCAATGTCCAGCAGCTCGCCGGTACTATCGGTTACGTCGAATATGCCTACGCCAAACAGAACCATCTGATCTATGCGAAGATGGTGAACCATGCCGGCAAGACGGTCGAGCCGGATACGGACAGTTTCCGCGCTGCCGCCGCCAGCGCCGACTGGGTTGGCGCTGCCAAGAATGACTTTTACGTGCTTTTCCTGGACTCGCCCGGCCCGACTGCCTGGCCGATCGCCGCTACCACCTTCGTGCTGGTTTACAAGAACCCGCCGGACAAGGCTGCGACGGCGGACGCGCTCAAGTTCTTCCAGTGGAGCTTCGAGAAAGGCGATCAAGCCGCGGTCAGCCTGGACTACGTTCCGCTGCCGGACAACGCTGTGAAGGCGATTGAGGCGAGTTGGAAAGGCGTCGAAGGCTCGGGCATGTAGGCCCCGGCACGCCTAAATCATGGGCAAAATCAGAACGGGGGCCGGCGGATCGCCGGTCCCCGTTTCATTTGGGGGAAACTCAAACCACACACTTATCTATTAGGGGTCATCCAGGGCCGGGCGAGCAGCAGCCAAAAGCGATGACGCAGTTCGGCCATCCTGGCTCTACGTTCCTCGCGCAGAGCCAGTGCAAAGCACAGACGCCGCCGCTCCTCCAGATCCAGGCAGTGGCGGATCATGCGCAGACACTTGGCCAGGGCGTAGCTGTCAGCCGACATTTGCTTCAGTCTAGGCATCGTTACCATTGCCAACTTGCTAACAACGGTTCGCCTCCTTGATTCCTACTGTATCAAACGGCCTGTATCGATCTGTGTCCGGGCCCGCCATTCGGGGTTAAAGTCCTGTCATGACGTAGGACGAGGCGCGGCCTGCCGTTTAACCCGCTAGGCAGGGCATACATCCCGGTCGAAGATGGAGGTCATGTCGCTGCACGCTGCCATAGCCGTTAACCGGTTCGGTCTGGGTGCGATGCCCGGCGAGATCGCCACCGCGGCCAGCGATCCCAGACAGTGGTTGATCTCCCAGATAGGTCCCGCCGACCAGCCGATGCCGGCCGAAGGCGAGCCGTTCCGGGATGGCGCCCAATTGGTGAAGGATCTCCAGGCCTTCCGCCAGCAACGGCGGGAACTGAAACAGGATGGCGATACCAAGGATTTGCGCGCTTTCGTCAAGCAGCAGCGCCAGGTGCTCATCAATGAGATGGCATCGCGTTTCCAGCAGGGCTTCACCTCCCGCCGGCCGTTTGCCGAGCGCCTGGTCTGGTTCTGGAGCAATCACTTCACCATTTCGGTCCAGAATCCGGCCGTGGCAAGCCTCGCCGGCGCTTATGAGCGCGAGGCCATCCGGCCCCATATCGCCGGAAGGTTCGAGGACATGTTGCTGGCGGTCGCAACTCATCCCGCGATGCTGATCTATCTCAACAACGCCCAGTCCATCGGTCCGGATTCGCCCGCGGGCCAACTGGCCAAGCGCGGATTGAACGAGAATTTCGGCCGCGAGTTGATGGAGCTTTATTCGCTGGGCGTGGATGGCGGCTACACCCAGGCCGACGTCATCGCGCTGGCCCGGCTGTTGACCGGCTGGAGTGTCGACATCGTGCCAAATGGCGCCGCCCGGATGGCGCGATTCTTCCAGGCGCGCTTCAATCAGCCGGAAACGGTCGAGGGCGCTTCCAGCGGCTTCCGCTATTTCCCCGCCCGGCATGAGCCGGGAGCGGTGACACTGCGGGGCAAGACCTATGCGGACGGTTTTGCCGGCGGCCGGGCCGCCATCCATGATCTGGCGCGCGATCCCGCGACCGCGAAATTCATCGCCACCAAATTTGCGCGCCACTTTGTTTCCGACACGCCCTCGCCGCAGCTGGTCGCGCGGCTGGAGAAAAGTTTCCGCGATACCCAAGGCGACCTGAAAGCACTCGCCATCACCATGCTTGAGGATCCGTCCGTCTGGGACGCCGGTTCCGAAAAGATGCGCAATCCGGTGGAATATGTCACCGCCAGCTACCGGCTTCTGGGTCTGCCCCGGGCACAGAATGGCGAGCAGCAGATCAGGGGCGCGATGCAGGCCTGCCGGATGATGGGTCACTTCCCCATGGCCGCGCCATCGCCGAAGGGCTGGTCCGACCTGTCCCCGGACTGGTCGGGGCCAGATGCCATTCTCTCGCGCATCGAATGGGCGCAAGTGTTGGGTTCGCACCTGCCCCAGACGATCGGCGCCCGCCAGATCGCCGGGCTGGCAGACGAACGCCTGGGCGAAGCTTTGTCGCAGCAGACCCGTGCGGCCATCGCCGCGGCGCCCACCGGAGGCGAAGCGCTGGCGCTGCTGGTCTCCAGCCCCGAATTCCAACGGAGATGACCATGATCCGTTCACGCCGCGAAACTTTGATGGCGTTGGGCCTGGGCGCGGGCCTGTGCCTGTGGGACGCACCGCTGCGCAGTGCCTTTGCCGCCTTGCCCGGCGACCGCCGGCTGGTGGTGATCATTCTGCGCGGCGCGGTGGACGGATTGGCGGCCGTGCCGCCCCATGGCGACAAGGACTATCAGTCCGTTCGTGGCCAGCTCGCCCTTTCAAAGGATGGCGCGGCGCCGCTGCATGACCTGGATGGCATGTTCGGTCTGCATCCCTCGCTGGCGAACATGAAGGGCATGTACGACAGCAGGGAGCTGATCGTCTTCCAGAATATCTGCTCGCCCTATCGCGACCGTTCGCACTTCGACGGACAGAATGTGCTGGAGACCGGCGCCGTGCGGCCGCACATGCTCAGTGATGGCTGGCTCAACCGGGCGCTGGCGCCGATGGGATTGAGCGATGGCGTGCATGCGCTGGCGGTGGCACAAACCCCGCCGCTGCTTCTGACCGGGACAGTCAGAGCCAGCAGTTGGATGCCGCCATCGCTGCCGGCGCCCGATTCCGATTTCCTGGCCAGGATCAAGCTGCTCTATGCCCGCGATCCGCAGTTGAAGCAGTCGCTGGAGGATGCGCTTTCGCTTCAGGATGCCGCGATGGTCGCCTCCGACGATCCTTCCGACAAAAAAATGGGACCGGGTTCGGCAGCCAATCTGGAGCCGCTGTTTTCCGGAGCCGGGCGCCTGCTCGCCGCCGCCAATGGTCCGCGGGTGGCGGTGCTGGATGTCAGCGGCTGGGACACCCATGTCAATGAAGGCGCGGGCGACGGCCAGCTGGCGCGGCGGCTGGCGGCGCTCGACCGGGCGCTGGTTGCGCTCAAGACTTCGCTCGGGCCGGCCTGGAGCAAGACTGCCATCGTGATGGCGACAGAATTCGGCCGCACCGCCCATCCCAATGGCAATGGCGGCACCGACCACGGAACCGGCGGCGCCAGCTTCCTGCTCGGCGGCGCGGTTTCAGGCGGCAGGATCCTGACGGAATGGACAGGTCTTGGTCCCAATGCGCTCAAGGATGGCCGCGACCAGCCACCTCGCACCGATCTGCGCGCGCTGTTCAAAGGCGTGCTGGCCGAACATATGGCGGTTCCAAAATCAGCACTGGAAAGCACTGTCTTTCCCGATAGCGCCGCCGCCGCCGCCGTGAACGGTCTTATCCGCGCCTGATGGCCATGCCCTGCGTCAGGCCGTCGTGACGCCTTTGCGCGCGCACAAGACTTCAGAGACGGAACTATATCTCCACAGTTGCCGCAAGGGCTTAGAGAGTTACTTGCGGCCTGCCTCAAAGGTCTAATAGGCTGACCCGCGAGACTTTCGGGTAATCGGTATGAAGCGAAAATCGCTTTATAGCCGTGGTCACCGGCGGCGCAGTTCCAGTGAAGGCGGCTCTTCTTACGAGACGCCGGTTTGGCTGGATGAAAAGCCCGCGCCGCCGGTTGGTGCGCAGCTTGCCGCCAGGGTCCGAAAATTTTCCACGCGTCATGAGCGCAGCCTGCCGGCGGTGATCGCTGTCGTCTTGATCCTGGCTGCGTTCGCCGGCTGGCGCGTGGTGCATCCGGATCCCACGGCGCTCAGCCAATGGGATATCGACAATGCCGTGAAATACACGCTGTCGCATACCGATCCGCCGCCGGCCGACACTACGATTGCGGCCGCCACGGTTGGGCCATCGGTGGTGCGGGTGGAAGGCTATCTGTCGCCCGAGCACGCCGCGGCGGAAGCCAAGGCCGAGCAGGCGGCCATAAAGAAGGACAAGAATGCCAAGCCAGTGCCATTGCGCACCCCCGACGGGCGCCAGGACATGCCCGATGCCACCGGAAGCGGGGTGGTCATCGACACCAAAGGCGATATCCTGACCAACCTGCATGTGATCCGCACCACCGACCGCTGGGTGATAACCTTTTGGGACGGCAGCAAGTCCGACGCGGAACTGATCAATGCCCAGCCGGAAAATGATCTGGCCGTGATCCGCGCCAAGGTCTCGCCTGATGACCTCAAGCCCGCCACGCTCGCCACCACCGGCGGCCTCAATCCGGGCGACACGGTGGTGGCGGTGGGCTTTCCCTTCGGCATCGGCCCGTCGGTCTCCGCCGGCGTGATCGCGGGACTGAAGCGCGAATTCGTCGACCCCGACCGCAAGGATGACGGCGGCCATCTCACCAACCTGATCCAGTTCGACGCGGCGGTGAATCCCGGCAATTCCGGTGGCCCGCTGGTCAATCGCGACGGTGAAGTGGTGGGCATCGTGACGGCGATCTTCAATCCCACGGGACAGCATGTCTATGCCGGCATGTCCTTTGCGGTTCCGATCGAGAATGCCGCCAAGGCGGTGGGTGAAAATCCGTTCTGAAAAGGGTTTGACGATGACGGGCGCGCACCAGGGACTGGAACATCTTCTCTATGAAGTGAAGAAAGTCGTGGTCGGCCAGGATCATTTCTTGGAACGGGTGCTGGTCGCGCTCCTCGCCGGTGGTCATCTTCTGGTGGAGGGCGTTCCGGGCCTGGCCAAGACGCTAACGGTGTCGACGCTGGCCCGGGTGATGCGGGGCAGTTTCAAGCGCATCCAGTTCACGCCGGATCTGGTGCCGGCCGACCTGACCGGCACGCGCATCTTCAACCAGAAGAGCGGAGAGTTCGCCACCTTGCTGGGACCCGTCTTCGCCAACCTGGTGCTGGCCGACGAGATCAACCGGGCTCCCGCCAAGGTGCAAAGCGCGCTGCTGGAAGTGATGCAGGAGCGCCAGGTCACCATCGCGGGTGAGAGCTATCCCGTTCCCAAGCCCTTTGTCGTGATGGCCACGCAGAACCCGATCGAGATCGAGGGCACCTATGCTTTGCCGGAAGCGCAGGTGGACCGCTTCATGATGAAGATCCTGATCGGCTATCCCAGCGAGGAAGAGGAATTCGTCATCGTCCAGCGCGTGACCGGCGAGGCGATTCCGGTGGGGCCGGTGACCTCGACCGAGGAGCTGCTGGAAATGCAGGCCCGGGTCCGCAAGCTCTATATCGACCCGTCGCTGATCATCTATGCTGTCAAGCTTGTCTCTGCCACCCGTGCGCCGGAGAAATGCGGCCTTCCCGACTATCAGCGCTTCATCCAGTTCGGCGCCTCCCCTCGGGCCTCCATTGCCATGATCGAGGCGGGCAGGGCGCTCGCCTTTATTCGCGGCCGCGATTATGTGCTGCCCGCCGATGTCGTGGATGTCGCGGCCGATGTCCTGCGCCACCGGCTGGTGCCGTCCTATGAGGCCTTGTCCGAAGGGCTGACCTCCGACCAGATCGTCCGCCAGATTTTGCGCGCCGTTCCGCCCCCCATATTGGACGCAGCCCGTGCCACAGGTGCCTGACTATATCCTGCGGCGCCTGGAGCTGCCGGTGATGCGGCGGCTCGAAGGCCTGTTGCAGGGCGACTATCGAAGCCCGTCGCGCGGCGACGGTCTGGATCTGGCCGATCTCAGGGAATACCAGTTTCACGACGATGTGCGGCGCATCGACTGGAATGCGACGGCGCGGCTGGACGTGCCATACGTGCGCGACTATCTTGAGGACCGCGAGATTCCGGTCTGGTTCCTGCTGGACATGAGCCCTTCGATGATGTTCGAGGGGGTCAGCATTTCCAAGCATGCCGTGCTGATGGAATTTGCCGTCCTGATGAGCCGGCTGATGCTGGGGCGGGGCAACCGCACCGGCGCCATGATTTTTTCTCATGGCATTGACCGCACCATACCGGCGCGGGGCGGACGCCAGCAGTTGCTGCAAATCCTGAATACGGTTTTGGCACACCGGGCACGGCCCGGCGCCACCGACCTCAAGCAGGTCCTGGCGGACGCGGCGCAAAGGATCCGGCGCCGCTCGCTGATCTTCATCGTCTCCGACTTCATCAGTCCGCCCGGTTGGGAAAAGGTCTTGGGCGCCCTGGCGGCCCGCAATGACGTGATCGCGGTCAGGCTGACCGATCCCTTGGAAACCCATCTCCCCGATCTGGGTTTCATGACCTTCCAGGATGCGGAATCCGGCGAGCAGATATTCCTGGACACCTATGACAGGGGCTTCCGCCAGCGGTTCACGGCGGCCGCTGCGGCGCGGGACGAGGCCTTGCGCGCCATCTTCGAGAATGCCGGCGTGGATGTGGTGGAACTGGGCACACAGGACGATGTGATGGACGCGATGATCCGCTTTGCCGCCATGCGCAAGCAACTGTCGCGAAGGTCGGCATGAACGCGCTGGCGAACATCTCCTGGTCCCGGTTGGGAGGATTCATTCCGGCCATCAGTTTTCAGTGGCCGTATATGCTCTGGCTGCTGCTTCTGGTGCCCGTGCTGGTGGCTGCCTACATTTATCTGCTTACCCGCCGCCGGCGTTCGACCATCCGCTATCCCAGTCTCGCCCTGATCCGGCAGGCCGGTCCGGGGTCAGCCTGGCGCCGCCACATTCCACCGGTCTTGATGCTGCTGTCCTTCACCTTCCTGCTGCTGGCGATGGCGCGTCCGGCGGCCGAAGTCAGCCTGCCGTCCCGCGTCGCCACCGTGATGCTGGTGATGGACGTTTCGGGAAGCATGCGTGCGAGCGACGTCAATCCGTCGCGCATCCAGGCGGCGCAGACGGCCGCCAAGACCTACATAAAAGAGCAGCCCAGCGACGTGAGGATCGGCATCGTGGCTTTTGCCTCCACCGCGATGCTGGTCCAGACCCCGACCACCGATCACGCGGCGCTCAATTCCGCCATCGACCGTTTCGAGCTTCAGCGCGGCACCGCAGTCGGCAGCGGCATATTGGTGGCGCTGTCCTCGCTCTTCCCTCAGGAAGATTTCCCGATCAACCAGTTCAATTCCGGCAATTTCGGCGGCTATGGCCGCTGGGGCAGTTATGATTTCCGCGAGCGCTATGGCGGGATGGCGCTGGGCGAGCATCCCGGTGGCGCCCCCCACAAGCATGTTCCCGTCGAGCCGGGCTCCTACAAGAATGCGGTTGTTATCCTGCTCACCGACGGCCAGACCAATGCCGGCTATGATCCCATCGATGCCGCCCGCATGGCCGGCGAATATGGCGTGAGGGTCTATACCGTGGGCTTCGGCACGACCCGGGGCAATATCGTCGGCTTCGGGGGCTTCACGATGCGCGCCCAGCTGGATGAAGAGGCGCTGAAGAAAATCGCCGACATGACGCGCGCCCGGTATTTCCATGCCACCAGCGCCGAGGATCTGAAGGCGGTCTATAATGTCCTGTCGCGCCAGCTGGTGGTGGAAGTCCGCCAAATGGAGATCACCGCCTTCTTTGCCTTCCTGGCCGCGCTGTGCATGCTGGTGGCCGTCGGCCTGTCGCTCGCCTGGTACCACCGCATCGCGTGATGGACGAGCGGGCTATCGCCCGTCATTGCGAGCCAGCGACGTGCCCAGCGCGAGATGGTCGATCGCGTCCGAAACGGGGCCTTTGGTCAGCGCGCCGGGATCGGGTTCCGGCCCGAACATCGGCCGCTCCGCGCTGAAGACATCCGCCAGCCAGTCGAACACGATTCGAACGGGACGGGACTTGAGCCGCTCCGCTTGGGCATGAATGGTGATTGGCAACTCGATATGGATTCCCATGCCTACCCGCACGAAATCGGGATCCGACATCACGAAATTTCCCAA
>Ga0210386_10001296_pt1 | contig 22368 bp, 20 predicted proteins | sample IncBWH32OmetaG_FD_160091 | JGI IMG/M metagenome (GOLD analysis project Ga0210386, IMG submission 160091) | Forest soil microbial communities from Barre Woods Harvard Forest LTER site, Petersham, Massachusetts, United States - Inc-BW-H-32-O ...
CGATGTCCTTGCTGCCAGCGTCAAACACGGCATATGGTTTTATGACACAGTAAGATTAAGCAGACGTCATGAAACAGAATTCCATACTAACTAAGCGTGCCGAAGCGTTCGGGGGGCGATTCAAGTCAGTCTGAGAGGATTTTTATCTGGCCACATCCGCGTGTGTACGGCGACGTCCGCTTGGCACCCTTCTCGGGCATTTGTACCGGACTGCTGCACAGGCAACCATATTGATTTCGCACGAGCCTGCCGATGGTGCGAATTTCCTGCAGACCGTGTGAAAACCATGTCGCCTTCGCACAAGCAAATCCCACTGCTCCAGACCAAGGCAGGCGCTGTCGTTGTCCAAATGCGTTAGGCGGACGGATGCTGCGCCGCTCGCCGCTGCATCATGTGAAGCAGGTGCGCACGAGACTCAAACGCGCTCATCATCCGAGTTGCAGCTTGATAGAACATCCCGTTGGCAACATGGTCAAGCAGATGGCTCTTGAACTGAAAGTCGATGATGAAATCAACATGGGTCTTGTCTCCAACCGTGGTGAACGTCCACGTGTTGGTGAGATACTCTAGTGGGCCTTCGAGGGCGTGCACTCTTAACAGATGGGGTCGATCCATCGTGACCTCGCTCCTGAAGGTCTCCTGAAAGGGGCCAAATCCGATGACTAGGTCGGCGATCATTCCCTGCTGATCCTCGCGTAGAATGGACGAGCCGCTGCACCAGGGAACGAACGAGGGATAATCCTTGACGTCAGCCACGATTGCGAAAAGCTCGTCGGCGTGATAGGCGAGTGTCGCCTGCTCCTCATGGCGCGGCATGTCACACCTCCCGGTTTCCATGCGTCGGTAATAATGCACCGTCCAGCCGCCGCAAATGCAACCTCGCCGCGACAAATCCTTGCTGCACGGGTGCCTCCTCCAGATCGCCGGACACGATGTTACCAAGTCGGCAGCCGCGTCCACATCCGCCTGTACCAACTTTCCGCGCAGTCGGCTTGGATTTTTGCACCGAGTAGCGCGGTTGACTGCGATCCCGACTCCACTTGCCGGATTCCGGATGCCCCCGGCTGAACGAACCAACGGAAACCTGATTCACGCCAGTCTGAGCGCCGGGTGTCGCGCAACTCAAGCCGGCCGTGTGAGAACCATATGCCATAACGGCGACAGGCAGTTCCATTGCGCGGGGCTAGCACCATCCTAAATCAATCGTGCGCCTGGAGCGTTCGTGACGGCAGAATGCTTCGCTGCGTTGGGTCGCAAACGAGTTTTCACACGGCCTGCTTGATTTTCGCACTGACGCAGGATGTCTACTTGCCACGCATCGCTGAGGGAGGGGTCGTTGATGTTTTTGGCGGCTTTCGAGAAATGAGCCTCCCCGGTTGAGCGACCGCCTCGGGTGGATTGTGTTGAAAAGTCACCCCACGGAGTTTGGGCACGAATTAGTTGCTGCACCAGAACGGATGCGCTGAGCAATGCCAACGCTCCTTATATTCCTGAAATTGAACACACGAGACGATTGCTGTCACGGCTCCTCGATGACCAACAACCCATCTACAGCCCTGGCCTCATCGGCGGTCCACTTCACCGGATTGATCTCCAGCACGAAACGCCGCCATGGCGCCGCAGCCGCCAGCGCGGAGAATCGGCAAATGAAGTCGATGACCGCCCCGACCTGATCGCCTGTCTTGCGCATCACCCGCAACCGCCGCAGCGCGCGTTCGGCTGCCGCGGCGCTCAATGGTGCCGGCGCAAGAACGACATCGTCGATCAGCTCAGTCAGCGTACCACCCGCCCCCAGCGACACCATCACGCCGAAATCCGGATCGCGAAAGGCCGAGGCCAGAAGCTCCGACCCCGTAACGACCATCCGCTGTACCAAGATGCCCTCCAGCGTGACCCCCAAAGTGCCAGCGCGTGCCTGTAGGGTACGCCACGTCTCCCGCACCGCATCCTCCGACCGCAGCCCCAGCGCCAGCAATCCCGCCGCGGCGCGATGGGTCACCTGCTCACAGATGCCTTTCATCACCACCGGCGTGCCGATCCGCCGCACCGCCTCGGTGGCCATGTCCTCTGTCACCGCCAGCACGCCCTCGGCGACCGGCAATCCCGCGCGCGCCAGGATGGCGTGACATGCATGTTCCGATATAATCTGGCCTGGGCGCGGGGTCGGCACCTCCGCCGTCCAATTGAAGGCCGCGGCGGCGGCGATGTCGCGTGGCGCCGCCAGTGTGTCTGCATAGTCGGCAAGGCGCCCCAAGGTACGAACGGCACGGGAATATTCCGGAAAGACATGCGTCCGATCGGCCCGCAGGCTGGCGAGCGCCGCTTCGATCGCCAGTGGCCAGGCTGCCACCACCGGCTTCGGGCAACGGTCGCGGAACGCGGCCACCATCTTCGCCATCTCCACGTCGCCGCGGGCCATGGGACCGAGCTGGAAGAACACCGTTCCGACCCCGGGATCAGCGGCGATGGTGTCCAACGCGCGCGGAAAATGCTCGAACCATTGCGGGTCCTGATAGGCCTGTGGTGTCAGGTCCACCGGGTTGCGCGTGGACGCCAACGGGGGCACCAGATCCTTCAGTGCCGCGCGCGTCGCATCGGTCAGCGGCGGCACACCCAGGCGTGCACGATCGCACTGGTCGGCCGACAGCACGCCACTGCCGCCTCCAAAGGTGATCGCGGCGACCCCGCGGCCGCGCGGTAGTTTCGTCAGATCGGCCCCGCTCAACTGCATCGTGACGTCCAGCAATTCTTCCAGCGACTCCACCTGAATCGCCGCGCAATCGCGTAACACCGCGTCCCACACACGTCCTTCACCCGCCAACGCGCCAGTATGCGCGGCCGCCGCGACCGCGCTGGCCGGCGTTGCACCCGCCTTCAGAACGATCGCCGGCTTGCCCGCGTCGCGCGCAGCCAGCAGCGCGCGGCGGAACTTGTCTCCGTCGCGTACGCCCTCCAGATAAGTCGCAATGATCTTGGTGTGCGGGTCGGACGCGAAGGCGTGGATGAAATCGGCCACACCCACCACTGCCTCGTTCCCGGTGCTGACCATGTAGCGGAAGCCGCACCCTTCCCGCAGCGCCATCGCCTGCGCCATCGTCGCGAGCCCGCCACTTTGGCTCGCCATTGAGATATTGCCGGGAACCAACCGATCCAGCTCCAGCATCATGGAGGCGAAGCTGGCCGTCATCGGCATGTGCGAATCAATGATGCCGATGCAGTTTGGGCCTAGCAGCACGAAGCCCTCGTCCTGACACAGCGCCGCCAGGCCGTCCTGCAGTGCGACACCGCCCGGTCCGCCTTCCTGGAAGCCGCCCGCCCAGGCGATGCCCGCGCGGATGCCAGCCGCGATACACTCCCGCACCACCTGTGCCACCGCCGTCGCGGGTACCGCCAGGATCGCAAGGTCGGCAGGCGAAGGGAGATCGGCGACACTGCGGTAGCAGGGTTGCCCGGCAACGCTGTCGCGCCCGGGATTGACCGGCCATACTGCGCACGGTGCCGCGAATTTGCGGAAAAACCGCACTGCAGCGCCGCCGACGTTGCCTGGCTGGTCCGATGCGCCGATCACCGCCACGCTACGGGGCGCCAACAGGCGGGAGACATCCGCGAACGCACTATCCCCGTCCCTGGCTGTCGTCATACCCATGTCTCCTCCGTTGTTCACGGCAGTATGCGGTGCTATTTGAATGGGTTCAATCCGTTGCCCGACGACGATGGGCTTGCGTGCGATGTCGCAACTTGTAGTTATGCCTCATCATTCATGACAGGCCGATGAACAGGAACAAGCAGCCCACTATCACCGATGTCGCCCGGCTGGCGGACGTGTCCGTAGGGACCGTCTCGCACGTGCTGAACGGCACCATCAAAGTCAGTCCCTCCCTGCGCGAACGGGTGGAACGTGCGATGACGATGTTGGGTTATGAGCAGAATATGCTCGCCCACGCGCAGCGTCGCCAGCGCGCGCCGGTCGTGGGCCTGTCCGCGCCGCACGTGGCCAGCGCCTATCTGGCCGCGCTGACCGACAGCTTCGAGGACGTGGCCGGCCTGCGCGGCTACCAGATGATGCAGGTGCTCACCCGGCGCGATCCGCAGACCGAGCTGCGCCGTGTGCGGGAGTTGCTGCGGCACCGCATTGCCGGCCTGCTGATGGTGTCGACGTTTGATCCGCGCCGTACCCTCGACCTGGTCCACGCCTCCGGCACGCCCGCGGTGCTGGTGGACCGCCCCTGCGAGGATGATCGCTTCGATCAGGTGAGCTTCGACAACCGCGCCGTGATGGATGAGGCCGTCGCGCATCTGATGCGCCTCGGCCATCGCCGCATCCTGTTCGTGGTGGAATCGCAGGTCCTCAGCATCTCCCGCCATCGCATCGAAGCGCTGCGCGCGCGGGCTGGGGCCTCGGCCACCATCGTGATGGAGGTGGGTGATGGCGGTGAGGAGTACGTGCGGCGGCTGACCGAGACGCTGAGCGCCCGACGCGCGCCGACCGCCGTCATCGTCAGCAACAGTTTGATCGCCGCACGCACGCTGCACGTCTTGCGCACCCTTCACGATGTCTATCCGGAGCGCATCTCGCTGCTGGCGTTCGAGGAGCCTGAATGGGCGAACTTGCTGGATCCCGGCCTGTCTGTGATCCGCCAACCCGTGCGCGACATCGTGCGTGTCGCGTGGGACCTCCTGGTGCGGCGCATGACGGGCGAGACCAGCCCTGCCCGGCACATGGAGCTGCGTGCCGAGCTGGTGCTGCGCGGCTCGGTGCGGCACGCGCCGGGGCGGCGCTGACGCGCATCCATCGATCCCCAGGCAACCGGCGCGCGAGTTACCCTGTGTTCTGGGTGTCTTGAAACAGTTCAATATCTGGCTATAGTCCTCAGGCCCGCGTTGAATGACGGGCGCACGAAGCGAAGGAGGGGTCCATGGTCAGGTTGGTGTCAGCACGTGCTCGTGTCGGAATCGTCCTGGGGGCGGCAGCATTGCCATTGTTCTCGATATGCCGCGCCGCGGCCGCGGAACAGTTCAGCTTCAAGCTCGATCATCCGCTTGCCCCGTCGGACGCGGTCCAGACCGCGATGCTATCGCTGGCAGAAAACCTGAAGCAACACTCCGACGGTCGGATCACCGTCACCGTCTTTCCGTCCGATCAGCTCGGCAACCAGGGCGACGTCGGCGAGATGGTCCGTCAAGGCGCCTCGGTCATCCAGGTCACGGACGCGCTGTTCCTGGGTCAGTATGTTCCGGACGCAGCGATCCTTCAGGCGCCATACTTGATGCGCAAACCTGAGGAATTCCGGAACATCCTCGGCTCCTCTTGGCTGACCGACCTGAATGACCGGCTCGCCGCCAAGGGCATGCGGGTCATCTCCTGGAACAATTATTTTGGCACGCGGCAGATCCTGTCGAAGGTGCCGATTCGCACCCCAGCAGATTTGAAGGGTAAGAATTTTCGCTGTGCCGCCGCGCCCATGTACGTTGATATGGTGAAGGCCATGGGTGCGCGCCCGGTCACCACTGGCTTTGCCGAGGTCTATACCGATCTGGCGCAAGGCACCGTCGACATGCTGGAAGCGCCCTTGCCCACCATGTGGGCGTCGAAATTCTATGAGCAGGCGAAATATGTTGCGATGACGTCGCACATGATCGCCTGGGACCCGGTGGTCATGAGCGAGCAGGTCTACCGCTCCATGCCGCCCGATCTGCAGACGATCATGCTGGAACAGGCGAGCGCCGCGGCCGACCTGATGACCAAGCTGAAAATGCAGGAAGAGGGTGAAATCATTCCCAAATATAATGCCGCCGACGTCACGGTGATCGAGGATGTCGATCGTGCTGCCTTCGAAAGGGCGACCCAGGATGTCTACGACATCTATCCCGGCTTCACTCCAGGGTTGCGCGGCACGGTGCAAGCGCTGCTGCGCAAATGACATCTCCGGAAGGGGAGGGGCGGCGCGTTACGCCCGAACACGTGGCGATGAATATCGCATTTTTCGTTCTGGTGTGCGCCATCGTGTGGGGCGTGCTGTCGCGCTATGTCACCGAGGCTCCGGCGACCTGGGTGGAGGAGGTGTCCAGCATCGCCTTCGCCTGGGTCGTGTTCATGGGCGCGGCCGAGGCACATCGGCGTAGCAAACATGTCAGCGTCGACCTGATCACATCCTTCCTGCCCGCATCATTGCGCTGGCTGCTGAGCCTGGCCGCGGCGATCTATGTCGCGGCCTATTGCTTCTACGTCGCCTGGCTGGGGGCTTGGCAGGCGATCGCCAGCAATTCGGCGCACACAAGCATGCTGAACATCCCGCTCAGCGTGCCTTTCGCCGGGCTGGCCCTGGGATTTCTCGCGATGGGGCTGCGCGGACTGCGGCATCTGGCAAGCCATGCGCGGCGCGACAGGCGCTGACCGCGATGGATGTCTGGCCGCTTCTTCTGTTCATTGCGCTATTATTCCTGAATGTCCCGGTGATGGTGGCGATCGGGTCCGGCGCGCTGTTGTACTTTCTGCAGCAGCAGGGCATGCCGCTGACGATCTTCCCGCAGCGTCTCTCGGCTTTCTCGCAATCATTCCCGCTGGTCGCCATTCCCATGTTCACCTTCGCTGGGGTGATCATGAACCATGCCGGCATCACGACCCGCCTGTTGAATCTGGCGGAGACATTGGTCGGCCACATGTCGGGCGCGCTGGCCCAGACCAACGTGCTGCTGGCGGCGCTGATGGGGTTCGAATCGGGATCCGGCAACGCGGACGCGGCGATGCAGTCCAAGATGCTAGGGACCGAAATGATCCGACGGGGCTATCCGCGCCCTTTCGCCGCGGCCATCGTCGCCGCTTCGGCAGTCATCACGCCGATGATGCCGCCAGGCCTGGGCTTCGTGCTGTACGGCTACCTGGCGAATGTCTCGGTCGGACGGCTGTTCATGGCGGGCATCATACCCGGCTTCACCATGATGACCGCGTTGATGATCACCACACGCTTCCTGTCGAAGCGCTATGGCTTCCGTCCGGTGCGGGACCGTCGGGCATCTCCGTTGGAGATCCTGGTGGCGATCCGGCATGCGGCCTGGGCGCTGACTGTACCCTTCGTGGTGATCTTCGGTCTGCGCTTCGGCATCTTCACGCCGACCGAGGCCGGTGCCGTCATCGCGACCTATTCCCTGTTCGTCGGTCTGTTCATCTACCGCGAACTGAAGGTGACCCAGCTCTGGGAGATTATTACGGAGGCGGCGCTGGCGACCGCGATCGTGATGGTGATCATCGGCGCGTCCAACGCACTGGGCTTCTATATGACGCTGGAGCAGATCGCCGCGCACCTCGCGACGCTGCTGACCTCGATCACCGCCAGCCCGCTGATGATGCTGATTGTGATCAACGTGCTCCTGCTGCTGATCGGCATGGTGCTGGAAAGCGTTGCGGCCCTCATCTTGCTGACGCCGATCCTGGTGCCGATCGCCACCAGCGTGGGCGTCGATCCGGTGCACCTGGGCGTGCTGATCTGCTTGAACGTCTCGCTGGGCGCGGTGCACCCCCCTGTGGGCACGCTGATGTTCATTACCTGCGGCGTACTAGATGTGAAGATCGTCGACTATACCAAGGCGGTGCTACCACTGCTCGCGGTCGAGATTGTCGTGCTGATCCTGCTGATCGTGTTTCCGCCAATCGTTCTGACCCTGCCGAACTGGGCCTTCGGGCCCGGCAGGTAGCCACGCGTCCATAGACAGCAGTTACCGGAGAGGATGGCATGAAGGACACAGATATTGAGGTTTCGACCCCGGCACCGCATGTCGCGGTGGTAACGTTGGCGCGACCGCCGGTGAACGCGCTGGGGCGCGAGACGCGGGAGGCGATGTTGCGGGTATTCGACCGGCTGGAAGCCGATCCCGACATACGCTGCATCGTGCTGACCGCCCGCGGTCACGTGTTCTGCGCCGGCGCCGACATCAAGGAAAAGCAGACGCTCAGTGGCGCGGATGGCGATTACGTGCGGGCCAACCGGCTGACGCGTGACGTGTTCTTCTGCCTGGTGGATAGCAGCAAGCCGGTGATCGCTGCGGTGAACGGTGCGGCGCTGGGCGCCGGGTTCGTGCTGGCGGCGTGTTGCGACATCATCCTGGCCGCCGGCACGGCGGTGTTCGGCATGCCGGAGATCGATGTGGGGCAGGGCGGTGGTGCCAGTGTATTGCAGCGCATCCTGCCGCCGTCGAAGGTGCGCCGCATGATGCTCACCGGGGAACGTGTTCCGGCAATGGAGCTGTATCGGCTTGGTGCGGTAGAGGAATGTCTGCCCGCAGACGCGTTGCTGCCGGCCGCGGTGAAGCTCGCCAGCGCCATCGCGGCGAAGAGCCCAACGGCGATCCGGCGCATCCGCGGCTCCTTCCCCGCGGTCGAGGCACTGGATGTCCGCGAAGGATTCCGTGTCGAGCAGATCTACACCACGGAGCTCAGTCTGTCGGCGGATGGCGCCGAGGCGCGTCGGGCATTCCTCGAAAAGCGCGCGTCAGTGTTCGGCGTTGCGGATCATTGAACCGATGTTGCAACGTTGGACCCGGCGGCCGGAAGGTTCCACCTGGGGTGATTTCGGACCTGACGATCAGCTCGGCCGACTGAACCTGATCACGCCAGCGCTTGTGCGTGCCGCGGCACGGGAAATCCGGGAGGGCGTCACGTTCTGTCTCAGTCTGCCGCTGGACCGACCGGGCGGCAATGTGCTCAGCCCCAGCCGTCATCCGCCGGTGCTGCGCCCTACGCTGCGACAGGGTCGGCCGCGCATGAACTATCGCGTGGCCGCCGAGAATCCCCTCGCTACCGATCTGATCTGCGATGATGCCGCAGTGCTGCACACACAATATTCCACACATTGGGACGCGTTCTCGCATGTCGGGTTCATGTTCGATGCCGATGGCGATGGTGTGCCGGAGCCGCGCTACTATAACGGGTTCCGCGCCGGGACTGATATCATCGGGCCGGACGATCCGGCTGATGGTGGGGCCGTGGGTGTATTCGAGGCGAAGTCCACCAGCCGCGCTGCTGCGCTGGGGGTCGAGGGCATGGCGGCCAGCTGCGTTCAAGGCCGTGGCGTGATGATCGACCTGCATGCGGAATTCGGCGAGCAGCGCGTCGTGGTTGGCTACGACGCGTTGATGCGCGTGATGCAACGTGACGGTGTTGAGGTCGAGACGGGCGACATGGTCTGCCTGCACACCGGCTATGCCGACCTGCTGCTGCGTCACTACGGCCACGTGGATGCGGAGCTGGCGCATAACCGGTGCGCAGTGTTGAACGGGCGCGACCGGCGTCTGCTGCGGTGGATCAGCGATAGCGGGCTGGCCGTGCTCATCGCTGACAATTTTGCGGTCGAGGCGTTTCCAGCCGTCGACCATATCGGCTGCTGCGCGGCGGCGCCGTTGCACGAACACTGTCTGTTCAAGCTGGGCGTGCATCTGGGCGAGCTCTGGCACCTGACGCCGTTGGCGCAATGGCTGCGCCGGGTCGGCCGTTCCCGCTTCATGCTGACCGCACCGCCGCTGCGTCTGCCGGGTGCGACAGGATCCCCCACCACACCGATTGCCACTGTCTGAGGAGCACGACCCATGACGAAGCCACAATCCCCCTACGATCCCGAATTGGCGCCGAAGGATCTGGAGTACATCAAGTACGAGAAGAAGGGCCATGTCGCATACGTGACGATCAATCGGCCCGAAGTGCGCAATGCGCTGCATAGCTATGCGTACGTCGAGCTGCGGAAGTGCTGGCGCGATATCGGGCTGGATCCGAATATTTATGTCGGCATCGTGACGGGCACCGGCCAGGCGTTCTGCGCTGGCCGCGACGTGAAGTTCTTGGCAGCGCATTTTGCCGAAGGCAAGCGCACGCCGCACGAGGACCCGAACAGTGCGCATTTCTTTTGGGGCGGTGGCGGCCAGCCACAAGATGTGAAATTGGAAAAGCCGCTGATCGCCGCGATCAACGGGTTCGCTGTTGGTGTCGGCCTGAACATCATCCTGCAATGTCATCTGCGGGTGATGGCCGACGACGCGTGGCTCGGCGACCAGCACACCAATGTCGGGCGTCTGGGTGCGCCGCACGAGATCTACCAGGCCCTGCCGCGCGTCGCGGCGGCCTATCTCACGCTGTGCAACGGCCGGCTGACTGCGGAACAATGCATCCAGTGGGCGATCGTCAACAAGGTGGTGCCGCGCGATAACGTGCTGGCGGCCGCGGAGGAGCTGGCCGAAATGGTATGCCTGGGTTCGCCGCTGGCGACGCAGGGCGCGGTGCGGCTGTATCGCCTGACCGGTGCGTTCCCAGAGCCACTGCTGACCTATGCCCGCTACATGGATCAGGACATCGCCGAAACCGAGGATGGGCAGGAGGGCGCAAGGGCCTTCCGCGAGAAGCGCCGCCCGGAATGGCGGTTGAAATAGCGGCGAGGGTGAACGTGGCGGGTGTCCCGTCCCACGCGGTATCAGGGCGAAGCCGCGCCATGACACCGGCGGGGAATCGGCACCCGCATCCGTTCCGTACCCGAGCTTCATCACCGATCATCGGATCATGCCGGAAGGGCCGCGTGCGCTTGTTTTCCGGCAGGGAGGGAATCATGAAACCATTCGGAATGCGTCTTGAAATCACCCTTGCGGCGGCCGTCCTGCTGCTGTCGGCGGTGACCGCGACCCCTGCGGCCGTCGCCGCGGATTACCCCGAACATGGTCGCCCGATCACCATGATCGTCGGCTACGCCCCCGGCGGCGCCACCGACACCGCGGCACGCCTGATGGCCGCGGCGATGGAGCCACTGCTGCACACCAGCGTGCAGGTGGTAAACCGCCCCGGTGCCGGCTCGCAAGTCGGGCTGACCCAACTGGTGCGCGCGAAGCCCGATGGTTACACGCTGTCCTACGTGGTCATCCCCACGGTTGTGACGCACTATCTCGATCCCACCCGTGGTGCCATTTATACACGCGCGAGCTTCCAGCCGATCGGGCAGCACTATGTGACACCAGCGGTTCTCGCGGTGCGGTCAGATGGGCCGTATCACACGCTCAAGGATCTGGTGGAGGCCGCCCGCGCGCGTCCCGATGCGATTACTGTCGGCGACAGCGGACTGATGGGTGTGCCGAACTTCGCCACGCTGATGCTCGGCCTGGCCGCGGGCGTGCACTTCCGGTCGGTTCATTTCGATGGCGGCGCACCGTCGGTGACAGCACTGTTGGGCAGCCATGTCGATGCCCTCGCCGGTGGCGCGGTGGATGCGCTGCCCTACAAGAAGACCGGGGAGTTCCGCGTGCTGGGCGTTGCCACCGACCAGCCCGACTGGTCGATGCCTGATGCGCCCACCATGCGCTCGCAGAGCTATGATGTCATTGCGATCTCCATCACCGGCATCGTCGCGCCCGCCGGTACGCCACCGGATGTCGTTTCGGTTCTGACGAAGGCGATGCAGACCGTGATTGTCAGCCCCGATCACCAGGCCAAGCTGCGCTCCATGGCGCTGACCCCCGCCTATCTGGATCCGGCCGGCTTTACCAAGGTGTGGATCGATGCCGAAAACCGGGTGAAGCCCGTTCTTGCCTCACTGCGGTCGCATTAGCGGATGGCCGCCGGTCACGAGAGCCTGCTGTCGCCACGTCAGCGGGACCTGGTGTCCGGCGCGCTCTGCATCGCTGGTGGCATCGGCGTGTTGATCGAGGCACGCAAGGATACCATCGGATCACTCGACCGGCTGGGGCCGGGTTTCTATCCCGCTGTGTTGGGAACCCTGCTCACGCTGGTCGGGGTGCTGATCGTCGCGGCAGCGCTGATCACCACGTCCCGGGACGCGCTTCGGTTCGATGACATGGCGCATGAGGCCGCCGCGCCCGATTGGCGTGGCTGCGCCTGTATTGTCGGCGGCGTGGTGATGTTCATTGTCTTCGCCTGGCTCATGGGTCTGGCGCCGGCGATCTTCGCGTGCGTGTTCGTCGGGGCGTTGGGTGATCGAACGGCGACGCTGCGCGGTTGCCTGATCCTGGCGACGGTCATGGCCGTCGCCGGCACCGTGCTGTTCGGCTATCTGCTGGGGATCAACATGCCGCTGTGGCAATGGCCATTTGCGTCATGATCACCGCGATCCACGACCTAGGCCATGGATTTGCGATCGCGCTGCTGCCAGCGAACCTGATGTGGTGTTTCGTTGGCGTTCTGGCCGGCAATCTGGTCGGCGTGCTGCCGGGCCTGGGCGTGCTGTCGACTGTGTCGATCCTGTTGCCGCTGACCTTCGGCATGAAGCCGGTTGCCGCGATCCTGATGCTGGCGGGCATCTTCTATGGCGCGCAATATGGCGGGGCGATCTGCTCGATCCTGCTCAACCTGCCCTGCCATCCGCCGCATGCCGTCACCTGCCTGGATGGCTTTCCGCTAACAAAACAAGGAAAGGGCGGCACGGCCCTGGGGATCGCCATCCTCGCCGCTTGCATGGGCGCGGCCTTCGGCATCGTGGAGATGACCTTCTTTGCCCCCGTGGTCGCGCGGTTCGCCGTTGATTTCGGCCCCGCCGATATCTGTTCGCTGATGCTGCTGGGGCTGCTGGCCGGCGCGACGCTGGCGCGCGGTTCGCCGATGAAGGGCGTCGCCATGACGCTGCTGGGCCAGGTGCTGGGCCTGGCCGGCGTCGACATGAACCTGGGGGTGCCGCGTTTCACATTCGGCCTGCTCGATCTCTATGATGGGGTCGAGCTCGTGGCGTTGGCGCTGGGCCTGTTCGGCATCGCGGAGTTCCTGAAAAGTGTGAACCGTATCGCGCCGGTCCACACCGCCGGCACACGGGTACGACTGCGGGACCTGCTGCCCAGCCGGTCGGAACTGCGGCAAGCGGGGCCGGCGATGGTGCGCGGCACGCTGGTCGGCAGTCTGTGCGCGATGGTGCCGGGCACCGGCCCGACCATCGCCTCGTTCATCTCCTACGCGTTGGAAAAGAAGCTCTCGCGCACGCCGGAGAAATTCGGCACCGGCATGGTCGCAGGCGTCGCGGGCCCGGAAGCCTCCACCCATTCCGCGGTGCAGGGCGATTTCATTCCGACCATGAGCATGGGCATCCCGGGCGATTCCGGCATGGCACTGCTGCTGGGGGCGCTGATGATACAGGGCATCACACCGGGACCGCTGCTGATTGCCGAGCATCCGGACGTGTTCTGGGGCCTGATCGCGAGCTTCTGGGTCGGCAACCTGCTGCTGGTCATCCTCAACGTCCCGTTGATCGGAATCTGGGTGCGCCTGCTCGAGATCCCGTACCGCGTACTGTATCCCTGCGCGCTGTGCTTCGTCTGCATCGGTGTCTACAGCGCAAAAAACAGCCTGTTCGAAGTCAGCGAGACACTGGTGTTCGGCATCGTGGGCTATGGTCTCATCGCGCTTCGCTTCCACGTCGCCCCCATCCTGCTGGGATTCGTCCTGGGCCCGCGCATGGAGGAGAATTTCCGCAACGCGCTGGCGATCTCCAACGGTCATCTCGACGTGTTCGTCACCCGTCCCATGAGCGCCACCTTCCTGGGCTGCTGTGCCGTGCTGATCCTGGTGCAGCTCTACGCGCATCTGGCACTGACGCGCCGCCGCAAAGCGTGGCCTGGCATCGCGCCGGATCTGGCCGGCGCGCCGGAGATCGAGGAATGATCGCGCTTCGCACGTGGCATCGGTAAGACAGACGCATGAACGATTGTCCTGACATTGTGCTGGTCCACAGCTCCGACCTGCATGTCGATGACGCGCCTCGCGTCGGCACCTATACCGGTCTCATCGGCCTCGCCAGTGTGCTCGCGACCGCGCGCTCGCTGGCAGCAGACGCGGTTCTTCTCGCTGGCGATACGTTCGACAATCATCGCGTGTCGGACGCTGTGTTGCGGCAGGCGACCACTCTGATCGCCGCCGCGGGCATGCGCGTGGTTTTGCTGCCCGGTAATCATGACCCGATCCTGTCGAGCTGCCTGTTCCGGCGCGCGGGGCTGCTCGATCTGCGGCATGTCCATGTGTTGGGCATCACCGATCCGGACGGGATCATGCTGGGCGATAGGGCGGTGGAAATCCGCGGTCGCGCGCATCACGGCTACGACGATATGTCGCCCTTCCACACGCCACGTGCACGTGGTACGCGCTGGCTGGTGATAATGGCACACGGCCATTACGTGCCTGCCCAGGAGTGGAAGCGAGAATCCCACCGTGCATGGAAATTCGTTGATTCCGACATTGCCGCGACCGAGGCGGACTACATCGCGCTCGGCCACTGGGATCGCGCAGTGCGTGTTGGGGATGGCCGCGTGCCGGCCTATTATTCTGGCTCACCGGACCTTGCCCGAACAGTCAATGTGATCCGTCTGCACCGCGAACGCGGCGTGACCATCGATCGTGCCAGCCTCGTCTGGGTGTGATCGTATCCGCAAGAATCGACGCATCTACGCCAGCGACATGAAAAACCCGCAACATCTCATGCGACGCCCTTGAACCCTTTCAAAAATCGCCGCATGGTTCACCTGAGCGCGTGACAAATCGCGCCGAGGAAACGTCGCGCCATGTCGATCGCCCATGCCGAATGATCGCCGTGTCTGTCACACGCATCACCAATGGCGCGGCCAGACGGCGCATTTGCGGCCGGTCCCTGCCGTATGCGTTCATCGCGCCGATTGGCGTGCTGCTGCTGACGGTCAGTATTTATCCGGTGATGTATGCCATTTGGATCAGTATGACGGACGCGTCACTGCTCCAACTCGCGCGTGCCCGGTTCGTCGGCCTGGGCAACCTGCTACGGATGATCGACGACGATGTGTTCCTGCAAGGATTGTGGCGCACCGCGCGATGGGACGCGGCGGTTGTGCTGTCGGAACTGGCCATCGCGCTGCCGATCGCACTGTTCCTCAACCTGAGTTTCCGTGGCCGGGGCTTCGTACGGGCCGTCGTGCTGCTGCCCTATGTCATTCCGCCAGCGGTCACCGCGCTGCTGTGGGTGTACATGGTCGATGGGCATTTCGGCGTTATCAACGACCTGCTGGTGCGGCTGCACATATTGCGCCACCCGGTATCCTGGCTGGGCGAATCGGGCGGCAGCTTTGCGGTCGTGACCGTGGCGATGGTCTGGGCTGGCCAGCCATTGATGGCAATCATCCTGTTGGCCGTGCTGCAATCGATCCCGCGCGAACTCTACGAAGCGGCGAGGGTCGATGGCGCCGGCGCGTGGCACAGCTTTCGCCTGATCACGCTGCCGCATCTGATGCCCACCATTCTGTTCCTGCTGCTCTTGCGTACGATCTGGATGTCGAACTACGTCGACATGATCTACATCATGACCCAAGGTGGGCCAGGTTTCAGCAACTACACCGAGGCCGTCTACAGCTTCATGCTGATCCAGCAGTTCGACATCGGCTACGCGTCGGCGGTCGCGGTGGTGCTGGCGGTCATTCTCACGGTTGCGTCGATCTTCTATATCCGGCACCTGGTGCGGACGGTGCTGACGTGAAACGGCCAGCACGCATGGCGCGGGTCGTGCGGCGGGTCTGGATCGCAGCCGGCGCGACGGCAATCGTGGCCTTCTGCCTGGCACCATTCCTGTGGATCTTTATCGCATCGATCACGCCGGAAGCGGTACCTGATGCCTCGAAGCCGTGGTCGAGCGAACGTGCGGTGCAATACTTCCCAGCGGAGCCAACGCTGCGGAACTACGTCGACCTGTTCAAGGATGTGCCGTTCGCACTGTATTTCCGCAACAGCACGATCGTCGCCACAGGAACGATGTTGCTGGGCCTGGTATTGGCGAGCCTGGGTGCGTACGGCTTCGTGCGGTTCCGTTTCGTCGGCCGCGGTCCATTGCTGACCGCGATGCTGCTGACTTACATGATCCCGAGCGTCGTCCTGCTGGTGCCACTGCTGGTGATCCTCCGCCGCATCGGCCTGATCGATACCTTCCCAGGACTGATCCTGGCGGAATCGACGAACACGGCGCCGTTCGTTCTATTGCTGATGATCAACTATTTCTCCACCTTGCCGCGGGAGCTGGAAGAGGCGGCGCAGGTCGATGGCTGCTCGCCGCTGGGCACGCTGGTACGCATCGTCATACCGCTCGCGCTACCAGGTTTGGTGGCCGGTGGACTGCTGGCGTTCATCATGACCTGGAACAACTTCGTCTTCGCATATCTGTTCACCAATACGGACAACGTTAAGACGTTGCCAGTGATCCTGCGGCTGTTCGTCTTGGGGGAGCCGGCGGTATGGGGTGTCAGTGCGGCGGGTGCGATTCTGACCACCGTGCCGGTCGCACTGCTGTTCCTGCTGTTCCAACGGATGCTGATCGGCGGGTTGTCGGCGGGTGCCGTCAAGGGGTGAACAAACAAACGAAAACAAGGGAGAGGTCCAGATGAAAGCTGTAAAACTATCACGCCGATCTACGCTGGCAGGACTTGGGGGCGCCGTTTTGGCCGGTCACGTCCGAGGCGGTCTGGCGGCCCCGGCGGTGCGCCAGAAGGCAACGATCAGCTATTGGACCTGGGCCGATAATCCGGCGCACCAGAAGATGGTGCTCGACGCGGTGGAGGCGTTCAACAAATCGCAGGGGTTCATCACTGTCCAGGTCGATGCGACGATGGCCGTGATGGATGTGGTGCGGAAAGTCGCTGCTGCCTTCGCGGCCGGGTCGGCGCCGGATGTTGCTGGTACAGTGCAGACCAATGTGCAGAACTGGTACGATACGGGAATACTGTCGCCTGTCGATTCGTATTTCAACCAATGGGAGGCCAAGGACGACTATTTCCCAAGTGTGGTGGATGCGATGCACTCCGTCCCCGGTCAGCCCGTGCTTTACATGCCGAACGCCATTCTGCCTTACGTGCTGTATTATCGCGCTGATTGGTTCTCGGCCGCCGGATTGAAGCCGCCCACGACATATGGCGAATTCATCGCCGCCGCCAAGGCGATGACGACAACAGACCGCGCAGGTTATGCCATGCGGGGTCAGACCTATTACGCGACACAGGTGATCGAGCCGATCTGGGGCAGCGCTGGGGTGAAGTTCGCCGACGTCACCTCTGGCAAGGTGGATTTCGATTCACCGGCCGCCACGTCGGTGACGGAAAAGTGGGTCGGCATGCTCACCAAGGATCATTCGGCCCAATCAACGGCCGTTACCGACAACTACCCGCAGATCTTCGCGTTGATGGAAAAAGGCCTGGCTGCGATGTGGATCTACGGCACCCACGCGCACCCGCAGCTTCTGGCCGCGCTGGGCGACCGCATCCAGGTGGTGCCAACGCCACGCGCGGGCGACGAGGATGTGATGCTCGCCAACCCGGAAGGCGCGTTCATCGTGAGCTCCAGCAAGGAGAAAGACGCCGCTTGGGAGTTCCTGCAGTTCATGGGTTCCGGCGACGCAGACCGCGTGCTGACGGCAAAACGCGGTCTGTTGCCGGTGCGCAAATCGATCGCAGCCGAGCCCGCATATCAGACCAACCGGTTCTTCAAGGTCGCGATCGATGCACAGGCGAGCTGGTGGCACCCGCCCTTCGCGTGGAAGAACTGGACCAATTACCAGAACAAGATCGCGCCGTTCTGGCAGGAAGCGCTGCGAGGCGACATGACGCCGCAAGCCTGGCAGGCGCAGGCCGCCAAATTCCTGCGCGGGCAGACGTGACACCGGGATCGTAATGACACCGAAAACGGCACGCGCGGGACTGGTCCAGCATGTGGTCGCCGACCGCATGCCGAACGGCCTTGCGGACCGCGCGGGCGAGATTGTAATTCTGGGCGCGCTGCTGGGGGAGGTCACGGTGATCTTCCTCAACGTCGTGTGCCGAAGCCTGTTCGATGTGTCGATCCTGTGGACTGAGGAAGTCGCGCGCATCGCCCTGGCGGTGCTTGCCTTCGTCGGCGGTGTGGTGGCCTATCGGCGGGGCTATCACACCATTCTGCGTGTTTTGCTGAACCGTCTGCGTCCGGGACCTCGGCGCGTGTGCTTGGCTATGACCGAGCTTCTGGTTCTGGGCCTTGCGGTGCTGGTGTTCGTGCTGGCGCTGATCGCGACCGCCGCCGCATGGTCCGAGGAGACGCCAATCCTGGAACTGCCTGGTGGTGTGTTCGGCCTGCCGCTGGTGATCAGCATGCCGTTGCTCGCGCTGTACGCGGTTGGCAATTTGTGGCGGACCGAACGGGAAGCGGTCGGCGTCGCGGTCCTGTTGCTGCTGGGGATCCTTGCCGCCGCGATCGTCACGCAGCCGGCCTGGTCAGGCTGGCTGACGAGTGACGGCGCGGTCTCCTTGTCGATCGCGCTGCTGCTGCTGTCTTCCATCATCGGCCTGCCGATCGGCTTCGCACTGCTGCTCGCCACCGCGTGCTATTTCTGGCTTACCGGCACCGTGCCGATGTTCGCCCTGGCACAGAAGCTCGTCGACGGAACCAGCAACTTCGTACTCCTGGCACTGCCGTTCTTCATCTTCGCCGGCCTCATCATGGAACGCGGCGGCATCAGCCTGCGGCTTGTGCAGTTCGTGCACACGTTGGTCGGCCACCTGCGCGGCGGCCTGCTGCAAGTTGTCGTTGTCAGCATGTATCTTGTCTCCGGCCTGTCCGGATCGAAAACCGCGGACGTCGCTGCGGTCGGCACGGTGATGCGGCAGATGTTGGCACGGCAACGCTATGACGCGAGCGAAGCGACGGCGGTGATCGCTGCGGCCGCGGTGATGGGTGACACGGTGCCGCCCAGCATCGGCATTCTGGTCCTCGGCTCGATCACCCAGCTCTCGATCGCGGCACTGTTCATCGGCGGGATCATTCCAGCCTCGGTGATCGGCGTGTGCTTGATGGTGCTGATCTACTTACGCGCGCGGCGGCACAACCTACCACGCGAACCACGCGCGCGTGTGGCCACTATGCTGCGTGCGGCTGGGCGAGCCATCCTGCCGCTGTCGATGCCCACGGTACTGTTCGGAGGTATCCTGGGTGGCGTTGCCACACCGACCGAGGTATCCTCCTTCGCGGTGGTCTATGGCCTGCTGCTGAGTACATTCATCTATCGTGCGATGGATGGACGCGCATTGCTGCGCGCCGCGATCGACAGCGCAAGCCTGGCCGGCATGATCCTGTTCATTCTGGCCGCTGCTGCAAGTTTCTCCTGGGCACTGACTGTGGCCTATGTGCCGCAACGTCTGGTGATGCTGCTGCAAGGGCTGCACGGCAGTCGGACGATCTTTCTGATTGGCTCCATCGTGCTGCTGATTGTCACCGGGATGCTGCTGGAGGGCCTGCCCGCACTGAACATCCTGGCACCGATGCTGGTGCCGATGGCGGGGCAGTTCGGTCTCAGTGGTCTGCACTATGGCATGGTACTTTTAATTGCCATGGGACTGGGCGCGTTCTTGCCGCCGTTGGGCGTGGGTTTCTTTGTCTGTTGCGCGGTGATGGGCACCAACCTGGAACAGGCCTCGCGCGCAATGCTGCCCTATCTGCTGGTCCTGCTGATCGGCCTGCTAATTGTTGCGTTTGTGCCATGGTTCACATTGGTGCTGCCGAGTGCATTGGGCTTCGGCAATTAATGGCGGCGGACACAACAATACAGCTGGGGGAACCGACATGAAGCCGATCCAACTTGACCTCACGCGACGCGGCGCCTTACGTGCGATCGGTGTTGCCGGTGGGGCACTGGCACTGCCGGCGCTCGCGCAATCACCCACGGTGACATTGCGATATGCCAGTCTGTTCAACAAGGAACACTCGGCGTCGCGCAGTTCGGAATACTTCGCGGAGCTGGTGGCCAAGAAGACGGACGGCAAGGTACGAATCCAGGTCTTCCACAATGGCGCGCTGGGCACCGAAGAAGAAGCCGCACGCGGCGTTCATTCCGGTACCATCGATCTGGGCTATTCCGGCCTTCCTGGGTTTGGCAGCTTCATCCGCGACATTCGTGTGCTGGAGATGCCATATCTCTATGCCAGTCTGGATGAGCTGAAGCAGGTGGTCGATCGCGTCCGGCCGACACTGGCGGCGCTGTTTCTCAAGGCTGGTTTCCAGCCCTTGGGCTATCAATTCGATGGCCCGCGCATGACGCTGGCGACACGCCCATTGCGGAGCTTTGCCGATTTCAAGGGCCTGAAATTCCGCGTGCCGCAGTCACCGCTGTACGTGAACATGTTGAAGGCGTTCGGTGCCATTCCAACGCCGGTTGCACTGCCCGAGGCCTATACCGCCTTGCAAGCGCATGTCGCCGACGCGATTGAAGGATCAGCCACCACTCTGTTTACCGGGAAATATTACGAGGTCGCGCGCAATCTGATCCGCACCGATCATATTTTCTATGTAGCCTATGTGGCGATGAACCCCGGCGTATTCCAGCGCCAGGAGCCGGAGATACAGAAAGCCTTGTTGGAGGCCGGGGACGAAACGACGGGCTACAACCTGACGATCGCGAAGCAGGCCAACCGGGGCGATCTCGATCGGCTGGTGAAGGCGGGGGTCGCGATGATGACCCCGCCGCGCCCGCCTTTTGTCGATGCGGTCCGGCCGATGAACCAGGCCTACGCCGAAAGCCTCGGTGGGCAGGCGATGGATATCTACGGCGAGGTCCGACAGGTGACCGGCCACTGAACGCGCGGCGGCACACCATGCCGCCGCGAGAGTGTGAAACATCTCAATAGGAGCAGGAGAACGGGCATGCTTGGAGGTTACATCAGCGATCTGGACAAGGGGGACGTGTTCGAACCGGTTGAATACGAACTGACCCCGTTCATGTGCACGGAATATGCGCACGGAGTGGAGGAAAGCAGCGAGCTGTTTCATTCGGACCTCAATGAGATCGGCCGCCAGGCGCGGCCACCAACGATGATCCATGTCGACAAGATGCGTATTCTGGAGAAGAACTGCCTGAAGGAGCAGCGCATTGCCGGCATGAAGGGACCGGACGCACGCATCCACTATGAATATCACGCGAAGCAGCACAGCCCGGCCTATGTCGGGGAAAAGCTGATCGTGACCGGCCATATCGTCGACAAATACGTGCTGCGCGATCGGCAGTATCTCTGGTACTTCCTGGAGGTCCAAACCGCGGATGGACGGCTCGTGACCACATACAACGATCGCACGCTGTTGCGCTTCAAGAAAGTGGGAGAGGCGCGATGAGGACGCGACCCGAATACAAGACCGGCGACATACTCACCGGACCGATCCGGGGCATTACCATCGAACGCATCGAGTGGTACGACAGCGCCATGCTGTCCGCGGCCACCAATGAGCTTCGGCAGGTCGGTTCCAACATCCATACCGATCCGGAATATGCGAAGTCGCAAGGTCTGGAGCAGGTGAATGCCGATGGCATGATCATGGCCAACTGGTGCAGCGAGATGATGGTGCACGCCTTCGGTGTGCATTATGTCGCGCGCGGCGAACTGCGCACGAAGTTCATCCGGCAGGTGCTGCTGGGGACCTTGTTGCATGTAAAGGGACGCATCCGCAGTGCGACCCCGCAGGAAAATGGCAATGTCACCTACGTCGTCGATATCTGGTGCGAGGATCAGCACGGGATGAAGCTGACGGAAGGTGACGCGAGCGTCGAGGTCGCGGCCTGATCAGCCCCGCGGCGTGCCCACGCGTGGTACGCTGCGGATTTCCTTCCGTGATAGCTTGCGAAAGTCGACGCCATGGTCCAGCCCACGCCTTCCCGCTTCGTAGACGTGTCCGCACTGCTGTATCCACGTTCGATCGCCGTCATCGGTGCCTCGGACCGTGCCGGTAATTTGGGCGGCGATACGGTGGAGCGGCTGTTGCGCTTCAAATATCCCGGCCGTGTGTTCGCGGTAAATCCCTCCGGCGGGACGGTGCGCGGCATTCCTTGCCACCGCAGCATGGCGGAGTTGTCGGAGGTGCCGCAAACGGTGGTGATGTCGATCCCCGCCGCTTCAATTGCCGATGCGGTGCGCGATTGTGTCGCGATGGGCACGTATCATGGTGTGGCGTTTGCCGGCGGATTCGCTGAGACCGGTCAGGACGGTGCGGCGTTGCAACGGGACCTGGTAGCGCTGTGCCGCGAGGCCGGCTTCATCCTATGCGGTCCGAACTGTGTGGGCATCATCAATGCGGCGACGCCGGCGATCCTGAGTTTCGCCACGGCGCTGCATGAATTCGACAACCTGCGCGCGGGGCCGATCAGCATGGTCACGCAAAGCGGCGGCATCGGCACCACGGCGTTTTCAATGGTGCAATGGGCGGGCTTCGGGTTTCGTCACCTGATCAGTGGTGGCAATGAGGCGGTGGTGGATTTCGCCGACTATCTGCATGCTCTCGCCTGTGACGACGGCACCGAGGTGATCGCCGCCTATATGGAGGGGGTCGGGGACGGCGCCAAGTTGGTGCGAGCGCTGGAAGTGGCGCGCGCTCGTGGCAAA
>Ga0210386_10001302_pt1 | contig 22306 bp, 22 predicted proteins | sample IncBWH32OmetaG_FD_160091 | JGI IMG/M metagenome (GOLD analysis project Ga0210386, IMG submission 160091) | Forest soil microbial communities from Barre Woods Harvard Forest LTER site, Petersham, Massachusetts, United States - Inc-BW-H-32-O ...
CGGTCACCGAGAATATGCTGGCCGGCCACTCGGATCTGGACGGCATCTTTGCCTCCAACGAATCGAGCAGCATCGGAGCGGCGCAGGCTATGCGGGGCCGGGCCGGAAAAAATCAAATTGGTGGGATTTGACTAGAGCCCGTTCAGGCGCAGTTACATCCCGATTTGAAGAAATATCTGAAATGAAGCTTAGCTAGCGGTGAACAGGCTGGTGATTTTTGAAAAAATCGTGCTTACAGACGGCATAATCGCGGGCGGAAGAAAACCGGCGACGACGATAGCCAGGGTAGCGGTCAACAGAGCATATTCGATCATGTCCTGCCCGTGCTCGTCCCTCCACAGCCGCGTTAATATCAGTAGCCCACGCATCGAACTCCTCCCAAGCCGTCTTACATTTCCATCATGTACCAGACAAGCCGTGACGGCAACGAAGAAAACACCGTAGGCGCCTCGGTAAACAAGCTTAGTAAGTTGACACTGAAAGTTCTATTGTGCGATGCGGTATGAACACTGGATAACATCGCCAATTTGTGGAACATAGCCTGACGCGAAGGTGATAGAACTGCCCGTACTTGCGTAATCCAAGCCTGACCTGGTTCGCATCCCGTTCCGATAAACCGCGAGACTCCCGGCCGGGTTGGGACTCTGGAGCAGAGTAAACGCCGTGTTGACCCCGTCGATGGAGCCGGTTGGAGTTTCCCCGTCCACGAAGCCCACTCCTGAAACCGAGACGCCCATTCGATACGACACCAGCAGCGAATCGGTGGGTTGGGGAATCGCTCCGGCGACAAACGAGATGGTATTGGTGGTGATCGTGTAATCCCCAATTTGCTTCAACAGAAGGCCGTTGCGGTAGACAGCCGTGCTGGAAGACGGATTCGGAGTGTTTGCCAGAGTGAACGTGGCGTTCACGCCGTTGAGTGTTCCGGCAGGAATTTCGGCGTCGATGAAGCCAGTACCGGTCGAGTTTGCGCCGCATGCGCCGCTGGTTCCATCGACATGCACGCAATCGGTTAGATTCCCGATAGCGCCATCGATGGAGCCGGCGGCGTTGATCACGGCCGTGCGCGCGATTCCGAAGTTGGGACCCATAGAAAGCAGCAAATTGAGCGCGCTTTGCAGGCCGACGACGTCCGAAATCGGGATGAGCGTCACCGGGGGCGGCCCTTGTGTGGTGACGGCTCCAGGCGGCAAGCGCACGTCGCGCACCCGCAAAGGCGTGGTGCTGGGAGGGACGATCCAGGTTTCGGCAAACTGGGTCCGGTGCTCGCCATTGTACTCGACGGCGTAACTGGCGGGCGGACTCGCGGTGGTGGTCGGGACCAGTTGGACGAACAGATTGCCGTTAACGATCGGGACTATTGTTACGGCGCCCGAAATATAGGACGAGTTGGAGGCCTCGAACGTAGTCCATGTGAGGGTCACAACGCCGTTGAAAAGACTTCCGTTGGCGGTATAGAGAATGTCCTGCACGGTTGTGAGCGGGGGTTGCGCGGCCAGTTGCGAGCCGAGCGCCAAGGCGGCCAACAGAAGCCACCGTCTGAAGCTGAACATGCTGCCTCCAGAAGCCTGAAAGATCAAGATGGATCGCGAAACAAATCCGGCTTCAGGTTACCGTGCGAGGCCGGGAATCCGGCAAGGTTTGGGGGCGGCTAGACCAGGAAGCTTTTGAATTGGCAGGCTTTCGCGGTGAGGAATATTGCTGGAAAAGTTGTGACTGGTCGGAGTCCCAGCGTCATTTCACCTTCGGGTTTTCGAGCACCATGCCCAAATTGTCCAGCAATGTCCAGGTAGCCTGCTGATAGCTCAGGAAGGCTTGCTGATAAGCTACATAGGCATTCAGCAATGCGCTCTCCGCGCTGGCTAGCCGAGTTTGTGAATCGAGCACTTCGAAGGCGGTGATGGTGCCAAGTTCGTACTTTTGCTGTTCGGCTTCGACGTTTTTCCCCGCCAGATCGCGGGCGCGCACGGCGGCGTCGATGGTCGCGTTGGCCAAGTCGATTGCGTTCAACGCCAGGCGCACATCCTGGGTGATCTGCTGCTCGATCTGGCGCTCGTTGTAGCGGTCGCGTACCTTGTTGATGAGCGCGTCGCTAAGCTGCGCCTGGGCCGCGCTCGACCGCAACGGGAAAGTGAGCTGCAATCCCGCGCCGTAGGCAGGATAGGCAAATCCGAAGACCTGTCCCAGCGAATCGGCGAATCCACCCGATACGGCCGGGGTACTGATGCCGAGCGGACCGATGAAGGGGACCTGATTGCCGCTCAGGCCGGCGGCCTGTCCCTGCGCCGTCAGGTCCAGCCGCGGCAGCATGAGATTGCGGGCGACGCGGGCGTTCAGATCGTCGATCGAAAGCTGGCGTTGCGCAGCATCGACCTCGGGTCGCGCGTGCAGAGCCTTCGAGAGCGCCTCCTCGAACGGGAGGATCGAGGCTTTGGGAGGAAGCGCCGACGGTTCATCTTCCAACACCAGCTCGGTGCCGCGCAGTTCCGCGGTCAGGTCGGCCCCAACGGCCCGCCGCAAGCCGTCCAGAGAAGACTGATAGGCATGCTGGGCTTGCACCAGGTCGCGCTTGCGCTCCGCCAATTGTGTCTCGGATTGATAGATATCGAGCGAGGCCAGCGCGCCCAGGTCCAACGCTAGCTTGTCGTGCTCGTACGATTTTTGCGCCAGGTCGAAGGTTGCTTGCAGCACTTTGATGTTGTCGCGCGCGCGGATGGCGTCCCAGTATTGTCCGCCGGCTGTTGCCACCAGGCCGGAGATGCGCGCTTCGCTCAAACGCGACGTGACGATCAATTGCGTCCGTGCAATCTCGAGCGGTCCTCGCGCCTGGATGCCAGTGCGGCCTTGCAGAAGCGGCTGCGTGACTTGAAAGCTGAGCAGGCCTGTAAGGTAGGGATTGAACAGGTTGAAAGCGCTGTTGGTAGAGCTCCGGCTGGCGCTATAGCCTACTGAAACGGTCTGGCCCGTGGAGAGAAGGTCTTGAAAATTGACAAAGGAGTTCTGCGTCAGGCTGCTCAGCGTGGATGCACCGCCGATTTGTGAAGACTCGGGGAAGACCGAGTGCAAAATGTTGTATCCCAGGGTCAGCAGAGGATCGTAAGGCGCTTTCGCCGCGGTAATCTGCTCGGCGGCGGTAAAGACGTCCAGCCGTACCAGGTTGACCTCGGTGGAATTTCTGAGGACCAGCTCCAGATAATCCTTGATTGTCAGATGCAGTTTGCCGCCGGCGATGCGCTCCTGAAGGCCTTGCACCTCGCGCTCTTCGGTGATCTGGGGATGGAACTGGAATCTCCGATTGAACCACTCGCGTCCCGGCAGATCGGCCGCCGGAAGCGAGACCGGTGCAAGCAGCAACCAGACCAGCAGGCGGGCCGCGGAGCTACTCATATCGAAGAGCCTCGATGGGATCGATGCGCGAAGCTTGCCGCGCCGGATAGATCCCGAAAATCACACCCACGGCAACCGACACTCCGAAGGCGATCACGATGGACGACGGCGTGACGATGGTCATCCACTCCGCGGCGCGCGCGATCATCCAGGAAAGAAAATAGCCGAACAGGATGCCCACCAATCCTCCTCCGATCGAGATCACAATCGATTCCAGCAGAAACTGCCGCACAATATCGATGCGCCGCGCTCCGGTCGCCCGCCGGATGCCGATTTCGCGCGTCCGCTCCAGCACCGTCGCCAGGACGATGTTCATGATCCCGATGCCGCCCACCAGCAGGGAAATGGCCGCAATGGCCACCATGACATAAGTGAAAATCGACTGTGCCCGCTGCTGCTCGGCGAGCAATTCGGCCGGGATGGTGACCACAAAATCCCGGGTGTGCTGGTGAGTAGAATCAAGAATCGCGGATACGACTTTGGCCGCGCTCAAGCTGTCGGCGCCAGCCTTCAGGCGGATATCCACGCCCTCCAACTCGTCCTTGAAGCTGCCGCCGTTGTCGAAAAAGCGGTACTGAAAAGTATTCAGCGGAATGTAGACCACGAAGTTCGGATCCTGCGATTGCGCCGTTCCCGATCCGGAGCTGATCTGTTGCTTCAGCACGCCCACCACGCGCAGCCAGGTCTCGTTGATCTTGATGAACTTGCCCAGCGCCGAGCCATAGCCCAGCATCCCGACTTTGGCGGCTTCACCCAGTACGCACACCGACGCGCTGGCGGTGTCGTCCGACGCATTGAACGAGCCGCCTTCCTCGATCTTCCAGTTATGAATGGCGGCATACGCCGGGCGGACTCCATAGAGCTCGGGCAGATCCTGGAGAGGCTTGGGGAACGCTCGCGCGGGGTGCAAGGAGCGTCGCGCCGAGATGAGCTCCAGCGCGTCGACGTTGGCTTCCAGGATGCGTACATCGCGCTCGGTCAGGCCAGGCGAGGAACGACGCCGCTGCTGCAATTCCTGATCGCTCGTGGCAGGCCGCGACTCGACCAGTAGATTCCGCACGCCCAGCTGCTCAATGAAGCGCAGTGATTCCTCGCGCGCGCCCGCCCCGATCGACAGCATCCCGATTACCGCGCCGACGCCGAAGATGATGCCCAGGGCGGTTAACACGGTGCGGGTCTTTTGCGCCCACAGATTTCTGACCGCGAGGCTGGTGTCAGAAGCGTAACGCGACAAAATGACAATCATTTCGCGAAAGACTTCATCGGGCTCGACCCCTGGCTCTTTTTGTTGGCCAGATCGGTTGGATTCGACAGCGCCACTTCCTGTCCTCGATCGACGCCCGAGATCACGACGCGCGTCTCGTTGCGGCGAATCAACGTTACGTCCCGGGGAGTGAAGCCGGTGGGCGACCGAACGTAGACAAAGGTGCGACCACCGCTCTCGAATAAAGCCTGCGCGGGCAGCGAGAGCACCTGATTCAACTGGTCGGTGGTAATGACAATCCTGGCGCTCATGCCCGGCCGGAGATCCAGCACCGGATCATCGAGAGTAATCTTGCACTCGAAATGGCGGTCCCACGGGGGTCCGGTTGTCCCGCCTAACTCTTTCACCCGTCCGTGGAACGGGCGATCCGGCACGGCGATAATGGTGATCGCGACTCTTTCGCCCGCCGCCAGATGCCCGCGGTCGAGCTCGCTGATATTAGCCGCTATTTCCCAGGAGTTCAGGTCCGGTATCTCGGCCACCACCATGCCGGGCCGCACGGCATCACCGGTCTGATAGAGCGGCAGCGTCATTCCGAAAAACAGCATATTGCCGGGGGTATTCTGCATGACCGACACGTAGCCGTCGCGGTGCGCGCGGAGCGTCATGGACTCGATATTCCGGCGGGCAGTGGTGGCCTGGGCTTCCGCCTTGCCGGCCGCTGCTTGCTGGATTTCGATGGCGGCGTCGTTGGTCGTTTGACGATTGGCGATGTTCTGCTGAAGCTGCTTGAGATGGTCGCGCGCGTTCGCCAAATCGAGGTCATTCTCGCGGGCGGTAATGGCCGGCGACAAGGGATTCTTGCGGACCTCCAGCTCAGCCAGCCGGACGTCGCTCTGCGCCTTGAGCACGGAGTACCGGTCCTCTTCTTCGTTGGCCTGCTTTTGCGCTTTGGCCTGGATGAGCTTCTGCTGCGCCTCGGCCAGGTCGGCTTGCGCTTCCTTAAGCCGGTATTCCTGCTCGGTGCCATCAAGGCTCACCACGACGTCGCCGGCCTTCACCTCTTCCCCCGGCGTCCGAAGATAGATGATGTGTCCTTCCACTCCGCCCATGAGCGGGGCGGTGAGAGCCTCGGAGTTGCCGCCGCGCAGTTCGCCACGCGCCGTAATCGAGAGCGTCACGTCGCCGCGCACCACTTTGGCGGTGGGAACCGGGACAGAGCCTGCCGACAGGATGTTACGGTACGCGCGCCGCGCGTACCAAGCCACTCCGCCGATGGCCGCGCAGAGTGCCATCCAGACGGCTAGCCGCTGCAGCCATTTTGAGCCGCGCCCATGCGCCGGTGGAGGAGCGAGCGGCGTCTCCGGGTAGGACGGCGGGGCAACCACGGGACCAGCGATCGCCTGGTTCATCGCTTCTCCTCGGGAGGCTCTGTCAACGCCACCAGGCTGCCGGCGGGAATTCCCTCGACCGCGACTTCATCCGGGTTGCGAGCCATCACGCGAACCTCTCGCGGCACATATCGATCCTGTGCCTGGACGTACACGGCCGGTTTACCGTTGCGGGTAAAAAGGGCCTTGGTGGGGATGCTGATGGCTTTCGGGATGGTGGTCTGGATGAGGTCGGCGCCGGCGTTCATTCCGGGGCGCATGCGCGGATCGGGCTTCTCCAGTTGTGCGAACGCGCGGAAGCTGCGCGTGGGCGGCCATTCGTTGAAACTTTGCTCGGTGAGGGGCGTGATGGTCACCAGTTTGGAGTGGAGCACCCGCTCGGGAAATGCATCCACGTGGACCAGGACGTCGTCTCCAACCTGGATTCGTCCGCGGTCCGTCTCGTCAACTTTGCTTTCCATCTGCAGCGTCGATAGATCGGGTATTTCGGCCAGGACGCCGCCTGGCCAGACATGGTCGCCCACCTTAAAAGACAGCGAATTCACCCAGCCCTGCGAGTAATTTGGCAGGTAATTGATGACTCCGTTCAGCGGGCTCTTCATCTCCATCTTGCCCAGGCGGGATCGTGCCAGGTCCACCTGTGCCTGAGCCGTGCGGAGCGCCCGGTCGAGCGACGCGATGGTCTGTTCTTCCGACTTGCGATGCACCGCGATGGCGGTCTGCTTCACCTTCAGTTTCTCTTCGGCCACGGCGAGATCGATGGCGCTCTCTTGCCCCTGAATGTCGCTGACGACTGTCTTCTTGGAAGCTTCCAGACGCGCTTTTTCGGCCTGATATTGTGCAGTCGCCAGATCCAGGGCATCCTGAGCGGCGGTGATCTTCGCGTGGGCCACGGCTTGGTCGAGCGAGGCTTGCGCCTGTTGGAGAGCGGCCTGCTTCTCCACCAGATCCTGCTGGGTGCGGCTGGGATCGAAACGCACGACGGTCTGGCCGGCCTTGACTTCGCCCCCGGATGGCGCCAGCCAGATGATTTGCAAATCCGGTACATCCATGGGAGCGGTCAATTGAACGAAGCGGTCGGCCACCAGCTCGCCCCGGCATCGGACCAGCACCGGAAAATCGCCTTGGCGCGCAGCCGCGAAGGGCAGGCTGATGCTTTCGCGGGTGCGCCGAAGTTGCCGGATTGCCAGGGCCGACCCGGCGGCGACGATCAGCAAAACTAAAGCGCGCAACCAGAATGCCGGCGAGCGTTTCACTGTGAAGCCGCGCCTCACTGTGGAGCCGCGCCTCACTGGGGAGCCTCGATGTCCACCGCGGCCGACAGATCCGGCAGCAGATGAGGATCGCTTTGATCGAGTACGAATCGTGCCGTGAAGGTCTTCACCGGAGTTCCCAAGGCGGCCGTGGCCACCGGGCTCGCGGAAGCGAAATGCGCCCGGAAAGCGAGATCGGGAAACGCGTCCAGGTGCACAGTCCCCCTAGCCCCCTTCACCAGCACGGCCCCGTCCGGCTCGCCGACGGTCAATTGGATTTCCATCTCGGCGGGATCGAACACCTTGAGCAGCGGGCTGCCCGGCCACAACTGATCGCCTTCCTGGGCATGGCCCATGGAGTTGTTCCGCCACGTGCTCACCAGCGCCAGCATCCCCCGGATCGGTGCGTGGACCAGAAGCTGCTCCGAGTTTTTGATCTGCTGCTGGACGGCCAGCTGCTGCCTGTCCCGCTGCAATTCAAGCACCCGCAATTCGGCCTGCTCGGCTTCCTGGTGGTAACGGTTGGATCGCTCCAGGCTGGCAACATGTTCGCGCGCGTCCGCCAGGCGGACTTCGTTTTTCTGGCGCTCGATTTCGCTGAGCACCGGGCCCTTGCGTCCCTCGATCACGGCCTTCTTCAGGTCGGCCTCCGCCCCCTGCAGGTCGGAGATTCGTTTTTCGATGTTGCTGGTCTGCTCGGCCTTTTTCGTTTCGATTTGATGATTGAGGTCGTCCAACTTCGACTGGGAATCCTGCAGCAGCTTAAGCTCGTTGGTCCGGTCGAAAGCCGCGATCAAGTCTCCCTGTTGGATGCTCGAGCCATTGCGAGCTAGAGTTGCGAGCGTGAGATTACCGCCCAGGCCTGGGATACGCGGAACCAGAATGGTGACCGAATGGACGGCCCGGATGACACCGGTGGCCCGAACCCTGGGCCGGGCAGGCTCGCCCGCGACGAGCAGCAGCGCGGCTGCGGTGATGGGTACGACTAAGCACGCGAGCGTTCTCAATCGCGCCTCCGTGTTTTATGCTACATCAGCTTTAGACGTCGAAAGGGCGGAAAACAGTGAGGCAAAACGCGCACCATTTTAAAATACCCGGAAACCAGCCCGTTTTTCAGTATATTAGACGTGCGCCGGGCGGGAGTTTAGTGATTTGGGGGCACAGGTGAGCGTTCGTCGCTTCAGCTGGAGGGTGTAAATGTGGCGACTCGATCATGCTACTCGCCACTTGGCCAGAGTAGCTGGAGCTTCCCGCCGGGTGAGATCCGGTATTATAGCTAGTTCCAGTACGGCTACGCCATCCAGGTTTACCTCGTAATCTTCAACTTCGCTGGTTGAACTGGCCGGGCTGAAATTCCACTGCTGCCGTACAATCTCTTGGGGCGCGCCGCCCTCGGCGGAGGACCATCGAACGCTGAATTCCTGCGTTCGCTCGAGATCGGGTTCGAGAAATTGCAGTTGAATGCGGCGGAGCGCTACCGGCTGATCGAAGATGATCCGGATCTGCTGCAGGCCCTTTTGAGAAGCGCGCCAGCCGGTCCCATCTTCCGAACTGAAGACCGACTCGACCGGGAAGTTGGGTTCTTCCGACGTCACTTCGATGGTGGCAATTTGTTCGAGATCAAGCCAAGCTTGGCCGGTCTTCTGCCGCCCGGTCGCCGCCTTTGGACCCACGATTCTCTTCCGCATACCTAATGAGGGTGACCGTTTACTTGACAGACTGGCGTGCAGGGCGCATCATCATTTACACGGAAGCGTCTAAGACTCTTCAAGAACCCATTCTACACTTTGCCAATCTCAAGAATTGCAGGACTCGTGGTTAGCCTTCGCCCGGTGGATGGCGTCGTGATTCGGGATAGCGCTCGTGGGAAACGAAATCATTTTCTTCGCAGCTTCGCGGAATCGCTCCCACGCTTCCGTGCCTTCAATGACGCCCCGCGTACCAGTCTTCACAGTCTCATCATGTCACAGAATCAGGATTAATCGCAGTAGTATTCAATGCCTAAAACTAACAGTCGCTTGGGGTCCATTTTCCCAGATCCTCCGAGAGTGCCGTCTGGCCGCTCGAAACAATGGAGCCACATCACGGGCTTTAGACCGTCAAAATACTTGTAGACCTTGCTTCTTGTTCCAGGAGCTTGCCTACTCTTTGAGTGTGCAGGTTCATCATAGATGCATACGCAAGGCAGGGAATCGATTCTAGCGGGATATCCGCCTTCATTGGAGTTAAACTTGTTTCTGAGCTCATGTTGTGTTACTTTGACGGTGGATATGTGCGGCGTCATGAGCGAGACCATTGAAAACCAGATTCGCCAAAAGCTTTGGAGTTACGCCAACGAAAAGGTGTCGCTAGACGAATTTCGTGCATGGTTTGTCCCGCTGTCGTGGAATATCGAAGACAGCCGCGAACCGCAGGCAATCCAATTAGCCCATCAGATTGATGGCATTTTGGCTGAAGCTTCTTCCGCTGATTGGACTGAGGCAGACATTTACGAGGAACTATCTCGGCCTTTTCTTGTGAGTGCTTTTGCCCAGAATGTCTTTGGTGACCCAAGTCCTTTTCCGATTCCGCAATCTTCCGCCATTAACGTTTGCGTAGCAGCGTAATTGGTGTTCGCTCTTCAAGTACACCGTCTACTGACAACTGGACCCAGAAACTACCGAGTTCTCCGAAGGTGGTGAGATCAAGATTGAACTCAGTCGTAAGCATGAATGCGCCAGGACCGGAAATAGGACTCTCGGGCGGACCATAAGAATAAACGAAGAAATGAGTGGGGGCTTCTGCTACAATGGACCACTGTCCATTTCTCATACCGAGCATGTGAACGTTTGCAAAGTGCTGCGTAAAATCCACAGTACGAGAATGCAAGTACGTCAGCACAAAAAAGCGCGCTACGGGGCTAGCCAAACCGATGTGTAGTACGTCCATGATCCGAATCGCGCTCACGCCTCCGGATCTTTCGTTTAACACCGATTCACATATCAACAGGCTGACGGATGATGGACCGCTCTCTCGTGACAAATAGGCCTCCCGAATTCCCCGTGTTGTTGCGATCAGGCTGCTTACTCGGATAGGAGAGGCATTGGCGAGATACCTATCGATCCGTGGTTACAAAACGGGTTGACAGAAGCCGCTGATATGCAAACCTGAGCGGCTTTCGTGTTTCAGTATATCTGTTTCCGGTGGACGCGGCCTGTCACGATTGACAACGGCACAGTGCAAGATTCAGCCTGTCAAGTTAAATAGTTACCCTAATGGTAGCTATTTTTTCATCGACTCGCCTGCGTAAAAAAATCGTTCAGAGATGATCTTGCCGTCCTGCCAGATTTGATATGCCAATTCATTCCTGTGAAGCTCTCGGCCATTCAAATCAATGAAGTGGTACACCCAGTTGATCGCGGCGCGGTCTCCATCAACAATGAACGAATCGGCCCGGTTGACGCGTATTTCTTGGAGCGAAGCCAGCACCCGTCGTTCGTTTTCGAGCAACGCGGGCAAGCCCACGCGCGGCGGCTGATTGTTCTCCTGCATGCTCGCTTCCTCGGCATAAAATTCCTGGATTGCTTCCAGGAATTTGCCCTGCTCGACCATCGCGATCAGCATTTCCACTCGCTGCCGGGTCGAATGCATAGACACGATCGCGCCGTCAGTTTGACCCGGTGTTTTTCGGTCGCCGCGGCTGATAAAGATGATTGCCGGCCGGATAGGGGGTCATGGCGAGACGGCACGACATCCCCTCTCCGGTGGGTTCGGGAAGATGCCACCTTTTCGCAGGGGCGTAAACGATATCGCCCATCGACGCCACAAAAGGATCCAGCCCTTCGATAGCGTAAGATTGCTGGCCGCGCATAATGATCCAGATCTCGGCGAAATCCGTATGGTAGTGTCCGAGATCACCCGGCGTGTGTTTCACATCCGCGGCATTTCCGCAGATGATGTTGGCATGGGCTCGGTTCTTTCGAACAGCGAGATCGCTCCACGACCGGCGTCCGGGATGCTCTTTCTGAAGTGCATCGATATTGAAGAACACGTGATCGGGCTTGCCTTCGTTGGGGACCTCGTCCGGATTGTTGCCGGTCGATAGAGTCACGGGCGTATATTCCATGCCCTTCTCGGGTTGCTCCGGCTTGGATTCGTAAATGGTGGTCGTGTCGGGAAGCGTCACCTGAAAGCGGATGGCCGGCACCGATCCGATCACTTCGAGCGAGTGGAGGTGCCGCTCGGGCGCCAGCACCAGGTCTCCGGGGGCGGCTTCGAAGGTCTGGAATTTTCCCGGCGGATCTTCAATCTCGAATCGAATCCGGCCTTCCTGCACAACCCAATACTCGGGTGCGTCAGAGTGCAAGTGACGTGGAACTCTCGAGCCTGGGGCGGCCGAAATCACTTCCGCGCGGTTATTCTTGTCGTAAACCACCAGCTCGGTCCAATTCGCTTGGCCCTGATGTTTGGCCTTCAGATCAGCCAGACGAACCAGCGGCTTCATGGGCGCCGCATACGGCATAGGTTGAATGGGCTTGGGGGCGTAGAATATCTTCGGGTCGGTCTGCGCCGCCAATGTCGATATGGCCAGTAGTCCCAGAAAGCAAACAGCGTTCATCGTTATAACCTCGTCCTTAATATGATGTCACGGACGTCAACCTGATGCCGCGAGCCAATCAGTTCCGAATCAGGAGCGCCATGCCGGCGCAATTCTTCACGCCCTTCTCGGCGAGAGTCTTGAGCGTGCACTCGGGGAAAGTCAGGCTGTGCTCAAAAGCCTTGGTGAAGGATTGAATCACCTGGATCACGTGGCCCGTGCCAAACTCCGCTTTGTGAAAGCCGGCCAGTCCGATCAGAACGGTCTGAATGATGCCGTAGTGGGCCAGCATTCGCAGGCACTGGTCGCGAATCGAGGTAGCAATATGGTGCACGCTCAGCCCTCGATTGCTCTCTTGCGGGCCCAGGGGAAACAGCGTCCGATGGACATAGTTGACCAGGTAATGCTCCAGCATATGCGCGTGCCGGTTCATGAACGGCTCGTAGTACCGTGAGAAGGCTGATGCGTAATTCCGCCCGATGTCATCCATGCTCGATTGCGTTGTCCATTCGATGCCTTGCATGAATTCCTGATAGCAGGCTAGAAATCGCGGCGGCGTGAAGTCGGAACCGATGCGCCCGACGATCAACTCCAGGATCATCTCCAGTTGGGTTGCCGGTTGCGCACCGTTATGCTCCACCGCCTGGTCGAAAAGATTGCGCATGGCGGCATCGCGGTATGCTTTTATAATTTCGAGAGTCTGGGAATGCCGCCCTTCAGCAGCCATCGCGTGTAGCTCGTCGCAGAGAGAGCCCAGAATCACGAGTCGTTTCGATAACGGATAGGCGCGGTATTGCAGGAGCCAAATGGCCAGGCCGCGAATGTCACGGAAGTGCCGATAAGGTTTCCCCGAGGTCTCATTCGAGGTGGTCAGGACGGACAGATGCCCAAGACGCGGGTCGCGCGGCTGGCCTTCTTCCTCATCGAACTCCATCGGATTGGGATCAAGCAGCACCAGGCGAGCCGCTTCGGGACAGGATAAATCGAGCGATCGCTCCAGAACATCGTCGACTACGTTCATCACACGCGGATACGCCGAGCACATGATCGACAGGTACGGTTCGCCCAGCTTCTTTTGAATGCCGCACAGGCCTTCCGAGAGAAACGGACAGCCGGGTCCTGAGAGGGTGATCCGGGCGTAATTGTCATCGCCGTTACCGGCGGGGCTGATGGTCACCAGCTCATGGAGACGCGGACCTAACTCCGGATCATCGCAGCTTTGATAGGCTTCGTAGGTGTGTTTATCGATGTTGACGATCCAACCGATGCAACAGGTATCCTCGCATTCGGCGCCGATGCAACGAAAGCCATGATAGGACCGCGGTTGGAGCCGTTTGACCGGCTTCAGCACTGCTTGAGGATACCAGAAACGGTCGCACTCCGCCTCCAAGTAGAGTACAATCGCGGCGAGGTGTATTCATGCGGAACTCTAAGCGATCCAGCCGCCGGCAACTGCTTCAGATGGGCGCAGCCCTGGGCGGCGGACTTGTAGCAGCGCGCGAGAAACTCCGCGCCGATGATGGAGCGCCGGGACAACTGGGTATTCCGCTTGGTCCTTATGGAGAGCGGTCGCCTTATGAGAAGGCGGTCCGTTGGAGGCGGGATACCAAAACACCGGAGACCGGTTCCAGTTTCACGCCGCTCGCGGATTCCGTCGGCACGATCACTCCTTCGTCGCTGCATTACGAGCGGCATCATGCGGGGATACCGACGATCGATCCGGCCAAGCATCGGCTGGTGATCCACGGCATGGTGGACCGGCCGCTTTCTCTAACCGTGCCCGAGATCAAGCGCTTGCCATCGGTGTCTCGAACGCTGGTGCTCGAATGCGGCGGTAACAGTGGATCGGAATGGGCGGCTAAGAACGGGCCCGACGTCCAACGCAGTTACGGCCTGGCCAGTTGCAGCGAATGGACAGGAGTGCCGCTGTCGTTGCTGCTCACCGAAGCCGGGGCCCAGCACGGAGCGGCGTGGGTGATCGCCGAAGGCGCCGATGCCTGCCGGATGGAGCGTAGCATCCCCATCGCGAAAGCCATGGACAATATCCTGCTCGCATATGGGCAAAACGGAGAAGCGCTTCGTCCCGCGCAAGGATATCCGCTGCGTCTGATCATTCCCGGCTGGGAGGGAAACGCAAATGTGAAATGGCTGCACAGCTTGAAGCTGACCGATCAAGCTTACATGGCTCGGGACGAAACCGCGAAGTACACGGACCTGATGCCGGATGGGACGGCGCGGATCTTTACATATCAAATGGAAGCGAAGTCGGTGGTCACGTTTCCATCGGGCGGGCAGACGTTGCCGGGCGCGGGGCTTTATGAGCTGACGGGTCTGGCGTGGTCGGGACGCGGAAGGATCGAGCGCGTCGACATTACAACTGACGGCGGGCGTACTTGGGTGAAAGCGCAACTTCAAGAACCGCGCCTTCCCATCGCGTTTACGCGCTTCCGGCTGCCTTGGCGTTTTGACGGCCGCGAAGCTGTGATCGCATCGCGCGCTGTCGACGAAACCGGATACGTCCAGCCCACGCGCGAAGCTCTGATCGCCGCACGCGGCATGAATTCGGCTTATCACTTCAACGGGATCAAGCTTTGGAAAGTGCAAGCCGACGGAACGGTGACCAATGTGGAAGCTTAGCGCGTTGACGCTGGCGGGCGCCTTCATGCTGGCCGCCCAGTCGCCCAAATACGGCGTAGGACGGGCGCCCACGGAAGACCAGATGCGCGGGTTGGGAACGGCGATTGCGCCGGATGGAACGGGGTTGCCGGAAGGCTCCGGGACGGTGGCGGCAGGTCGCGAGATTTTCGCGGCGAAGTGTGCCAAATGCCATGGGGAAAAGGCGCAAGGAGACGTGGGGCCGGCGCTGGTCGGTGGACAAGGCACGCTGAACACCGCGAAGCCTCTCAAAACAGTGGGCAGTTATTGGCCCTATGCGACAACAGTGTGGGATTACGTCAATCGGGCGATGCCCTTCGATCAGCCCGGTCTGCTGAAGCCGCCGGAAGTATACGCGGTGGTGGCGTACATTCTGAATCTCAACGGCATCGTCGCAAACGATCAGGTGATGGATGCCAAGAGTCTGCCGAAGGTGAAGATGCCGAATCGCAACGGCTTCGTGGCGGACCCGCGGCCGGATGTTGGAAAAAAGACGAAGAGCCAGTAGAAACAGGTTCACAGCGTGGACAAGTCTGAAAAGCCCCCGTTCGATCGTCGCGGTTTTTTGAAAGGCGCAGCGGCCGGTGCAGCAGCGTTTGTAGCGAAACCAACCGTCGCAACGGCACAGCAGATCCGCGCGGCAGCCCCGGTTGCGAACGCAGACGAAGCCGGCGCACCGGCGCCCACGGTCGAGAGCCGCGCCATCGATCGTCCTGGCTCCGACTTCATGGTCGATGTCCTCAAATCGCTCGGTTTCGAGTACGCCTGCGCGAATCCTGGCGCGTCTTTTGCGGGACTCCATGAATCGTTGATCAACTACAGCCCCAATAAAACCCCCGAGTTCATTACCTGCATGCATGAGGAGTCTTCGGTCGCGATGGCGCAAGGCTTTGGCATCCACGCCGAAGGTCCGATTTCCGATCCCAAAGATCTTGGCCCCGCCATCGCACGCGCCATCAATGTGGTCAAGCGCGGCGAGCCGGCGTTGGTGGATGTCGTCACGCAGCCGCGCTAATTTCGATCATCGGAGCAAGACATTGAACTTGAAATCCAATACAATCTTCATCACTGGCGGCGGGTCCGGCATCGGCAAAGGTCTGGCCGAGGCCTTCCACAAACTCGGCAACCAGGTGATCATCGCCGGCCGCCGTGAGCAGGCGCTCAAGAAAATCTGCGGCGCCCATGCGGGCATGCGCTATTACCTGTTGGATGTTACGGACGTCCATTCGATACGGAGCGTGGCCGGGAAGGTCATCGCCGATTTCCCGAAACTGAATTGCGTAATCAACAATGCGGGCGTGCAGAAGTATGTCGATTTTTCGGGCGCTAAGCCGCTGGATGACGCAGCGCTGCTCTCGGAGCTGAATACCAATATTCTCGGCTTGATAAGGGTGAGCGCCGAATTCCTCCCGCATCTGAGGAAGCAAGGTCATGCAACGCTGGTGAATGTTTCGTCCGGGCTGGCCTTTGTCCCGCTGGCCCGTTTTCCCGTCTATTGCGCAACCAAAGCCGCGGTGCACTCGTTCTCTGTTTCGCTTCGCCAGCAACTCAAAGATTCTGCGGTGAAGGTGCTGGAGCTGATCCCTCCATACGTCGATACCGAGCTGGGTGGAGGCTCGAAGACGCGGCCGAGTGGTGCTCCGGTTCCTATGCCGCTCGATCAGTTTATTAGCGAAACGATGGAGGAGCTGGCTCGAGATTTGGACGAGATTGCGATCGGGCCGGCTAAGAACCTGGTGGCGGCCACCGCGACTGAGTCGTTCAAGAACCTTCGCCGGAATGAATCGGTGAGGGTGCCGATGCAGCCTCAGATCTCTCTCAGCGAAGCTAAGCCATGATAAGCCGAACCACGCGGGCGGACCCGTTGGACAACCACTTTCCGTTACTTTTCTGAAACGCTGTAAACGATGCGATAGCCATCTCGACAAAAACGAACGCGGTAAAGGCCCGGATGCCCCGCCAAGTCCGCGATCGCTTTCTTGGCTTCGGCCTTCGCACGATCGTCAAGTTGATGGAATTCTTTGCGCGCGGACAGCTTGAAGTCAATGCTCCAGCTGGATTCCATTCTTGCGAAGCACTTCCTCGAAGCTTACACTGCCTTCTTTATCTCGCCGCATGCAGACTATCGCGTCTGCATCGTCTTCGGTGACCCAGTCGGGATCACGAACGATAGCGCGTTCTTCTTCAGTCAGGTTTAGCACACTAGCTGAAACGCGCTTTCGGGAAGAAGAGGGCGTCCGCGAAGACGCGCCGGTGCGACGAATCGAATGTTTGGAAGGGCGGCCCATTCGCTTTCAATATGCCGGATTTTTCAGTTTCCGGCTTCGATCTTGAGCTCCGTACCATTCGCGACGATCTTGCTGATCCGCAGTGTCCGCACGCCACTTTGCGCGCGATAGCCGGTGATTGTGACTTCGTCCCCGGCCTCCACTGAAGTCGCGGTCCAGCCCTTAGAAGCCAGACGGGCCGCGCTGGTAAGTTCGCCTTGCCAACTTTGAACCTGGCCCTGATCGTCCTTCACGTCGAAATCCACGACGCTATGCGGATTGACGAAGTGGAAATCCGTCACCGTTCCCTTAAACGTTATCGTCGTCTTCGATTCAAATGCAGCCCATCCGTGGTGCCCGCTAGCCACACCCGGCATCAATAACAAGCTGGCAGCGAATGCCAGCAACGTCCAACGCACGTTTTTCATTTTTTCTCCAGCGCGGGCCCATCGTCGATCCATCGATCGAGCTCTCGAACGTATTGGCGGCCCTCGAACGTATAGGTCGGAACCGTGACCACCAGGAAGGCCTTGCCAACCAGAGGCTTGCCATTCTTGTCCTTTTCGCTCTTAGCGGTCGCAATCATCCAAGTATCGTAGTTGTTATTCGGGTTGTCGGCAGCAGGCGTAAAGAAACCGGTGTCGCTCACTTTGCCGACGAAATCCGTACTGCTGCCTTCCTTTGCGTAAAAAATTTCCATGGACCACGTCACATCGACCGGACCCAGCTCTACATCGTCGGCAGTGTGGGCTCTGCCATCCGGGCCCCGATAATATCCGATGGCCTCGAATTGTTGGTAGCCCCGGGCGCGCGCCTGGCTTCCGAACGCCGCCAGCGCCGAGTCGGGCGTCACTTTGACATAGTCGACGCGATCGTAGATGGCGATTGCATTCGAGATAACGGAACCCCGAAAGGCGATTTCGCGGCTGCCGAGCGGTGCATCGGCGGCGACGTCCACTTCCGCGACCACCTCGCTCGGAGCGCGTGAAACAATGCGGCGCACGCTCACGCCAGGGCCAAAGTTCAGATCCGAGGAACTAACCTGCGCCGGAACATTGTCGGCGACCAGGCGAATGCGATTGGTCAGGGAACCGGTCTTCAGCGACGATCGATCCACCGCCAATAACGTTACGTCAGAAGAGGCCCGCCGCAGTTTCACATCGATGCCGAATTCCTGGTACTGCCCCCAGAACCAGCGCCCCTCGGCTGTGGACTGATCCGGCGCGATCCACATCACTTCACGCGCGTCGCTCGACAGGTCGTCGGGAGTGGAAGCCGCGGGAGCGCTTCCCTTGGAACGTCCGCGCCACGCATAGCCGGCATATACCACGCCACGGCCCGAGCGGACGATCTGGGATCCATCCTTGACGGACGTAAGATGCACGCTGGTGTTGAACTCGTCTTCGCCGGCGGGATCGATTTTCATTTCACCGTAGTATTTGCCTCGGCCTGGAACGTAGGCGCTCACGAGCCAGCGGCCGGTCAGGTTCGGCGCGTGCGCACGGGCGCTCCACGCCGTCCATTCGGGGGTGTGAAGCGGGGCGGACTTAGCGAGAAAAGCGACGGCTTCCGGGTTTGGCTGAGCCTTGTACCGGGTTAGATGGGTATCAGAGAGCTGCTTCCAATCGTCGAGCGAACGCCGCCACGAAAGCGGCCGGGCCAGAGCATGACACTTGGCGCATGTGCCACGCAGGTTCTCATTCGCCATTTTAGTTTCGTCATGAATCCGGCGCTCGGCGTCGTACATCACGGTCCTCGCTTCCTCGGGCGCCAAGCCATGGTTCGCGCTGAGATATTTGATCATCGACCGCGCCTCTGGCGGCGTAAGCATGACGCCATTCAGAAGGATCATCCGTTTGAGCACCTCTTGCCAGCCTTCCGGCGTTGTGCGCTCCCAGGAGATTTGCTGCATGATGCCGCGCTCGTCACTGGCGTGACAGCTGGCGCATTTAGCTCTCACCAAGGGATCAGTAACAGGGATGCCTTCTTCGCGGAGTGACTGGGCTTGGCCCGCGACTGCGCAGGCTAACAAGCCCAAGGTTAAAGCAAGTGACGGCGGCACGAAACCGGGCCCGAGGTTACGCCTTAACAGTCTTGGAGCCGTCGATGATCTGCGGAATCAACTCACCGGCAACGTCGGTGAGCCGCATGTTCCGGCCGTTAAAGTAATAAGTCAGCCTCTTATGGTCCATGCCCAGCAAGTGGAGCAACGTGGCATGCACGTCGTGATTGGTCGCGGGTTGCTCTTCGGCCTTGAATCCAACTTCGTCGGTAGTGCCGATGGACTGGCCGCCCTGAATGCCGGCGCCCGTCATGAAAATGGACATGGCGCCCGGATTGTGATCGCGTCCGACGCCTCGCTGTGAAATCGGCATGCGTCCGAACTCGCTGTGCCACATCACCGCCGTCTCGTCCAGCAATCCCCGGCGTTTCAGATCCGTAATCAGCCCGGTGATTGGTTTATCGACTTCCTTGGCGTGCAGCCGATGGTTACTCACGATATTTGCGTGCGCATCCCAGGTATCTTCGATGCTGACATAGGCGCCGCTGATTACCTGGACGAAACGAACACCGCGTTCCACCAGCCGACGAGCGAGCAAGCACTGCCTTCCATAGGCGGCCGTGACCGGGTCGTCCAAACCATACAACTTCTTGGTCTCATCGCTCTCTTTGGAAATGTCCACAGCCTCCGGCGCACAAGCCTGCATTCGATAGGCCAGTTCATAGGACGCGATTCTCGCGGAAAGCTCCGAGATGCCCGGATATTTTTCATCGAAGTTCGCGTTCAGCTTCGCCATCTGATCCAGCCGCGCGCGCTCCCGGTCCGCCGACATGTAGCCGGTCGGAGCCGACAGATCCAGGATGGGATCGCCCTTGGAGCGAAATACCGTCCCTTGATAAGCCGCGGGCAGGAAACCCGACTGCCAGTTCGGAGGACCGGCATAGGGGCCACCTTTCTGGTCGAGCAGAACCACGTAGCCCGGCAGGTTCTGATTCATCGAGCCGAGACCGTAGGTGACCCACGCCCCAACGCTCGGGTATCCCATCTGGATGGAGCCGGTGTTCCATTCGTAGTGCGAAATCACGTGATCGTTGGAAAGACCCTGGCAGGAGTGAACAAATGCCAGATCGTCCACCATGTTCGCGATGTTGGGGAATATTTCCGAGACCCACGCGCCTGACTGTCCATATTGCTTGAAGCTGAACGGGCTCTGCATCAGAGGTCCGGGATAACCTTGGCGGACTTTGAACTCGCCGTGGCCTTCCATGGGGAGGCGGTTGTACTTCTCCAGCGCCGGCTTGTACTGAAAGGTGTCGACGTGGCTAACGCCGCCGCTCATGAAGAGCGAAATCACCGACTTCGCACGCGGCTTGAAGTGGGGCTGCTTGGGTAGGAGAAGCGAATCCGCTGGACCGGCCGACGCACTGCACGACGCTGGGGTAGGTGCCGCATCCGCCGCCAGCAGACCATCCTGGGCCAGCAGGTCGAGCAGGGCCAGACCGCCGATCCCCATCCCGGCTTCCATCCAGAATTTCCGCCGCGAGATGAACTCTCGTTTCCGCCGGTGGTCGCTGCTGCTATCGATAATGTCACTCATCGGATTTCCTCCCGCCTACTGCATGTACGCAAATTCGTTCAGGTTGATGGTCACGTGCGCCAGGTCAGTGAGCGCGTCCATTGCCGCCTTCTCTTCACTGGCTCCGGTGGCCAACTCTTGGTCGTGCTGTTTCTTGAGGAACGCCAGATTGCTATCGAGTTCCTTCTGAATAGGATCGCGGCTGAAGGCGATCCGATACATGCTCTTGACCTGCTGGGCTGGATCGTTTCCGGCTTCCTTCCGGACCCGCTGGGCGAAGTGATCGGCCTGAATCAGCATGAATTCGTTGTTGAGCATGGTCAGGGCCTGAGTTGGAACAGTGCTGACAGAACGCCGCTCGCACGTGGTGTTGAGGTCGGGCAAGTCATAAACCTCGAACATGGGGTACTTCAAGCCGCGTTTGACATAGGCGTAAACACTGCGTCTCCAGGTGTCCGGCCCTTCCTTGGTAAGCTCCCAGGTGCCACGCGGCTGATCCGCGCGGACCGACAACGGGATGGACGGGAAAAATGACGGACCGCCTGCTTTGAGATTCAGATCGCCGCTCGCGTTCAGCACCGTATCCCGGAGGATCTCAGCTTCCAGCCGCCGGACGGGGAACCGCCAAAGGAATACGTCGGTGGGATCTTTCTCCAGGTCGGTTGCCTGATAATATGCGGATGCCATTTTGTACGTTTCCGAGGTCATGATCAGCCGCTGCATCTGCTTAATGCTCCAGCCTTGACGGACGAACTCGGTTGCCAGCCAGTCCAGCAGCTCCGGATTCGACGGCAGTTCGCCCATCTTTCCAAAGTTGCCGGGAGTCGAGACAATGCCGCGCCCGAAGTGCCAGCCCCAGATCCGGTTGATCATCACGCGCGCAGTCAGCGGATTATCCGGGGCCGCGATCGCTTCCGCCAGCGCACGGCGCCGGCCGCTGGTTACATAATCGGGACGGTTGGGCGGATCCACAGCCCGCGGCGGCGTTCCTTTGCTCAACACCTGGAGGAATCCCGGCTGGACCGGGAACGTGCTTTCGTTGTACTTGATGTCGTCTCCGGCGGCCGCGAAATAGACCGGAGGCACTTCGTATTTTTGGCCCGGCTGCGGAATGTAGCAGCACTTGACGTCATAGGTCGGCCGTCCGGTGCCGGGGATGTTTGAGTCACCCAAGCCGTCTGGCGACAGCCGGTAGTCGCCGTCGCGGACACCATCGGCAGTCGGCAATGGATCAGGCAGCTTTTCCTCGATGGCTTCGATCTTGGCCTGCAGCGCTTTACGCTTGGATTCGTCCTCGGGGCTGAGTTTCAGAGCGCGGCTGCGGTAGCCCTCGCCGCCCGCAACGCCAAAAACCTGGTTGGCCTTGGCTTGAGCTTTGGATTTCGCAGTGGCATTGAGATCTGCCACGACCATGTCTGGATTCGCGTCTTCAGGACTAATGAGTACCTGGGCCACCAGCAGTTTTTGACCGGCCGTTCTCTTTTCCTCCGGCGTCTTGATGGCAATCTGAATGTCCTCGGGGAACTTCTTTAGCGCGTCCTGAATCTGCTGTTCGCGCTGTTTTTCGCGATAAGGCTTTTCAATCCTGGCGACCTCTTGTTTCAGCGGTGTGATTTCGGCTTCGAGCTCTTTCTTGATTCGCTCGTACTCGGCGACCTTTTCCGGAGGCGCCAGCGGCTGGTCATAATCGACATAACCCCAGAATGCCGCGACGGACCGGTAGTAATCCATGCGAGTGATAGGGTCGAATTTGTGATCGTGGCATCGCGCGCAATTTACCGACAGCCCCATGAAGCCCTGGAAGGTTGTCCGCACCATGTCATCCATGTAGTCGTAGCGGTAGGAAGGATAGTTCTTCTCGCGGAACCGGACGCGCGGGCCGACCCGATAAAACGTCGTCGCAGTCAGGCTATCGTAGGTCGGATGATCCAGCTCATCGCCGGCCAATTGCTCGATGATGAACTGATTGTAGGGCTTATCTTCGTTGAAGGCCTT
>Ga0210386_10001304_pt1 | contig 22304 bp, 14 predicted proteins | sample IncBWH32OmetaG_FD_160091 | JGI IMG/M metagenome (GOLD analysis project Ga0210386, IMG submission 160091) | Forest soil microbial communities from Barre Woods Harvard Forest LTER site, Petersham, Massachusetts, United States - Inc-BW-H-32-O ...
GCGCTTTGATCATAGTAAGATCTGCCAAGTAATTAAAAAGGTTACTTAGTATTACTGCAATAAAAACCACTGCTGCCATAAAAAATAAGGCATAGATCGGTTTTAAAGATTCAAAGTGATACATCTCATGATAGAACAGGTCTTTAAAATATTTACCAGAAAATGAAAACGAAGGAGACGCTATATATTTAGCTGCGTCAGGTGACGGATAGAATAAAAAATTCAATAATGGAATTAATAATGCAAGTTCAAATACGCTAAAAAAAGTAGCTATTAAAGTGAATGAGAAAAAAGGAATTATAAAAGCACTATATGGTTTACCATAAGCAAGTAAACGACGGTAAATTTTCATTATATTCTAGTAATTAAAAGTAAAAGCCTAGTCAATAGTTAAATTGTAAAGCGATACTCTAAATAGTACATTAATTGTATCCGGGTTACACGCTTTTTACTACAGTAAGCACGGCAAAATTACGATTTTATTGGCTAATAGACGGTACAAGTTTGTGATTGTTCACTCAAAAGAGTATTTTTACAGAGATATCGCTCATTATGGTAACAGGTATTTCCATAGTTATTCCTAATTTTAATGGCATAAAGCTTTTTCCGGATACGTTAACTACGGTAAAGGAAGCTATGAAGAATGCCCAAAAGCCATCCGAGATCATCATAGTAGATGATTATTCAACGGATAATTCTATTGCCTATTTAGAAGAAAATTATCCTGAAATTACCATTGTAAAAATGCCTTCTAATAAAGGATTCTCATTTTGTGCAAATGTGGGTGTAAAAACGGCAAAATATGATAAGGTTTTATTACTGAATAGCGATGTAAAACTCTCACCTGATTATTTTCAGCATCAATATAAATATTTTGATAAAGAAGATACATTTGGTGTAATGGGAAGAATTATTGGCTGGGATGATGAACTCATTCAGGATGGGGCCAAGTATCCATCTTTTCATGGAGCAAAAATTAAGACTTCAGGTAATTACATATTAAGGGATAAGATGATAATGCGTGGCGGATTATACAGTATGTATCTTTCAGGAGCCAATGCTTTTGTTGATAAAGAAAAATTTATCGCTATCGGTGGGTTTAATGAAGCATTTTCCCCCTTCTATATAGAAGATTATGAACTTTCTCTACGTGCCTGGAGGTTAGGGTTTAAATGTTATTATGATTTTGAAAGTGTTTGTCAGCATAAAACATCAACCTCGATAAATAAAAGCAATAAAAAGAGTTTTGTAGATATTATTTACAACAGAAATAAAATGATCCTTCACGCACTTCATTTGCAAGGAGCCAGAAAGTTATTATGGTATTTTCAATTGATACTGGAAAGCTTTATACAATTAATAATGTTGCGTTGGCGGTATTTAAAATCATTACGTTTATTTCTATCATCTACCGGGGAAATTAGATCGGCAAGAAAACAGTTTACTGTTTGTGTTAGAGATTGCAAAAGTTCAAAATCGGTTAATGAGGTAGCCGTTTTTATTATGGATGATATTAAGGTGAGAAATATAATTAAGTTCTAAATGACAATATCCCAGCCATTAGTATCAGTTGTGCTGTGTACTTATAATGGAGAAAAATTTCTGGAACAGCAACTCGACTCTATTCTTACTCAGACTTATTCATCGCTCGAAATGATCATTTGCGATGATGCTTCTACAGATTCAACACAACAAATTATTAAATCTTACGCTTTGAGAGATAAGCGCATTCAATATTTTTTTAACGAACGAAATATTGGTGTAAATAAAAATTTTGAACAAGGATTTCTAAAAGCCTCAGGTGAATTTATTGCTATCGCTGACCAGGATGATATATGGAAACCAGAAAAGATACAAAAGCAACTTGCATTATTTTCATCGGATGAAATAGTATTGGTACATACGGGGTCTGTTATTTTTTCAGGAACAGAATTACCTCTACACAAAGTATTTAAAACAGGAGAATTGCTGATGCAGGGTAATGATTTCAGAAAATTATTATTACGCAATACTATTGCGGGTCATAATATAATGTGTAAAAAGGAAATCGTCAGCTATGCTTTGCCATTACCTCAAAGTGTGTATTATGATTGGTGGCTTTGTGAAACAGCTACTTGCTATGGAAGTATAGCAGCTTCAGGAGAGATCCTTGCTTATCAAAGATGGCATGAAAGCAATCTGACAGTAAGAAATCGTAAAGGAAAGAAACAAACGAAGAAAGATTTTATTGAACGTTATGCGGCATTAAAAGCATTTTTAAGTATTCGTGGAATAACTGACACGGATCTGTGGTTTTGTAAAGCGTTGTTATCAAAATTTCAAACATTAGAACATAAAAGATTCTCTCTTAAATTATTTTTCTTTTTACTTAGGAATGCTCGTGTTATGTTTTTTTACAAAAAGAAAGCTTTGCCTTATTTTTCGTATTTGAAAGCTGCATATTACATGAGCTTTGCAGTGAAAAACTAATAATATTTGCAATAAAAAAAGCTGATTGAAAATTTTACGAATAAATATCATCCTTCCGTTTCCTGTAACAAAACCTGTAGGTGGTGCAAAAATAATGTATCAATATGCCAATCGCTTACAACAACTGGGGCATCATGTAATTGTGCTGCATAGTATTAAAAGGCCATATAAAAGATCAAGAACACCAATATGGTTTGCTCAATTTATGTATGCAGTAAGAGGTGTAGCCAGACCAAAGTGGTTTGCATTGAATAAAGATATTCAGGCTATCATTGTTCCAGAAATAACTGAAAGATATGTACCTGATGGAGATATACTTTTTTCTACCTGGTGGGAAATGGCATACATGATCAATGCATTACCTATTTCCAAAGGGAAAAAAATAAATTTGATTCAGGATTATGAGATCTGGAAAGGGAATACTGATCTAGTAGACAAGTCTTTTTCTTTACCTATAACACACATGGTAATTGCAAGATATTTGGGAAAATTAGTCTCAGAAAAAAGCGGTACTGACCCTATCTATTTACCAAATGCAATTGACAATAATATATTTTTTATAAGTGATCCTATTGAAAATAGAAATCCATTATCTATTATAATGCTTTACTCTGAAGAAGAAAGAAAGGGTACTGTATATGGTTTGGAAGCGTTGAAAAAAATAAAAGAACAATTCTCAAATATAGCAGTAACATTGTTTGGGGTATATAAAAAACCAGACCATATTCCACATTGGATAAACTATTTGCAAAGGCCTGATAATCTTTGCGATTTATATAACAAACATTCTATATTTTTTTCGCCAAGTTTGGGAGAAGGCTGGGCGTTGCCTCCGGCAGAAGCCATGTATTGTGGTTGTGCTGTTGTTTGTACTAATATTGGAGGACATCAGGATTATGCTTTTGACAATCAAACAGCCTTAGTAACAGCGCCCCAAAATATAGATGATATGGTTGCTAAATTAACGATTCTCTTACAGGATAATAATAAGCGAATACAATTGGCTAATGCAGGTAATCAGTTTATTACGCAAAACTTTTCCTGGGATAGATCGGTGCAGCTGTTGCTAAATGGTTTTAATAAACACTTTTAGGTTTCTGGAATACATTTAATCGTATATATTCGTTTCTAAATTTACTACTATAATGAAATTCACGGGAGAAAGATTTATACCTACTAAAGATTTAATGGATGATGAAATTGGGTATGAGCATTTACATAGATATTATACTATTACAGAGCTAGTAAAAAATAAAGCGGTACTTGATATTGCCTGTGGTGAAGGGTATGGTAGTGTAATAATTGCTGCTCATGCTACAAAGGTAGTAGGGGTGGATATAGATGAAGAAACAGTAAAATATGCTATTGAACAGTATGCCAGTAAATATAATAATGTTGAGTTCCAATCCGGAAGTGCTACTTCGATACCATTAGACGATAAATTATTTGATGTTGTTGTTTCTTTTGAAACGATTGAACATTTATCCGAAAAAGATCAGCAACTTTTTATGTTAGAAATAAAAAGAGTGCTGCGTCCGGATGGTGTTTTAATAATGTCTACCCCGAATAAGAAAATATATTCTGAACAATTTTCCCATACTAATTCTTTCCATTTGCATGAATTTGAAAAAGAAGAATTTCATGCTTTTATTAAGCAACATTTTGTAAATATTTCTTTTTTTGACCAGGGGTATGAAGTGGTGAGTATCATTAGTAATGCGAGTGCAGAAAATGCCGGAAACATTCATGTAGTAAATTGGGAAAATAATAATAAAGGGTTAGCAAGAAAATACATTGTTGCTATTGCATCTAATGCGTCACTCCCTGATTCTTTTAATTCAGTTGCATCTGTTGTTAGCCACGTAAATAAAGATTATTTGGCGTTGATGGAGCGATTGGTTTCAATGAATAAAGAAATTGAAGAGTTGGGCAATTGGGGTAAATCACTAGATGTTCAGCTACTAAAACTGCAAAAAGAATCAACTCAATTGCGAAATGATTCGGACCGAAAGATTACTTACCTGAAGCAGCAATTAGACATAAGTAGACAGGAATATCAGGCAATTGCGACGTCAAAGAAATGGCGCTTTATTACGATGTTTTCGGGTATGAAAAAGAAATATTTCTCACATAACTCTCCTGTTAGCATCAAGATAAATTCATTTATAAATAGATTTAAAAAAAATAAAAGAAATAAGCTCCAGATAAAAAAAAATGATCTAACAGATTATACACAGATATTGATTCTGCCAATTTTTGATCATCCTGTAGTGTCTATTGTCATTCCTGCATACAATGGATGGAAGATGAATTATAAATGTATTAAAAGTATTATTGATAATACCCAGAGTGTAGCTTATGAAATTATACTGGCTGATGATTGCTCAACCGATGAAACTAAAGATATTACTTCTCGCATAAAAAATATTGTACATGTCCGAAATGAAAAAAATCTGGGTTTTTTAGGTAATTGCAATAATGCGGCAAAAAGTGCAAAAGGAGATTTTATATTATTTCTTAATAATGACACCGAAGTTACAGATAACTGGTTATTACCTTTAGTAACGCTTATAAAAAGTGATGATACAATAGGAATGGTTGGTTCTAAATTAATTTATCCAGATGGTAGATTACAAGAAGCAGGTGGTATTGTTTGGAACGACGCTTCTGCATGGAATTATGGCAACGGGCAGGATCCCCGAGCTCCGGAATTCAACTATGTAAAAGAAGTTGATTACATTTCGGGTGCTGCTATCATGATCAGAAAAAGTGTTTGGTTAAAAGCTGGCGGTTTTGATGAAAGATATGCACCTGCTTATTACGAGGATACAGATTTTGCTTTTCAGGTTCGGGAACAAGGATATAAGGTAATGTATCAACCGTTATCTGAAGTAATACATTATGAAGGCTATTCAAATGGCACAGATAAAGATATTTCAGACCCTCAGTCAATTAAATCTTTCCAAACGATCAATCATAAAAAATTTTCGGATAAGTGGAAAGAATTATTGTTGCAAGAAAATTTACCTAATGCACAAAATGTATTTAACGCAAGGGATAAAACAATTGGTAAAAAAACAATTTTAGTTGTAGATCATTATGTTCCTCAATTTGATAAAGATGCCGGATCCAGGGCAACTTTTCAATATTTAGAGGTATTAGTATCATTAGGATTAAACGTAAAATTTATTGGAGATAATTTTTTTAAGGATGAGCCTTATACTACAGCTTTGCAACAATTAGGCATAGAGGTTTTATACGGGCCATGGTATAAAAAGCATTGGAAAGATTGGTTAAAAGACAATGCTGATAATATTGATTTTGTTATTCTTAGCAGGCCGCATATTTCAGAAGATTACATTGATTTTGTGAAAGAAAATACCAATGCCAAAGTTTTATATATAGGCCATGATCTGCATTTTTTGAGAGAAGAAAGACAATCCCAAATTGAGAATAATCAAAAATTACAGGCGTCTTCCGCAAAATGGAAAGAGAGAGAAATGTCTCTCTTTTCTAAATCGGATATAATCTTAACATTTAGTGATGTTGAGCAAAAAATTATTAGTGCATTAGATCCTGTTTATAGAGTAGAAACAATGCTACTTAATAATTTTAAAGTTCCAGCTGTGCCAATCAATGATTTCTCTTCGAGAAAAGATTTTCTTTTTATTGGAGGATTTAATCATAAACCTAATGCAGACGCCGTATTATGGTTTTGTAAAGAAGTATTTCCTATAGTGCAAAAACAGATTCCATCTGTCAAATTTATTATAGCTGGGTCATTTCCTCCGGAAGAAATAACTGCGTTGCAAAACGACTCTATTAATGTAAAAGGATTTGTAACCGAGCAGGAACTCAGTAATTTATATAACTCAGTAAAAATGGCCGTAATTCCTTTAAGATACGGAGCTGGTGTAAAAGGTAAAACTGTGGAAGCTTTATATAAAGGCTTACCTATAATTTCTACAAATATTGGAATAGAAGGAATGCCAGGCGATCAAAATTTTCTGCAAGGCTTTGATGAGCCTGATGCATTTGCTGCACAAATCATTTTATTATATACTAGTGAAAATTTATTACGAAACATGAGTATAGATGGAGTAAATTATATCAATCAATATTTTACGCATATTGCTGCTGCTAATAAAATGAAAAGCTTACTCGAATTGAAATAAAATAAGCTATATAAGTTTAAAATATCCGGAATAATAATGAATAATCTAAAATATAAAAGCCAAGGGAATGTAGTATCAATTATTTTTATAATTGCTTTTATCGCATTTATATTCTTGGATGTTTTGAAGGGTACAAAATCATTTTTTGTAAATTTTGACAATGTTCAACAGTTTTACGCATGGTATCAAAAACTCAATTATTCTCTCCATCACGGGTATCTTCCTTTATGGGACGCCAATACTTTTGGCGGCAAAAATTTCGCCGGAGAATTTCAAACAGGCATTTTTTATCCTATAAATATTTTATGGATATTTCTATTCGGTAATAATGAAACGATTAATGTTTATTATTTAGATCTATTAGTATTATTTCATTTTTGTATTGCAGCAGTAGGGATATATTTTATTTGTAGACAATGGAAAATTTCCTATTTAGCTAGCATTTTAGGAGGACTTCTATTTGCCGCTACAGGGTGTTTAATCGGAAGAGCTAATGGACAAACTGCTATTTTTTTTGGTCTGACTTTATTGCCTTATTCCTTTCTGTTCGCTATTAAATACCTTGATACCAAAAATAAAATTAATCTTTTATTAATCGGTTTTTTCTTAGGAATGCAGATTCTTGCCGGACATATTCAGCCATTTTTTCATACAGCATTGCTTACTTTTTCTTACATAGCGTATGTTATTTTTTCAAGAAATATTTCTTTCATAAATAAACGCAAAGAATTTGCAATTGTATGCCTGATTATAATAAGTGTAACAGTTGTAGTTTCTTCTCCTCAATTATATACCGGATTTAAATATATGGGGCATGCTTATCGTTGGGTAAGTGCTGAAAATCCTGTTAGTCCCGGAGGTAAGGTTCCATTTAAAACATATTCCGAACGTTTTAGTTTAACACCTACACAATTTTTTAATATTATTGATAGACGTGACTTTCCTGTTGATGATGGTAATGATTTATTTATTGGATTGATACCTGTGTTATTGATTCTGATAATTATTTACACATCTTTTAGAAAAAAAATCTTCAGCACTTTCGACGAAAATAAAAAAATTTTCTATTGGATCATGCTTGTTTCAATCGTGATCATGCTTGGTCAATATACTTACCTGCCTTATATTCTCTATGAACTACCATTTGTAAATACTATCAGAGAGTTGGGCAGGTATGTTATCCTGTTACATTTTTGTAATGCTATCCTAATGGCATTTGGTTTTGAATATGTACTATCAAAATCATATAATTTTACTCCTTTTAAGAAAAAGATATTAATAACAATTCTTGCAATTGGTTTTTTAGAGATAATTTATCTTTTACTTGTACATCCATCTCTTATACCTACAGAAATCATTTGGCACTTATTTTTTCTAGCTATAATTTTTGCTTTTATTATTTTTTTAAGAAATAACTCTCTTATTAAATATGCTGCTTTCATATGTGTACTTCTTGCAATTAAAATATCAAGCGGTTATAGCATAAATGCAGTCGATTCATCCTCTTATCCTCCTGCTTTTTTCAAAAAAAATAAAATAATTGAATATTTAGAGCCGAAATATGGAGATGGTCGAGTGTTACTTGAATCAGATAAAATACCTGAAAATATCGGTGATGTATATAAAATACAAACTAAAATGGGGCATAGTGCAACCATGAATAAACCGTATTTTGATTTTATTGCTCAAGATTGGAATAGGAATTCGGAAGTGAATGATCTATTAAACATTAAATACGTCATATCAAAGGATAGTATAAACCTGCCTTTAATTATGAGGGACGATAATCTTCAGTTGAATTTATACGAAAGGCCTACTGCATATTCGCGGCTCTTTTTAAAGTCGGCTACTAATAAGACTATAAAAAATACGCCTACTGCATTTACTTATACTAAAATTTGCTACAGCGACTTATATCAGAAATACGAAGTCAATGTTGCCAGTTCTGATACTTTAGTTTTTTCTGAAAATTATTATGATGGATGGAAAATATTTTTAGATTCAAAAAGAGTTGATATTTTACAGCCTAGTATAAATAATGAATTACCACTTCTTATGGGCATTAAAATTCCTGAGGGTAAACATATTGTTGAGCTAAAATATAATTGCTTTATACCATGATCCTAATGAAGCAATTAGAGAGAACAGATGGTTTCATATTTTTTAAGCTGTTAGAGGTGCTTTTCTACAACTCTATTGAGAATGATATTCTTTGCTTCTCCATTTTTTATCTTTTAAAAAATAAACTGTTTTACTACTCAATATATCTAAATTAATTAATCGTTGCCCTAACTTAATAAATGGTTTTTCAACAAAATACCATAATAATATTCCCAAAATGGAAGCGATGCTTATAGAAACAATCTGATTGCCATGTACACCAATAGTTGGCAATGTAGCGTGTACACATTGTTGAATCATAAAGCCATATATGTATATTCCGTATGATGCATCAAATGGAATTTTTAATCGGGTTATCACAAAATTTAAAGAGGAGATATACATGGCAGAATAAAAAAGAGCCAGATAAAAAAAATATTGATAAGCTGTTGTATTTCTTAGAATAAAAGCCACAATCCAAAGCAAAATAAATGGATAGATTTGAATGCGTATAAAGTCTTTATTAATGGCTGATAATGATCCTATAGCAAAGGAGGCAGGTAATAAATACGCATCAGTATTATGAGAGAAAATAGTTATGGAGTAAATGTGCACTATAATCGAGCCTGCAATTATTATAATACAGAAAAGATTAGCAATGAATTTATTTTTCAATAGACCTATTAAAGAGAAAAATGCGAGGTACATGTAATACATTACCTCATAAAGTAAAGTCCATAAGGCACCATTTAATCCCCACGGACTTTTTGTGAAGACGCCGGTTAGTCTGAACCGCATATCTTTCAGAAAAAAATTTCTTTGAAGGTACTCCCAGGTGCCTGCGGAAGAGAAGTAGTCCGATAAAGGCAATTCAGTATATATAGGCCCAACAATAAAAACAGCTATCAGTAAACAAACTAATAATCCTGGAAAAATACGAAATACTCTTTTTATTAGAAATTGGATGATGTTAGGATTTGATATTATGCTATTGGTAACTAACAATCCACTTAAGAAGAAGAAAAATTTAACGGCTACAGCACCTGAAAAATCAAAATGTATTATATTCAAGACACCGTCTTCAAGTGGGGGCTGAGGGTTTATAGCATAAGCATGGCCTATTATCACACTGATAGCGGCCAATAACCTTAGTATATCAAAATTATTTGAGTCCCTTTTAAGAACATCAGTTAAGTATTTTTTGGAATAAATTGCCATATTATCAATAAGATAGTATAATGTTTACACAAAATAAAGGGAATAAATTAGGTGTTTTACTGAAAAATATTTTGCTGCCTACCTATATTCCGTCACTTCAAATAAAATTATGCCCTTACAAAGGAAGATTTTACCTTTGTCCGAAATTCATAAAAATTAGATATGTCAACAATTACTAAAAAAGGACTTGATTTTAGCCTTAAAAATAAGGTAGCAGATATTAGCCTTGCAGCATGGGGCCGTAAAGAAATAATGTTAGCTGAGGCTGAAATGCCGGGTTTAATGTCTTTAAGAGCAGAATATGGACCTTCTCAACCGTTGAAAGGTGCACGTATTGCAGGTTGTTTACACATGACCATCCAAACAGCAGTGTTAATTGAAACTTTGATAGCTTTAGGCGCTGAAGTTAAATGGAGCTCTTGCAATATATTCTCTACGCAAGATCAGGCTGCTGCTGCTATTGCTGCTGCTGGTATTGGTGTATTTGCATGGAAAGGTCAAACGCAGGAAGAAGCTGATTGGTGTATTGAACAAACATTGTTTTTCGGAAGTGCTGACAAGCCTTTAAATATGATATTAGATGATGGTGGTGATTTGACTAATATGGTATTTGATACTTATCCTGAATTAGTTGCAGGCATCAGAGGATTATCTGAAGAAACAACAACAGGCGTACATCGTTTATACGAAAGAATGGCGGTGGGAACTTTGCCAATTCCGGCATTCAACGTAAATGACTCTGTTACTAAATCTAAATTCGATAATAAATACGGTTGTAAAGAAAGTTTGGTTGATGCTATTCGTCGTGCTACTGATGTAATGATGGCTGGTAAGGTTGCTGTTGTTGGTAGTTATGGTGATGTGGGGAAAGGTTCTGCTGCAAGTTTGCAAGGCGCAGGTTGCCGTGTAATTGTTACAGAGGTTGATCCTATTTGTGCATTACAAGCAGCGATGGACGGTTTTGAAGTTAAGAAAATGGTTGATGCGGTTAAAGAAGCTGATATCATCGTTACCGCTTCTGGTTGTCGTGATTTGATCACTGAAAAACATTTTCGTGTAATGAAAGATAAAGCGATCGTTTGTAACATCGGTCACTTTGATATTGAAATTGATATGGCATGGTTGAATAAAAACTATGGCAAAACAAAAAATACCATCAAACCACAAGTTGATCTGTATACGATCGATGGTAAAGATGTGATCATTTTAGCAGAGGGCCGTTTAGTGAATTTAGGTTGTGCAACAGGACATCCTAGTTTTGTAATGAGTAACTCTTTCACCAATCAAACATTGGCGCAATTAGAACTTTGGACGAACACTAAAAATTACGAAAACAAAGTGTACGTGTTACCTAAGATCTTAGATGAAAAAGTAGCTCGTTTACACCTTGCAAAAATTGGTGTAGTATTAGATGAGTTAACTCCTGAACAGAGCGCTTATTTAGGTATTGCTAAAGAAGGACCTTACAAACCAGAAGCGTATCGTTATTAATAACGATAACTCTCTTGGAGTAAAAATAAAAAAGCCCAATCTTATGATTGGGCTTTTAGTTTATAAAATATCCGGGCAATAAAAAATCCTACACAATTTGTGTAGGATTTTTTATTTATTACTTCGAATTAAATTTCTTCTGCACCTTCAACTAAAACGATAGTCTTGTTATTTAATACTTCAACAAAACCGCTGTTGATCTGATAGGTTGAAGTATTATTCGTTTTTTCTTTTAATATTTTAAGCTTGCCTGCTTTTAATGCACTGATCATTGGAGCGTGTTTATCTAACACTTCAAATAGACCATTAATGCCAGGCAACTGAGTACCATAAACATCGCCGCTAAAAATTTTACGCTCCGGAGTTAATATTTCAAGTATCATGTATTAAGATTTAAGTCGCAAGTAGCAAGATATGACGCTACTTCTATTTTTCTAAACTGTTATATAAACCAAAGGACATTTTTTGTATTGGCTTAATCATTGTTTCAAATGTTTCGAACTGTTCATTTGAGATATAATTAAACCGCAGTGCTAACGTAACCTGTGTTTCAAGTTCAAATAAAGAACCCATTGCTACACTTATAAAGTGTTGAAATTCCTTAACTGAAACTCTACCGCTACCTTCGGAAATATTAGATGGAACAGAAATAGCACATCTTTGTATTTGAGAAGTCAAGCCATATTTTTCCTCTTTTGGAAAAGAACTTGTGAGTTGATAAACAAATTCAGCAAGACTCATAGCCTTTTGCCAAACCTGTAACTCTTTAAAATTGTGTATTTTCATAGTAGGATATTTAACTAAGTAAATATAAATAACCAAAAACTATTAACCGCTTCAATCTTGCTACTTATTACTCATATCCTGCTACCTACCTAATTACGCTTGTGCTGCCGCCATTAATTTTTTACCTTTTGCAATTGCATCTTCCAATGTACCAACAAGGTTAAATGCTGCTTCAGGATATTGATCCACATCTCCATCCATGATGCAATTGAACCCACGAATAGTGTCTTCGATAGGAACCAATACACCTTTTAAACCGGTAAACTGTTCAGCCACAAAGAAGGGCTGACTTAAGAAACGTTGTACTTTACGTGCTCTTGATACGGTTAATTTATCTTCATCACTCAATTCATCTAAACCAAGGATCGCGATGATATCTTGTAATTCTTTATAGCGTTGTAAAATTAATTTTACTCTGTTAGCTGTATTATAATGTTCGTCACCAACGATCAATGGCGTTAAAATTCTTGAAGTAGAATCCAATGGATCAACCGCAGGATAGATACCAAGATCGGCAATCTTACGACTCAATACCGTAGTAGCATCCAAGTGAGCGAAAGTTGTTGCTGGAGCCGGATCCGTTAAATCATCCGCAGGTACATATACCGCTTGTACGGAAGTAATAGAACCGTTTTTAGTAGAAGTAATTCTTTCCTGCATCAATCCCATTTCAGTAGCCAATGTTGGCTGGTAACCTACTGCAGAAGGCATACGGCCCAACAACGCTGATACCTCAGAACCTGCTTGCGTAAAACGGAAGATATTATCAACGAAGAAAAGAATGTCTTTTCCCTGACCTTCGCCATCACCATCGCGGAAATATTCTGCTAAAGTTAAACCGCTCAAAGCCACACGTGCTCTTGCTCCTGGCGGTTCGTTCATTTGTCCGAAAACGAATGTTGCTTTACTTTCTTCTAAACCTTTTACATTCACCTTGCTCAAATCCCATCCACCTTCTTCCATGCTATGTTTAAAATCATCGCCGTAGTTCATGATACCTGCTTCGATCATTTCTCTCATCAAATCATTTCCTTCTCTTGTTCTTTCCCCTACACCTGCAAATACTGATAAACCGCTATATGCTTTCGCAATGTTGTTGATCAATTCCTGTATCAATACGGTTTTACCTACACCCGCACCACCAAACAATCCGATTTTACCACCTTTTGCATAAGGTTCGATCAGATCAATTACTTTGATACCAGTATATAAAATTTCATTAGCTGTGCTTAAATTTTCGAATAATGGTGGTTTAGCGTGAATTGGACGACCGCCAACTTTACTAACTTGTGGTAAACCATCAATAGCATCACCGGTTACGTTAAATAGACGACCTTTAATTCCTTCACCGATCGGCATTGCGATTGGTTTTCCTGTATCTGTTACCAATGTGCCGCGTACCAAACCTTCTGTACCATCCATCGCGATTGTACGCACACTATCTTCACCCAAATGTTGTTGAACTTCTAATACAAGCGTATCGCCATTTTCGCGTTTAAGCTCCAATGCGTTTAATATTTCTGGAAGTTTTGCATCGCTTCCAAACTGCACATCGACAACAGCGCCAATGATTGATTTTATTTTACCTGTATTAGCCATATATAAGTTTTTATTAATTAGGTCTGTTTTGAGGCCGCAAAGGTAAGGGTTGAATCTTGGAATTTGAAATTGAAAACGAGAAATTTACCCTATATTTTTCCAAAAATTGAAGATTTGTGGAAAAGTACCAAGATATTAGTATCAAGTAGCAAGAATGCGGCTTGTGTACTATTCTTGTGACATGCTACTTTCTACTTACTACTTTTATTACATTTGCTTTTTCCCATACTAATTATGCAATTAATTCCCGTTACAGATAAAGCAAGCGCCAAACAATTTATACAGGTTGCAGTAGAATTATACAAAAATGATAAAAACTGGATTCGTCCGCTGGATAAGGATATAAATGAAGTATTTGATAAAAAACAAAACAAGGCTTTTCGTTCCGGAGAAATAGAACGCTGGATATTAAAAGATGATAATGATAAACTGATAGGTCGTATCGCGGCATTTACCAATAAAAAATATAAAAATAAAGGCGATGATGTGCCTGTCGGAGGTGTAGGTTTTTTTGAATGCATTAATGACGAGGCGGCTGCAGATCTGTTATTAGATAATGCTAAACATTGGCTGATCCAACACGGAATGGAAGCAATGGATGGCCCGATAAATTTTGGTGAAAGAGACAGGTGGTGGGGACTTGTAACAAAAGGTTATGATGAAGCCTTGTACCGAATGAATTACAATCCGCCTTATTATGTAACGCTTTTTGAAAATTATGGGTTCAAACTTTTTTTCAAACAGATATGTTTTGGTATGCATCCACAACAACCGTTGAAACAAAAGATATTCGACAGGCACGCCATTTTTGCAAAAGATCCTGATTTTTCTTCCAAGACAATAAAAAAGAATCAGCTGGAAAAATTTGCACTGGATTTCACAACAGTGTATAATAAAGCATGGGCGGGTCATGGAGGCTTAAAACAATTAACTAAGGAGCAGGTGCTGTTAATGTTCAAAGCAATGAAACCAGTTATTGATGAACGATTGATATTTTTCGCCTATCATAAGGATGAACCGATCGCGATCTTTGTTAATCTACCTGATCTGAATCAATGGTTTAAATACTTAAATGGAAAATTTGACTTGTTTCATAAACTCAAATTTTTGTGGTTACAAAAATTCAAACCCAACAAAAGATTTTGCGGTATTGTATTTGGCGTAGTTCCTGAATGGCAGGGAAAAGGCGCTGATGCGTATATTATTGGAGAATCATCCTTAGTAGTACAAGTACCATCCGTTCATTATACAGAATATGAAATGCAATGGATAGGAGATTTTAATCCTAAAATGCTGAATGTGGCGGAGAGTTTAAGTGATACTTTTCATAGTCGTGAGCTGGCTACTTACCGCTATTTATTTGATAGGCTGAAAGAATTTAAACGCCATCCAATGTTAGCTTAAATTCTGAGAAAGTAAAAAGTGAAAAGTTAAAACCAGAAAGTAAGGACTGGGGAAAACAAATTCTACAAATCACCGAAGAAATACGAAATTAGCAGTGTATGGATGATAAGTTTATTGTATCAGCAAGAAAATATAGGCCGCAGAATTTTTCAACTGTAGTAGGGCAATCGCATATTACTACCACACTAAAAAATGCTATCAAAAATAATCAGCTTGCGCATGCATTTTTGTTTTGTGGTCCCAGAGGTGTGGGTAAAACTACCTGCGCAAGAATATTAGCAAAAACAATCAATTGCGAAAATCAGACGAAAGATGGCGAAGCTTGTAACACTTGCCATAGCTGTGTTTCATTTGATGCGGGTACATCCTTAAATATTCATGAATTAGATGCGGCCAGCAATAACTCTGTTGATGATATCAGGAGTTTGGTAGAGCAGGTTCGCTTTGCACCACAAGCCGGTAAATACAAAGTATATATTGTGGATGAGGTCCACATGTTAAGTTCTTCTGCCTTCAATGCATTTCTAAAAACATTAGAAGAGCCACCGCCGTATGCCATTTTTATTTTAGCAACTACAGAAAAACATAAAATCTTACCAACGATATTAAGTCGTTGCCAGATATTCGATTTTAAAAGAATTACGAACAATGATACGGTAGAGCATCTCGAAGAAATCTGTGAAAAAGAACATATCAAAGCTGAGAAAACTGCCCTGCATGTGATCGCGCAAAAGAGCGAAGGCTGTATGCGTGATGCATTAAGTATTTTAGACAAGATTGTAAGTTTTACTAATGGTGAATTAACTTATCAAAATACATTAGAGCACCTTAATATTTTAGATGAAGATTATTATTTTAAGATGCTCGATTTTGCACAACAGCAAGATCTGAGCAATGGTTTATTAATGTTCGGCGAAATAAATCGCAAAGGTTTTGAAGGTGATTTGGTATTGAATGGTTTTGCAGAATTTTTACGTAATCTTTTAGTGAGTAAAGATGCAAAAGTGGCCATGCTATTGGAAGTGCCGGAAGATTTTAAACAAAAATATTTGCAGACTGCACAAAAAACAGACCCCGCTTATATTGTAAGCGCTTTGAATATTTTAAATGAAGCAGAAATAAATTACAAACAAGCGCGTAACAAACGATTACACGTTGAGTTAATGATCATCAAATTAAGTTATTTACAACAGGCTGTTGAATTGGTAAATAATGATGGCAGTCTGGGTAAAAAAAAAATAGTTGAGAATGCAAAGCCTGTTGCTTTCAGGGCTCTACCGATCGTGAAAGCTAAGCAGGGAGCTTCATTGATCATTGAAACTACGGGAACTAAAACTCAAAATACAGATCCCAAAATACAAACTGTGGCTGTTACGACTGTAGTTGAAACAGCAAAGCCTGTTATAAAAGCTGTTCTGGTTCAAACGACTGCTGCTCCGGAATTTAGCAATCGCGGAAGTTTGGGTTCACTTACAAAAATCCGTGAGCAACTTAGTAAGAAAAATCAAAATACAGATACTACCAGCAAAGAGATTACCAGCCAAGGATTACAGATTGCCTGGGATAATTTTATTGAAAAATTAGCAGCAAAAAATAATCATTCTGCTGTTACTAATTTTAAGTTGGCTACATTAAAAGTGATCAATAACAATTCTATTGAAATTACAACGAATGGAGAAATTCATAAGGCTTTTATTGAGAGCGAAAGAGCTGAATTAAGTCTTCATTTACAAACCACATTTAATAATCGCGTATTAGTTTATCAGGTTGTTGTGATAGAAACAAAGAACGATAATGAGGTGCCGGCAGATCAGCCGTTATCAACAAAACAGCAGTACCTTAAAATTATTGAAGAATATCCTTTGGTGAAAGAATTACGGGATCGGTTGAAGCTGGAGCTAGGATAATTTCCATAGATCCAGATGTATGTTATTTTTATTTTAATACGTTTCATATTTATTCAACAGATGAAATGTGCGACGTCACCGAAGCCCAATAGTAGTACAATTGCCGGGCTAAAAAAGTAATTTTATTATCTGATTTCCTTCTTTTTCACTCAATATTTTCCCTTTTACATTTCTTTTCTTTCTCCTCAATTTGTGTTAATTTCGAGGCTCCAATATAAATCAGAAATTATTATTTATGGCTGAAGTGATACGAATGCCGCTTATGAGCGATACCATGACTGAAGGTATTATTGCTGAATGGCATAAAAAAGTGGGTGATAAAGTAAAAGCAGGCGATGTACTGGCAGATGTAGAGACGGATAAAGCCACCATGGAACTTGAAAATTACGTTGACGGAACGCTTTTATATATTGGCGTGGAAAAAGGAAAAGCAGCAAAAGTGGATGGTATATTGGCTGTTGTAGGAAAAGCAGGCGAAGATTATAAATCATTATTAGATGGTGCGGGTTCAGTTCCGGCACCTGCCATCGCTCCTGCTCCAAGTACAGCTGCAACACCGGTATCTGCTCCAGCTGCTGCAAAAGTAGCATTACCTGCAGGCGCTAAAGAAATAAGAATGCCTTTATTAAGCGATACGATGACCGAAGGGAAAATTGTTAGCTGGAATAAAAAGGTAGGAGATACTGTTAAAGCAGATGATGTATTGGCCGATGTGGAAACAGATAAGGCAACAATGGAAGTTGTTGGTTACGAAGAAGGAACTTTATTGTACATAGGTGTTCAGGCTGGCGAAGCGGCTAAAATAAACGGATTGATCGCGATAGTTGGTAAGGCTGGTACAGATATCAGCGCTTATATTGCTGCTGAAAAATCTGGTGCTAATAATGCTGCTGCAATAGCGCCGGCAGCTACAACGACTGCACCTGCAACAACAGCTCCTGCTGTTGCGACTGTAAACGAAACAGTTGCTGTATCTTCTAACGGAAGAGTGATCGCATCTCCACTTGCAAAGAAATTGGCTAGCGATAAAGGAATCGATATTTCAAAAGTGCAGGGTACTGGTGATGGTGGAAGAATTACTAAAAAAGATATTGATGGATATGTTCCTTCAGCTACTCAGGCAACTACGACTGCTGTAAGTACTAGTGGTGTTGCAAGAGCATTTACAGCTTCAGGACAAGAAGGTCATACAGATGTTCAGCTAACGCAAATGCGTAAAGTAATTGCAAAACGTTTAGGCGAAAGCAAATTCAGCGCACCGCATTTTTATTTGACGGTAGAAATTAATATGGACAATGCCATAACATCCCGTGCGGCGATTAATGAAGTTAGTCCGGTTAAAGTTTCTTTTAATGATATGATCATTAAGGCGAGCGCTATGGCACTTCGTTTACATCCTGATGTTAACAGCAGTTGGATGGGAGATTTTATTCGTCAGAATCATCATATCCATATCGGTTCTGCATTAGCATTACCGGAAGGTTTGATCGTTCCTGTAATTCGTTTTGCAGATCAAAAATCATTATCTCAAATTGCAGGCGACGCAAAAGATCTATACAAAAAAGCAAAGGATAAAAAATTACAACCGGCAGAATTCAGCGGCAATACTTTCACTATTTCTAATTTAGGAATGATGGGTATTGAAGAATTTACTGCGATCATTAATCCTCCTGATAGCGCGATATTAGCGGTTGGTAGTATTAAAGAAGTAGTAGTGAAAAAAGGTGAAGGTTTTGGTGTGATTAACGTAATGAAACTAACGTTGAGCTGCGATCACAGAAGTGTTGATGGAGCAGTTGGTGCGGCTTTCTTACAGACTTTGAAGAAGTTCTTGGAAAATCCGGTTACGATGTTGGCGTAGGATTTTTCTTGTTTTATTATATTGAAGAGGATAAAAATTAAATGATTTTTATCCTCTTTTTGTCTGAATTGGGATTCGTGGGATTTAGGGATTATCGGATTTGCGAAGATCGATTGAGTTTTTGTTTATTTATATATCGTACTACTATGGAAAAAGAAAAAATATCTGATGATTTAACGTATAATATTATTGGTTGTGCTATGAAGGTACATGCTAAACTCGGTAATGGTTTTCAAGAGATTATTTATCAGAGGGCTTTAGCAATTGAAATGAATAAATTAAACTTGAACTTTGCTCGCGAATTAGAAATGCCGATATTTTATGATAATCAAGAAATAGGAAGTAGGCGTGTAGATTTTTTAGTTCAGAATGAAGTACTTGTTGAATTAAAAGCTTTGGTTGCCCTCGAAGATGTTCATTTAGCACAAGGCTTAAATTACTTAGTCGCCTATAAATTGAATAAAGGATTATTAATAAACTTTGGAGCAAAAAGTCTGGAAGTAAAAAGGCTAAAACATACAACCAATAAAATCCAAAATACTATTCCCGACAATCTTCGCAAATCCGATAATCCCTAAATCCCACGAATCCCAATTCAGACAATTTTCTAACTAAACAAATACTCCACATCCGCCTTGCTCAAGGCTTTCACAAAATTAGCATCATCGGAAATTAATTCTTTCGCTAAAGCACGTTTACGTTCTTGTAATTGTAATATTTTATCTTCAATCGTATCGATACATATCATGCGGTATGCGAAGATATTTTTCGTTTGCCCGATACGGTGAGTACGATCAATTGCTTGTTGTTCAACAGCAGGATTCCACCATGGGTCTACGATATATACATAATCTGCCGCTGTAAGGTTAAGCCCTACACCACCGGCTTTTAGAGATATTAAGAACACACGGCTCAATCCTTTTTCCTGAAAATTATCGATCGCTTTTTGTCTTTCAGCCATGGTGCTACTGCCGTCAAAATATTCATAGGCAATGCCCAACTCTGTCAATTTTTCTTTTATCAAGGCAAGCATTCCTAGAAACTGTGAAAATACAAGTGCTTTATGTTCGCCAATATTTTCTGCTATTTCTCTTGCCAGCTCATCTAATTTAATAGAGTGATTAGGATATTTTTCTTCTTCATTTAAAATAGCCGGACTATCACATATCTGACGAAGTTTCATTAAACCTTGTAAAATAGTTAATTGAGATTTATCAATTCCCTGTTGATCAATAACTCCCATGATCTTATCTCTGTAACTATTACGATAGGCTTCATAAATTTTACGTTGTTTTTTTTCCATTTTGAAGAATAAGATCGTTTCTGTTTTTTCAGGAAGATCTTTTGCTACTTGTTCTTTGGTACGACGTAATATGAACGGATATAATAATTTGCGTAAATGTTCTTTTTGATCCTGCTCACCAAATTTATCGATCGGGTTGGCAAATTCATTTCTAAAGAAATCCATGCTGCCTAATAGGCCAGGGTTAAGGAAATTCATCTGCGCAAAAATATCAAACGTGTTGTTCTGTAATGGCGTACCACTCATGCACACGCGATTTTTAGCAGTTATCAAGCATGCAGCTTTAGTAACTTTTGATGCAGGATTTTTAATAGCCTGACTTTCATCCAGTACTACATAATCGAAATTAATTTTTAAGAAATTTTGTATATCACTTCTTAACGTTCCATAAGTAGTGATGATCACATTTGCTTTCTGTAATTCTTCAGGATCTTTTAAGCGCGTGCTGCCGTGGTGTATTTTCCAGGTAAGCGATGGCGCGAATTTTTTTATTTCATTTTCCCAGTTATAAATAAGTGTGGTAGGGCAAATAACAATTGCTTTTAAATTACCTTCTGTTGTTTTGTAATGTTGCAGCATGGTTAACGCCTGGATAGTTTTACCTAACCCCATGTCATCTGCTAAAATACCACCCCAGCCAACATCATTCAAATAACTTAGCCATTGATATCCTGAAACCTGGTAAGGACGTAAAATATCTTTTAAATGCGCCGGTGGTAAGATTTCCGGTATATTTTTAAACTCTCTTATTTTTTCGAATTTTTCATCGAGTGCAAAGCTCATTTCTGTCGCATCTCTGTTTTCATACAAGTCATCGATCACGCTCATGTGGTATTTAGATAAACGAAGTTTATCATTTTTACCATCGCCTACTTTAAATAATAACGAATATCTTTTTAGCCATTCATCGGGTAATATACCTAATGTGCCATCTGCTAACTGTACAAATGATTGTTTACTGGCTAATGCTTTTTTAATATCGTCAATGCCTACACGTTGTCCTTCAAAATCAATTTCAACTTTAGCATCAAACCAATCTAATCCACTGCTAACGTGGATATGTGTAGAAGGCCTTGCTGTATTGAAACGAAAATTCTTTAATGCCTCAAATCCAAACACTGGAATTTTATTTTCTTTCATTGCATCAACAAATAAGAAGAACCAGTTGTTGCGCAATACTTCTGCACCTTTTAAAATAAGACTATTGCTATCTTCCGGACGAATGAATTGAGAATGTAGTGACGTAAGTTTATCAATGAATTTTTGTTCTGCTTCTTTATTGCGATGGACAACTAATATTTTATCACCATCAGGAATGGTGATTGTGTCTTTATCTGATGCAGTTGTTTCAAAACCTTTGTAACTAAATACCGGTTGAAATACCAGGTAATCACCTTTTTCTCTGAGTAATAATTTTATATCCGGCTCTCCGCTTTTTATTTCTTTTACTAATGACTTGTCGAACTCAACATTATATTCTTTGGTTAAAGGCATAATGAGTTTTTCCATCTGCTCAGTCCAATTGTCCTTCGTAAGCTTGATACTGCCATTCTTTATAAACTTATCTGCCTGTAAAACATCTTCCGATTTTTGCCACAGATAAAAAGTATGGTTGTATAAAAATAATAAACTGTTGTCGCATTCATTATTGGTAACGGGTTGCGCCGCACCATTTATGTTGAACCAGCACTGCAATTCAAAATAATTGCCTTTTGAAACGATCTTAAATTTCGGTTCAATAAATTTATCGCTTAGTGCAACTTCTATTAAATTTTCTGTCCTGAATATTTTCTTTTCCGGTAGATAATAAACAAAAGCGTTAGCCGCCTGCTCTTCAAATATTTTTTTAAGTTTTGGCTGAAGGTATTCTGTTATCAGTGCTTTGGTCTCTTCGGGTAATTCGTTGCCTTCGGTGTGCGTGATGTTTTCCCAAATGCCGCTGAAAGGGGAATTGCGGTTGAGGTATTTATTTACCTCTGATGATTGCAGTT
>Ga0210386_10001306_pt1 | contig 22289 bp, 19 predicted proteins | sample IncBWH32OmetaG_FD_160091 | JGI IMG/M metagenome (GOLD analysis project Ga0210386, IMG submission 160091) | Forest soil microbial communities from Barre Woods Harvard Forest LTER site, Petersham, Massachusetts, United States - Inc-BW-H-32-O ...
ACACGATGTCGCCGCAAAATGAGAATGTCCGGTTTGTGCAAAGTAGAAATGATGTCCGCTTTCATGGAGGGCCGAGGGCGCTATGGAAACGGAGCGAATCACTTTGAGCCAACGAGAACGGGACCGGTTGAGAGTGTTGCACGAGGTACAGCAGCGGCATCTGACGCAGGTTGCGGCAGCCGCGCGGCTGAAAGTAACCGACCGCCAGGTGTGCCGGATGCTGCTCCGCATCCGCGAGCACGGGGATGCTGCTCTGGTTCCGGATTACGAGGACGGCCATCGAATCGCAAGCTGGCAGCCCGTTTCGAGGAGAAGGATTTGACTCGCGTTGGTCAGCGCTATGCCGACTTTGGGCCCACGCTGGCCGCCGAGCACTTAGCCAAGGATGGTTTCCCCGTGAGCCGGGAGACCCTGCGGACCTGGATGACCAAAGCGGCCTTCTGGCATCCGCGCTGGCAGCGGGTGAAGAAGATCCACGTGTGGCGGGAAAGAAGAGCTAGTTTCGGGGAGCTGGTGATGCAGGACAGCTCTCCGTTCCGCTGGCTGGAGGATCGCGGACCAGCTTGCCAGTTGATCGCCGTCATCGATGACGCCACCAGTCGGATCCATGATCCGGTGATGGAAAATGATCCAGCAGAGGGGTCGTAAACTTCCACACTTGCGGTTGGGTGCCAAATCACCTGTGCCAGCGGAGATTATGCCGCCGGCGATCAGCACCCTACCGTCGGCGAGAAGCGTTGCGGTATGTTGTTCGCGGGCCGTCGCCATTGCGCGGCGCTCCTGCCACTGGGCATTTCGGCACACAGGCGATCCACGGCGTCGTGCGCGAGCCCAAGAGGTCCGAGCAGGACGATCATCGAGACGACCATTAGGAGGGACGACGGACACGGCCGCGCGCCGCCTCGCAGAGCACGCAGTCTGGAAACGGCGCGCGTGCCTGGCGCTCGGAGCGCTGCCGAACTTCCGTCTAGATCGCGACACATAGTCGGTGGACGATAGGTCGGCAGGCGCGATAATTGCGTTCCGGCGCGGGTCTGAGCGCGGTATAATGAGATTGGTTGTATGTAGTGGATTGATCTGGCTGCCTCTGTGGAGCAACGTTTCCAGCCCTCGTTCTTCAGCCCCAGTCGTTCCGGTTGCTGCCGCTAGAGATTCACGGAATCGCGGATGCCTGGGGCGCGCGCGTCCTATCTGATGATATCGCACGCTTTAGATGCAAGTGTCGACGCAACTTTTAGGGCTCGCCGGTGTTTATCTACATGGGTCCGCCCAACAAGCCATCAGCCCGACATTAATTGTCACAGGCACTAACAAAGCATGACTCGGAGGAGCTACTTGCTGGGACGGACACAACCGCATCTGGCGACAGCCACACCCATATCTTGCGGGGAGGATTCCGTTGTAATCCGAGGTGCGCTCCGCGCGCGACCGCTTAATAGCGCCGTGTTGGCGCGTTTGGTCTTTTGCACCGTGCTGGCGATCGCCGCAGCCTTTGCCCTCACGACGCGCGCATCCGCCGATGCCGGAGTGGTGCTCAACGAATCGCTCGATACCAGCGTCGCGCGCATCACTGGATCAGGCCATAGCGCCATCTATCTGTCGCGCATCTGCCCCGACAATTCACCGGTAAAAATGCGCCTGTGCCGGACGGGCGAACAGGGCTCGGTGCTTAGCAATTACACCACGCTTGGCGAAGATCAGCCGTACGAGTGGAACATCGTGCCGCTGAGCATTTATCTTTACGGCGTCGAGGATCCGGCCAACCGCCCGCTGGTCAGCTCGAAAGCAATCAAGGCAGTGCTGGAAGAACGCTACCGCACAAATTATCTAAATGGCATGTGCGAAGGCGAGCGCTGCCGTACCAGCAATAGCGCCGAATGGCGCGAGATGGTTGGCGCTACGCTCGAGCGCAGCATGTACATGTTCGTGGTGAAAACTTCCGTGGAGCAGGACCGCGCACTCATCGCCGAGTTCAATTCCCAACCGAACGTGAACCATTTCAACGGCATGACCAACAACTGCGCCGATTTCGCGCGCCGCGTACTCAACACCTATTATCCGCACGCGGTGAAAGCCGATTACCTCAACGATTTCTTCATGACCAGCCCGAAGGCTGCCGCGCGCACCTTCACGCATTACGCGCAGGAGCATCCCGAACTCGATTTGCGCGTGCTGCATTTTTCACAGGTGCCTGGGACGATTAAACGCAGCAGCGAGTGCCGCAGCGGCACCGAGCAGCTTTATCACTCGAAGAAATTGGTGATTCCGCTCGCCGTATTCGCGTGGCAAAGCATTCCGGCGGTGACCGCGTCTTATGCAATCACGGGACACTTCAATCCGCAACATCAGTTCGAAGCGCATCCTTCGGTGGACGCCGCGGGAACGTACGACAATTCGCTGCTGCTGGATGGCAGGCCCGAAGGTTACACGGTTAGCGTTCAGGAACTCGCAGCGGAACAAAAGCGCGCGGATGAAACAATTGTGGGGAGCAAGGACGAGTGGAAGGATTACAACGACCAGTTCGGCGTCGTGGTGGATCAGGCGATCCACGATGAACTGATTCCCGATCGCGGCTATTTGAAGCGCGTGTTCAAGAAACTTGGTGACACCGGCACGCTTTCGGCCGACGCCGATGGCGCGCTGTGGATCAATTTGAATGATCCGCGATTGCCCGGACGAGTGGGACTGAGCGCCAGCAATATTTTTGACTCCGATTCAGACGCGCAAATTGCTTACCAGATCGTATTGGCGCGCATGGAAACGGAGCTGAACAGCCCGAAGCACAGCCGCGAGACGATGCTCGAATTCAAGCAGGATTGGGCGATGCTGGCTGACCTGCATCAGAGAGGCCAGGATCTTCTTGCACGCAAGACCGCCGGGACTAACGCATCGCCCAATTTCGCCTCGCCGGATCCAGGTGCGACAGGGTCAACGTCAGCACCTGCGGCGGGAGTACACGCCGCGACCGGACACGGCAGCCACGGCAGCATTCTCCCGTAACCCAACGGCGTTCTTTTACAAAAATCCGCCGGGCGATTCGCGCAACCGCCTCAAGCCGGCCGTTCGTTTTGGACAACCGTTTCTGTCTGGACGAATATCGGCGAAGTCTTTAGCTTCCGCCGGAGATCGCCCTTCGCGGACCTTCATTTGCTCTCTAAGGCGCTGGCGTTCTGCTTCCAGAACCGAGACGAGCCAGCGCTCGTAATCCGCTTCGCCCAAAAATATCGGCTCACGCATGAGCTGCTGGCTCCTCGGGTAACGTTGCGGGGAGTTTTGCGCAAAACAGTGAAAACATTCAATGCACGGAAGGTGGTTTAAGTCTTAACTTCATCTTAAGAACTAGCCCAATGAATCAAAACGGGTTGCCGCGCCTCACCTAAAGTGGCCGGCAGCGTTCCCGATGTGGTACCATCCTCGCTTCCCCGCATAGCTCTTCGACGAGGACGGCCATGCTATCGGGCTCTCCGGCTCCCAAACTAAAATTTGGCCCCTACGAAGTGGATATCCGTGCGGGGGAACTCCGCAAGGAAGGTTCGAAGATCCGTCTGCAGGAAAAACCACTGCGAGTACTGGACGCGCTCGTCGCGCAACCCGGCACGCTGGTCACGCGCGAAGAATTGAAAAAGCATCTGTGGGCGGACGACACTTTCGTTGATTTCGAGACCGGCCTGAACACCGCGGTCAGCAAACTGCGTGAAGCGCTCAACGACGACGCCGAACATCCGCGCTACATTGAGACAGTCCCTCGACGCGGCTACCGCTTCCTTGCGCGGGTGGAAAATGGCGACGGTCACGATCCGGAGCGCCTCCGCGAACCGCCGCAAATAGTCGTCCGCGGCACGATTCCAGAAGCGCCGACACTGGTCGCCGTAACACCGGCCGCCGTAACGAGCGGCGCGGATGGTAAGAACCAGGGGCCGCAACCGGATTATCATGCCGAGCCGCGCACCCTTCCTTTCTACGCGCGGCTGTCGCGCGGCTGGTTCGCAGCGCTCGCGCTCCTGATATTGGCGTGCGCCGCTGGCGGATACTGGGCCTGGCGCCAGGAGCGAGTGCGCCCTGCGAATACTCCGTCGCGGGTTATGATTGCGGTGCTGCCGTTTGAAAACCTTACCGGCAATGCGGCAGAAGACTACGTCAGCGACGGCTTCACCGAGGAAATGATCACGCAGCTCGGCGAGCTTGATCCCGATCAGATCGGGGTGATCGCGCGCACTTCCGCTATGACGTACAAGGGCACCCAAAAGCCCGTTAGTGAAGTCGCTCGGGAGCTCGGAGTGAATTACGTTCTCGAGGGCAGCATTCGCAAGACGCAGGAAGGTCTGCGCGTTACCGCCCAGCTGATTCGCGCCGACGATCAAACTCATATCTGGGCGGCCGAATTCGATCGCCCCATAGACGACATGGTGAAGGTAGAAGGCGAGGTGGCGCAAGCGATTGCCGGAGAGGTGCAAGTGCATTTGACTCCCCAAGCGCGCCAGGCACTGGCGAGCAGAAACTCGCGACCGGTTGATCCGGAGGCCTACCGCGATTATTTGAGGGGAAGCTACGACTGGAACTCACGTTCCGGGGAGGGCATGACCCGGGCGGTGGCCGAATTCAATGACGCAGTTATGAAGGACCCCGGGTACGCACCAGCTTACGCGGGACTGGCTGACACGTATAACACGCTGGTTTTCTACGGGTATCCCCCTGGGCGCGAAGGCATTCCCAAGGCCAAGGCTGCCGCGCTGAAGGCCATAGCGCTCGACGATTCGCTCGCGGCCGGACACGCTTCGCTCGGCTACGTTTATTTTATGTGGGAGATGAAGTCGGCCGAAGCGGAACGCGAATTTCAGCGCGCCATTCAGCTGGATGAAAACAATTCGCAAGCGCACCAATGGTATGCGCTGTATCTGGCGTCCCTGGGCCGCCGTGAGGAGGCCACCGCGCAAATTCAGAAAGCTCGCGAAGTGGATCCGCTTTCTCTGATCGTCGCGACGGCAGGAGGTTACGTTGCGTACTTCGCGCGGGACTACGACGGAGCGGCCGCGCGATGCCGCGCGGTCTTGAGACAATTTCCGAATTTCATGGTGGCGCACGCGGTGCTGGGGCTGGCTATTGAGGCGAAGGGAGACGGGCCGCAGGCCATCGCGGAATTTCGTAGGACCATCGAGTTATCCGGCGCGCGTCCGGTGGCATATCTGGATTATCTGGGACACGCATTTGCCACTTTCGGACAGCGTCAGAACGCGGAAGCCGCGCTCGCAGAAATCGAAAACCGGATGAAGGAATCGAACAATGGCGGGACTGGACCTGGTTTTCTCGCAGCAACTCTCCTAGCGCTGGGTGAGAAGGACAAAGCCATGGATGCGCTGGAGGAAGGACTCATGCACGGGGACGGCGAACTCCGCTGGCTTAAAGTGGACCCGCGCCTGGACGCGCTGCGCTCCGAGCCACGTTTTCAGAAACTGCTGGCCCACGCCGGATTCGTGCCCTAGACTTTTGGCGCGTCGCAGATATTGGGCTCACACGCACGTTGATGTGACCAAGCAGCGAGCCCCGGCCACTCGTCCGCACCTGTGCATGAATTCAGGGTGTCAATTGATCCCAGATTGCCCGCCGGCCCTACTGCACGTCGAGGGTAAAACTCAGCGAGCCCGTAGCTGTGCCGCTTGTGCCGGTGATGGTCGCGGTGGTGGAACCTGTGGGCGTGCCACCCGATGTGCCGCCACCTCCTCCGCCTCCACCACTGGTGCCGCCACAGCTGGCCATCAACATTAGGCCCGCCATCCCAACAATCAGCAGCGCAAATGCTGAACCGGAGCGCAGCCGGCGGTCTTGCGTCCTCAACGCGAAAATGACAACGGCAAGCATGCAGAGCAGTGCAGCCGCGATCGCGATGATGCGCGGGCCTGGCGTGGCAGGTTGCTGTCGCTGCGTGGGAGCTAGCGCGCTGGGTGCCGTGGTCGAGACGGTCAGCGTGGTTGTGGCAGTGGTGGCGGTCGAACTTAGAGTTGCGGACGCAGGATTGAAACTGCAGCTCGCGCCGGTGGGCAATCCCGCGCAGGCAAACGTGACTGTGCCACTGAAGCTGCCTTGCGCCGTGACCGTTGCCGTCATCGTGCCGGAATTGCCGGGGGCGGCCACAGTCACCGTGGGACTGGTGGAGGTAAGGCTGAACTGCGAACTGAAACTATCGATCAGATTGGCCGCATTGATGGCGCCGAGGCCGGTTGCATTGTCAAAACCGGTGCCTGCAGAAAATCCTGTGAGGATTCCATTGGCGTCGGCCGAATTCGTCCTCGAGCAATTCGGAGTGCCGAACACGCAGGGCTGTGCGTTCGTGCCGACGGTCACGTCGTAAAAGACGCAACTGATCGCGGGAGCGCTTGTATTGCAGCTTGACGCGACCTGCTGAGCCGCCAGCGGATACAAAACAGTGTTGAGATTCCCTTGGCTCTCCTGAGATTTCTGGTTGATAAGCGCCACCATGCCGGCGAAGACTTGCGTCGAAACCGAAGTTCCGCCGAATCCTGCAAAATTATTTAGATTGCAGGCTTGGCCGCTCGCGAGGTCAGCTTCGCAAACCGCGTAAAAACTTCCCGCGAATCCGTCACCCGCGAACAAGGATACATCTGGGATATCGCGTTTACCGTCCGCGGGGACGCCGCTGCCTGTTTGCCATGATGGTTTGGTGTACCCTCCCGAACAACTGGATGCGTGCTGGCCATCGGAGGTTGTGCAGTTGCTCGCGCCGCCGCCACCACCCGCTGGCGCGATTAACTGAGTGAACGTCGGGCTCGTGAGATTGTTGCAATTGGCTCCGGCGTTGGTGCTGAATCCCTGAAAATAAACTCCCAGAAATGCGTTGGTGCAGGAATCGTTCCAGGTAGTCTCGGGAATATAGCCCTTGGCCGAAGAGTTTGTGCCGGACGCGTTGGTGGAATTCCAGTAGGTTGCAGGATTCGCCAGTTGATTGAAGTCGGTGCCGCCAACGGCGACATTGTAGGGTGTGGAGGCAACGCCATTCACTGCCAGTCCGAATTGTGCGGGCTGCTCTGTCGTCACACCCGTCGCGTCCGTATCACATCCTGCGGACCCGGTATCGCCGGTGGCCACGATGACAGTGATGCCTTCCGCTGCCGCTTGCGCCCATTCACCAACGGAATCCCTGGAGGTCGGACTGCCGCCATAAAAAACATTGCCAGCCGTTCCGAGACCCAACTCGCACGCACCATAGCTATAGCTCAGGATCGGCGCAGATTTATTGTCGATGATGTACTCGGCGGAAAGATCGCCGCCAAAACTAGCATTAGTCGAAGCGGAAACGACCAAGTCAATGGTGGCGTTCTCGGCCACCGCGCCAGACCACTCCACATCAATAATCGCCTCGCACTCGTCGCCATTGTTCGCACATGGCAGCACGCCCGGATTCGCGCCGTTGACGGTTACAACTGGAGGATTGGATGGTAGGCCGAAGAGGCTGCGAAATTGGTTCACATCCGATATGTTGATGTTGCTGTCGCTGACGATCGCGATCTTCATGCCTGATCCGGTGATGCCTGCGTTCCACAGCGGCGTCACGTTGTATATCGTGGCGAAATCGGTTGGACCCAGCGCGTAGCAATCGGTCCCGGAGCCAAAACAGCCGCCGACAAAGGTGTACTGCGGGTTGATTGGCTCGGCCTTGCCGGTGTCAGGCGATTTGCGGAACGTCCCTGAGAAATGACTCAGCCGCTTCCGGCCAAAATTGTGGAGCGAAAGCACACCAGCGACGGCGGGAGTGAGCGCCTGCGGAATTGAGGGATCGGATGAGTTCGCAAAGTGCTGCTGACCGTTCACCATGTAGTTGTGAATCGAGGTGTGGAATGCGCCCTGCACTTGGCCCGCATTGCCGGAAAATTCGATCGTATTGCGGCCGTTGGCAACCTTGATGGATTGAAAGCCGCGGGACTGCAGCCAGGTGGTTATTTTCTGCACGTCGTCATCGGCGACACCGAATTGCTCGCCGAATTGTTGCGGAGTGAGCCACTTGTGATAATTCGGCGAAGATTTATCGGTTTGCTGCGCCAGCAGAGTTTGCAGCGCGGCGACTTGCTCCGAACTGCTCTTCAAGACCAGCAACATGCGCTCCATCGGCAGACTGGCCAACGCGGGGCCTTCGTCGTATTGCGCGCGAGCGAGCGGGTGCGTGTTCCCTTTCAGCACCGTGAACTTGCTTTCGTCAATCGGCGCGGTGATTAACGAGCGCGCCGCGCTCGACTGCCCCAAACTGCGCTGCGAAATCAACGACACGGAAATTACCGCCAGCACCAAAGCACAGATGGCAATTGGTTTTAGTCGCATTCGATTCCCCGGACCGCGCGAATTGGACACACCGCACCCAAGATGAGGTCGTTGCTGCCTGCAGAACTCTCAGTTTACCGCAGGCAAAATAAGTGCGACTTCGGATGAACTATGGCCGTATGCAAAATCTAAACACGCACCCTGTGGTTCGTTGCGGCGAATCTGAAGTGAAAATACCGAACGTGATGGCGAATGCCGCGCCCTGATTCGGATACCTGAGATGCTCCAGAAACGAAATCGGTCAACTCAATGGCCGGATTTTTTACGTTCTTTACACGGCTGAGCTGGAAACACTTGGCCGCGGAGTGTGGGTGCTTTCTGAAGCGCGCGAACGAAGATCCCTCGCCCGTTGTGAGCAGGCGAGGGATCACGCAATCACGATTGCCTTCCAAAGGGATCAGTGGCCCGGAGGCGGTCCGAAACCGCGTCCGCCGTGATGACCTTCGGCTTCGAGCTGCGTCATTTTGTTCTGCTGATCGGGCGTCAACACCTGATAGATCGCTGCTTCCGTCTTCGCATGCGCGAGAGCTTCTTGCGCCGCGAGAGTGCCCAGCGAATTGGCCGCCTGCTCCATGGCTGCCGCGTCATTCGAGCGAATCGCGTTCTGCAAATTGGTGTGCGCGGTTTTCATGCCGGTGTGCGCCGTGGAGCGATTCGTCTGCGCGTTGGTGAGAATGTTGGTCACCTGAGTCTGCTGCGCCGAGGTGAGCGACAACACCGTGGTCAGATAGGCTACGCGATGCTGCACCATGTGCGCGGCGCGGCCCGCCCCGTTTGGTGCGGTGCTCGCCGCGTCGGTCTCTTGCGCGAACACGGCCGGCGCCGCAAACACGCAAGCGAGTAACAATGCTATGGCTGTCTTTTTCATGTGGGTAAACTCTCTCCTGTGAAATTCTGGGTCGCTGCGAGTTCCCCATCGCTACTGGGACGCTTACGGTGGTGTCCTCGTCCGCCCTGCACATATAATTCCGTACAACGAGCCAGAAAGTTCCGGATTTTATGAGTCCCGCCAGGAATGTCAGTGATTTGCCGCAGTGGCTATTGAGGAACGTTTTCACTGAAGCAGAGGACGTACCCATTGCAATCTTCCACTTCGATCTCGCGTGTGTGATAGAAAGTTGACTCGGGACCGCGAATAACCTTTGCTCCGCGGGCGGCGAGTTCGTCGCGCAACGCTTCGACATCAGTAACGCGAACGTAGGCGTCCCATACCACTTCCGGGTGCGCCTTCCGGTTCGGACGCGCCAGACCCTGAACCCCGGGACTACTTAGGAAAATTTCCACAGAATCGCGCCCGAGGATAACGAAGCAGGGCGGCTCACCCCAGTAACGGTCGAAGCTAAAACCGAATACGTCGCGTTAGTATTCCGCCGTTTTCACGACATCGTCCACTATGAACAAGGGCGAAATGCCGAGAAGCTTCTGAGGCCACACTCGTTTTGGCTCAGTCATCTTCGGCGCCGGTCGAGCCCGTTAATTCAACAGGTATTTCTGGATGAATAGCACGGTCGAGTAGAACTGATAGTCAATATTCTTCTTCTTGCCGAAGCCGTGGCCTTCGTCATTGGCCATCAGAAACCAAACTGGGGCACCATTCCTGCGCACGACCGCGACCATTTGCTGTGATTCGGTCCAGGGGACGCGCGGATCGTTTTTGCCCGCCACGACGAAAAGCGGCTTGGTGATTTTGTCCGCGTTATTGGCAGGCGCGATGCGGTCGAGGAACGCGCGCATTTTGGGATCGCGCTCGTCGCCGTATTCCACGCGGCGCAAGTCTTTGCGATACCCGGAAGTGTTCTCAAGGAACGTCACCAAATTCGACGGGCCCACCACATCCAGCGAACAGCGAATGCGATCGTTGTAGTTTGTGGCGACGGCCAAAGTCATGAACCCGCCGTAGCTGCCGCCGGTGATCATGATGCGGCTGGAATCGAGATCGGGCTGCTGCGCGATCCAATCCAAAAGCGAATTGATGTCCTTGTACGAATCCTCGCGTAGGAATCCGTTGTCGAGCGTGAGAAAAGTTTTCCCGTAACCCGTGGATCCGCGCACGTTCGGAAAAATCATCGCGATGCCGAGTTCATTGATGTAGTAATTGTTGCGGCCTAGGAAAGCGGGACGATACTGCCCTTCCGGACCGCCGTGAATTTCCACCATCACCGGGCGTTTGCCGGTGAATTTCGCGGGCGGGCGGTAGAGGAATCCGCTGATGGACTTGCTGTCGAAGGTTTTCCAGTGGACCAACTCAGCTTCCGAAAAAGTTTCGGGATTCAAGCCGCCGGTTTCGCTGGTTGTCCAGCGCTCCACTTTGCCGCTGGTCACATCCAAGGAATAGACATCGAAGTTCGAGCGCGAGGAAGCAATATTGAAAGCCAAGTCTCGGCCGTTCTGGTGCCACCGCACGTTGAAAACCAGGCCTATCGGAAGTTTCGGGGCGTTTTTTTCTTTTTCGGTTTTCGTGTCGAGCAGGTGCAGGACGCTTAGGCCGTCTTCGTTCGTGGTGAACGCGATGGTCGAGCCATCCGGAGTAATGTCAAACCCTTCGACGTCCCAGGGAATGTCGCTGGTGAGATAGCTGTATTTCTTCGAGCTGAGATCCACATAGGCGAGGCTCTGAAATTCCGAATCCTTGTCCGTGGTGACGTAGATTCCCTTCCCGTCCTTGCTGAATTTCGCGCCGCCGTAGGCGATTTTTTCCGCGCCACCCTTGGCTGTTAGCAGCGTTTTCTCGCCGCTGGATGAATCCACCAGCCACAAATACGTCTCGTTCGCGGAAATTTCTTCCATCGCGAGCAGCTGTTTGTCGTCGGGAGACCAATCGAGCACCTCCCACCCGCCGCCAGTCATCTGCGCGAGCATGCGATTGCTGTTCGCATCGGCGGGATTCGCGGGCTCGGTGAGCCATAGGTCCACGTCGTTGCCGTCACGCCGCGTCGAGCCGTAGGCCATTCTTTTTCCGTCGTTCGACCAGATGGGTCCGGTATTGCGCGATTTTCCATCGGTGAGCAAAGCCACTTCGCCGGTTGCCACGTCGTAGCGATAAAGCTGGTAGAACTCGCCGCCGCCGATGTCCTTGCTAAAGACGAAAGAATCGCCGCCCTTCGGAGGAAACTGCGCGTTGCGAACATCATCGGGATAAAAAGTAAGCTGGGTACGCGCGCCGCCAGGCATTTTCACTTCGTGGATCTGAAAGGTATCCGCGAATCGCGTCGAGATCAGCATTTCGCGCCGCGTGGGGTGCCAACTGGCAAGAAACGCCGAACGAAAATTCGTGTAACGGTCCACCTTCTCCGCGAGCGCGGCAGGGATCGGTGGTATGCCTTCGACGACTAGATTTTCGTTGGGCGCCACCACAGCCTCCGCCGATTTATTTCCGTCCTGCCCGCCGGAAGCATTCTGCGCGAGGGCTGCTGGCGGCATAAGCGCAAATAATCCCAGCAGTGCCGCGAGAGAAACAACGCAGGGGCCGAGCGTTCGGACGAATGCGCGGAAATTTTGTGCGCGAAATGGTTTCATCGCAGATCTCCCGACTAAATGTAAGTATCTGAAGAAAGATGGTGCGCGGCCGGCCCCAGCGGCTTCGGGAGCAAGCTACCTTAGGCGCGGAAGGGATGTCAACGAATCTGATCTTTTGGCGAGCAGTTCCGGCGATGCGGCTTATCGGGACCTAGGCAACCTGCGAAGACTTCGTGGTATCTGACGAGGCACAATGCAATTCCGATTCGCCCAACACCTACTCGCACTGGCGATTTTCGCGTGCCTATCGACTGCAAAAGTCCCCTTGTAAATAAGCCCTCGGATTTGCGAGTCGAGTTACGCTCAACCAGTGGTTCCAATCGCTTCAAGGTAGGCGAACCAATTGAACTGGAGGCAGTTTTCTCAAGCAAGGCTCCAGGCACGTATCTGGAACCTTGGGGGTTGTTTGGCAAGCCCAATATCAAACCAGGTTTGGGTTTCCACTTTGCCGGTCCATCACGCGGTGGTCTTTCACCATCAAGTGGGCCTACGTTTGAGGTTCCCAATCATGACCTCTCGTCGAATCCAGCGTCCCATTCGTATAGGCTGAGCAACGCGTACCGTTTCGATGAGCCAGGCGAATACCACGTCACACTCACAGTTACTGTCGGGCTCGACGACGAGAGTAAACGACACCCACCGGGCGCTGACCCTGGTGCGAACCCGCATTTCGTCATGCTGACGCTTGAAATCGTTCTTCGGATTGTTGCGAAGTCCTGTTAACGCGCCAATTGGAAAGTGGACCTTATTGTCCTGTTAGCCAGGAATCGGCCCCCTTTCGTCCTTTCATACTATACTCCCTTATAGTATGCTTCCTTCATGGCCCACACTACGAAAGATAAAGAAAAGCTCCTGTCACGCGTTCGACGGATTCGCGGACAGGTCGACGCAATCGAGAGAGCCCTCGATTCCGAGCAGGAATGCGCCGGAATCTTGCAACTCATGGCTGCTTGCCGTGGAGCGCTGAACGGTCTAATGGCCGAGGTCATGGAAGGACACATTCGATTCCACGTTCTTTCTCCCGACAGCGCCAAGAACTCCCCGCAGGCTGAAGCTGCCGAAGAATTGATCGATGTAGTTCGTGCCTATTTGAAGTAGCGCTGCAATCCTTCAGGACTCCAAGAGGTGATACCGCCATGAATCAATCTCATCTGAATGAGCTCGATCGCGAGAAGCTTCTCGGCGTTAATGGCAACAAGACCTCCTCCGATGACGGGAGTCACGACGAGGACCATGGACACGCGCTGAGTTGGCGCGACGTTAACAGAGTTCTGTTCGTCGCCGCTGCGGCGGGAGCCATATGGTTTCTGGGTAGGTCAACGAATCCGTACATCATCGCGATTGGAGTGATTTGTACGGTTGTCGGAGGGTTTCCCATATTCCATGAAGCCTACGAGAACATTACACAACGCCGGATGACGATGGAACTCTCAATGGCTATTGCCATTGTCGCTGCTCTAGCGATCCGCGAACTTTTTACGGCTCTTCTCATCACTCTGTTCGTTCTCGTCGCTGAGATCCTGGAGGGTCTTACGGTTGGCCGAGGCCGGAAGGCAATTCAACATCTGGTTGATTTGTTGCCGAGTGTTGCGACCGTCCGTCGAAGCGGAGCGTGGACGGACGTAGAGATAGGCGATGTCTCAGCGAATGACGAAGTGCTCGTTCGACCCGGGGGACGCATCCCGGTGGATGGGAAGGTTGTCGGAGGACATTCTTTCGTGGACCAAGCGCCGATCACCGGTGAATCCATGCCAGTTGAAAAACAGCCCGGCGCCGTCGTCTACGCCGGTACGATCAATCAATCAGGCGCGCTCGAAGTTCGAGTCGAGCGCCTGGGCCGTGACACAAGTTTTGGCAAGATCATCGAGGCGGTTGAGAGTGCGGAAAAATCACGTGCGCCGATTCAAGGAATCGCGGACCGACTTGCGGGCTATCTGGTTTATTTTGCGTTGGCGGCTGCAATCCTGACTTTCCTCATCAGCCACAACATTCGTTCGACCATTTCGGTGGTTATCGTCGCGGGAGCTTGCGGCATCGCAGCCGGAACACCGCTGGCGATCCTCGGGTCTATAGGCCGGGCAGCTCAGCAAGGCGCGATCATCAAAGGCGGCCTCTATCTCGAAAAACTTGGGGAGGTGGACACGGTTCTTCTCGACAAGACCGGCACTCTGACCCACGGAACTCCCGAGCTTCTCGATGTGCACGCCGCGTCGGGAACTGCTGCTACGACGTTGTTGAGAACTGCAGCGATTGCGGAATCGCGTTCGGAGCATCCCATCGCGAAGGCGATTCTCAGGAAAGCCACACAACTGGGCATTCCCTATGAAGATCCAGCGATATTTGAATACACACCGGGCAAAGGGATCATCGCTCGTAACGACGGCGAAGAAATCATTGTCGGGAACCAGCATTTCTTACTCGAACGCGGAATTCAGTTCAAGCAAGAGGATGGCTCAATGCCAGGCTCGGAGATTTTTGTGGCAGGCGGCGGGCGATTTTTGGGAACTCTGGAAATTGCCGACACGCTCCGGCCCGAAGCAAAGAATGCGATTCGATCCCTCAAATCGATGGATCTTCGGACGGTACTGTTGACGGGCGATGCAAAAACTGTCGCGGAAGACGTCGGTAACAAACTGGGAGTCGATGAAATCGTCTCTGACCTTCTGCCTGAAGGCAAATTGCAGTATGTGAGGCTGCTGACTGAGAGGGGCCACAAAGCTGCCATGGTCGGGGATGGCGTCAACGACGCGCCTGCATTGATGCAGGCTTCGGTGGGCGTGGCGATGGGATCCGGAACCGACGTAGCACGCGAGAGCGCTGACGTGGTGTTGATTGGGAGTGACCTGTCGAAGCTCGTCGAAACCCTCCAGACGGCGCGCCGCTGCCGTCGTGCAATCTTGCAAAACTTCGTCGGAACGCTTGTGGTGGACAGCATCGGCGTTGGACTCGCAGCTTTTGGATTTCTCAACCCTCTGCTGGCCGCCTTTATTCACGTTTCGTCTGAGATGGCGTTCATCTTGAACTCTGCCAGACTGCTTCCAGCAGTGTCGTCGCCGAATCAATTTGTCCGCGGCATTCTTTCACAATCACCTTCAACGACGAACTGGCCCGAATTAACAAGCCTGTGACCACAGCGCTACCGATTCACTGGCCAAGTCACGATCAACGCGAGCTAAGCGGACAAGTGAAGTCCTGGTACGGCACAGTGACCGGTAGCGCAAACTAGTCACAAAGCAACTTTTGCGGTACCGCTATTTGAAGATATGAAGGAAGACTCTACGGTGGGTTATGAAATGGACAAATGAAGAGTTGCTTGACATCTCCGGTAACGCACAACTAATCAGGCAAGTGGAATTACTTCCGTGGCCCGTCATTCGGGCCCAACCGCCAGGAACATCCAACAATCCCTCAGGTGCGAGATTGTTCTATTCATATCTCAGGGCGACGATAGGATCGACGCGCATCGCCCTGCGTGCGGGGATGTAGCTGGCCATCGCCGCGGCGGCGGCCAGAGCAAGAGCCACCGCAGCATATGTCAACGGGTCGATGGGCTTGACGCCGAACAGCAGCGAACCCATCAGCCGCATCAGTCCCAAAGCCGTGGCCGTGCCGCAAAGGATGCCAATGGCGGCGAGCCGTGCGCCTTCCGCGATGAACATGCGCCGCACGGTGGAATGCTGGGCGCCAATCGCAACGCGGATGCCGATTTCGCGTGTGCGCTGCGCCACGGAGTAGGAAATCACGCCGTACAATCCGGCGACGCCCAATGCGAAGGCCATGGCGCCCGCAATTCCCAACATGACCAAAGCGAAAGAAGTCCGCGCCAGCGATTTGTTGTAAAGATCCTGCAAGTTTTGCGGATTGGCGAGCGGCAATTCCTTGCTTACGGACCAGACGGCCTGGCTGACTTCCTGCATGAGCGCGCTAGAGCCGGCGCGCGGCGTGCGCACCACGTAAGAAACATCGGGAGTGGCGTGGAGTGGGTCGGGACCGAAATGATCCATCAGCAGCGGCCAATAGACAGTTTCGGGGGCGGGTTGATCCACGCCATCCGCCCGCTCATTGCCGACGACACCAATGACCTCAACCCAAGGGGAAATGCTCACGTGTCGGACGTGCTTGCCCAACGCCGCTTGCGGCGTGCCCCATAGCTCGCGTGCAAGATTCTCCGAAAGCATGGCGACGCGATGCTGATCGTATAAATCCTCCCAAGTGAAGTCACGGCCGGCTACTAAGGGATTCCCCATGGTGGCGAGCAGGCCCGGCGAGACGAACCTGTAGACACGACCGGGGAGGTTATCCGCTTCACGGCCTTCGATCTGCACAGGGTCATACCAATGGCCAGAGTCCATAGGAACGTCGTTGGTTAAACCCACGCTGGATACGCCGCGGACGGCAGCAATTTTGTCGGCGATACTCTGCTCCATGCGAGTGACAGCAACCGGGGCGGCGACGACGCTGCGCGGGATGGAAATGTCGAAGGTCTGCAGTTCTTCCGGGCGCACGAAGCCGGGATTTACGTGGCGCAACGCCTGGAAGGTCCGAATCATCAGGCCCGAACTGATCAGCAGAACCAAAGCAAGCGCGACTTGCACGACAACCAGCGTGTTGCGCGCGCGATGGCGCTGGCGGCTTTCGCTGGCCCCGCGGCCGGCGGTACGCAACGCCGCCACACTGCCGCCGGCATAACGAATGGCAGGAATCAACCCGAACAGCAAGCCCGCAAAAACGGAAATGGCGAAGGTGAAAAGAATGGACCCCGCATCCATGAAAATCTGCTCGAGGCGCGGAAGATTGGCGGGATGCAGGACCTGGAGCAGGCGCAGAGCGGCGAGCGCCAAGCCTGCGCCAACCGCGCCACCGGCGACACCGAGCACCAGGCTTTCCACCAGCAATTCGCGCGCGATTTGCCACCAGCCGGCGCCGAGTGCGGAGCGAATGGCGAGTTCCTGCCGCCGGCCTTGCGTGCGTACAAGCATCAAGTTGGCAACATTGGCGCAGGCAATCAGCAGGACCATGCCGATGGTGCCCATCAGCACCCAGAGCACGCCACCGACGTCTCCCAGCAGGCTCGCCTTCAGCGACGTGAATGCGGGCGTGATACGCTCCCGCTCGAAGCTCGCGAGGGATAGTCCCGGAAATGGAGGAAAGCTGCGAGCGGCGACGGGAATCAGCCGCGCGCAATCAGCGCTTGCTTGCGCAAGCGACACGCCGGGTTTGAGCCGCGCGATTCCTGAATATTGAAATTGCCCCAGGAAGATATTGTTGCGGTCGAACTGCAAGGGCAAGACCACGGCAGCCTTGGAATCCATGAACCAGAAATTCCGAGGCAGCACGCCGATGACCTGGCGCGGCTGGCCATCGATGATGATGTTGCGGCCGATAATGGAGGCGTCAGCGCCGAACTTGTCGCGCCAGAAGCCGTAGGCCAGCATGGCGGTGAGCGGGGCGCCGAGAGCGGCGTCATCGGCGGAAAAGAGCCGACCGAGCAAGGGCTGCACACCGACCATGGGCAGGACCTCGGAGGTCAGCGCGAGGCTGCGCACGTGTTCCGGTTCGGCGAGGCCGGTGAGGTTATTGGAATTCTCCCTCCACAGCCCCATGGATTGGAACGAGCGCGACTGCTCGCCGTAGATAAAGTAAAGGAATGGAGCGGAGCGGCCATGGAGACCGATGCCGGGCACGTCGTGACCCAGGTCAACCAGTTGTGCGGAGTCGGGAAACGGAAGAGGCTTCAGCAGCACGTTCTCGATTACGGTGAAGATGGCGCCGTTCGCACCAATTCCGATCGCCATTGTGGCGATGGTAATGGCGGTGAAGGCCGGCGATTTGCGCAGCATGCGCAAGCCGAAGCGCAGGTCTTGTGCGAGATCCTGCAGCCATCGGACGCGGCGTGCGTCGCGGCATCTCTCTTTGGTCTGTTCGATACCTTCCAGGTCTAGCCGGGCGCGGCGTTGCGCCTCTTCTTGCGCCATTCCTTGCGCTACGTATTCCTTGGTTTTTCGTTCGAGGTGGTCGCGCAGCTCTTCGTCCAATTCCTGGTCCGCCTGCGCCCTGCGAAACAGCGATCGCAGCCGCAGCGGAATCGTGTACACCCAATGCTTCGGTCGCATCTTCAACCTCCGTTTCGCGCCACGCGATGCTCACGCCTCTTTCAGCTTGATAACCCGCGAAATCGCGCTCGAAAGTCGGCCCCAGTTATCTGCTTCTTTTTCGAGCTGTCGCCGCCCGAGCTGCGTCAGCGAATAATATTTCGCCCGCCGTCCATACTCCGACGTTTTCCACTCGGCTGTAATCCAGCCTTCCTGTTCCAACTTGTGCAAAGCTGGGTATAGCGACCCGTCGCTCATCTGCAGAATGTCGCCTGAGACCTGCTTCAGTCGCTGACTTACAGCAAAGCCATTCATCGGCTCAAGCGCCAGAATTTTCAGCAGCAGCATGTCCAGCGTCCCCTGCACGAGATCGGAAGGTTTGCTCACGTGTTTTATGCCCTCGGTAACCGAGTATAATGTGCACTCGCTGCCCTCGGTAAGCAAGAGGAAAACAAAGACGCTAAAATTCAGCAGAGAACCACGGACAGGAAGGCACCGTTCTGACCGGGCATCCTCCGGGCGGGTGGTCGGCAAACCGCAAGTAATGGCCTGAGTCCAAGATTTTTAGATCAGCTGTGTTGCGCTTCGTGACACATAGCGGTCAGAAAAGGTACGGGACTAGGGCGGCGGTGCGATGGGCATAGTTAGCATACGTCGCCCCAAATTGGGAGCGCATCCATTGCTCCTCCATGCGGAGCTTGGTCCAGAATCCGAGGAACACTAGGACGAAACCGATGAACCCACGCACCTGGGCGAGCGCAATCGCGGTGCCAAGAAACCCGGTCAGAATGCCGGTGTAGATGGGGTGACGGACCAGGGCATAGGGGCCGGTGGTAATCAACTCGTGGCCCTGCTTAATGGTTATTGAGCTGCTCCAGTTGCTGGCAAGGTGCTGTCGCGCCCAGACGGCGAAGAGAAGGCCGGCGACGGTGACAGCAGCTCCAATCCAAAAGGGCCAAATGCCAGTCGGCCAGAGCTGGCGGTAGAGCCAGGGCAGCGGGATGCGCGTTGTCGAGAGGAGGACGATCGCGAACAGCAAGAGGAGGGCCCGCAGGATGCGTGAGGCGGCCGGCTCGAGGCGCTGGATGCTTTTGGTCTTGACGGCCCTGATCCCCCAATAGAGAAGAAAGGCGCTCCACACCACGGGAAAGAAAGATTCAAAGAACCAGAGCATTCAGGACCTCCGAGCGTTGTCTCCCACTCAATCATACGTATACTTCAAGTCTTTAGTAACGCGGTGACCGGACATCATCTCACTTGAAGTGCAGGGACAATCCTGACCATCGGGGACCGGAAAATGCGGCCGGCAGCATTGAAAGTTGAGTAGGCGTGATCACCACGACCAATACTTCATGCCATATCAAAGTGGGACAAAAGCAAGACGCTGAATTTCGCTGACCGACTTTCAATGCTGATCAACGTGCTTGCCGGAAACTGACCTACTACCGATTTTTTCTCGCCTTGAATTCGGGTATAAAACGGACGTGCAGTTCACTCGGGAGTTCGGGAGGATGTTATGAAATTGTTTGCCAGCCGGCGCTTTCTGGCTATCTATTCGGGAGTTCTTACGCTGGTTTTCGCGATCACGGTGGTTTGCGGGTTTGCGGCTCCGCGCAACGCTAGTTTTGACCAGATCACCGTGCATCGGATTAATTTCGTGGAGCCCGACGGCGCGCCGCGACTGATTATTTCCGATCGCGCGGAGTTTCCAGGTGCGTTCACGCGCGGCAAGGAATATCCGCGTCCAGACCGGCGCGATGTCGCGGGAATGCTGTTCATGAACGATGAAGCGTCAGAAATGGGAGGGCTGATCTGGGGCGGCTTGAAACAGAAGGATGGCACGATTCAGAATCACGGGCATTTGAGCTTTGATCAGTACGAGCAGGATCAGATTTTTGCGATTGATTCGGGGCGGGAGGACCAGGACAAATTCTCCGCGATCAGGATCGGTGAGCGCGGCGACTATCCGATTCAGGAGGCGTACGACGCGAGCTTGCGGATCGATAAATTGCCGAAGGACCAGCAGGAGGCCGAGTGGAAGAAGTTCTTTGTTACGCACACGGGGGACGCGAACCGCATTTATCTAGGGCGCTCGCCGGATAAGTCAGCGTCACTCCGCATAAAGGACGACCAAGGTCGCGATCGGCTGGTGCTGCGCGTTAATGCCGGAGGCAATCCGGCGATTCAATTCCTCGATGCCGATGGCAAGGTGACCAACGAATTCACGGGGAACAAGTAGCAGGACCGCGGTCATCGTGGTTCGCGGAGGAACCAAGCACACCCCTCGCGGGGTGCTAAACTTCGAATGTTGCTGACCAATGACCAGGAGTCAGTGGAGTTAGATAACTGCGAGGTACTGCCACTGCCCATTTTCGGACTTGAGTTGGTGCACGCGACCGTCGTCGGCATGGAGAAAGTAGCTGCCATCGGGGATCGGGTGATGGTGCGCGGCACGCACGGAGCAGCGAGTCCAGCGTCCGCCACGTGCAGCTCCCCAACCGCCGCCATGTTCGCGAGCTTCCTCAGTGAGTTCGATGCCGTACTTAACCTTGTACTCAACGCCGGTGAGCCGTGTGGGCACCAGCCGTCCGCTTCCCTTCAATTGTTCTTTTGCCATAATCCACTTAGATGCAATAACCTAGCGAAAGGTTTCGCTCTCCCCAGTAACCCTCTTAGCTGGCTATAGCTCTGAATCCTTTGAATTTATTCGACGCCAGCATAACACAGATACCCCGGCGAGTCTAGAAGGCTGGCAAACCGCATAACACCAATCCCAACGAGGGCCGGTACGTACTAAACCTGCCAAAATGATCAAAATGCCGCGCCGAGCTCGCCGAGCAGACGCCAATCTTGACCAGTCTGAACAGTACGATGCGCCCCAGGGGTGACGGAATACAACGAATCCTGTAGTAGAAGTGAGTACACTTGAGGGAAATATCGGGCGCGGGGGCGCCAGCCAAAGCTGGTCAGCTTGCTTGTTTCCGGATCGCGTCCAGATATTCGCGGCCACGTTCGTATCCACGCCGAAACGGGCCGCTTTCATGCAGGCGCGGCTCAGCGTCTCCCAGATCTTTGTGCGATTCCTGGTAGGATTTGCCCCGATTCTTCGAGTGGAGAGCAGCTTCGAAGCCCGCGCGGAAGTAACGCTCGTCGTCTTCGAATTTGCCGCCGTCAGTCGGGTAGCGTTCTTGCTCAGCGTCCCGTAGACCGAGCCACCACATTTCTCGTGCACGGTCTATTGTTTCCGCGCCAGCAGCTTCCAAGACGCCGCGTGTAATTTTCTCCTGCTCGTTGTTTTCGGGTGTCACCACGACCACGGAGCGGCCCCGGCGCAGCGCGTCTTCATAAACGAGCAGTTCATCGCCCGGCAAACCTTGTGCCATGTAGTTCTCAATCGCACCGCCGGTGACTGCTCCAACTGCCGCGAGCAATGCCCCACTGAGCAGCCCAATTCCAAGCACCGGGCCGATTCCGGGAGCGACGAGGCTCGATAACGCGACCTCTGCAACGCCCATTCCGCCAGCGAGACCTAGCGCTCCGCCGACGGCCGCGCCTAACGCCTTGCCCATGCCGGGTTGTTCTGCTTCAATCTTAGGGATCGCGGCGAGTTCGCGCTCGGTCATCTGCGGCGTCAGGACGCTCACACGCCGTTCTGGAATGCCCAACGGCGCGAGTTCGGCACAGGCGCGCTCCGCATTTGAACGTGATTGAAAAACTCCGACGACGGTATTCATGGGCCTCCGAGTCGGCCGTGTTAAACGGCACGCCGATCAAGCAGCATCAATACAACGACAATGAAAAGGATCGCTCCCAGCCCTCCGGTCGGGTAGTAACCCCAACCCGCGCTGTACGGCCACATCGGCAAACTTCCTATGAGCGCTAGCACCAGAATGATCAGCAGAAGCGTACGCAACATGGGTTACCTCGCTGCATGAAGGATATCGGATGGGTGAAATCGCTCCATCGGGTGTTCGGAGTATTTCGCTGGGTTTTTCCCCAGAGACGGACTTCGGCAAGTAGAGCCTAACTTGGGATGCATGTTGAGACCGCTGCATGGCCCGCGGGCTACCTGCCGCGGAGAACAATGACGCATTTCAGTAACGTTGTATTTTTCTAACTCAGGTGATTCCTGTATTGCCGGAGGGATCGACTGTGGCAACCTCAAGAAGAATCTTTAACGCGGTGGAGCTTACTAGATGAGGCGCCTTTGAGACCAATACTAGCCCCGAATTTGGAACCATGCCTGGTTTGCGACAATCCCGACTGCGAGGCCCACGTCCTCGCCACTACCATCGCTCCTGAAAACAAGCGATTCAACCTAATGACGAACTCCCTCGAATTCACGTGCCCATC
>Ga0210386_10001307_pt1 | contig 22263 bp, 16 predicted proteins | sample IncBWH32OmetaG_FD_160091 | JGI IMG/M metagenome (GOLD analysis project Ga0210386, IMG submission 160091) | Forest soil microbial communities from Barre Woods Harvard Forest LTER site, Petersham, Massachusetts, United States - Inc-BW-H-32-O ...
TACCTACATGAGCCGGTCCGGATGCGCGTACGGCAGCGGTTTAAGCAGCGCGGCATCCACAAAAGCAAAGATGGCGACGCTTGTGCCCACGCCAAGAGCAAGAACGAGAAATGCAACACAGGCAAAGCCCGGTTTTCTTGCAAACTGACGAACCGCGAACTGGATATCGCGAAGCAGATTGTCGAACCAAACGATGCGTCTTCTGAGATAGAAGCGTTCCTGAGCCGCCTGCACGTTGCCAAACTCGACTTTCGCCTTGCGACGCGCTTCCTCTTCGCTCAAGCCTTCACTCCGCAACTCATCCGCTTCGAGTTCGAGGTGCGATTTAATCTCTTCTGCAAAATCGTCCGGATTCCGTCTACGCCTGAACATTACCTAGACCTCCTCGCTGCTCGGTCCTCCATTGAGAATCAATCCCATAGCCCGCGTAAGCCGCTGCCATTCGTTCGTCTTTTCTGTAAGCTGCTGTCGCCCCTTAGCTGTCAGCGAATAGAAGCGTGCCTTGCGATTGTTCTCGCTCACGCCCCATTTGGCGCTGATCCATTTCCTGTCTTCAAGGCGCTGCAGTGCCAGATAAAGCGAACCATGATCGACAAAGATCGCTTCTTCCGACTGGCGGAGTATGGAACGTGCTACACCCTGACCGTGACAGGGGCCGAGCAGGAGAGTTTTCAGAATGAGCAGGTCTAGCGTGCCCTGCAGCAGGGCGACGCGGTCGTCGGGATTATTTTGGGAAGGCATCCGACCCAAGAATGGCACCGCTTGGGTCGGATGTCAACATGAACCCTGAAGAATTCCGCAGCAAGCCGAATCGGACTTAGGCTGCGGCGCGTAACTGATGGGATAGACGAGAGAAATGGTTGAAAGGTAGTCGCGAGGAGTACGGATCATTTGAATTCAGCAGGCGCCAGGGCGCGCAGACTTGCTTCGCGCGAACCATAAGCGCCTGCATCTTTCAGGCTTGTAGCTCCTCTCCCCCAAGCGAAGTACAAACCTGAAAACCAAACCTGAACCTTGTATCGGCTGTCCGTGATTTAAATTCACCTACGGACACAGCGGCCTCCGAGCCGGTTCACTGGAGTAGTGAGAAGCCGAAGGGAAACGTTTCGGAGATCAACGTCCGAAAAGCTGAAAAAGATGCGGGGATTTACCTGCAATTGTACCCAACGGGTTCAACGTTAAACTCCCGGGATTAGAATGGTCATCGCGAGCCGGGGCCTGGCGCTCTTTGCGCCAACCGCAGTCATACTGTTTCTCCAAAAACGCTACTATTCTGGTGAACCATGGCTTTCCTGCGAAAAATCCGGCGGCTCTGGCGGCAAAGACGGCAGCGCTCCACATTCACCACACCCGATATCGGTCTCCGCCAGCGCACGGAGGCTTTTTGCGATGCTACGACACTAAGCACGCGTAGCCGGCGTGCAGGCAACCTCCTTGCCTATATCTGGACACGCCCTACCGACCGCGCCTTCATCGTGTCGCTGCTGCGCTGGATTCGCCTTCTCGAACAGGACAAACAACTGCGCGCCAGCTTCGATCTCACCTGGCAGGCCCTGCTCTCCGAGCTTGACTCGGTCCCTCTCTTTGCCGATACGGGTCTGCCCTCCACCTACGCCTTGCTTCACGAGGCCATCCGCCGTCTCTTCCAGCGTCTTCTGCCCTCTGCGCGTGAAGAATCCGATACCGCGCGCCTCTTCACCGCGGTCTTTTCTTCGCAAAAAATTGTCGGGCGATTCCTCAACCTTGACAACCCCACATTTGGACGCCTCACCCGCATTCTCTGGCCCAAAGACAACCCCACCGCTGTCTCGCACATCGGCGACGACGTCCGCCAGTCCCTGGGCCTGCTCGCGACACGTGTGGCCGGACGCGGCGTGACCGCTGCCGTGCGGCGACGCGGCAGCACCCACAATGTCGAGGAGTCGCCGTTCTATCAACTCGTTTTTGCAACGGAAACCTTCCTGCAATCCACCCTGCGGAACGACGATCCGCAGGCGCTGCAACGTTGGCTCGAAGCCGTTCACACCTGCCGCCGCGAGCTACTCCAGGTACAGCTGCATATGGAAGACACCGGCGTCAGCACCGCCCTCGTCTTCGATCTCAGCAGCATGGACGCGTCGCTCGACCGCATGGAGCTGCTCGCCTCCACGCTCGCCCAAAGCTCCGCATCGACACTGCACCCCGCGCGCCAGCTCTTGAATACGCTCGTCGCCGGACGCCTCGAAGATACGCAACTCGGCCCGCTCATCCGCCAAAACCTCAACCTGCTTGCCCGCAAGACCGTCGAGCGCACCGGACATAGCGGCGAACATTACATCGCCAATACGCGCAAAGAATACTGGCAGATGTGGCTTGCCGCATTCGGCGGCGGCTTGCTTACCGTCTTTACCGCCGCCTTCAAGTTAAGAACTATTGAACGCGGCTGGCCGCTCTTCATCGAAGGCTTCCTCATCGGCACCAATTACGCCGTCAGCTTTCTCCTGATGCAGGTCTTCGGTCTCGCGCTCGCCACCAAGCAGCCTTCGATGACCGGCGCCGCCCTCGCCGGCATTGTGCGTGAAAACCGCGGCGTCTCCCGCTGGAGCAAGATCGCCGACTTCGCCGCGCGCATCAGCCGCACGCAGCTTGCCGCCGCCATCGGCAATGTAGTCGCGGTCTGCCTTGGCGCGATTGCCTTTGAACAGCTGTGGCGCAGAATGTTTCTGCACTCCTACCTGCCCCAAAAAAGCGCGATGCATGTTTACGAAACGCTGCACCCATTTACCTCGGGCACAGCCATCGACGCCGCCATCACCGGTGTGCTTCTCTGGCTCGCCGCCGTCCTTGGTGGATGGTGCGAGAATTTCGCTGTCTACAATCGCATCCCCGCCGCCATTGCCCAGCATCCTCTTGGCCAGAAAATTGGTGCGCGCCGCATGCAGCGCCTTGCCCAATGGTTTGAGAACAACATCGCCGCCTGGAGCACCAGCATCCTGCTCGGATACATGATGGGCTTCTTCCCGGAGTTCGCCCGCTTCTTCGGTCTCCCGCTCGACGTCCGCCACGTGACTTTGAGCACCGGAACGCTTGCCCTCGCCGCTGCCCGCTTCGGGTCAAGCGCCTTTGGCCATCACTGGTTCTACGCAGCCATCGCCGGACTCAGCATGACCTTTGTGCTGAACCTTGGCGTCAGCTTCTCCATCGCTTCCGTCACTGCCCTGCGCGCCTATAATGTTCGCCACAAGGAACGGCTTGAGATCCTGAAATTTCTGCTGCGACAGATCGTTCATTCACCGCTCAGATTTATCCTCCCCATCGATCTCGACAAGCCACCCGTGACACCGTCTCCGTCAGAAGTTCCTGAGGCCGAAAGCTAGGGCCCTTCAGAATCACAAGACGCAATTCGCTTGCCATGTTCTGGGAAATTCTGATTGTTCCACCCCCCGGGAGTACTCTGAATTCCTCTCATGCAACGCTGACAGCGTCGACGGATGCCACCGGTAACCGTTCTGCATCCCGTCTGCAAGGTCCGAACGAGTGTTGCTCCAAAGGCAGGAGTGAAGGCTTCCGAAGAACTCGCCAGGCGCCAGCGCGAGTGGCCGCTCAGCAGGAGTGACCGCACTCTGCCGAAAAAGAGCCTTACCTGCTCGAACGGGGAGTCGTCCTGCGCGTTGAAGAAGGGTAGCTGAAAGCCAACGATTTTTAGAAGACGCCGTTAACGCTCTGCTAAAATTCCACCACTTTGTCGGGCCCCTCCTTTTCATATTCATCCTTATGCTGACACGCCCCGAATGGACCGGATTTCTAAAGTTTTTTCAGGTGCCTCATCAGCGCATTTATGTGCTGGGATGCTTTGCCCGCCACGTTACGATCTACTCGCAGCAGGTAAGAGCGCTGAACCTCATATCGGCGCTGCGAAGGGAAGAGCTTTTTGCGAACAACCCAAAAGTGGCGGTGATTGGCAGCGGGAGAAGCTGTGTCACATCAGGCAGTTAGCAGTTCTTTCCAGGTCGAAAAGCCTGCTTCCCTGAGCGCTGAGAACGTCGCTCCAAGATCTCGCGATAGAGGAGCGGTGTGTGCTCCCTTCATGAGTCGCCAGAAAATCCGTAAATCATCCTGAGCCCGTGCCTTCCTGTTTTTATCCACACCTTATCCACATGCCCTCCTCTTGCGTGAAAGCTCTATTTCCACGGCAAGGACAAAATCTTGTCAAGCCCTTTCAGGAGTCGAAGGTAGGCTAACTTTATTAATTTCATGCACTTACAAGACAGGTGGACTGTGCCGGGAATTACGCTTGCATTTGCTATTCTGGATATAGAGCAAAACCAGGGGAATCAAGGTAATACCTAACACCGATTACCCTCTAAGTGATTGGAAACACTAGAGCCCATCTAACTTACCTGGAATCAATAGGATAGCAGGGGATGGTCCCCCGTTATCTTATTGAAAAGAAACAAAACCAGCCGATTAGAGGGGGAGAGGGGTACCCCGGGAATCAGGCGCTTCCAATCTGTCCCGCAGCCGCTGCATTGTGTCCAGATAAAACGCCAGGTTATGCAACGTATTCAGCACGGCGGCTAAAGGTTCCTGCGCGACCATCAGGTGGCGCAGGTAAGCGCGGCTGTAGCGCTGGCAGACCATGCAGCTACATTCCGGATCGAGCGGCCCTTGCCCCTCGGCAAACCGCCGGTTTTTTATGTTCAGCCGCCCTTCGGAAGTGAAGATCAACCCATGCCGCGCAGCACGGGTCGGCAGCACGCAGTCCATCATATCGACGCCCATTTTGGCGTATTCGACAATTTCATCCGGATAACCGACACCCATCACGTAGCGCGGTTTATCTTTCGGCAAATAGGGTAGTGTCTCGCCAATGACCTCGCGTGTCAGCTCGCGCGGTTCGCCGACGCTCAAGCCGCCAATGGCGTAGCCGGGAAAGTCCATCTCGACCAGCCGCTCCGCCGATTCACGACGCAGGTCTTTATACATCCCGCCCTGCACGATGCCGAACAAGCTGGGCATCGCGTCGGGAGAAATATCTGAGCCCTGAGCCCTATGATCCGTGACCTGATTCCACGGACGCTCATGCTTGTGCGCCTCAAAGTGCCGCTTGCTGCGTTCAGCCCAGCGCAGCGTCAGATCGAGCGACGTTCGCGCGCGCCCATAGTCGGCCGGATACTCCGTGCACTCATCGAAGGCCATGGCGATGTCCGAGCCAAGGGCGATCTGCACATCCATCGAGTGCTCGGGCGAGAAGAAGTGCGCGCCGCCATCCAGATGCGAGCGAAACTGCACGCCGTCTTCGGTGACCTTGCGCAGCTCATTCAGGCTGAAGACCTGAAAGCCGCCCGAGTCGGTCAGAATGGCCCGGTTCCAGCTCATAAACCGGTGCAGCCCGCCCATGCGCCGGATCAGCTCATGCCCAGGCCGCAGATACAGGTGATACGTATTGCCGAGAATAATCCGCGCCCCCAGCTCTTCGAGCAGATGCTGGGGCACGGCCTTCACCGACGCCACCGTCCCCACCGGCATAAACACCGGCGTCTCGACCTTCGCATGCGGAAGCGTCATCGTGGCGCGCCGTGCGTTGTCGCACGTTGCATGAATTTGAAAGTCCAGGGACACTTAGAAGATTGTAGCGGGTACGCTGTTCCGGTTGACCGGCAGCCGGGAGCACGCTACTCTCCATTTGTGACTGCTTTTCCCCCCACCCGCGAAGCCTGTCTCCTCTGTTGTCGCTAGTTCTGCGCTCTTTTCCTCCCAATTCAGGCAGCAACTCCTCTCACATTTAAGGAAGCAGAGATGAAAGTTTATCGACATACATTTTCCTGGCTCGTCATTGCATTGGTTACGCTGCTCGCCGCAGCCGCAACCATCGATACACATTGGAAAAGCGATCTTCTGCAGTGGCGCGAACAGCGCGCGCAGCAGCTTTCCGCTCCAGATGGCTGGCTCACGCTCGTCGGCCTTGAATGGCTGCAGCCCGGCAGCAATCCATTCGGCGCAGCCGCGGACAATCGCATCCGCCTCAACACGAAGGTTGCGGACCATCTTGGGGTGTTCGAACTCAAGGGGAATGACGTGTACCTGGCCGCGCCCGCGCAAGGCTTTCCCTCCAACCTGCTTGTCAACGGCGCTCCTGCGCGCGCAGGCAAGATCGATACCGATGGTCCGAATCCATCCGTCCTGAAGGCAGGTACACTCACTTTGCTCGTCATCCATCGGGGAGACCGGTTCGCTCTCCGCATTAAGGATTCGCAGGCACTCACGCGCACCCACTTTCAAGGCCTGCATTGGTATCCGCCCGACCCGCGTTATCGCATCGAGGCAAAGTGGATCCCGTTCCATCCGGCGCGCGAGGAGTCGATTCCGACCATCATCGGCACTACGCTGAAGTTGCCTGTGCCCGGCGTGGCCGAGTTTACGCTAGACGGGCAGATCGTCCGGCTCGAACCGGTTCTCGAGGAGCCGGGCGCCAAGCAGTTCTTCTTCATACTGCGCGATGCCACAAGCAAAACCACAACCTACGGAGCCGCCCGTTTTCTCTACACAGACTTTCCCGATCACGGCCTCGACAAGCCGGGCCACCTGGAACTGGACTTTAACCGCCTGCAGAATCCGCCCTGCGCCTATACGCCGTATGCCACCTGCCCCTTGCCGCCACCGCAAAATAAGCTGGCAATTGCGTTGCCGGCGGGAGAGCAGCGATACTCGCATTGAGGAACACTTGCATGAGGAAGAAACAAACCGTGGGACACAAAGTAGATGCACCGCCCGCGGTGTTCCCAAAGAGAAAAGCAGCTCCCTTCGGCTGGTTCAGGGCAGACTCCTCGCCTCCACGCTCACTATGACAATTCCTTGGGGAAGTAGGATCTGCTGACGCATTCAACGAAAAGAGCGGGATTTTATCCCGCTCTTTTCGTTATTGGGGCCCGTCTGGCAAAGACCGCCGTCCGCGGAGGACCCGCCGGAGGCGTCGTCACAGCGCAGTCGTAACGGCCTTGACCTCGGTGTAATTGTTCAGCACCTCGGAGCCCATCTCGCGGCCCCAGCCTGACTGCTTGTAACCGCCGAACGGCAGCGCGGCGTCGAACACGTTGTGGCAGTTAATCCAGACCGTGCCCGAGCGAATGCGCTTGGCCATCTTGTTGGCAATCGATATGTCGCGCGTCCACACGCTTGCGGCAAGCCCATACGGTGTATCGTTTGCTTCTCTCGCGATACGGTCGAGGTCAGTATCGGTAAAGGGCACAGCGCAGACGACAGGGCCAAAGATCTCTTCCTTGACAACCTTCATTTCCGGCGTTGTGCGCGTCAGCACCGTCGGCTGCACAAAGTAGCCGCGCTCAGCAGCCTTTTTGCCGCCCGCCGTTGCCCTCGCGCCCTCGCTCAGGCCTGAGTCGATATAGCCTGTAACTTTCTGGAACTGCTCTTCTGAAACGAGCGGCCCCATCTCGGTTTGCGGATCGAGTCCAGCGCCCACGCGAATCTTCGAGGCAATGTCGGAGACGCCCTCGACGACGCGATCAAAAATGCTCTCATGCGCGAAGAGACGCGAGCCCGCGCAGCAGCACTGTCCATGATTGAAGAAAATTGCCGAAGCCGTGCCGGGAATCGCCCGTTCGAGATCGGCGTCCGGAAAGATGATCGCCGGTGACTTGCCGCCGAGTTCCAGCGAGACTTTCTTCAGATTGCCGGCGGCTGCATGCACGATCAGCCTGCCAACCTCGGTCGATCCGGTGAAAGCAATCTTATCGACCAGGTCGTGCGCTGCCAGCGGAGCACCGGCACCCTCGCCAAATCCCGTCAACACATTCACGACACCTTCGGGGAAGCCCGCTTCGTGAATCAGCTCAGCCAGACGCAGGCCGCTAAGCGGCGTTTGCTCCGCGAGCTTCAATACAACCGTGCATCCGGCAGCGAGCGCCGGACCCAGCTTCCACGCGGCCATCAACAACGGGAAATTCCACGGAATAATCTGCCCGACCACACCAATCGGCTCACGCAGCGTGTAGCTCAGGTACTCGCCGGGAAAGGAAATCGGAAAGGTATGGCCCATGATTTTGGTAGCCCATCCTGCCATGTAGCGAAAGAGATCGACAGCCAGGGGGACATCGGCCACGCGCGCCACGGAAACGGGCTTGCCATTGTCCATCGATTCGATCTCGGCCAACTCTTCCAGATGCTGCTCCATCAAGTCAGCCAGCTTCAGCATCAAACGTCCGCGTTGTGATGCGCTCATCCTGGGCCACGGTCCTTCATCGAAGGCGCGGCGGGCGGCCCGTACTGCCAGATCGACATCCACCGCCTCGGCTTCCGGCACCTGCGCCATCACTTCACCGGTTGCCGGGTTGTAGACAGAAAAAGTTTTGCCGGAGGCGGCATTTATAAACTTGCCATCTACATACATGCGATGTTTTTGCGCAATGAAGTCAGACGTCTTCTTATCAAGACGAGGATCAAGAGCAATCGTTGCCATAGGGAGGCTCCTTTTGGCGGTGACCGGAATTGGAATGCATTCGCTGCTTCCGAAGGGGTCGAAACCGCACCGTCGACCACGATACACCTCGGTGCAAAGACCAGGAAAGCGAGCAGCAAAATCAATTTTCAGTGAAAGGAAAGGGTTAATCGCCAAAATGCAAGCGCAGTCCAAAACGGGCGACGCGTGGCGTTCCTAGAGTCGTAATTGGGGTCTTGCCCACTTCAATCGACCTATCGAATAAATTTTCTCCAGCCACAAAGAACTCGGTGTGGCGGCCAAACTCGCGCGAGGCGTAGGCATCGAGACGAAAATAGCTGTGCAGCAGATAGTTGTTGGCATCGTCATCGAATTGCCGTCCGCTGATGCGACCTTGCAGGCTCAACACTCCGATGCGGGAGTTGTTCACCCGCACCTGTGTGGTCGCCATGTTGCGCGCCACCTGCGGAATCCAGTTGCCGACGAGCTGCGGCTGTTGAGCGTAGCGCGTCACGGTTGCGTCGGCGAATTGATAGCCCCCGGTGAGCGCGGCCCAGTGAAACGGGTGAGCCTCGTAATCCACCGACACGCCGCGGCTCTCGATCTGGCCGAGATTCTCACGCTGCAGCAGTGTTGAGGTGGGTGTGGTGCTCAGCGTGAGCGCAGTAATGGGCCGATTCACTTGCGTCCAGAAATAACTCACACGCAGCATTGATTGCCAGCGAGGCACGTTCGCCTGGAAACCAGTTTCCCAACCGGTCGCGCGCTCGGAGCGCAGTTTGGCATTCGGCAGCGTAATCTGTTGTCCAACTTGACCGGTACGATACAACTCGTTCTGCGTAGGCGCACGATAGGCGCGGAAGCCCGAGGCCTGAAGCGCAATGTTTGTGGTGATTCTGCGCGCAACTCCAAGCCGCGGATCAAACACCGTTTCGCTGAACGATGGGAACACCATCGAGCCCGTTTGTGTCCACTGCTTTGCATCAAAATTTGAGAAGTGATCGACACGACCGGATGCGCTCATCGTCCACTTTCCCGAAGTGGCCAGCGCCTCTCCGTAGACGCCGGTTTGCCGCTGCCGGGCGGCTGTATTTTGAAAACCTCCGGCCCCTGTAAAAAGCACTTCGTCATCGGAAGCGCGTACATCGTGTGTATCAGCACCCGCAATCCATACGACATGGTTACCCACTTCCTGCCGCCAATGCGCGGCGGCTCCCAGCTCATCGGCGGGATCTTCGGCGTAGCGTGTCAACTTCTCGGAAGTCCGGTTCGCGTTTATGGATGAGAAGGTCTGCCTGTAATGCTCCGTGCTGCCGTAAAAACGTAGCGTGAGCTGCGACCAATCCACTCCCGTTGAGTAGCGCCAGAGACGTGTGCCATTTTTTTGTAATGGAGTACCGTTGTCGCGCGCTTCGTTGAATCCGCTTCCGCGTAAAAAGATACGGCCACTGTTACGAATCGTCCGCTCCAGATCAACTAGCCCGTTTTGCGCATGAACATTACTCGGCTGGTCGATGGGACCGCGCAGATCGGGCGCAACCAGCGTGTATCCATCTGTGCCGAGAATTCCGCCCGCTAGCAGTCCGGCCCATGGCCCACGCTTCAACGAGGCAAGCACTCCGTTATCAGTCGTGCTCTCAGAGCCGTAGCCTGTAGTAAGAGCAAACACATTTTGGTCCGGCTTTACGGGAAGCACGTTGATCACACCGCCAATCGCGCTCGATCCATATAAGTCAGACGCGCCGCCTCGCACCACTTCCACCGAACGCACTGCCAGCTCCGGCATTTCTTGCCAGTGAATCCAGCCGCCATACGGATCATTCAGCGGAACATCATCCGAGACAACCAACGTCCGGCTTGCAGCCGTCGACCCAAGACCGCGCAGAGAAATTCCCTGCGATGTGGGATTGGCAACCAACGAACTCGACCGGCGGAACAACTCCACGCCGGGAACCTGGCGCAGCTTGCCATCCAGCGCCGGTGTTGCTGCTTCTTTCAGTTGTTGCTGGCTCAGCACACGCGTGCTGGCGGGGCTGTCCAGGGTATCCAGTGGCGAACGGTATGCGGTAACGACAATGCGCTCCTGTTGCTTATGCAACACAACCCTTGCCGGAACACCCGGCTGAATTGTAACTGTGACAGCATCGTATGTCAGAGCGCTGACTAGAACCGTAATGGGACCTTGCGATACCTTATGGAAGCTGAATCTTCCATCTGTCGCAGTGTTATCGAGAACACCTCCATCGAGGTTGTTCAGCTCTGCGCTGGCGACCGGCGAACCCTGCTCATCCACAACTGCGCCGGAAAATGGCTGCGAGGAATCCTGGGCGCTGCAAACCTGCAAAATACTGAAGAAGCACAGCAATGTTGCGAGGAAGAGCGAAACGCGTCCGGCGATAGATTTGTTCGTCATGGACCCAGTGCTCCTATTCTACGGAACGCGTTGAATCCTTCGAACGCTATCGTTCTGGTCTACTCCATCATTCGGAAGCGCGAGCAAAAGATCCCGAATTGTTTTTTTGAGAATTGGATGTTGCAGCTCAGGGGCTATCTCGGCCAGCGGTGCAAGCACAAATCTTCTTTCAGCGAGCGCCGGATGCGGCAGCGAAAGCACCGGGGTGTTCAGGACCAGATCGTCCATCATTAGGAGATCGAGGTCCAGCGTTCGCGGCCCCTTCGGCACGCTGTTCTCGCGGTCTCTCCCAAAACTGCGCTCGATCGCAAGCAATGTTTTCAGCAGCAGCTCCGGCCCCCTCTCTGTCCGCAGGACAGCAACGGCATTCACAAAGGGCGGCTGGTCAAGGAATCCAACAGGGGCCGTTTCATACAGAGAGGACTGGGCCATGAGCTCACCCGCATCGCCCAGCGCGTGGAGTGCGGCGCCAATCGTCTCAACAGGCGTCCCGGCCTGAGACAGGAGATTCGAACCGAGGCCCACATAGGCCGCATGCATTTGTGTGACAGTCATGAAAGAAGTTTTGCGCACGAACAGTTTACGATCATCTAAGAGTATTTTCGGGTATGCGCATTGCTTTCTTCGGTGGCACGTTCGACCCACCTCATTGCGGACATCTTGCTATCGCGCGCGCGGCGGCAGACCGGCTGCGCATGGACAAGGTCTTGTTCGCGCCGGTCGGCAATCAGCCGCTCAAGCAGAACTCCTCTGTGGCCGGTTTCGATGACCGTATGTCCATGGTGGGCCTGGCGGTTGCAAACGACGCACGCTTTGAAGTATCCGCAATCGATGCACCGCGTATGGACGGCGGGCCGAATTACACTATCGACACGCTCCTTCGCCTGAAGCACTCACTCCCATCCGAAGATCGCCTCTTCTCCCTGGTCGGGGCTGACTCATTTCTAAGCCTGTCACACTGGCATCGCGCGGCAGAGCTTTTGTTCGTATGCGATTTCATTGTCGCCGGGCGCCCCGGTTCCGGACTTCCAGGCGTCGGACTTCCAGACATCGAGCGCCCCGATACCCCAGTGCAGCATGCCGGACATCCGTTGCCCCGCGGTGTGCGCATGTCTGGCAATCCTCATTCCACGGTTGGGGTGCTCGAGTTCAGTCTGACAAATGACTCGGGACAGCATGCGGTTCTCTATTGCTTGCCCGATCTCAACGAAAAGATGTCGGCCACGACAGTGCGTTCCTCCTTTATGCAAGGGCCCCACAAGGGCGATGGCATGGCTGAAGACGTCCCTGAACAGGTGGCGGAGTATATTCGCGCACACCATCTTTACCGTTGACGGCGAAGAGCTTCCTCTGGCGCTGGCATCCCAGTCCACGCTACGATGGAGCGTTGCATCTAGGAGATTCCCTCACCGAATGGCATCCACGGAAACCCGCAAAATGGTGCTGGCTGCCGCAGCAGCCTGCGAAGACAAAAAGGCAGAAAATACGCGCGTCTTAGAGCTCGACCCGGCAGACTCGGGCTTTACCGATTTCTTCCTGATCACCAGCGCCGCCAATGACCGCCAGGCCGTCGCGATTGGCGATGAGATCGAGCTGCACTTGAAGCGAGAGTTCGGCGCCTATGCGCATTCGGTTGAAGGCCGCAAGCAGGGAGAGTGGATTCTGCTCGACTACGTGGATTTCGTCGTCCACATCTTCCTCGACGAGAAACGGGCCTTCTATGATCTTGAGCGGCTGTGGAAGTCCGCGCGAAGTGTCGATCTGGAAGAGTTGAAGACCGCGCTCAAAGAAAAAACGATGGCGGCGAGAAAAAAATCTACAGCCAAGAAGAAGGCTGTTCAGAAAGCACCGGCAAAGAAGAAATCTGCAAAAAAAGCCGTGGTGAAACCTGCAGCCAAGAAGACTTCAAAAAAAACTGATTGAACAAAGCCCATTAAATACGCGGATTTCAAAAGCAAAGTTGCCTTGAAGAGAGCCAGCATTGTGCCAGCCCTCTTCGAAGTAAAAACTGCTGTTAGAAGTCGTAACGAAGCGCAAGCTGCGTTACACGCGGACCAGAATCAGACAGGGATTGGCCAAACGAGCCACTGGCGATGTTTCCGGCTGGGTTGTTGAAATTCGCGTGGTTGAAGAGGTTAAAGAAGTTCGCCTCAAAGGTGAATGTCTGTCTCTCAGTGATATTGAAGTGCTTCAACACGCCGAAATCGACGTTTACATAACCAGGCCCGTTCAACGCGTTTCTGGTTAAGGGGCTATCGCACCAGAGAGCGCCGTTCGTGCAGATATATTGGTTGATCGCCGAATCAAAGGTCCCGACAGGCGCAAAACTAGCCGGGTTCAGATAACCATCCGCCGGACTTGTCTTGTGGGTAATGGCACTCTTGAGGGACCCAGTTCCCACGAACTGTGGCCGATCGACCAAACGGCCATCTCGGTTAGGATCATGAGCCGAATCCGTCAAGGCGATTGGCGTTCCATTATGGATACGGATAATTGGAGCGAATGACCAGCCGCCGAGCAGAAAATTCTTCTGTCTCCACGGTTCGGTGTAATTCAGGGTCATCACGAAATTGTGCTTCAGGTCAAAGTCCGCCGGACCATAGTCCTTGGAAGGATTGAGCAAGTCAGTGGGACCGGTATTTCCATCCCGCTGTGAAAAGACGTCGCTGAGTTCATCCAACGCCTTGCTGTAGGTGTAATTCGCAAGGAATTGGAGCCCATTTGAATAGCCCTTCCTCAGACTTACCTGAAGTGCGTTGTAATTTGAGGAGAAACCATTTGACCGGTAGTTGTCTGCATTGAAAAGTGAAGTAATACGAGTCGAAGGAAAGCCGTTGGGATATCCGGCGGCGATGCAGGCCGGCTGCAACTCCGAACCTGAGCAGGCGGTACGCCCGTTGTAGTTGTTGATATCTTTTAATCCGATCAGCTTGCGGCCTAGCGTACCGATGTAGTTTGTTTCAAGGACATAGCCTGGCGCCGCCTCGTATTCGAAGCCGAGGTGGATTTGTTGATAGTAGGCGGTTACCAGATGCTCATCAATATGGCGTGGTGTCGGCTTTCCGCCAAAACTAGCCAATTGTGCATTCGCACTAAAGGGAACCGAATAAATTCCCGGTTGATAGGTCGGGCCAGCCGCGACTCCATTCACCAGCGCGCCAAAGTTATTGTCGGCAAAATGTGGCGGGTTGAAGCGAATATTTTCGTACGCGTTGTTATAGAGACGGTCAAAGCCAATGCCGTAGCCGCCGCGTACCACCAGCTTGCCCTTGCCGGTGACATCGTAAGCAAAGCCAACTCGCGGAGCAAAGTTATTGGTGTCTTTGTTCCAGATATCGCTGTCCTTCTGGATAAATTGCGCACCTTGAACTTCTCCAAAAAAGCTGGTGGTAGGGAAGTAGGGATTACCGTTGCTGGTCGGAGTACCGGCAGGTCCAAAGTACACGTTTGAATCCACACCGGCTTTGAAGTTATGCGGCGGTCCGAAATATTCCCAGCGAATCCCCATATTCAAGGTAAGCTGCTTGCTCGCTTTCCAGTCGTCCTGGACGTAGGCAGCAAACTCATTGGCACGGTATCCGCGATAAGGATCAGGGGCCTGATTCGTTGTGGGGTCGATCGAAGCACTGACCTGATAGAACGAGCCATACGTGGGACCGCCGAAGAGAGCCGCGTCTGTCTCCTCACCAAAAGCTCCATCTGTCAGCAAGTCTTCGGCGCCGTTCATAATAACCGTTCCATAAATGTCGTTATAGAAGCTGGAGCCATTTCGCGTGCGGATGTATTGAAAACCTGATTTGAGAGTATGAGCGCCTAGATTTTTTGTGACCGCATCCTGGTATTGAAACTGGTTTTCCGTAAACAGCTGTGGGAAGCCCGAGTATGCGCCAAAGCCTCCATATAAAGCATCTGCAGTATAGATCGATGGCACGCCCGTAGTTCCCGGAGCCAGAAAATTCGAGACATGCCGCAGGTAACCGGCCCGGAATACATTGATCAGTGTTGGAGAGAATGCGTGCGTCCATGTGGCGCCAAAGTGCTGTGCACCGCCATAGTTTGAAACTCCGGGTCCGAAGCTGCAGCATCCGCCACCGGTATTCGAGTCATCTTCGTATTGATCGATGAGATAAACGAAGCTCAACTGATCATTATCTGTAAGCTTATGATCGAGTTTGAACGTTCCGCGGTTTTGATTCAGGGCGTCGTGAGACGTGATGGCGACGAAGCCATTGATGGGAACCGGGTAGTTGATACCGGAAGTCACGATGCCGGAAGCCTGGTTGGTCGGGTTGGCGGTTGCCAGCGGAAATGCAGTGGGCTCGGCAGCCATGAGTTGCTTAAAGATCGGGCCCAGCTTTGTCGAGCCGGCAAAAGCGCCAGGGCAGGGCACTCCCCCAAACTGCACGCAGATGCCATTGGGATCGCTTTCCATAAAGGACGCGAATTGGCCAGAGTCAACGAACGACAAAAAGTCCGGTGTTAGCGAGACTCCGGTGACGGGCGTTCCCTGGCGACGATGATGAATCTCTATGGTCGAATAAAAGAAGGTCTTGTCTTTATAGATCGGTCCGCCGATCGAGCCTCCAAACTGATTGCGCACGAGACTATCTTTTAGCCCTTCGCGATTCGAAAAGAAATCGTTGGCAGCAAGCGCCTGTATCCGGTTGTACTCGAAGAGAGATCCATGCCAGGTGTTGGTGCCGCTTTTCATGACTGTGTCTGTGGCAAAGCCGCCTGCGCGTCCGTAATCGGCGCCGGGGTCGTGAGTGATCACACGGTATTCCTGAATAGCGTCAGGAGAAATCGTGGTGATCGCACCGCCTCCACCAACCGCGCCGCCGCCGCCCAGGCCCTGGTCATTATTATCCAGGCCGTCCACCATGAAATTCCCGGCTCCCGTACGCGCTCCGTTCATCGCCGCGCCGCGGCCGGTTCCCACCGACACGCCCGCGTTGTCAGGCGTTGCGCCGGCTACCAGCGTCACAAATGCGTTCTGGCTGCGCGTTTCCAGTGGGGAATTCTTCCATATCTGCGAATCGATCAGCTGCGAAACAGCCGCAGTGTCTGTTTGGACCTGCTCTTCCTGCACGCCCTGGACGATGACTGTCTGCTGGACATTGCCTACATTGAGAGCGGCGTTTTGCGTGCTCACATTTCCAACCGTGAGCGTGATATTTTTCGCCTCAAACGTTTGAAACCCTTCGGCAGTGACTTTCAACGCATAGCTTCCCACAATCGGCAGCGCTGTAAACCGATAAGCCCCGGCAGAATTTGTTACGGTGTGATGCGCCTCGCCCGTGGCGCTATTCACCAGGTCAACGCTTGCTCTTCCAACCGCAGAACCACTGGCATCCGTGATAATTCCCGCCAGTTCGCCAAATCCGGTTTGCGCATGCGTATAGCTTTGAAAACCAAGAAACAGGACAAGAACGACAAGCAGTTTTGTCGCGCTGACCCACCCGCAAAGAATGGATTTTGTCTGATTCACTCAACCCCCAGGTAAAAAAGCAGATAATTTTTCTTTTGCTACGGCTATGCAATTTGAAGACCCATTTTTGTGGATAATCAACGGGTACAAACTCTTCTCTAATGCCGCTTGTACGTATCTTCTTCAAAAATAAGGACTATGCATTAAACGGATAGTTACTCATGCATTAGCCCATGAGGCAATTTATTTGGATTATGTAAATATATGAAAATACAATGGATAGATGGAATTATGAAACAAAAACGGGGCAGTCCTATGAAAAAACATAGAATTAGGGCCGAGGCAAGGCCGAGATGAATCTTTCCCTAGTCTTTATCGGTTCCCATTCGTCTTCAGACCGCTCGAAACAATCGGACGCTCTGGTTTCTCTATACCTTGATCGCATCCCAGAGAGTTTTGCGAAAGCCAGCTGCATAGCATTTCGCACATCGAACTTGCTCTGGGAGCGATTAGAAAAACAAAGTTCTCGCCGTCGTCCTCTCCTGGTTCTCCTGGACAGCAGGGGCAGGCAGTTCAACTCAGAGCAGTTTGCAGAATGGCTGGGCAAGCAGCGCGATCAGGGGCAGCAGAGTATTATCTTCGCTATCGGGCCCGCGGATGGGTGGTCGGAAGAGGCGGACAAGCGGGCGAATCTTCTTTTATCGCTTGGTCCTATGACCTTGCCGCATGAGCTGGCGCGGGTCGTGCTCAGCGAGCAAATCTACCGGGCATTTACAATCCTATCTGGGCATCCGTACCACACGGGCCACTGATGTGTTTGTATGTAGCATTTTTTGCTGAACTGCGTTTAGACGGCAGCGCCGCAGCCTGATTCCGATGCGGCCACCGAAATGCGCAAAGGGAAACATGCCCGCAGGAAAGGCGTTCTCGCGCCACGCGGCCATGGAGTCTCAGAGATTACGGAAAGGGTAGGCATGTCCTGGTTTAAGCGGCAGGAAAATAAAATCGAGAGTGCTGGAGAGAAAACCGTTCGCACCGAGGGTCTCTGGATTAAGTGCGACAGCTGCGAACTGGTCATCTGGAAGGCCGATCTTGAAGCGAATCTATTCGTCTGTCCCAAGTGTGGCCATCACTTCCGCATGGGAGCGCGGGCGCGCATCGATAGCCTTCTCGATCCTGGCTACCAGGTTATCGATACAGAATTAAAGTCGACCGACCCGCTGCATTTTTCCGATCTCAAGCCCTACAAGGCCCGTCTGAAGAAAGCCCAGAAAGACACGGGACTGAACGATGCCATCATCAACGCGCTCGGCCAGCTTGGGCCGCACCCGGTCGTGTTGTCCGTCATGGAATACGCCTTCATCGGGGGCAGCATGGGAGCGGTCGTCGGCGAGACCATCGCCCGCGCCGTCGATCGTGCACACGACATGCGCCAGCCATTGATTATTGTTGCCGCATCCGGTGGAGCGCGCATGATGGAAGGAATTGTTAGCCTGATGCAGCTTGCAAAAATCTCCGCGGCTCTGGCGCGACTGGATGAGGCAAAGATTCCCTATATTGCTGTTCTCACCGATCCTACGACGGGCGGCGTAACCGCCAGCTTCGCCATGCTCGGCGACCTGAATATTGCCGAACCGGGTGCGCTGATCGGCTTTGCCGGGCCGCGCGTCATCGAACAGACGATCCGGCAAAAGCTGCCGGAAGGTTTCCAGCGTTCAGAGTTCCTGCTGGAGCACGGATTCCTCGATGCAGTCGTCAATCGCAAGGAAATGAAGGATTACCTGATCCGCGCTCTCGACTTCATGAAGCCCTGAGGTACTTCCTTGCAGCCTGCCGCCGTTTACCGTCGGTTCGCGGCAACCTGAAGCTCGGCCAGCTCTTTGATCTTCATCAGAATGGAGTCATCGCCCCGCAACGTGTCCTCGTATCGTTTTTGCCCCTCTGCCACTTTGGAATAGTCGCCCTGAATGATTTCAAAGACCGAAGCCCCCTCACCCTGCTCCTTGATCTCATAAATCATCGTCAGGTAGTTGGCCGGTAAATCCGGAACCGATGGATTATTGGGATCTATGACCGTGTATTCAAGCCGGTGCGGTGCATCGATCGCTACAACATGCCCTTTTACATAAAGCTTGCCGTCGGCTACGCCTCTCCAAAGCAGTGGCGAACCCGGCTTCCAGTCCGTTTCGGCCATGCAACCAAACATATAGTGCGGTATGCATTCGTTGTCCGTCAGCACTTTCCATAGCGCTTCTGCCGGAGCATTTATTTCAATCGATTTGCGAATGAAGAGCTCTGTCATGTGAAATATCCCTCGCCACACAATTTAAACGGGAAGCAGCGTCCATGATTGGAAAAACGCGACAAGAACCGGCTGCGGAAACGGCGGCGTCCTTTGATCCGGCGCTGGGTCAGCCGCGCGGCGTGTTGCGGCAGTCACCGCCGGCAGGAGCCCGATTCCGTCATGCTCGACGGACTGCCGATCCAGAGCTTGCCTCGTGGGTCGACCACTACTGGATGGTCTACTGGGACCTGCGCGGTCTCGAACCTCATACCGTGGAAACCCTTCCGCATCCGAATGTGCATGTCGTTTTTGAGAAACCGGAGTCGATGGCCTGGGGCATATCTACGAGCAAATTTTCGCGTGCACTTGAGGGCAAGTCGCACGCTTTCGGAATCAAATTCACGCCCGGCGGTTTTTTCCCTTTTCTCGGTTCGTCCGTCTCTTCGCTGGCCAATCGCTCCGTGCCTGTATGCAAGGTTTTTGACAGCGCAGTGAATGCGCTCGAACGCACCATCCTTTCGACTGAAGATGCAGACGAGATGACCGCTGCCGCCAATGCCTTTTTGCTGCGCCGGATTCCGAAGCCGGATGAAAAAGTGGATCAGGCGCGAGAGCTGGTTGCTTGCATTCTCAACGAAAGGACGATCCTCACCGTGGAAGACCTTGCTGCGCAAACAGGAATCAATGTGCGCTCGCTTCAGCGGCTCTTCAGTCAATATGTGGGCGTGAGCCCGAAGTGGGTCATCCGCCGCTACCGTCTGCATGAATTGCTGGAACAGATGCACTCCGGCCAACGCCTCGATTGGGCGCAACTCGCGGTTGATCTCGGATATTTCGACCAGGCGCACCTGATCAACGATTTCAAATCGATTGCCGGCTATACGCCAACAGAGTATCCGGGTTTGGAGCCACCGCGCGTCTAGACCTGATCTCCTTTTTTGCCCCATGACAAGATCTCCTGCGCACGAGTATTCTTTTGGAAAATCGCTTTAGTAGCGGTGAGGCGTACTGCTTGAGATCTCGACTCTTCGGCCTTTGGATCGCACTTTTTCTTCTATCTGTTGTTGGCTGCGCCTTCGCTGAAACTGGCGAGTCCGGCTGGTTACGCTATGCGCCAATTCAGGATGCAGACGCGCTGAAGCGATATGCCTCACTGCCAACGGTCGTCGTCTCACTCGATCACAGCATCGTTGCAAAAAGTGCAGAGGCTGAGCTGATACGCGGGGTTCAAGGCATGCTGGGTCGGCCTCTGCACATAGAAGCGAACGATGTGCCCCATGCCGATGCATTTGTGCTTGGAACAGCTACGGAAGTCGTGCGGCAGTTCCCAATGCTGCACGCAAGTCATGTAAGCGGCGGCGATGGCTTTTGGCTCGGTACAACGCATGCGCACGGTCATGCTTACATTGTGGTCGCGGGCGCAGATGAACGCGGTATCCTTTACGGCGCATTCGCACTGCTGAGCCGCATTGCACAGTTTAAAGATGTCGAGCATCTCGATGACGCGGAGACGCCCGTCGCTCCTGTTCGATGGGTCGATGAATGGGACAATTCCGACGGCACCATCGAGCGCGGCTATGCTGGCCGATCGATCTTCTTTGACAAGGGCACTGTCCGCGACGATATGACACGCGCCAGCGAGTATGCGCGCCTGCTGGCTTCGGTCGGCATCAACGGTTGCAATGTCAACAACGTAAATGCCGCTCCCGATGTGTTGAGCGACGCATCGCTAAAGCAGCTTGCCCGCATTGCCGATGCTTTTCGCCCATGGGGTGTGCGGCTGGCGCTTTCCGTGAACATTGCCAGCCCACAGACGGTAGGCAAACTCGACACCTTCGACCCACTCGATCCGCGCGTACAGTCCTGGTGGCGCGAGAAGGCCGATGAGATATACACGCTGATCCCAGACTTTGCCGGATTCACCGTCAAGGCGGATTCGGAAGGCCAGGTAGGACCATCAAGCTACGGACGCACACCCGCGGACGCAGCGAATGCTCTCGCACGGGCACTCAAACCGCATGGCGGCGTGGTGCTCTATCGAACGTTCGTCTACAACCATCACCTGGACTGGCGTGATCCGAAGAATGATCGCGCCCGCGCCGCCTATGACATCTTTCATCCACTCGACGGCAAGTTCGACGACAACGTGGTGCTGCAGATCAAGCACGGTCCCATCGACTTCCAGACGCGCGAGCCCGTTTCGCCGCTGCTCGGAGGATTGGAAAAGACAAACAAAGCTGTCGAGGTGGAAGTCTCGCAGGAGTACACCGGACAGCAGCGTCACCTATGTTTCCTCATTCCCATGTGGAAGGAAGTGCTCGATTTCGATCTGCACGCGCAAGGCGCGGGCACGCCGGTCAAAGACCTCGTCGCGGGCAAAACATTTCATCGTCCGCTTGGTGGGTTTGTTGCCGTCACCAACGTCGGCCTCGACGCAAATTGGCTTGCACACCCCTTGGCGATGGCAAATCTGTACGGCTTCGCACGGCTCGCGTGGAATCCTGATTTAACGTCGCAAACGATTGCGGAGGAATGGACGCGGCTCACCTTTGGCAACGATCCACTGGTCGTGCACACTATTACCGCGATGCAGTTAGCGTCCTGGCACATTTATGAGAGCTACACCGGACCCCTGGGCGCAGGCACCATGACGGATATCATCGGCATCCATTATGGCCCGGGCATTGAGTCGTCCGAGCGTAACGGATGGGGTCAGTGGCATCGCGCCGATCACGACGGCATCGGCATGGACCGCACAGTTGCGACTGGCACTGGCTATATCAGCCAGTACCACGAACCAGTAGCCGCGATGTATGAATCGCTGACGACTTGCCCCGACCCGCTGCTTCTCTTCATGCACCACGTTCCTTACACCTACAAACTGCACTCGGGCAAAACAGTCATCCAGCAAATTTACGATTCTCACTACGAAGGCGCCGACGCCACAGCCGGACTGGTCACGCAGTGGAAATCGCTGAAGGGCCATGTGGACGACGAACGGTATGCCGACGTCCTGACCCGTCTCGAATACCAGGCTGGTCACGCTATCGTCTGGCGCGATGCGATCAACGAGTGGTTCCTCAGGACCTCAGGCATTCCAGACGATAAAGGCCGTGCCGGTCATCATCCAAACCGCATTGAAGCGGAGTCGATGCAACTCGACGGCTACAGGCCCGTCGATGTGACGCCATGGGAGACAGCCTCCGGCGGCAAAGCCATCGCCTGCGACATGGCAGGCGGCTGCACCGCTACATTCTCATTCAGAGGCAAGACAGGCAGCTACGATCTCGCCACGCAGTACTTCGATCAGAACAATGGCACAGCGCATTTCCGACTGTATGTGAATGAAAAACTCGCCGATTCATGGGCAGCGGATAACAATCTACCCTCGGCAGAGATGAACGGCCATACAAGCACCCGTCACACTACGCCCGCAGTCGCATTGCGCACAGACGACACCGTTCGGATCGAAGGCATTCCCGAGCAGGGTGATAAAGCTGCCCTGGATTACGTAGAAATCTTCTGAGACATGGGACACCCCATACTCAGGAAGAGGCTTCGACGCGCAGAGAATCTACTAAAATTGATCCATGTCCTACACTGCGGCCATTGACAGCCTCTTTGCATTGGCGGGAGAACTGCACTTTACTCCAGGTCAACCACGGCGCAAGTTTGAGCTCGAACATATGCGCGTGCTTGCCTCC
>Ga0210386_10001310_pt1 | contig 22216 bp, 21 predicted proteins | sample IncBWH32OmetaG_FD_160091 | JGI IMG/M metagenome (GOLD analysis project Ga0210386, IMG submission 160091) | Forest soil microbial communities from Barre Woods Harvard Forest LTER site, Petersham, Massachusetts, United States - Inc-BW-H-32-O ...
TCAAGGGCTTTGATCCTCAGGTCGAAACCGTGCTCGCCGCGTGCCTCGACGTGCACAAATGGGCGATCGTCGACCGTGATTCACTGGCGCGCTGGGCGCAGGGCAACGTGACGCTGCTTGGTGATGCCTGCCATCCGATGACGCCGTACATGGCGCAAGGTGCGGCGATGGCGATCGAGGATGCCGCCGTGCTGTCGCGTTGTCTCGAAGGTATCGCGCGCGACGGCACTGCAGACGCATTCCGCCGGTTCGAGGCGACACGGCGGGAACGCACCGCGCGCGTGCAGCAGACCTCGCGGACCAACACCTGGCTCAAGCAGAAGACCGATACCGATTGGGTCTACGCTTACGATGCCTGGACCACGCCGCTCGCGGCGTGAGCTAGCCTCCGTCCAGTGCCGCCAGCCGCCGCTTTGCCGATCTTCACCATTGCGGGAGGTTAGCATGACATTCGGTCACCGCCGATATAAGGCTTTCCCATCAAGATGGCCGGCAGATAAGGCTGGTTCTGGAGCGTAAAAATGAAGGTGATCGGCATAGCGGGATGGAGCGGCGCGGGGAAAACGACCCTGATATCGCGCGTCATTCCCTATCTGCGTGAGCAGGGATTGCGTGTCTCCGTGATCAAACATGCTCACCACGACTTCGACGTCGACGTGCCGGGTAAGGATTCCTGGGTGCATCGGCAATCGGGCGCGGAGGAGGTGTTGGTATCGTCGGCCAATCGTTGGGCGCTGATGCACGAGTTGCGCGGCGCGGCGGAGCCGTCGTTGCCGGAGTTGCTCCGAAAGATGTCGCCGGTCGATCTCGTGGTGATCGAAGGCTTCAAGTCGGAGCCGCACCGCAAGATCGAGGTGTATCGCAAGGCCAGCGGCAAGCCGCCGTTATTTCCAGAGGATCCGGCCATTGCCGGTATTGCGACCGATGTCACAATTGAAACCGCGCTTCCGGTGGCTCATCTCGACGACATCCCGGCCGTGGCTGCGATGATGCAAACGTATGCGATCGCGGTGGAAGACGTGCTCGCCGCAAGCCCCAACAGGGCCTGAAGCGATCGGCGGACCATCTTCATGATCGAAAAAACAAATGGGTCGATTGAAGATGCGAATATTTGGCGCAGGATCGAGACAATTAATCGCACCTTTCGCGAGACGAAACGGTCTTGCACGCTGACGATGTCTACCTTTTTCCTATCGACATTGAGGCGAGCTTCTGCCCCAATCCTTCCGGGGAGAACGCCATACTTTGGCGGTACACCGTGAAATTGTGCAAAGCACAACGGAAGGCTGGGTGTTTCGCGGGGTTTATAGGCCACCAGGAAACGCAGACATGCCCGGCAAAGGGTGGCTGCAGGGAGGACTAACTAAATGACGACAATCAGCAGCGCGGGGACGGCGCCGGGCAACGGATCGGGGATCCTCGATCGCGAGCATACGATCGCAAAAGCCGGCTTCAATCGCTGGATGGTGCCACCAGCTGCGCTTTGCATTCATCTCTGCATCGGCATGGCCTACGGATTTTCGGTGTTCTGGCTGCCGCTGTCGCGCGCCATCGGTCTCACGGCTCCGAAAGCCTGTCCCGATATGTCGCTGTGGCAGGAATTGTTCACCACCACCTGCGACTGGAAGGTGGCTAGTTTGGGGTGGATGTTCACGCTGTTCTTTGTCGTGCTCGGGGTCTCAGCCGCAATCTGGGGCGGCTGGCTCGAGCGCGCCGGTCCGCGCAAGGCCGGCGTCGTCGCCGCGCTGTGCTGGGGCGGCGGGTTGTTGGTCGGCGCATTCGGTATCTACGTGCACCAGCTCTGGATCATGTGGCTGGGTTCGGGCGTCCTCGGCGGTATCGGCCTTGGCCTCGGTTACATCTCGCCGGTGTCGACCCTGATCAAGTGGTTCCCCGATCGTCGCGGCATGGCGACCGGCATGGCCATCATGGGCTTTGGCGGCGGCGCCATGATCGGCGCGCCGCTCGCTAACCTCTTGGTCAACTACTTCAAGACCGCGAACTCTGTCGGCGTGTGGGAAACCTTCGCCACCATGGGGGTGGTCTATTTCGTCTTCATGATGATCGGTGCCTTCGCCTATCGCGTCGTTCCGGACGGCTGGAAGCCGGATGGCTGGGCGCCGCCGAGCGAGAACAAAACGATGATCTCGCAACATAACGTCCATCTCGAAAACGCGCACAGGACGCCGCAGTTCTGGTTGATCTGGTGGGTGCTCTGCTTGAACGTGTCTGCCGGCATTGGCGTGATCGGTATGGCCTCGCCGATGTTGCAGGAGATTTTCGCCGGCAAACTGATCGGTTTGCCTGATCTGACCTTCGGCCAGTTGTCGGCCGAGCAGAAGACCGTGATCGCGGGCATTGCGGCGGGCTTTGCCGGATTGTTGTCGCTGTTCAACATCGGCGGCCGTTTCTTCTGGGCGTCGCTGTCGGACTATATCGGCCGCAAGAACACCTATTACACGTTCTTCGTCCTCGGCATCGTGCTCTATGCGCTGGCGCCGACGTTTGCGACGATGGGCTCCAAGCTCCTCTTCGTTCTCGGCTTCGGCATTATTCTATCGATGTATGGCGGCGGCTTCGCTACCGTGCCGGCCTATCTTGCCGATATGTTCGGTACGCAATTCGTCGGCGCCATTCACGGAAGGCTGCTGACGGCATGGTCGACCGCCGGCATCATCGGACCGGTGGTCGTGAACTACATCCGCGAATTCCAGCTTGCTGCAGGCGTTCCGCGCGATCAGCTTTACAACACCACCATGTACATCCTGTGTGCGATGCTGGCGGCCGGGTTCGTCTGCAACTATCTAATCAAACCCGTTGATCCGAAATGGCATATGAGTTCTGAGCAGGTTGCCCAACTTCAGGCCGGCGCCAAGAGCTCAGGCGGAGTGCAAAGTGGATCGTTTGGTATCGGCAAAGGCGGGGTCGACATCAAGGCAGCGCTGTTCTGGCTCTTTGTCGGCATTCCGCTGGCCTGGGGCGTGTACAAGACGCTCGAGAGCGCGGCGAAGATATTCTGATCGCGGCCGTGGGGTGTGCGTTTTGCGCGCCACACGGTATTCGCGTCTTCCATCAAAGAATCTATTCAGGGGAATCCCAATGCTTCGTCTCGCCACCTGCCTCGTCGCAGCTTCTCTGGTCGTAGGCAACGTTCACTACGCATCGGCGCAGGCCACCGACGCCAAACCCTCGAGGATGAAGCTCACGGTGGCCAAGCTGAAGGAGATGAAAGCCAAGTGGATAGCGAACCGGCCGAAGCTCAAGGCTTGCCGCGCCGAGGTGAAAGCCAAGGGGTTGGCCGGCGACGATCGCTGGTTCTACATCGCGGACTGCATGGAGCGGGGTTAGCCGTTATCGCCTGGTGCGCTGCCGTCAGACGAACGATTCGGCCAGCGCCAGATAGAGCGCAAACAGAAACCCGCCGACCGTCGGGAGCACCACGAGCGAACCGCCTTCTTCCAGCGCGACGGGAATCATCGCATGGGCGACGAGTGCGAGCACGGCTCCGCCTGCAACGGCCTGAGCGAAAATTGCCAGAAGTGCGTCGCTGCTGCCGATGAAGGCTTTTCCTGCTGCAGCAGCCACCACCCCTGCAATCAATACGGTTGACCAAAGACCGAAGATCGCCGCCGGGCGATAGCCGGCCTTGGTCAGCATCGATGCGCTCGCCGCCGCTTCCGGGATTCCTCCAAGAAACATTCCCAGCATAAGGGTCAGCGACAGATTTCCGATGGCCGTGAACTTCGCGCCGATGACGAGGCAGCCTGGAATGGTGTCGAGAATGTTTCCGAACACGATCGCCATTCCCGCGCCGTTGGCGGCCTCCACCAGCATTTTGCCGGTTTCGCGCCGGTTGAGGTGGTCGAGGCTTCCGCCCGCGACCTTGGCCCACAGGGCGGCATCCGCTCCTCCCGCACTGAGGTTGCTGATCGCCCGCTGATGGCTGATGCGCTTCACTGCATCCGCCAATTCGCCATCCGCCGCGATGAGCTCCTCGAAGTCCTGCTTTCCAATTCTCAACAGATCCGAATTTTCGGCGGCGCGGATTGTCGCGGTGCGCGGATCACCGCTCAGCAGGGACATTTCCCCGAACGCGTGACCCTCGCCGAGCACGGCGATTAGGCCGGTCGCGATTTTGCCGTCGGTTGCAGGTTCGGTCAGAACCTCGACTTTGCCGTGCGCGACAATGTAGAGGGCGTCACCCGCGTCACCGGCCCTGAACAGAATATCGCCGGCCTTGAGCTTCAGTTCATGAATACGCGGCAGGATCTGCTCGATCTGCTCGGCCGGCAAATGACGCATCAGATCGCTCTTCGCCAGGAGCTTGATCCGTTCCCGCGCATCCGCTTGTTTGCGTGCCAGCGCATATTCGCGAAACTGGGTGACGTAGCGAACGGCGGCTCCCTTCTTCTCCAGGGCCAGCGACGCCGAGTAGTAAATGACCGCGCCTACCGCAAACCCCGTGCTGACAAACACCCAGGCCGAGCGTGCATCGAAGCCCTGCTGATGGAGCGACAGCGCCCCTTCATACGCAAGCTCAATCGCCAGCGCGGAAATCAGGGCGCCGGCGGCAAAAGCCAGCAGGCACGCAAGGGGACGTTTTGAGAGCGGGACGTACAGGCCTATCGCGGCTCCCAGAAGAGAAGATGATGTCGTCCCGAAGCCGAGTACCGACGCCATTGCAAGCTCGTAAGGGACGATCGTCACCATTGATGCTCGGCGGCTACGTCAATCCAACGAACATCAAAACCTTCGATCAGGGCCTGATGCCGTTGGCGATCCGGCCAGTCACGGCAACCGTTCGTCGCCAGCCGGTCATCGCCAGCCGCAAAAGCGGCTTGAGATAGTCGACGAGCGGGTTGCCCCGATTTTCCACGTCGAGTTCGAACCGCTCTGACGGAAAGATGGTCGCGAAGCCCGCTTGCCCTGAAGCCCGCCGCACAAAGGCGAGCGCTGAACTCTTGAGCAGAAAGATGCCGCCATTCTCGCCTTTGGCGTCGCGGGCGAGCCAAAAGCCGTCGCGGTTGCGGCCGACAAAGAAGGTAGGAATCGATGCGCTGACGACGCTGGGATCGAGCGGCTGAAAGCATGCCGGCGAAGTCGTGGGCTTCGAAGCCTGCTGTTTTGAAAATCCGGGATAGGTGAGCGACATGGCGATCATGGCGTGACCAGTGACCTGCAGTTCATGAGCGTGCACGGCGACCACGAACGGATGAAACTTGGTACGCCTTATGTGTCCTTGATTGCCGTAGGATTGCCAGAGAGGCGGAGGCGGCATTTCATAAGAAAGGAATAAAGATGGATCGCGGAGGCCCGCGCGGATGAACGCTGTTGGCGGTATTTATTGTCCGTCTATGAAAGCGCGCCGGCGCTCGTCTCGAATTCCTATGCGCTTTCCGTGCATGTACCGGTCTCGTTTGATGCTGGAGTCACGGAGTACCCATGCAGCAATTCTCGTTTCTGATTTCTGTTCTGGCTTCCCGGATCCGAAAGGTCGCGGGCGTGCTGAGTCCGTCATGGGACGTCAGGAAATATCGCCCGGAGCGTTATTATATGCGCGGTCCCGGGCCGAAATGGCGCGAGAAGCATTCGTCTCGTCCGGCGTGACGTCGTTTTCCCCGATCGTCGCGATCGCGTCTGCAATTCTGGTCTTCGCCTGATCCGATAGTTCGACAAGGGGCAGGCGGGTGTCAGGACGCATCGGGCCGAGCAGGCTCAGCGCATATTTGACCGCGGCCGGATTCTCTTCTGCAATCAGGATCGCCAACGGCAAAAGCCGTTGATGCTGGCATCGCGCGAACTGCATTCGGCCTTGCTTGAGGCTTGAAAAGATATCCCGGCACGTCGAAGGTTTGATGTTCGATACGATCGAAATACAGCCATCGCCGCCGCCTGCCAGGAAAGCGAGAGCCGTCGCATCATCTCCCGACATCAAGCGGAATCGCTCCGGCGCCATCGACCGCAGGCGCAGCAGGCGCGAGAGGTCAGCGGTCGAATCCTTCAGTCCGACGAATTGGGGCGTCTCCGCAAGCCTCAAGATCGTCTCGTCAGCCAATCCCCGGATCGTTCGTGCGGGAATGTCATGCAGCACGACGGGCAATGCCGTCGAATTGGCGATCGCCCGGAAGTGGGCCTCAATACCCGACTGCATCGGTTTGTTGTAGTAAGGCACGACCGAGAGTAACGCATCGGCGCCGGCCAACTCTGCCCGCCGGGCCTGCTCCACCGCCTGATCGGTCGAGTTTGACCCCGCGCCCGCGATGATGCGGACGCGGCCACGGGCCGTACTGGCCGCGGTCCGAATGATGGTGGCGCACTCGTCCGATGTCAGGGTGGAAAATTCGCCTGATGTCTCTCCGACGACGATCGCCGTGACGCCTGTCTGTATCTGTCGCTCGCAAAGCCAGGCAAGGGCTTTCAGATCGATCGCGCCAGTCTCATCGAATGGCGTGGGGATGTCCGGGATATAGCCGGTGAGCCAGGAGTTCGGGTTTGCGAACGGCATCATCGCACGTCACGCGGCGGCTTCGATTTGACTGAAACCCTGACGGCAAGCCGACAGCACGAGTCCCTGGTGACACCTCACACCGGCCTCGATCCGAAATCCCATCTGCTGAAGTTTCGCCCGAATATTGAGACTGGAGCTGCCATCGTAGGAATCAACGAGAACGGCAACGGTCGCGTTTGCGCAGAGAAAAGGCGATATTTCGTTCAAAGCCTTCTCGACGGATGCCGAGTTGCGATCCGCGAGCAGGCCGATGGCGTGTTGTCTCCGCGGAAGCCAGTGCGTCGAAATGGTAGCCACGCGCATGAAGCCGCGACGCCTAAGTCCGAGATAGAGCTCCATCCCGCCACCGCCGGCGATGATCGCGCGCTGCAGGCTTGTCAGGCGCGTGAGCCCGATCATCGTGTCGAGGACCTGCGCTTGATCTGAAGCGGAATGGAGCTGAACCATATCGTTCTCCTGGGATGATGGCCGGCCGGCGCGCCAGGCGGAGTTTTCAGGCCATGCAGCCGGCGCCGTAGGGCTCAAGAATTTGCGGAGGCTCGTGCGCCCTTGACGTCGAGCTCGATTCCGCTCGCCAGTTCGACAATGGTTTCGGGGTGGCGCCCGTTTTCAAAGAGGGCGAATTTGAAGGCCTGGGCGCGATTGACGAATAGCCCGCCGTAAAGTCCATGTTGCTCCTGGGCGACCCAGTTGCCGCGGCTGTTCTTGCCGATAAACGTAATAGTCGATGCAGAGTTACACGAGGGAGGTTCGACGAGTTTCACGTTGGTAGTCCTTGTTGTTGGTGAGGCAGGGCTGTTTCCGCTCTCTCCGGATCTGCCGCTAGTGCCCGTCAGTCGGTGGGCGAAAGCGGCGGGGACCGGGAGCCGGAAACTGACCTGACTCGTGTCTCCAATATCTGCGGAGGCGGGTATGAATTCGATTGAGGCAAGCCGGCGATCTCATAAGATCGGCATAGGGTCGGGTGAGGCGTGTCAACTTGGGACATGAAAGCCGACTGCGATGATCAGACAGCTCAACGCTGCGTAGGTTATCGCTTCGTCCCAGTGATTGAGGACCGCTGCCAGCGGCTGTTCACGCTTGAGCGTGGCCAGCGCCGTACTCAGGATGGTAGACATCAACAGCAACAGCAGCAGGCTTTGGTCAAACCGGATGCTGCTGAACGCGGCGAAGACGAGAAGAACGATCATTCGCAGCCAGAAGCGGATAATGACCCGGATCGTTTGGGCTTCACGTGTCAAATTCGTGTTCGGCTGCAGGGCCACGCAGGTCGGTTCTTACGCGAAGTTGTCGCAGCAGAACGGCATGCAGAGCGGCTCCGTGCGGCGAAAAGGTGGGACGCTGGCGGTTTCGGTCGGGACGATGCCGACGCACTGCACCTCGACGAGCGCGCTCAGAATCGCGAGCGCGAGATCCGGGTGACAAGCTTCGACCGATTGATCAACCCAATCCGGAAGTTCGCGCTGGCGCGACAGAGCGCAATGCCATTCACCGGCGTCATAGACAATGCGACGAACCTGCCATTGCGGCAATTCGAGCGCGAGCAGGACGAGCGCGGCGTCGGTCCAGGCACAGGATTGAATGTACTGTTCGAGCTGCTTGAAGTGTTGCGTCCGCCGGACAGACGGCAGGCGCGAGCACGCCTCGCGGATAACCTCGGACAAAAGCTCGGCCGTGACAGCATCGGCGTCACGAATCCTGCCGGCAAGGCGGGAGAACGCTTGACTCATGCCGCCAATATCTTCGGTGGCGGATATGAATTCGAGAGTGGAAAGTCCGCAATCTCATATAGGCTCTATAAAGCCGCGCGACGCCGCTTCAGCCAAACTGCACGGAGGATTCAAACGTGCAGGCGAGGCAGCACAGTGCCGCGAAGGCCATCGCCTCGTCCCAGTGATTGAGCGAGGCAGCCAGCGGTTCCTCGTGATCGAACGCCGCAATGACGCCACTGAGGATGGTCGACATCCACAGCATCACCGTGAGGCCGCGTTCAAAGCCGATGCCGCCGACCACAGCGAATGCCAGGATGGCGGCCATGCGCAGACCGAATCGTAGCATCACCTGCGTCGATTTCGACGTCAGCGTCAGTTTGCGGGCGCGGCTTGCGACGAACGGAAGCATGATTGGATTTTCCGAGAGTGAAATTCGTTGAGTTGCTGGCAAGGTTTGTTTGCAAGGCTTGGGCCAGATGACAGGTCAGATCCGTCCCGCCGCACGTGGCGGCGTTCCGAATTTGGATAAAGGCTCATTGGAAAACGAGGTTGGCCCGCGGCCGAAAATATAAATTATTCATATACGGAGGGGCGCAGTCATCGGCCGTAGCCATTGTGCGCGCGACGCGAGCTTTAACGAAACGGAGCGTCTCGATCAGAATGCGGACTTGATGACCGCACCGGACGCAAGCTGCAGATGGCCCGGATTGGCCGGATCACACCACAGGCGAAACGCCTGTCCACGCCGCGGCGGCGGGCCCTGCCATGGCATCCGGTCGTGCAACGTCGTGGTGTAGGGGGCCCCGTTTTGCGGCGTGATTTCGAGCGTCACCTTGACGAGCCAGCTATCGATCGGTGCAAACGGCAACTCTTCGGAATAAACCACGCGCGCGGTGCAAGGGCGTAACGTCTCTCTTGCCCCTTGCGCATGCGCGGCGGCACTAGCCAATGTCGCGCCCGCGATCACGATTGCCGCAGCAATAACAGACTTCATGGTCATTCCAGTCGGCTTGTTCGGTGATGGGACCAGCGATGGTACGGAAAGAGATTGCGTGCGGTGCACGACAAAATCAAGTTACCGGATGCTTACGTGATCCCAAAAAATCAGTTCCGGTGGCGGGCGCCGAGAACGAGAACGGCAAAACCTGCGACGATCGCAAGAACAATGATCATCCAGTATTGGCCCTCGAAGCCAAAAAAGGAAAAGTGCTCGACCAGAAAGTGCAACGCCCCCGCGCCCCCATTTTCCGTGCAAGACGCAAGATTAAGCGTTCCGGCTTCAAAAATATATTATTTTTATATTTTCATTCGGCAATGGTGCCGCGGCGCGACCCGGGGGGCCGGCCAAATCAGTCGGCCGCGATGTCTTCGAAGCGGGCCTGAAGACGGTAGCCGACGCCGGATTCGGTGACGAGAAGACGCGGACGATTGGGGTCGCTTTCGATTTTCTGACGCAATTTGCGCACGAGGATGCGCAGGTACTGGATGTTGTCCCGCTGATTGCCGCTCCAGATGTCCTTCAATAGCTGGTCGTGCGTCACCACAAGCCCGACATGAGTGGCCAGGATATGAAGCAGGCGATACTCCTTCCGGGTCAGCCGGATCGGATTCTTGTTCAACGACACCGTCCGGGTCACGAGGTCGACCGAGAGGGGGCCCGCCACCACGACCGGATTTTCGGTTGCGCTCTTGAAATACCGGCGAAGCGCCGCCTCGCTTCGCGCCAGCAGCTCCGCCATGCCGAACGGCTTGACCACATAGTCGTCCGCGCCGGCCTGCAGCAGCCGGACCTTCTCGTCTTCGCCCGAGACGATCGACAGGATGATGACCGGGACATTCGACCACGAGCGGATCCGCTCAAGCACTTCGGCGCCGTGAAGATCCGGCAGGTTTAGATCGAGGATGATGAGGTCCGGGGCGCTGAAGGTCGCCGCTTTCAGGCCGTCGGTGGCGTTCTCCGCCTCGATCACCGAATAGCCCTGCAATTCGAAGCCTGCACGCAGGAAGCGCCTTATCTTGGGCTCGTCCTCGATCAGCAGCACATTGTTGGCGGGCCTATTCATCGGATGCCACCGTGATCCCGGATGGTTTCGCCGCTGAGCCGGGCAGCGTGATGGTTGCGGTTGCGCCCAGCCCCTGTCCTGGACTGGCGATGTCGATGCTACCGCCGTTGGCTCCGACAAAAATGGATGCAATCCAGAAGCCAAGGCCCGATCCCGGAATTGTCGCCTGGTGGCGCTGGCTGCGGAACAGGCGGCGGCCGAGCTGGGGCCGCTCGTCGGCGGTGATGCCGACGCCCTGATCGGAAATCGACAGGATGATGTCGTCGTGCCTGCTTTTGACGCTGACCAGGATCGTTGAACCTGAGGGAGAATATTTGGCGGCGTTTTCGAGCAGCTGGCCGCAGGATTCTTCGATCAAACCGGAATCGACATGGACCAGCGGCAGGTCGTCGGCGAATTCGGTTTCGATGGTGTGGGCCGAGAGCCGGCGTGAGCGCGCCTTGATCGCGGCGTTGACGATGTCTCTGGGATCGGCCCATTCGAGATGCGGGGTCACGCCGCCGGCGGTGACGCGTGTGGCGTTGAGAAGGTTCTGGATGAAACGGTCGAGCTCGGTAACCTCGTCGGATATGGCTTCCACCAGCGAGCGGGCGCGGGTGTCCTTTTGAATGAGCGGAATGGAATCGAGTACGCTGGCCGAGCCGCGGATCGTCGCGAGCGGCGTGCGCAATTCATGCGACAGCGTGCCGTGAAAGGCGTCTCTCAATAGCTGGGCTTGCAGGCGGAGGCGGGCGTCTTCCATCGCCTTCTCGATGTCGATCCGCTGCAACGTCAGCGATACTTCCTCGATGATCGCCTCCACGCGGCGTGTCCTGTTCTCCAGCGTTTCTGTTGAACCGACGCCAATATTGATCGCGACAACTCCAAGGATCGCGGTTTCCGAACTCACCATCCTCAATAGCCAGGCGTCCTGCGTCGAAGCGTCGACCACGGAGCGAGCCGATCGGTCGGCCGCGGCGATGGCCAAGACGGCACGTTCTTTCACCACCTTCGGTACCGGGCCGGATCTCGGCGGCTCGAGCTGAGCGTCGGTTTTCGCCGCGAAGAAGACCGCCGGTTGGCCGAGCGTTTGCGACAGGTAGTTCTCGATCGCCGAGACCAGTTCCGAGACGGTGAAACAAGCGGCAAGACGCCGCGAGAAATCGTAGAGATTGTGAATGTCCCGTTCGCGCTGACGCAGCGTCTCGGTCTCCTGGCGCAGGCGGGAGGCGAGATTGCTGCTGACGAGCGCCACCACGAGGAACAGCAACAGGTCGATAACTTCCTGCGGATCCTCAACCTGGAAACTGAAGATGGGCGGGAAGAAAAAGAAATCAGCTTCCGCCATGCTGGCGATGGAGGCGAGCGTCGCCGGCCAGATTCCCCATCGGGTGGCGGCGATGATAACGGGAACGAGATAGGCGATCGGAACGAGGCTGCTGGCTGCGGCCTGTTCCAGCAGCAACAACACTGCCGTGACCAGGCTGACGCCGCCGAACGACAGCAATAGGGGAACGACGTCCGTTTGCAGGAAGCTTTTCGGAGCCAGGGTCGACGCCGACGCAACGTCTTGATGCCGGCCGTTGGAAAGCCCGGGCTTGGCAAGCTTCGATGTGATCGGCAGTGGTGAATGCAAAAGCGCATGCCTCTGTAGAGGTGAACATCGGTCGATCGTCGCCTTGGCCCAAAGCCCAAGCTCAAAGGAGCCGTAAGCTCAAATGAAGCCTTAGACTAAAGACCGCAGCAAAAATCGTGCCCCGGCAGTGAATGATAGTGACGGCGAAAAAAATCAGCTCGCGAGGTCAAACAATCTCAAGGTGTACCTCCCGATGTTCCACCGTCCTCAGATCAATCCTTGCTCCGATGTCGCCAACTACCCAGCAGGTGCAGCATTCTTCATATCGGCGTATAAAATCTATGCCGTTTGTCCCTCGAAGAGATATAAAAGATATATATTTCGAACGCGGCTGCGCGACACCGCGCTGTTTGGCACAACCAGCGGCCATATTGCGCCGAGATAACCGATCGCGATCGGGTTGCCGACCATCGCGGCACGCTGCGGGGCAACTGACGCATCGTTGCGCAAACCGCGCTGGAATCGAAAAAACAGATATCTTTTTTTAATGAAACGGCGCGACAGGCCGCATCGATTTCATCGCTCCCGTCATGAAAGATCAACCCGAGCGCGAATGGATTCGCGGCGCTGCGCCGTTGCGGAATGCTGATGTGGCGCCGGGGCTGATCTTTTCGGAGTGGCATGCCGAATTCATTCTGCGCGAGGACAAGGTTGGGGGCTTGAGATGTATCGAATGGCCGCGGGAAGCGTGCGGCTTGGCGCGATCGCGCTGCTTGCTGCGGTTCTTGTTTGCGGAATCTGCTGCGAGGGCGCGGCGGAGGCCGGCGAACGCGACTCAGATCAGCCGCGTCAAGCGGCGGCTCGCAGCCAGCGGCTGGCGGCCGCTCCGTCAGTCTCACCGGAGCATCAGTCCGGGCTCGGCCCGATGCGCTACTACGGCGGACCGAAGTCTCCGATCTGGCGCGCCCCGGCAGCGAATTAGCCATTCGAATGCGATGTCTGGATCACGCGCTTGGCTGGCAGCACTGAATTCTCGCTCCAAACCGAAATCCGGCCCGAGGTTTCCAGATGACAGGTCGCTAGATGCATTTGCATTCAATCCCGGGATCGCGCCCAACAAGAACTTCGCGATTATCGGCGCGGCGGATATGCTCATTCACATCTGAATCGCGAGAATCGGTTTCCGCCGGTCGCACCAATTGCCAGGGGTCCGCGGGCGGCACAGAGCAAAACAGGCACTCCGGCAGGCAGAGCCGAGAGGTCCGCATCTTTGACTGTTGACATCTTTGGCAATTGCTTGCCCAGGGGCCACGCAAGCGAAGAATATCTGAGCAAATCTGCTGTTATCTCGTTGTTCTGGCTATTTTTATTATATGAAACCGTCTTAAAACAATTGTTCAATTCGAACAACGCGTAAGGCTAGTGTAAGCGCGATGCTGTAATGCAGCATTGATAAGGTGCTGTCACACAGCATCACAAGGATGCTGTCACACAGCATTCTAAAAACGGGTGGCGATTTTGGGGACTTTGGCGTGAGTGCTTTCGGAAAGCTGTCGAGATCCCGTGCGATTCTGCTCGCCGTGATTGTGATCGGCGGCGCCGCGTTGCTGTGGGGCCGGGGCTTCATCGGACTGGCTGACGGGCAATCCGGCAGCAAGGAACGCGTTGCCTCGACCGAACCCGTCCGGCCAGCCGCCAGCGACGACCAGGCCGTCGACCTGACGGAAAAGCAGGCGGCTTCGCTCAAGGTCGGAGCCATCACCGCCCGCGACTTCGCGCTTTTGAAAACGGCGGTCGGCACCATCGACTTCAACGAGAATCTTCTCGTTCAGGTATTTTCGCAATATCAGGGCAAAATTCTCAAAGCCTTCTACAACATCGGCGACGAAGTTAAGGCCGGCGACGCGCTGTTCACGATCGACAGCCCCGATCTGCTTCAGGCGGAATCGACGTTGCTGGCCTCCGCCGGCGTTCTCGAACTGCAAAAGCGGGTGCTTGCGCGCGCTCTCAACCTCCTCAAGGCGGGTGGCAGCGCGCAAAAGGATGTGGACCAGTCGACGTCCGATCAGCAGACCGCGGAAGGCAACTTCAAGGCCGCCAAGGATGCGGTTCGTATCTTCGGCAAGGCCGACGCGGAGATCGAGCAGATCCTGGTCGACCGCAAGGTCGATTCCACACTCGTGGTGCCGAGCCCGATCGCGGGCCGCGTCGTCGCCCGTAACGCGGCGCCCGGCTTCCTGACCCAGCCAGGTGCCGCGCCGGCGCCCTTCACGGTCGCCGATCTCTCGACGATGTGGATGCTCGCCAACGTCATCGAGACCGATGCGCCGGCCTACAAGCTCGGGCAACAGGTCCAGGTCACGGTTCCTGCTTATCCGGGCAAGATCTTCACCGGCCACGTGACGGCGCTGGGAGCAATGATCGATCCCAATACCCACCGGCAACTGGTGCGTTCCGAGATCGACGATCCCGAGCATCTGCTGCGCTCGGGAATGTTCGCAAGCTTCGTCATTCATGTCGGCGATCCCGTCAGCTCGCTGGCGGTGCCGGCCGAGGGCGTGGTGCGGGAAGGCGACGGCACGATGTCGGTGTGGGCCACCAAGGACAACCGCCATTTCATCAAGCGAACGGTGAAGACCGGATTGCAGCAGGATGGCTGGACACAGATTTTGACAGGACTCACGCCCGGCGAGACCGTCGTCATGGATGGCGCGGTGTTCCTGAGCAACAAGCTCTTGTTGGGCGATGCCGGTTAAGCAAACGCGATCGGTTTAATCCCAGCGTACATGGCGGTATCAGTTGATTAAGTCCCTGCTCGAGTTCGGCCTGACGCGCAGCGCGATCATCGTGCTGGGTCTTGTGGTGTTTTGCGCCGCGGGCCTCGTCGCGTTTTCAAAGCTGAACATCGAAGCCTATCCCAATCCGGCCCCGGTCATCCTGGAGATCACCGCGCAGGCTGCGGGTCTTTCCGCCGAGGAAATGGAAAAATACTACACGATCCCGATGGAAGTCGGCCTTTATCCGACGCCGGGCGTGGTCAACATCCGCTCGACCTCGTTCTATGGCCTGGCGTTCGTCCGCGTGACGTTCAGATACGGCACCGACTTCTACTTCGCGCTGACCCAGGCCTCGATCAGTTTGCAGCAGAACGTCAACCTGCCGGGCAACCAGGTCGCGCAAATCCAGCAATCGAGTCTGGTCGGCGAAATCTATCGCTATCAGGTCGTCGGTCCCCCGCATTTCGGCCTGACCAATCTGCGCACGTTGCAGGATTACGTCGTGGCCCGGCGCTTCCTGACGATTCCGGGCGTGGTGCAGATCAACGCATGGGGCGGCACGACCAAGCAGTTCAATGTCGATGCCGATTTGCAGAAGCTGGAAGCCTACAACATCACGATCCCCCAGCTCGTCACCGCGCTCGGCAATGCCAACATCAATGTCGGCGGGCGTGAGATCACGATCGGGCAGCAATCGGTCAACATCCGCGGCGTCGGACTCGTCGATAGCGGCGGCGCCGACGACGTCACCAAGGGCTACAAGGTCAAGGACATCGAGAACGTCGTCCTGACCCAGGTGAACGGCCTGCCGATCCAGGTCAAGGACATCGCCAGCGTCTCCGTCGGTTTTGTGCCGCGGCTCGGCATTGGCGGCAGAGATCACGATGACGACGTCGCCACCGCCATCGTGGTGATGGGACGAACCCAGCACACCAACGACATCATTCCGAAAGTCCAGGCCGAGGTCGTAAAGCTCAACAGCGACGGCAGCCTGCCGCCGGGCGTCAAGATCGTTCCCTACTACGATCGAAGCTCGCTGGTCGGGATCACCACGCACACGGTGCTGCACAACCTGATCTTCGGCTGCTTGCTGGTTTTCATCATTCAGTGGGTGTTTCTCGGCGATCTGCGCAGCGCCATCATCGTCAGCGCCAACATTCCGTTCGCGCTGTTTTTCGCCATCATCATTCTGGTGCTGCAGGGCGAAGACGCCAACCTGCTGTCGCTCGGTGCGGTCGACTTCGGCATCATTGTCGATTCCGCCGTGATCATGATGGAAAATATCTACCGGAATTTTCAGTCCTCGCCTGAAAGCCGGCAGACGTTGCTTCAGCATCTCTCAGAGGGATATTGGGGCGACGATCCCACGTCCTCACATAATCAGACCTCCGGCGCTCCGAAGTGGACCGAGCGGCTGCGCATGATCTTCGTTAGCGCGCTCCAGGTCGACAAGGCCGTGTTCTTCACCGCTGCGATCACCGTCACCGCCTTCGTGCCGCTGTTTACGATGCAAGGGGTCGAGGGCCAGATCTTCGGACCGATGGCGCGAACCTACGGCTATGCGCTCGCCGGCGCGCTGCTCGCCACCTTCACGGTGACGCCGGTCCTCGCCTCGCTGTTGCTGCCCAAGCACATCGAGGAGACCGAGACCGTTATCGTGCGGATGCTCCGCAAGAGCTATACGCCGGTGCTGCGCTGGTCGCTCAACAATCTCAAGGTTTCGGTGACGGTCGGCATTGTCTTTCTGGGCTTGAGCGTGCTCGCGGCCTCGCGCCTCGGCAGCGAGTTCTTGCCGGCGCTGGAGGAAGGCAATTTCTGGATCCGCGCCGCGATGCCATCGACGATGTCGCTCGATGCCGGCACCGCCGTCACCGGCAAGATGCGCGAGATATTGTTGCGCCACCCTGAAGTGGTCACCGTGGTCTCGCAGCACGGCCGCCCCGACAACGGCAGCGACGCTTCGCCATTCTCCAACGTCGAACTGTTCGCGCCGCTCAAGCCGTTCGACGAGTGGCCGCCCAACCTGACCAAGGAAAAGCTGACGGAAGAGCTGCAGCAGGAATTCGCCGACGAATTGCCGGGTATCGGCTTCAACTTCTCGCAATATATCCAGGACAACGTCGAGGAGGCGCTCTCGGGCGTCAAGGGCGCCAATTCCGTGAAGGTGATCGGCCCCAATCTCGAAGTGCTCGAGAAGTTCGCGACCCAGGTGATGGACGAGATGGCGAAGATCCGCGGCGTCGCCGATCTCGGAATCTTCCATCTGCTCGGGCAGCCCAATCTCAACATCAAGATCGACCGCGAAAAGGCCGCCCGCTATGGGCTCAACACCGGCGACGTCAACACCGTGGTTCAGGCCGCGCTCGGAGGCACCACCGCGACCACGATTCTGGAAGGTGACCGGCAGTTCAATCTCGCCGTGAGGCTCGATCCAAAATATCGCAGCAGCATCGATGCGGTTCGCAACCTCAAGGTCGCCTATTCGACGCCGTCGGGCACCAACGGCTATGTTCCGCTCAGCGAGCTTGCCGACATCACGCTCGATACCGGGGCTTCCTTTATCTACCGCGAGCGCAGCCAGCGCTACATTCCGATCAAGTTCAGCGTCCGCGGCCGTGACCTCGGCAGCACGGTTGCGGAAGCTCAGGAGCGGGTCGGCAAGGCCATCAAGCTTCCGAACGGATACCAGCTCGTCTGGGCCGGCGAATTCGACAGCCTTCAGGCCGCCAAACAACGGTTGATGATCGTGGTTCCGATCACGCTGCTCCTGATTCTCGTGCTGTTGTACGGGCTGTTCAATTCGCTGCGCGACAGCCTGTTGGCGGTCGCCGGCATTCCCTTTGCGATCGGCGGTGGCCTGATTGCGCTCTATTTCGTCGGGCTCGATTTTTCCGTCTCGGCGGCGATCGGCTTCATCTCGCTGTTCGGCGTTGCGGTGATGGACGGTATTCTCAACATCACCTATTTCCGTGAGCTCCGTGCGCAGGGCATGGGGATCGCCGAAGCGGTGTTCCACGGCGCCGAGCAGCGCATGCGGCCGATGCTGATGACCGCGCTGTCGGCCGGCGTCGGCCTGTTCCCGGCCGCGATATCCCACGGTATCGGTAGCCAGGTGCAACGGCCGCTGGCAACCGTCGTCGTGGGTGGTATGTTCGTCGGGCCGCTGCTTCTGTTGGTCGTGGCGCCGGCGCTGCGAAAGATTTTCCTCTCGAGAGACGCCGAAGATGTTGCGATCGCCGGCGATCCGGCCGTAGTCACCGAAGGCAATCCCGATGGCTAGCGGCAATCGCACAGCGAAACTCAAGCTCCGCTCCGCGGCAAGCGTGCTCGCGATCGCTGCGATATCGCTCGCTATTTCCGGCTGTGCGGTGGGGCCGAACTTCAGTCCGGCGGACAAGCCCGACGTGACCGGCTACGTCAAAGGAAGTCTGACGTCGGCCGATCCCGGAAAGGGACCGCCGTCCGTGCCCGGTCAGCGTTTCCTCAGCGGTGCCGACGTTTCGACGCGCTGGTGGGCGGCATTCAAATCGGAACCGCTGAACCAGCTGGTCAGGGAATCGGTCGATCACAATCCGAACCTGCAGGCCGCGGAAGCCGCGATCAAGATCGCCCGTTACAACGCGCTCGCCCAGCGCGGCCTGTTCTTTCCGCAAGTCACCGGCAACTCGTCGACCCAGCAGATCCTGGTGGCCAATCCGCAGCAGATACCGACGATTCCGACCCAGGGGCCGCAAGACCAATTCTCTCTGGTCACCAACCAGCTCACGGTGTCGTTTGTGCCTGACATCTGGGGCGGCAACTTCCGCGCCGTCGAGAGCCTGGACGCCACCACCGAGCAGCAATTGTTCCAGCTCGAGGCCGCCTATCTGACGCTGACCAGCAATGTGGTGACCGCGGCTATTCAGGAGGCCTCGCTGCGCGGACAGATCGAGGCGACCCAGCGCATCATCGCGATCGAGCGACATCTTCTGGATATCCTGAAACGGCAGCAAAGCTTCGGTCAGGCCGCACAGGCTGACGTGCTGGCGCAGGATGCGGCGCTGGCGCAGGCCGAACAATTGCTGCCGCCGCTTGAGAAGCAGTTGGCCCAGCAGCGCGACCTCCTGACCTCGCTCGCCGGGCAATACGCGGCGGACGAGATCCGCCAGAAATTCGATCTGGCGCACCTGAAACTGCCGACCAATCTGCCGATCAGCCTGCCGGGCAAGCTGGTCGATCAGCGGCCGGACGTGCGCGCGGCCGAGGCCAATATGCATTCGGCGGCAGCCCAAATCGGCGTCGCGATCGCGGCCCGCCTGCCCAATATCACGCTGTCCGCAAATGGCGGCTCGGCCGCATTCAACTGGCCGCAGACTTTCGCGCCGGGCACCGGCTTTTTCACCTTGGGTGCGGCTGCCACCGCGCCGATCTTCGATGGCCTGACGCTTTACCACAAGCAGAAGGCGGCTGAGGCGGCGCTCGAGCAGGCCGAGGCGCAATATCGCGCCACGGTGATCACCGCCTTCCAGAACGTCGCCGATGCCCTGCGGGCGTTGCAGGCCGACGCCAAGGCGATGCGCGCGGCGCGGCGCGCGGAAGACACCGCCAAGGCCAGTCTCGACATCGTCGAGAAGCAGCTCAACGAAGGCCAGGTCAATCAGCTGGCCGTGCTCAATGCGCAGCAGACCTATCTGACGGCGGCGGTGATACGGGTGCAGACGGAGGCCAATCGCATGGCCGATACGGCGGCCTTGTTCATGGCGCTCGGCGGCAACTGGCCCTCGAACTGCACCGTGCCCGACTGGCGCGCATGCGCGCTGGGCGATCCACCCGAGTCTGCGCCCGCGGTTGTTGTGGCTGCGGAAACCAAATAGCGCGCAGTCTCAAGCCATGGGTCGCGAGGTTGGCCGGAACGAAGCGGCCGAGGGGCCCGCCGAAATCCCGCCGACTGGCTAGCTCGCCGCGCGAAGGTCGTCCGAGGACGGCAGTGGCTGTAAAGCCTCGGCTTCGGCGACGTCGTGCTCGGTGGGAAGGGCCAGCGTCGCGATCGCCGCCGAACTGAGATACTTCGGCGGATACAGATAGGATTCCATCAGCGGCGTAGAGGTGGGGCGGGCATGCCGCTTCAAAATCGACTTCGTCGTGAAGGCGGCGCGTGGATAGATCGTACTCCAGCCGGCAAAATTGCTCGCCAGGATCTCGAGCGAGAGCAGCGTGGTCGCAATTTGCGTGAAGCCTTCGTTGGATTTCTTGGCACTTCGGGTCGTCGAAGCTTTTTTGAGAAGTTGGCGAAACTCACGATGGGTTTCGATGAAAGGGCCAAGTCCCGCCTTCCACAAGATATCCGGCAGGCAACTATAGCCGTGCAGATCGTGATAACTTTCAATCAGGCTTCGGCACTGATTGCGCAGTTTTTGAGGAAGAAAGTCGAAGTCGGGACTGTCATTGCTCTCCGAAAGCATATCGCCGCTTGCACGGCCTGCCTGTGCTGCCTCTTCCATCGATTTGTCCCGCGTCCGGCAATGAACTTTGCTCAACGACGCAGCATAGCGAGCCCGCGCATATATCTTCGATGGATGGCGGAGCGTTTTTTAATAGCAAAAAAATAGGCTGAAACTTACCGGCGACTTACGATGCGCCTGAATGTGCCGCATGCGCCGCGGCAAGTATGGCAAAAAAGTCTCACTGCCAGAAAAACTAACGCAGCGAATCACTGACCTTAGCCGAAATATGGCGTTCCGCGCCGGTAGTTTGGGCATGGCCACGAGCAAGTGGCGCGAGTGTGTGCATCTCGGGGATAAATCGCCCGGATCTTTATTTTATTCCTATTTATTGATGCGGTTCCTCCCATCGATCTTACTCTCTCGCCTGTGACAGAAATCATTCGTTAACAAACGCGGAACAAGCGCTCGGGGGAGTGCTGCTTCTCGCAACAGTTGGGGCGATTTCTATGAAGAGAGCTTTATTGGCAGGTGTCGCATTCACGGCGATGGGCCTGTTTAATGGCGCGCAAGCGGCCGACGCGAACCTGCCGACGAAAGTGCCGGCGTGCCGGGGCGCGATCGATCCCTACAAGAACTATGCGTGCCTCGACGCCTATCTCGGCACGACCTTTTTGGAGCGCTTCTTCAACTACTACCGGCTCGAATGGGGCCATGATGCGGCGCCCGCCGATCCGAAGGCGCCGCCGTCGCGGCGTGCTTATTGGCCGGCGACGCCTGAGAGCATTCCTCCCTATCCGTTCACCGAATGGCCCTATGGCGGTGCGACCAGCCTGGGCGTGACGCGGCCGAGTTCGGTCGACAGTCCGCTGATGTCGGCGCTCGGCAATACCAGCGTCGGAAGCTGGATGAACGACAACCACCTCCAAGTTTACGGGTGGGTCAATGCCGGCGGCAACCTCTCGAACAACACCGTCAAGGGCGGCAATGCGCCGGCGGCCTATGACTACAATCCCAATACGGTGCAGCTCGACCAGGCGGTCGTCTATATCGAGCGGCTGCCCGACACGGTGCAGAAAGACCACATCGATTGGGGTTTCCGCGTCGCGCCGATCTTCGGTGAAAACTATCGCTACACCACGGCCTACGGATTGTTCTCGAGCCAGTTGTTGAACCAGAACGCCAACAACGGCTTCGACATTCCGATGGCCTACGGCGAGATCTTCATTCCGCAGGTGCTGGAAGGCTTGATGATCCGGTTCGGCCGCTACATCTCGATCCCGGACATCGAGGCCCAGCTGGCGCCCAACAACTATATGTATACGCACTCGATGACGTATACGTTCGACAACTACACCAACACCGGCATCGACTTCACGCTCGCAGCCAACAAGAACTGGATGTTCCAGCTCGGTCTGACGGTCGGCACCGAAGCGCTGCCCTGGCATGTTGGTCAAAGCATCGCCAATCCGGACCCGAACCCGCTCTATCCCAACTCGACCATGCTGAAGGATCCGGGCGCGCAATTCCCGAGTGTCACGGCCGGCGTGCGCTGGACCAGCGATTCCGGCAAGGACGACATCAACATCGTCGCCAACGGCATCAACAGCGGCGTCTGGGGTTACAATAACCTCCAGTGGTACGGCATGACCTATTACCACAAGTTCAACGACCAGTGGCACATCTCGTTCGAGATGTACGACGAGCATCAGAACAATGTCGCCAACGCGCTCAATCCGGCGGTCACCGGTCCGAACGGCTTCTTTACGCTCGGCGGCACACCATTCTCGCCGCAATACATGCCGTTCAACGCGCCGTTCCTGGCGCAGTGCGCCAACGCGGCGATTATTTCCTGTACCGCCGAAGTCCGTGCGGCGGTGACTTACGTGAACTACAGGGTAACTCCGCTCGATAACATTTCCTATCGTCTCGAATATTTCGACGACATGGAAGGCCAGCGCACCGGCGTCAAAACCGCTTACCTGGAGACCGGCATCGGCTGGCAGCACTGGTTCTCGCCGCAGATCGAAATCCGGCCGGAGGTGTCGTTCTATAAATCGCTGAACGGGTTTGCCTTCAACGGTAACTCCAACCTGGGCATCGCGCCGAACAAGAACACCGCTCTGATCGGTTCGGCAGACATCATCGTTCATTTCTGAGGCGTGGAAAGGACGTGACGGC